>UZAT01008146.1_pt1 | contig 40777 bp, 67 predicted proteins | sample 2160861 | NCBI WGS metagenome assembly UZAT01 (sample SAMEA5138306, study PRJEB28736) | viral metagenome | reverse complement strand
TATTAGTACCAATGTTTATTAAATCGGCCAATATACATATTAGTACCAATATAGTATAATAAGACCATAGAAAAGGAACAACAAACCGACAAGATACAGGAGGAAACAAAAATGATTTACGCCATGATCGAGTACATCAACCGCAACGGGAAGATCGCCGTCAAGGGATTCTCCGACAAGGAAAGCGCCGAAGCGTTTGCAAAGCGCCTCGAAGGCCGAAACGTGAATTACATTCTGACCGTTCTGTAAGGAGGACACATCATGAAGAAGTTTGAAATCGGCCAGCAGTACAGCATGCGCAGCGCGTGCGATCACAACTGCGTATGGACCTACACCGTCACCGCCCGCACAGCTCAAACCGTGACCATCACGGACGGCAAGGAGATCAAGCGCTGCCGGATCTCCAAGGGATACAGCGAAGCGCGCCGCGCTGAGACGATCTTCCCGCTGGGCCAGTATTCCATGGCCCCCAGCCTTTCCGCTGATAAGGTCGCCTGAACCCACCGACGCCCAGGCCGGGCGGGCAAAAGCCCGGCAGAAAGGAAATGACATGAAGATCTTGAAGAAGCAAGGCGCATATCAGGTGGAAGACTGGAGCGAGGAATGGGACGTCGAGACATACCCGAACCTGAAGCAAAAGCAGTATGTCGTCGGATGCTACCCGAAGGCAAACATGCTCTACCCGTACTGGTATAGAAAAGAAACGCGCGTCCGGGTCGGCATCGACTTTGAGACGCTGGAGGAAGCGATCGAATGCTTCGAGCACCTTCTGAATGGATCGAAGAGCATCCCAGACTACAAAGAGCGGGTATCCAATCCGAAGGCGCTTGCCTGGATCGAGAAATGAGCGGGGATCTCCCCCCGCTTTTCTTTTTTGCCCGGATAAGTTTTCATAGTTTTTCATCAATTTTCATATCCGTTCATTTGAATCCTGTGATATGATTATGCTGTCAAAAAAGAAGCCTGACAGGGATCTCCCCTGCCGGGCTTTTTGCATTCATAGAGGACGGTGAAAACATGGGTAAACTCAGAGAGCTTTACCTGTATCCCACCTGTATCTGTCTTTGATACGAAGCTGGGCTACTGGCAAAAGCGAAAGAAGCAATGGAAGGCGATCGGGCTTGACAGCGGCGAAGGCCGGGACGATAACCTGCTGAATGACGGGATGAAGCGCCTGGCGGAAAATGCCGGCATGGGCCTGACGGGCACAAGCATCTTCGATCCTGTGCTATGCGAAATTATTTACAATTGGTACAGCAGTGAAGGCGGGATCGTCTTTGATCCGTTCGCCGGCGGCAGCGTGCGCGGGATCGTGGCGGAGATGCTTGATCGTCACTATATCGGGATCGACCTATCACAGCGGCAGGTGGACGCGAACCAGAAAAATGCGGATCTCCTGGGCGTCTGTCCGGCCTGGCACTGCGATGACAGCAGGAATATGGATGAATACATACCAGACGGCAGCGCCGATCTGGTTTTTTCATGCCCTCCCTATCACGATTTGGAAAAATACAGCGATCATCCGCTGGATCTGTCCAATATGAGCTATGAGGATTTCGTCACGGCATACGCGGACATCATCGCAAAGGCTTGCAGGAAGCTCAAGGAGGATCGCTTCGCTGTGTTTGTCGTCGGCGACATCCGGGACAAGAAGGGCGCATATCGGGATTTTATCGGCCTGACAAAAAGCCTTTTCCGTGATAATGGGCTTTTCCTGTACAACGAGAGCATCCTGCTTGAGCAGTACGGCACGGCTCCAATGCGCGCCGGTCTGATGTTCAGAAGGGCCAGGAAAACGGCAAAGGTGCATCAGAATGTGCTGGTGTTTTACAAGGGAGATCTGAAGAAGATCAAGGAGAACATCAAAAACGACTTCAGACGGGCAGATCTGCCGGAACTTTAAGCGGAAAGGAGGCGGGATTCATGGGCAGGCCGAGAAAGATCAAGAGCGTCAAGGCGCTGGAGGAAGCCTGGGCGGAATACAAGATATATTGCGATCATCAATCCGTACTCACCCATGAATTCAGCGCAAAAAACAGCGAATTCGTCACGAAGAAGCTGCAAAGGTGCATCACCTACACGATCGAGGGCTTCTGCGTTTATATCAGGATGTCAAGGTCGGCTTTTTATTCGACGTATGGCGATGATGAGAAGTATTCGGACATCGTTACGCGCATGAAAGAAGAATGCGAAGTCGACGCCCGGAAAAAATTCGAGACATTCCAGATCCCTACGCAGCTTGCGGGCCTTTGGATGAGCAAACACGGATACTCTACAAAGACAGACACGAATGCCAACGTAACCGGCACCCAGGTCGTGATCGTGGATGATCTCGATGAGTAGAGGAAAGATCCTTCGTATCAGCGATTACGTCGGCGGCGGCTATAAAGAATTCTGGAAATTCAAAGGCCGCTACCGCGTATGCAAGGGAAGCCGCGCCAGCAAGAAGAGCAAGACGACGGCGCTTTGGTTTGCGTCCTGGCTCAATAAAAAGGGCTATGAGAAAGCAAACCTGATCGTCTTCCGCAAGACGTACAGGACGATCAAAAACAGCTGCTTCACGGATCTCAAGTGGGCACTCAATCGCCTGGGCGTGATCGATGACTGGGAGATCACCCTCTCCCCTTTGGAGATGCGCCGAAAGAGCACGGGCCAGGTGATTCTATTCCGCGGCCTTGACGATCCGCTGAAGGTGACGTCGGTCACGGTCGAGCACGGATATCTGTGCTGGGCCTGGCTGGAAGAGGCGTATGAAGTCATGAATGAAGATGACTTCAACATCCTGGACGAATCCATCCGCGGCGAATGTCCTGCCCCGCTCTTCAAGCAATGGACGATCACATTTAACCCGTGGAACGAGCGGCACTGGCTCAAGAAGCGCTTCTTCGACGCGCCGCCAGATCCGGACATCCTGGCGATCACGACAAACTACCTATGCAACGAATGGCTTGACGCGGCCGATCTCAAGGTCTTCGAGGATATGCGAATACGCAACCCGCGCCGCTATCAAGTCGCCGGCCTTGGCAACTGGGGCATCGTGGACGGCCTTGTTTATGAAAACTGGAAAGAAGAGCGCTTCGACGTCGACGAGATCCGGAGGCGGTCCGGCGTCGTGTCCTGCTTCGGGCTTGACTTCGGCTATACGAACGATCCGACGGCATTCTTCTGCGGATTGCTTGACAAGAAAGAGATGCGGCTCTACGTCTTCGATGAGATGTATGAGCGCGGTCTGAGCAACCGAAAGATCTGCGATGAGATCGCCGGCATGGGCTACGGCAAGGAGCAGATCACGGCAGACAGTGCAGATCCCAAGAGCATCGACGAGCTGCGCGGCCTGGGCCTGCGCGCCAAGGCGGCACAGAAAGGCAAGGATTCCGTCAAGCACGGCGTGCAGTGGATACAGGACCTTGAGATCATCGTGCATCCGCGGTGCGTCAACTTCCTGACCGAGATCAGCAACTACACATGGGACAAGGACAAATTCGGCGTCAAGCTCAACGCGCCGATCGACGACTTCAATCACCTGATGGACGCTATGCGCTATGCGCTCGAAAAGCACATCACCAACAGGCGATGGGCGGCATAAAGAAAGGAGGACGCAGACATGTCATATGTCATCACGTTCATCCTGGGCTATTGCGTTGGGCTGGTCGCCCACGCTCTTTGCATAGCGGCAAAGGAAAAATGAGAACGGCAAAGGAATGACGATGTGAGAAAGGAGAACATCAACATGCATAATGTCATTCCCGTGACGATACGGGACAGAATTGCAACGAAGACGGGCGATGAAGAGTATATCTGCGGAAACAGCGACTTCACCATCCTCTTTGAATTCGATGCGGAATGGGACGCATGGCCCACGAAGACGGCACGCTTCACCTGGGCGGGCAACTATTACGACGTGCTCTTTGAGGGCAGCGAGTGCCCGGTGCCGGTGATCTCCGACGTCTTTCACTTCAAGGTTGGCGTCTACGCCGGAAACCTGCGCACGACGACGGCGGCGCGCGTGCCGGCGAAGAAGAGCGTGCTTTGCGGCGGCGGCATCAAGCACGAGCCGCCAGAAACAGACGTATACAACGAGATCCTGGAAAAGGTCAACGGCAGGGTCACGCAGGAGCAGATGGAGCAGGCCATTGACCAGGCGATGGATGCGGAATTCTTCATCATCCATGTGGATAACAACGTAAGCGACAAGAGCGACGAGGAGATCCGCGCGGCAGCGGATGAAGGAAAAGTTTGCGTAGCGGCTGTCAAGCCGTTTGGATGGTTGTTCACTTATGTGGGAGATCGTCCCTCTTCCGATGGCAGCGGTGTGTACTGCCCGACATTCACGCTTGTCTGGTATAAAGAATATGGCAAGATGACTGCGCTTGATCTTGAGGTCCACGGGAATGCTGTCAAGGTGCGCGGACGCGATAACGTCAATCTTCCGAATCCGTACAAGCTGACGCTGACGGGCGCGGTTAATGCGGAATACGACGGCAGCGAGCAGGTCACGGTCAAGATCCCGACCATCGCAGGCCCGGCAGGAAAAGACGGATACACGCCGCAGAAGGGCGTCGATTACTTCGACGGCAAAGACGGCTACACCCCGCAGAAGGGCATCGATTACTTCGACGGCAAGGACGGACCGATCGGCCCGGCTGGCGCTGATGGATTCAATCCGGAGGTGCGGCTTGAACGGACGGAAGACGGCGTGAAGATCACGGCGGTCAACCAGGACGGCGAAGAAAGCCAGACGGTCTATGACGGCAAGGATGGCGAGGATACGGAATTCTTCATTGTGCGGATTGGTAGCAACAACGTATCTAATCACACAGAAGAAGAAATTCAGGCGGCGGTTGGCGAAGGAAAGATATGCATTGCCATCGGGTACACTGGTGATATTTACACCTACGTTGGCAGAATGCGGAAGACCGACAGTGAATCCGGATATGCTGCGACGTTTTACATGCCGATGAAGCATGCCGGAGTAAAGGCAGATGTGAACTGGATTCAGATTTCAGGGAATCAGGCTTATCACTATCTGCGAAACGATGCGCGGCTTGCTAATCCGTGGAAGCTCACCCTGACGGGCGCGGTGGAAGCAGAGTATGACGGCAGCAAACAGACCACGGTCAATATCCCGACGATCGCAGGCCCTGCCGGAAAAGACGGCTACACCCCGCAGAAAGGCATAGACTACTTCGACGGCAAGGACGGAAAGGACGGAACGACCGGCCCGGCCGGTGCTGACGGCTATTCCCCCACCATCACCCTGACGCGCATTACTGGCGGCGTACGCATTGACGCACAGAACAAGAGCGGCACGCAGACGGCGACGGTCTACGACGGCAAGGACGGCGAAGGCGGCGGAACGGGCGGCGGCGGTCTTCCGACTGGCGGCGATCCGAACATGATGCTGGTGACGGATGCGGACGGCAATGCGCAGTGGCAGGAGCGGACGCATTACATCGAGGAAGTGGAGGCAGAGCTTTACCCGGAGACTACTGTTACTGGCGAAGAAGGGCAATTCGTAGTCGCTGAACCCTACGCATTTTATCCGACAGTAGGAGGAACGTACACAGTAACGTTTGTTTCAGGAGAGACAACCATCTCGTTTAACTGTGTAGCAACCGAATTCGACCTAGAAGGTCTTCCGACAGTTGCGCTTGGCAATATTGGGGCATTGACTGGCAGCGACGACACAGGAGAACCGTTCGTATTGTTCTTCATACAGGAAGACGTGGCTTCTGGTGCGGGAATGTATGCGCTGATTATGTTTTTATCTGGTGCTGACACAGAAATTACATTCTCCGTCAGCGGTATGGTCGAATCTGTTCACATGATCGACGAAAAGTATATTCCGAAGTTTGGTGCGTCTTCTCTTGCTAACGGCTCCGGAGTTGGTTCTGTGCGAAATTTTTTCGGTTACGCAGAAGATGAAACGTACCAGATGGGCGATTATGCCTTTTCGTGGCGTGGTCGGGCAACTGGCGAAACTTCTTTAGCATGGTCTGGAACGGCGAGCGGCGATGGCTCTGTATCCTTTGGTGAAGAGGCGAGCGGAGCTGGTTCGTTTGCAGCAAATGGCAGTTACGCGACCGGCTTTCAATCTTTCGCCGCAAATAACGGCAAGGCATCAGGAAATCAGTCTTTTGCAGAAGGATTTAGCGCCGAGGCAAAAGGCGATCGTTCCCACGCAGAGGGGTACAGGACGATTGCGTCCTCTGGTTCTCAACATGTACAGGGCAAATTCAACATCGAAGACACAGAGGATAAGTATGCCCACATCGTCGGCAACGGTGCTAATAATAATGCCCGTTCCAACGCCCACACCCTCGATTGGGACGGCAACGCTTGGTTTGCTGGCACGGTCGAAGGCACTGCGCTGATCCTCAAGTCCAGCACGTCCGGCAGCACGAAGCGTTTCAAGATCACGGTTGACGATTCCGGCGCGATCAAGGCGACGGCGCTCTAACGACTTACCCAACCAGCAGGGGTGATTGAATGCTTTTCTACTTCTCCCCCGGCGACCTTATGAAAATCGGTTTCTTTTCCGGCACGGCGGTGACTTCCCTCATCGCCGTGCTGGTGCTTCTCATCCTTAAAAGAAAATAAAAGAAAGGTGGTGATTCCCATGCTGAGCACAGCGGAGATCAAGACGCTGATCGATAACGACTACGGCAGCGATAAAAAGAGATATGCACGGATCGCCCGGCGATACTACAAGGGCGAGCACGATATCAAAAAGTATCGCATCTTCTTCGTCGATAAGGACGGAAAGGTGCATGAAGACACGACGAAAAGCAACGCCAGGATCTCCCGGCTTTTCTTCAAGGATCTCACGGATCAGGGCGCTCAGTATTTCATGAGCGGCAAGGGCAAGATCGTGCGAAGCGACGATCCGGAGCTGCAAAAGCAGATGGATCTGTACTTCAATAACGGTAAATTCCGCAAGCAGCTGCATCATATGCTGATCGGCAAAGAGATCGACGGCGACGCCTACGCCTACGCCTACAAGGCGAAGACCGGCAGGACGGCTTTCATGTATGCAAAGAGCGGCGGCGTCGTGGAAGTGCGCAAGAATGAGACGGACGACGGCTGCGAATACGTGATCTATTGGTACGTCGAGCGGATCGGCAAGAACAACAAGAAGATCAAGCGCATCCAGGTATGGGACGATAAGCAGGTCTATTTCTACTGCCAGGAAGGCGACGGGCCGATTATTCCGGATGCAACCGAAAAGAACAACCCCGCCCCGCACATCGTTTACACCAAGGACGGCGAGGATGGAGTGTATGCCGACGATTACGGCCTCATTCCCTTCTTCCGCCTGGACAATAACGAAGATCGGGAGAGCAGCCTGCGGTGCACGAAGGACCATATCGACGACTACGACATCATGAACAGCGGCCTGACCAACAACATCAAGGACGCTGCGGAAGTGGTCGTCCTGGTGCGCGGCTATGACGGCGACGACCTGGACGAGCTGATCTTCAATATGCGCAACAAGAAGCAGATCTCCACGCCGACGCCGGATGATAACGTTGAATTCCGCACGATCGATATTCCCGTGGACGCCCGCGTCAAGAAGATGGAGATCGACGTGGCCAACATCTACCACGACGGCCGCGGCCTGAACATCGAAGGCCTCAAGGACAGCAACGCTACGGTCAGCGTCGCCGTCAAGGCGATGTACTCCGGCCTGGATATGCGCTGCGATGATACGAAAACAAACGTCGAGGAATTCTTGGAGAGCCTTGTCCAGGTGGCGCTTGATGAGATCAACCGGGAAAACGAAACGGACTACACGCTTACGGACGTGTATTTTGAATTCGAGCGGGAGAGCATCACCAATACGCTGGAAACGGCCCAGGTGGAGCTTGCGAATGCGCAGGCGCGCAACACGGAGATCATGACGCTGCTGAGCCTTCAGACGCAGCTTGACAATGAGACGCTGATGCAGCAGATCTGCGAGCGGCTTGAGATCGACTATGAAGAGATCAAGGACAAGCTGCCAAAGCCTGAAGAAAACGATCCCTATTCCCCGGCCGCGGCGGGCGGCCTCCTTTCTGCGATCACGCCCGAAGACGACACGAGCGCCGGCGGTGATGTGATTGAATAAAAGAGAAAAAGAGGTCTTTCAGGGCCAGCTTGACAGCGAAGAAAAGGTCCTCACCGAGCTTTCCCGGATGTACAGGAAGGCGCTGCTTGACATCGAGCGGAAGATCCGGATGCTGCAAAGCGATGAGCTGACGCAAAGCCGGATCTATCAGATCCAGTATCAAAAAGCGCTCAAGGGCCAGATCGAAGGCATCCTTGAAAAGCTGCACGGCGACGAATACAGCACGATCCAGAAATACCTATCCGACACGTACACGGACGCCTATGTCGGCACGATGTACCATATCCACGGCCAGGGCGTGCCGGTGATCATCCCGATCGACCGGGCGGCTGCGGTCAAGGCGGTCGTGACCGACAGCAAGCTTTCCTTCGATCTGTATGCTGCCCTGGGCTATGACATGGACAAGCTCAAGAAGCACGTGCGCCAGGAGATCACGCGCGGCATCGCCGCCTCCCTGCCCTATGAGCAGATCGCTCAGAATCTTTCCGGCTTCACGAGCATGCCGCTTTCCAATGCAAAGCGGATCGTGCGCACGGAAGGCCATCGTATCCAGCAGGAGAGCGCAGACGACGCCAGGAACGCGGCGAAGGCCAAGGGCGCAGATCTGGTCAAGCAATGGGACGCAAGCCTTGACGGGGCGACGAGGCCGCTTCACAGGCGGCTTGACGGCCAGATCCGGGAGATCGGAGAGCCGTTTGAAGCCGGCGGAAAGAAGGCTATGTATCCGGGCAAGTTTAACGATCCCGGCCAGGACTGCAACTGCCGATGCGTCGCACTCACACGCGCCCGGTCGGCGCTTGACGAAAAGGAGCTTGCAACGCTCAAGGAGCGGGCGGAATACTTCGGGCTTGACAAGACGGAAGACTTCGAGGACTTCAAAAAGAAGTATCTCAAGGCGACAAAGGAATAATGCAGCACTGTGCAAAGCATGGTGCTTTTTTCATGCGACGAAAGGAGTGATATCCATGCGCAAGCTCCTGTAAATCTCCGACGCAAGCATATTTCTTGACAAATAGAAAGGATGGATAATATGACGAATTTTCTGAGCGGCAAGAAGAAGCTGCTGACCATGATCCTGGGCATCGTGTCCGGTCTGCTGATCGCCTTCGGCCTTGATTGGTCCGAAATCAGCGTCGTCGCCGGCGCGGTCGTTTCTGCCGCCTCCGCGGTCAGCTATCTGCTGGTCGAAGGCAAGATCGACGTCGAGCGTATCAAGCGCGCGGCGGATGCGGTCAACGACGTGATCGAATACTTCGACGAAGACGAAGAAGAATATCCCGCCGATCCGGACGAGGCCGGCCAGGGCGGTGATCTGAATGTCTGACGGCATCACGATCCTCAAGGCACACCAGACGAAAAACCGATGCTATCAGCAGGGGCGCAAGGTGAATCATACCGGCATCCTGGTGCACAGCACGGGAGCGGTCAACCGGGAGCTACGGCGATACGTCGATGCGCCGGATCGCCTGGGCAAAAACCAGTATAACAACCATTGGAACACCGAGAAGGCCGACAAGGCCGTGCACGCCTTCATCGGATACGACAAGGATGAGAAGATCATCGTCGTCGAATGCCTGCCGCTTGATATCTCCTGCTGGGGAAGCGGATCGGGCAAGAACGGCAGCTTCAACCGGACGCATATCCAGTTTGAAATCTGCCAGGGCAGCGACACGGATGCGGCCTACTACAAGGCGGCGATCACCGTCGCCGAAAAATACTGCGCCCACCTTTGCAAGGAAAGAGGCTGGACGGCCGATGACATCATCAGCCACAAGGAAGCAGCGGAAGCCGGCAAGGCCAGCAACCACGGCGATCCTGACAGCTGGATGAAGAAATTCGGCGACAGCATGGACGCCTTCCGCGCCCGCGTCAATGCACGGCTGGGCGGAACGGTCAAGAAACCGGAAACGGTAACGAAAAAGACCGAAACCGCGGCGGAGTATGATACGTACACCGTCAAAAAGGGCGATACCCTTTGGAGGATCGCACAGAAGACGCTGGGCGCGGGCAGCAAGTATAAGGAGATCATGAAGGCGAGCGGCATCAGCAGCGACAAGCTGAAGATCGGCCAGAAGCTCAAGATCCCGAAAGCTTAACGGCATAACGGGCACCCGTCAAAAGGTGCCCTTCTTTTATGCAAACAAACGCCCCAGGCGCAGGGCGTAAAAACAGCGCTCCCCCACCTGTACGATCAGGTTAAAAACGTAAACAGAAAGGATGTACCCATATGACCATCGCTGAAATTCTGAAGGCCGCGGGCCTTGACGATACCGTGATCAAGACGATCGAGGACAGCATGAAGACGAACAAGATCTTCACGGCGTCCGAAGAGAATCTTGATATCCGATACGGCAAGCTGAAGGATCAGCATGCCGGCCAGGCCAAGCAGCTGGAAGAAGCGCTCGCCCTGATTGAAACCATGAAGAAGGACACCAAGGGACAGGAAGATCTTCAGAAGAAGATCTCCGATTCCGAGGCCCGCATGGCGCAGCTGGAAAAGGAGAATCAGGAGCTTCGTGCCGATTCCGGCATGGATCGGCTGCTGATTGCTGCCGGCGCAAAGCAGTCGGATCTTGACTATCTCAAATACCAGTGGCGCAAGAAGGGCGAGATCGCCTTTGACGACAAGGGCGAGATCAAGGGCGGCGAGGACGCCGTGGCCGCACTGAAAACCCAGTGCCCGGCACAGTTTGAAGGCGGCGGCGGCCGCAAGTACGAAGAGCGCAAGCTTCCCAACCCCCAGGACGACCGCGGCGCGGAGCCGAAGGACCTGGCGGACGCGCTGCGCATGCAGTATGAAACCAAGAACGAGTAAAGGAGAAATGAGATATGCCTCTTACCCTGAATGAAATGAAGGTCGCCATGAGCGACAAGGTTGCCCAGCAGGTCGTCGATATCTTCCTGCGCAACTCCGAGATCCTGCACCTGCTTCCGTTCGACAACTGCGTTTCCCCGCAGGGCGGCAGCACGCTGACCTATTCCTATGTGCAGAAGAAGCTGCCGAGCACTGCCGCTTTCCGTGCGCTCAATACTGAGTACACTGCCGGCCATGCGACGCTCGAAAAGAAGACCGCGGATCTGAAGATCTTCGGCGGCTCCTTCGACATCGACCGCGTGCTCAAGCAGGCGGAAGGCCCGTATAACAACATGGCCTACCAGATGAAGGAGAAGATCCTGGCGGCGATCTCCCTCTTCCACTACACCCTGATCAACGGCAACGCCACGACCAACGCCAACGAATTCGACGGCCTTGACAAGATGCTGGCCGGCACGACTTCCGAGTATGGCGCGGACGCCGTGATCGACATCTCCACCGCTGCCCAGCTCAAGGCGAACGCCGACCAGTTCTATGAGGCGCTTCAGCTCCTGATCAAGGAGACGCAGGCGGATGCGCTGCTCATGAACACCCGCACGATCGGCAAGATCCAGACGCTTGCGCGCATCCTGGGCTACAAGACCGAGAGCGAAGAGGCCTTCGGCAAGAAGGTCGTCTCCATGGACGGCTGCCGCTTCATGGACCTGGGCAAGCACTACACCGTCAGCGGCAACGCGGCGACCGGCAACGACTGCGTGAAGGCGGGCATCTCCCGCACCGTCGGCACGGCGCAGACCGGCCTGACCGACATCTACGCCGTCAAGTTTGACGTGAACGATGGCTTCCACGCCGCTTCCCTCACCGGCAACGGCGCGATCCATCAGTATCTGCCGGACTTCAACCAGCCGGGCGCGGTCAAGAAGGGCGAGGTCGAAATGGTTGCGGCGACGGTGCTCAAGAACACCGCGCACGCCGGCGTCCTGCGCAACGTCAAGATCGTCTGATAACAAGGGAGGATAACAACCATGGCAGCGAAGAAGGAAGTCAAGAAGTATCTGGTCGAAGTGGCCAGCAATCCGCAGTATTGCGGCATCTGCGCCGGCGGCGTCCAGTTTGCCAACGGCAAGGCTGAGATCCCCGAGGGCCGCATGGTGCAGTGGTTTAAGGAACACGAGGGCTACAAGGTGACGGAGATCACTGAAGCGGCCCAGGCCTGATGGGAAGTGATTCCTGATGATCATGACAACGGCCGAAGTTCGGCAGTTCATCGACACGCAGGAGGAAGACCAGGCGCTCGAAGCAAGGCTTCGGGCGCTTGAGCTTTCCATCAAGAAATACACGAACAACGACTTCAGGCGCGTGCTTGAGGAAAACGGCGGCGAGTGGCCGGACGATATCAAGATGGGCGTCGTGGATCTGCTCCGATGGAAGCTTCGCAACGAAGCCGCCAACAGCGGCGACACATCGAAGAAGGACGTGCAGAGCGAGACGCTTTCCCGTCACAGCGTAACCTATGCGACGGATGCAACCGAAGCGGATATCGATATCCGCCTGGGCTATCCGAAGAAATACGCCGCTTTCCTGCGGCCGTACTTTAGGGCGCGCTTTGGAAAGGGGACGATCGGCTCATGAGCATGATCGGCGGAAACACCACGATCCTGATCCAGAAGAAGACCGGCACCGATAAGAACGCCATCGGCGAGCAGGTGCCCACCTGGGAGGATGCGCAGGAGATCTTCGGCTGGCTTGACACGATGGGCGGCGGCTCCGGATATACGGCGTACAACGCCAAGATCCAGGAAAGCACGGACGTCTTCCTGGCGGATTATGTGCCGCTTGCGGAGGGCGTCACGGCTGAAGCGTGCCGCGCTATCCATGACGGGAAGGTGTACGACGTGACGTACATCGATGATCCGATGGGCCTGCACAAGCAGCTGGAGATCTTCCTCAAGTACACGGGAGGGCAGTAACATGGCCGCCGGCGTTGAATTCAAGGACTATTCCATCGAAGTGACGGAAGCGCTGGATGATACAGCCATCGCCGCCGTGCTTGAGATCGCTGCGGAAATCACTGCCCAGGCGCAGCGGACGTGCAAGATGGACGACGAAGGCAAGCGGCTCAAAGGCTCTTATGATTATACGCTCAAGGACAGCTCCAAAGCTGAAGCCATGGTCGGGACGCCTCTTGAAGAGGGCTTCTGGGAGGAATGGGGGACCGGCGAATACGCCGCCCACGGCGACGGCCGCAAAGGCTGGTGGGTATTCATCCGCGGCCAGGCATCCCAGGGCGGCGGCAAGAGCTACTCCACCAAGGAAGAGGCCGAAGAGGCTGCTGCCTTCCTGCGCGCTGTCAAAGGGCTTGACGCCGTGGCCACGAATGGACGCCCGCCCAACTATACGCTTGAACGAGCGTTTGAAGCTAAACAAGGATGGGCCAAGAAGCGCGCGGCCGAAATGCTGAAGGAGCGGATGGAATAATGAGCATGGCGTCAATGAAATACGTTTCCGACATGATGGACGGGCTTTCTCTCCCTTATGCTTTCATGCGCTGGACGGAAAAGACGATCCCCGATGTTTACTTCGTCGGGGAATACAATGAGATTCCGAGCACGACCAGGGAGGAAAACGGCAGGCAGGACGTGACGGTCATCCTGCGGGGCTTTACCCGCGGAGAATGGCTGCTCCTTGAGGAAGCGAAGGAAAAAATCGAAAAGAGCTGCGCAAAGACGGTGATCCTGTCCGATGGAACAGGCCTCGCCGTCTTTTATGATTCCGCCATGCCCGTGCCCACGGGAGACGCGGATCTCAAGAGCATCAAGATCAATCTGACTATCCAGGAATGGAGAGTGAAATAAATGATTCACAGCGGCATTACTACGGGCACCCCGAAGAAGATCCTCTTCGGCCCTGGCGTCTATTTTGAAGGCGTCGAGTATAACGAAAAGATTGCGCCGGAGGAAGACGCAATCAAGGCGGCGATCATCGGCGCGACGCAGGAAGGCGGCACGCTGACGATCACGCCGCGGCTCCACAAGATTGAGCTGGACGGCGCGACGGTCGATCTCATGGAGCTTGACAAGAAGATCGGCGAAGATGCGCTCACCGAAGTGTCCTTCGCTGAGTTTAATGCGAAGTACGTGAATAAACAGGTCATCGGCAAGCTGGACGAGACGACGGACAAGCAGTATGAGGTGATCACGTCCGACGATCAGATCCGCCCCAATCATTATTACAAGGGCTTCGGCTATTACGGCGCGCTGCTTGATGGCCGGCCGGTGATCTTCATCTTCAAGCAGGCGCTTTGCACGAGCGGCTTCACGACTGAACCCAAGCCCAATGCGAACAGCGTCTTCAAGGGCACGATCACGTGCCGCGGCGATATCGAGTATGGCGTCACCAGGCTGCCGTATGCGATCTTCATCCGCAAGGAGGACGGCTGGACGGCGGTCAACGCGGACGAAGTGGCGACTGCTGCCTGATAAAGGGAAAGGACGGGACAACTTATGAACAATGACGAGAAGAATGTGGATAAAGATGTGGAAATCAGCAGGCCCTACTATCTGCGCCCGCTGAAGGATAAGGATCTTTATACGGTCCTTTCGATCATCGACAAGATCTTCCCCGGCGATAAGCTTCAGGAGGCTTTCGGCGAGATTGACACCGAGGGCAAGAGCCGGGAGGAAATCGGCATCCAGGTGGCGACGAAGCTGGGCTTTGCGCTGATCCGCAACATCGTCACGGCGCACGATGAGATCTATGCGCTGCTTTCCGACGTGTCCGGCATGCCGGTCGAAATGATCGACGATATGCCCTTCGGCACCGGCCCGATGATGATTTGGGACATGCTGAAGGACGCCGGAAACGCGGATTTTTTCAAGGTTGTCTTCAGATCGGCCTGATCGGCGAATTCAGATTCATGGACATGCTGTATTCCAGGTACAGCTGTCCCATGGATCTGATGCGCACATACATCGAACAGAGACGGTTTGGAGACTTCGTTGCGCACTTCATCAAGAGCGACCAGGAGCGCAGGAAAGAAAAGGCGGAAAAAGAGGATGATTTCTATCTTTGGATCGCCTACGTGCACAGATACAGCGAAAAGACCTTCAAGGAATGGAAGGCTGAGATCATGGGCGCGCCCCCTGCCAAGACAAGGACCGGCGGAGACGCCGATCTTGACGACGCCGGCATCATGAGGATCATCGAGAAGACATTCAAAGGATGATAGGCCGCTTTTCACCCCGGAAAGAGGGTGAATGCGGTGAATATATTCGAGCTATTCGGCACCATCGCCATCAACAACGAAGAGGCCAACAAGGCCATCGACGACACGACAAACAAAGCCAAGGACGCCGGCGAAGAATCGCAGAGCGCTTTTTCAAAGATTGGATCTGCGGCTCTTTCCATCGGCAAGGTCGTCATGACGGCGGGCGCTGCCCTGGGCACGGCCTGGGTCGCTGCCATCGAGGGGAGCCGGGAATACCGCACCGAGATGGGCAAGCTGGACACGGCTTTTGTCACGAACGGGCATTCCTCCGAGGCGGCGACGTCTACGTATAAAGCGCTTCAGGCGGTGCTGGGCGATACGGCCGTATCCGTGGAGGCGGCCAACCATCTGGCCGTGATGACGGACAACGAGAAGGATCTCTCGACGTGGACGGACATCTGCACGGGCGTCTTTGCGACGTTCGGCGATTCGCTGCCGATCGAGGGCCTGACAGAAGCGGCCAATGAGACGGCGAAGGTCGGCCAGGTGACAGGTCCGCTTGCGGACGCGCTCAACTGGGCCGGCATCGCAGAAGATGAATTCAACGAAAAGCTCGCCGCGTGTTCCAATGAGCAGGAGCGGCAGAAGCTGATCATGAACACGCTGAACGACACGTACAAGGGCGCGTCGGATCAGTACAAGGAAACGAACAAGGATATTCTCGCCGCCAACCAGGCACAGGAAAAGCTGACAAGCGCGTTTGCTGAGCTGGGCCGCGTCGGCGAGCCGATCCTGACGGCGATCAAGACAAAGGTCGCGGACATGGTTGCGGCGGCCGTGCCGAAGCTTGAATCCTTCGTCTCCAAGATGAAGCAGCTGCGGACGTGGATACAAAACAACCAGCAGACGATCAAAAACTGGGCCGCGGCGATCACAGCGGCAGCCGTCTCCGTGGGCACGTTCCTGCTCATCCTCAACTGGGGAAAGATCATGAGCACAGCGGCGACGGCGATCAAAACCGTGCGCAGCGCGGTGGCGCTCTTCAATGCTACGCTGCTCGCCAATCCGATCGGCCTGGTGATCGCCCTGGTGGCCGGCCTCGTCGCCGGCTTCGTCGTCCTTTGGAACAATAACAAGGGCTTCCGGGACTTCTTTATCTCCATGTGGGCGAAGATCAAGAGCGCAACGGGAACGGCCGTCTCCTGGATCAAGGGGAAATTCTCCGATTTCAAGGGCGCGCTTTCCAGCGTGCGCACGACGTTCGACAACATCCGCAAGGCCATCGCCGACAAGATCGACGCCGCGCGGGAGAGCGTACGAAAAGCCATTGACAAGATCAAGGGCTTTTTCAAATTCTCCTGGTCGCTGCCGAAACTGAAAATGCCGTCCTTTTCCATGACGGGCAAGTTCAGCCTGAATCCGCCTTCCGTGCCGAAGATCGGCATCAAATGGAACGCGGGCGGCGCAGTCTTTGATCAGCCGACGATCTTTAATACCCGCCTGGGCCTTCAGGGCGCGGGCGAGGCTGGCCCGGAGGCGATCGCCCCGATCAGCGTGCTGCAAGGCTACGTCTCCGACGCCGTGCGCCTTGAAAATGAAGGCATCATGCGCACGATGATCGAGCAAAACCGGATCATGATGGATTTTTTGAAACGCACTATTCCCCGCAGCGTGCTGCTTGACAGCGGCGCGCTCATCGGCGAGCTGACGCCGGCGATCGACAGAGAGCTTTCCGACCGGCTTGAGCACGCAAAGCGAGGAAACACACGATAAAAGGCCGCTCACACCGGCCTTTTTCTTTTTAAGCACCACAACAAAGGCAGGTGAAAGCCTATGAACGTATTCGAGCTTTTCGGCACGATTGCGATCAACAACAGGGACGCAAACAGCGCCCTGGCAGACACGGCTACAAGAGCAGAAAGAACCGGCAAGAGGATTCAGGCAGCTTTCAAAAACATCGGAGGCGCGGCGCTGAAGATCGGCAAGGTGGTCGGCGCAGGAGCGGCGGCCATCGGCACGGCCTTCGTCGCCGGCGTGGAATCGACAAGAGACTACCGCGCGGAGATGGCGAAGCTTGACACGGCCTTCGTCGCAAACGGGCATTCGTCCGCAACAGCGACCAGGACCTATAAAGCGCTTCAGGCCGTACTGGGTGAGACGGATCAGGCAGTCGAAGCGGCCAACCATCTGGCTGTGATGGTCAGAAAAGAGGAAGACTTCGCAAAATGGACGGATATCTGTACAGGTGTCTATGCGACGTTTGGCGATTCGCTTCCGATCGAGGGCCTGACGGAATCCGCCAATGAAACGGCGAAGGTCGGACAGGTGACGGGCAGCCTTGCAGACGCGCTCAACTGGGCAGGCATCAGCGAGGACGACTTCAACAAGAAGCTCCAGGCCTGCACGACAGCAGAAGAGCGGCAGGATCTGATCATGAATACGCTCTTCTGGACGTATAAGGCGGCATCGGATCAGTACAAAAAGACCGGCGAAGACGTAATGAAGGCCAATGCGGCGCAGGATAATCTGAACGCGGCGCTTGCAAAGCTGGGTGAGATCGGCGAGCCGATCCTCACAGGCCTCAAAAATTGGGTCGCTGACATGGTAACGGCAGCGACGCCATACCTTGAAAGCTTCATCCAGGATTTTTCCGACTTGGGCACGACATGGAGCACGAAGGTCTGGCCGATGATCCAGAACGGCGTCAAGATGCAGTTTGGCATCGAGCTGCCTGATTGGGAGACGACGAAGACGAATATCGTCACCGGCTGGGAGACAGTGAAGACGGCCGTGAAGGAATCGCTCATCGTCCAGGCAATCATCGACATTCCGGAAACATACGCCGAAATCGCTGCGAAAATCGTAAGCGGCTGGAATACAGTCAAGACCAACATCAAGGACGCATACAAGGTCGTCTTCGGAGTGGAAATGCCGGAATCCTGGAACGACGTCGCCCTGGCGGCCGGCAAAGGCTGGGAGGAAGTCGTCATGCCGGCGATCAAGGACTTTTTCAAGGTGACGTTCGGCGTGGATATGCCTTCCTGGTCGGATATCGCCGGAAATATCGCCGCAGGATGGCAGTCTGTGATGAACAGCGTCGCCGGACTTTTCAACATCGATATCGGCTATAACACCGGCGGCGTCGTGATCGAAGAAAACCATGCAGGTGCGATGGGAAGCTTTGCTTCTGGCCTTGAACGTGTTCCTCATGATGGCTACATCGCCCGCCTGCACAAGGACGAAGCGATCCTCAACAGCAGGGACGCGGCCGAATGGCGCGGCGGCGGATCTGGCCGCGTGGAGGCGCTGCTTTCCGAGCTGGTAGGCATCATGCGCGCCGGCCAGGTGATCCAGCTTGACAGCGGGATCATGGCCGGACAGCTGACGCCGGCGATCGATGCGCAGATGGGCACCATCGCAAGAAACAAAGGAAGGGGGAATTGATATGCTGGGCGTCACGTTTGGAGCGAAACACAGCTTTCATGACATGGGCCTGATGCTGAGGAAATACCCGGAGATCTCTCCCCCGGCTCCCGTGATCAAGCAGGTCGAAGTGCCGGGCATGGATGGCTTGCTTGACATCTCCAAGATCCTGACGGGCCATCTGCTCTATAAGCGGCGCACGATCCGGATGGAATTCAGCATCCTGGGGCCGCGTGAAGAGTGGCCGGAAAAGCACAGCGAGATCATGGACGCGCTGCACGGCGAAGAGATGGAGATCGTGCTTGACGACGATCCGGACTACTTTTACACAGGCCGCCTGATCGTCGAAGGCTATGATCCTGAAAAGGTGACAAGCGGCGTCACAATCACGGCGGACGTGGAGCCGTACAAGACGAAGAAGGAGAAGAGGATCTTCAGGGTATCGGTTGACGGCAGCAAAAAGGTCCTGATCACGGTCAGTAAAAAGCCCGTAATTCCGACGATCACGGCCAACAGTGGCAGCAACATCACCATGCACTTCGGCGGCAATTCCTATCTGCTTCAGCCCGGCGCAAACATCTTTCCGGACGTTGTGCTGCGAAACGGGGAAAACGCCCTTACTTTTGAGGGGAACGGCACCGCCTCACTTGAATTCAGAGAGGGGCGCTTCTGATGTATGTGATCAAGCACAACGGAGAAACCCTCTATTCTCCGGCTATGATGGACATGTCCCGCCGCGTGCTGGCTCCGAAGGTATCGCTTGACATCAACGCAAACGGCTCCTGCACGTTCGTCCTGCCGAAGGTCAACCAGGCATCGGGCGAGATCCGCAGGCGCAAGAGCATCGTCACCGTCGAGCAGGACGGGAAGGAGATCTTCCGGGGCCGTGTGCTCGATGACGAAAACGACCGATACAACCAGAAAAGCGTATACTGCGAAGGCGTGCGCGGCTATCTCAACGACAGCCAGGCGGCACCCTATTCCTATAAGGGAACACCGCGCGGGCTGCTTGAAAAGCTCATCGCAGAGCATAACGAGCAGATGGAGGAAGACAAGCGTTTCACCATCGGCGAAGTGACGATCGACCGGGCAAACGAGGCGCTTGAGTGTGAAAACGTCGCATACTGGGAAACGCTCCGGGAGATCGACGAAAAGCTGCTCGGCGCATACGGCGGCTATCTGCGCGCGCGCAAGGAAGGCGGCGTCCAATATCTTGACTGGGTGAAGGAATACGGCCGGGCGAATCCACAGAAGATCCGCTTCGCCGTCAATCTCCTGGATCTCAAAGACAAGAACGATTCCGCGGAAATGTTCACGATCCTGCGGCCGCTGGGCGCTTCGGCGCTCAACGACGACGGCGAGCAGGGCGCGGCGCTGACGATCGCCTCCGTCAACGGCGGAAGCGATACGATCCAGGATGAAGAGGCCGTCGCCATGTATGGGCGTATCTATAAGACGCAGACGTGGACATACATCGAAGATCCGGCGGTGCTGCTTGAAAAGGGCCGGGAATTCCTGAAGATCGGCGCGGAGCTGCGAACGATCACGCTCCAGGCGATCGACATGCACTTCCTTGATGGAAGCATCGATTCGATCCAGGTGGGCGACAAGGTGCACATCCTTTCCCAGCCACACGGAATCGATATCGAAAAGGTCTGCTGCCGGATTGAGATCGACATCGCCAATCCGGAAAACACGACGTACATCTTCGGAGAGCCGCCCAGGGCGCTGACCGATAACTTCGTCACGGTGGAGGAAGAGCTTGAACCCCTGACGGGCTACGGCGGCGGAGGCGGCCGCGGCAGCGTGAAGGAAGAAATGAATGGAATCCTTCGCTGGGCACAAGTGAAAATCGATCAGCAAAACGCCAACATCCAGCTGCTGACCGGCGAAGCAAACAGCCTTGAAAACCGGCTGAGCAAGGCGGAGATCGAGCTTGACGGCATCAACGCACAGATCGTCCTCAAGGCAAGCCGGGATGAGGTCGACGCGCTGGGCATGAGAATGAGCCAGGCAGAGATCGAGATCGACGGCGCAAACGCTGAGATCATCCTCAAGGCGAGCAAGTCGGAAGTCGACAACCTGGGCAAGCGGGTATCCGCTGCGGAGATCGAGATCGACGGAGCGAATTCGGAGATCATCCTCAAAGCCGATAAAACCTATGTCGATTCACAGATCACGACGGTCAAGACGCTGATCGCTGATGAAATCGAAGCGGTGTATACCGACGTCAACTATTCCATCGCAGAAAGCATCAGCACGAAGGCGCTCACGGTAAACGGAAACGTCTGGGCCAGCGGGACGCTGACCGCCGTCAACATGTCCGCCGGATCGCTGACGCTGGGCGGCGATTCGATCAGCAAGACCACGATTCCGATTGTAACCAATTTTACGCAGGCGTTAGGAGAAAGCGCGCCGACGCAGCGGATCACGCTGCTGACGTGCGCTTGATTGATTGGCGCGGCGGTGCAGGAATGTGCCGCAAAAATCGCCCATTGAATTGCTGGGACGCCCTGAGAGCCGACGGAGCCACAACGCAGGGATGAAATACGCCCAATCGTGACGGCCAGAAAATCCGACGGATTGGGTAATCAGCAGCGAAGCCCCGAAGAGGGGAACGTTCAACGACCATTCCGGGCGCGGAAGTAGGCGAAAGCCGAAGCGGTGGGCACCGAGAACCGGTGAAGATATGGTCTGAAGCAATCAAGGATACAAGCGGGAACATCCTCGCCGGAGCCGGGACGCAGTTTGTGCTCCAGGGCGCGGAGCATACGGGGCTGTATGTCGAGGATGAAGAAAACTTCTATTCCGTCGTCAAGCAGCCCAGCAGCCCGTATCTGTCCAGCTACTACGTGGAGAATGAAAACAACGTCGGAAGCGTCAGAAAGCTTGGCAGTCAGTATAACGCGGATACCAACCTGTATGTGCGCTCAAACGGCGTTGAGTGCTATGAAACCAGTTCGGTGAGCGTAAAGGTGCAGGGCGAGCAATACAGCGGCACTACGTTGTATTACAAAGACGGCGACAACTATTACAAATTTCAAGCAACGCTGTACAGAGCAGGAAGCTCCAAGACGTATTACACGAGATCAAACGGCGCAAAGCGCTACACGACAACGCTGGTTGAGACGCCGCTTTATACGGACGGCGGGACGCACACCTATCCGCTGTTTACGAGGGTTTCCAGAAACCTGTATGCAGCAGGATCGACCGTCACCTTCCCGGCCTATAAAAAGTACGGCGGCAAAGTATACGACGCGGGCAAGACGGCCGTGATCGCCCCGGCGGAAGTCGAGACGCAGAACGTGAACGCCCTGACCGTATAAAGGAGGAAAAACCATGATCATCGATGTGACTTTGAAGAACGTGCTCGCACTGCTGGATAAGATGATGATCCCAGGCAGCGAGAGCGTCAAGATGGTGGCTATCAAGAACGACATCAACGCCGTGATCAGAGCGGCGCAGGAGCTTCAGGCCCAGCAGGACGCGGCGAAGGAGGAACAGAAGGATGAAGCTTGAAACGAACGGCGGGAAGGTATTTAACATCCGGACGATCTGCGCGGGACTGCGCAAGAAGAACACGGTGCTGATCGAGCTGATCGACGAGCGGCCGCTTACGCTGATCGCCGTGGACTTTGACGGCCTTGACGTCTTCAAGAAGTACGACGAGGCGATCGAGGGCGTCTGCGAAACGTACACGGGCTTCAATCGCCTGGTCAGCATTCAGCGCAATGCAGAGGCGGGCACCGTGCGCCTGGTGCTGGAAAAACCCGAAACCGCATAAGCAACCAGATTCTCTATTCTTCGACACAGCACCACCAGGAAGGACACGGACATGAAAGGCATCCGCTTCAATGCGCTGCACTCCGATGACCTGGGCCTGATCCTGGGCAAGAAGGAGATCGGCACGGCTCCCGTGAAGAAGGCGAAGATCGACATTCCCGGCGCGGACGGGGATCTGGATCAGACGGACTTCTTCGGAGAGCCGAAGTTTGAAAACAGGACGCTCCGCTTCGAGTTTACGGCAAACACGGCAGCGAGCGACTTCCTTTCCCTCTATTCCCGCGTGAACAATGCGCTGCATGGTAAAAAGATGCGGATCATCCTCGATGATGATCCGCTTTACTTTTACCAGGGCAGATGCTACGTCGACAAGCACACCGATGAAAAGGGCATCGCAAAGATCGACATCGAATGCGATTGCGGGCCGTACAAGCTCAAAAAGGACCATACCGTGATCGCCCACGCCCTTGATGGGACGGAAAAGATCATCAGCTTGACAAACGGGCGAAAGCGTGCTGTCCCCGAAGTGCAGATCTACACGGAAGGCGGCAGCGTGCGGATCGTCTACCTGGGCAATATATGGGACCTGGGGCCTGGCGTCTATACCCTGCCGGAGCTTGAGCTTGTGCAGGGAGAAAACACCGTGACCGTGACCGGAACGGGCACGATCACCTTTTCCTGGCAAGAAGGTGATCTTTGATGTTCCGGGTGACATACGACGATATCCTGGTGCACGATTCAAGGCTTGAAAGCATGCCGATCTTCGGCGCTTCGGTCGAAACTGAATTGAACAAGACCGGCAGCTTCGTCTTCACGATGCAGCAGGATCATCCCAGGTATGATCTGATCCGCAAGATGAAAGGCGTGATCAAGGTCTACCAGGGCGGCGATCTCATCTTCCGAGGGCGTGCGCTTGACGATCCGACGGGCTTCCGCAACGCAAAGAAGATCGCCTGCGAAGGCGAGCTGAGCTTTTTGCTTGACAGCCAGCAACGCCCGTATGACTACACGGGCACGATCGAAGGCTTCCTAAATCTGATGATCACCAGGCATAACGAGCAGGTCGAAGAATCGAAATGGTTTACGGTCGGCCAGGTGACGGTGACAGATCCCAACGATTATATCGTGAGATCCAATATCGACTATGTGGACACGTGGACGGAGATCGAGGACAAGCTGATCAAGCTCCTGGGCGGCTACATCGTCGTCCGCCATGAAGGATGGATCAACTATATCGACTACCTGGCGGATATCACGCTGCTTTCCCCGCAGAAGATCGAATTCGGCAAAAACCTGCTCGATCTTGAAAGGATCAGGAAGGGCGCTTCGATCGGCACGGCCCTCATTCCCCTGGGCGCTAAGCTCAAAGACGAAGAAGGCAAGGACACGGATCAACGCCTGACGATCGCTTCCGTCAACGACGGCAGCGACATGATCCGGGACGAAGCGGCCATATCACAATATGGCACGATTGTCAAACGGGCCTATTTTGACGACATCACCGAGCCGGAAAACCTGCTTGTCAAGGGCAGAGCACATCTTGCCGGCCTTGTCAAGCTGCCGGATACCATCGAGCTGACGGCGGCGGATCTCTCCACCGCCGGCCAGGATATCGCAGCATTCCGCCTGGGCACCTACGTCCGGGCCATCAGCCGGCCGCACGGGATCGATCAGCTCTTCCTGATCACGAAGCTGTCCGTCAATCTCTCAAGCCCCGGCGCAAGCAAGATCACGCTTGGAGCGGCAAGAAGCGGCCTGTCTTCGTCCCTGGCGGGCCTGACGAATACGCAGGGGGAAATCCTCAAGGAGATCGAGAAGACGGCACAGGCGGCTGCGCAAGCCGTCTACGACGTCGAACAGAATGTTCAGGCATCGATCAAGATGAGCGAAGAGAACATCCTTTCCAGCGTATCGGAAAGCTACACGCTCAAGGACGACACGGACGCCCTGATCAGCTCCATCAGCACCACCGTGGAGCAGACGAAGGAAAGCGTCGAGATCCAATTCACGCAGTTTTCTCAGGATATCGAAGCCGTCGCCGCCGGAACGGACGCCAACTTTGAAGAGATCCGCAAGTTTATCCGCTTCGTGGACGGCCAGATCCATATCGGAGAAGTCGGCAACGAATTGGAGCTTCGGATCGCCAATGACCGGCTGAGCTTCCTGCAAGACGGCGCAGAAGTCGCCTATCTGAGCAACCGAAAACTCTATATCACAGACACGCAGATCCTCCACAGCTTGCAGCTGGGCAGCTTCGCCTTCATGCCGCGGGCAAACGGAAACCTGAGTTTTAAGAAAATCTAGGATGATAGGCCCTGACCTTCTCAAAAGGAGGCGGGCACAATGGCACTATCCGGCACCATACAGCAGGCAATCCGGACGGGATACCGGCTTCAGATCGCATGGAGCATCGGATCTCAATCCGCGGCGAATAACACATCTTCCGTCACAGCAAAGGTGCAGCTCGTTTCGACCGGCAGCAGCTACACGATCAACTCAAGCGCAAGCAAGAGCGGCAGCCTGACGATCAACGGGACGAAATACACCTTCACATTTTCGGCGGCGCTATCCGGCAATCAGACGAAGACAATCTACACGAAGACCGTCACCGTCGCCCACAATTCGGACGGATCAAAAACCTGCTCTTTTTCTGCCACGGCCGGGATCAACGTCACGCTCAGCGGCACGTATTACGGCAACGTCACGGCCAGCGGAAGCGGCACCTTCGACACGATCCCCAGGGCGAGCACGATTTCAAGCGTCACAGAATCCGTCGCCATCAACGGCACCAACGCCGTGACGGTCGCCATCGATCGCAAGGCGAGCGCCTTCACGCACACGGTAGTCTTCAAATTCGGCAGCTACTCGAAGACCACAACGAGCGTCGGCACATCGACCAGCTACGCCATCCCGACGAGCTGGATGAACGCCATGCCAAGCGCCACAAGCGGCACGGCAACCGTAACCGTGACAACATATTCCGGCAGCACGAAGATCGGCAGCGCCGTCTCCAAGAGCTTCAAAGTGACTGTGCCTTCCGGCGTCGTGCCCACGATCAGCGGCGTCACGATCAGCGAGGCCGTCGCCGGCCTGGCTGCCCAGTTTGGCGGATATGTGCAAAGCAAGAGCAAGCTGTCCGTCTCCATCACGGCGGCGGGCGTCTACGGCTCCACGATCAAGAGCTACAAGACGACGATCCAGGGCGCAAACTTCACGGCGCGCAGCTTTACCAGCGGCGCGCTTTCCAAGAGCGGCACCAGCACGATCACGATCACGGTGACGGACAGCCGCGGAAGAACGGCCAGCACCACCCGGAGCCTGACTGTGATCGCCTACGCCGCTCCGAAGATCGTTTCCTTCCAGGCGGTCCGCAGCCTGGCAAACGGGACGGAAAACTACGACGGCACGCACGTCAATGCGAAGATCAACTTCTCCATCGCCAGCGTCGGGAACAAGAACACGGCGGCGTATACGCTTGAATACAAGCCGTCGAGCGGCGACACGTGGACCACCTTGACAAGCGGGGCCGTTTATGCTTTGAACGATTCGATCGTCAGCAGCAGCGGCAGCTTCGGCCAGGACAGCAGCTTCGATCTGCGCCTGACGGTGAAGGACTACTTCGCCACGGTGTACTCAACGACGCAGATCCCGACGGCCTTCACCCTGATCGACTACAACGCCAGCGGGCGCGGCATCGCCTTCGGCAAGGTGAGCGAGCTGGAGGAAGGCATGGAGATCGATCTGCCCATGAGTGTATATCAATATATCTACATGGGCGGCATCAAAAAGACGGACGAGGAAAAGGATATCTACTTCCAAACGTCCGAGAACGCTCAAAACGTGCACAACTGCAAGCTTTACGGCGGCAGCGGCAGCAGCGTGACGTCGATCGGATGCTGGGATACGGCGAGATCGCACGGAATCTGGCGCTATCTTTCCAGCACGCAGAACCTGGTCTTTGACGCCAATGTCAAGGTGACACGGGCGAACGGCGGAGATGAATTTATTTCATCCGGCAAGGTGACGCACGGAAGCCGGACGGGCCGCGTGCTCTTCTCCAATGGCCTGCTGCTGCAATGGGGCGTGGAGACGATCACACCGGTCAAGGACACGCCGACGGCGAAGGCGGTCACGTTCCCGATCGCCTACACGTCCGCGCCGATGGTGATCACGTCGCCGGTCACGACGGTGCCAGGCTCATCCGTATCCGGAGCCGCGCCGGCCAACATCACCGTGAGCGGCTTTGACGCCTACGTCACCAGGAACGGCACCACAAACACCAGCGTCGGCTGGATCGCAATCGGGTATAAAGAATAATATACATATGGAGTGGATGATAAAATGGAATCAATCATCGTCGCACTGATTGCCGGCGGGCTTTCGCTCGTCGGCACGATCATCACCGTCCAGAACAACAACCAGAAGATCATCCGGGAGATGAAGGCGGAATTCTGCAAGGAGATGCAGGAGATGAAGACGGAATTCGTCAAGTCGAAAGCCGTCACAGATACGAAGCTGGAGGATCTGACGCAGGAAGTGCGCAGGCATAACGGCTTTGCGGAGCGGGTGCCCGTGCTTGAGCAGCAGGTCAAGGGTATCAACGACAAGATCGATATCTTCCATCATAATTAAAAAAGGCCGGGGCTTATGCCCTGGCCTTTTTATTTTGTTTCGCCTTGCTGAAACTTGAGGACGACGCCGGACTTTGCACGGTGCGGCTTCTGATGATGATCCGCATTATACCCGTTTAGATTCCAGTCAATTCTCCTGTATATGTAAGCGACACGCTTGCCTGTGATGCCAAGATCACGGCCAATATCAACGAATCTGCGCTTTTCCTCTTTGCGCTGCTTATAAATATACATGGCTCTTTCAGTATCACGGGGTGTATACATAGCTTTCCTCCGTCGCTTCGATTATCTATAAAACATGAAACCCTTTGCAAGCAGGGCATTTTTGCTCATCTCATCGGCAGGATACCAGCCGGATTCGAGCAGGCTTTTGACATACATACGATTATAAAAGAACGGGAGAATCAGCCAGGCGAAGCCGCTGGTGATGAAGACAAGAATCAAAGAAAGGATCGTCCACTTGAGATCTCCGCGGAAGAGAGGAACGAAGATCCCGAAAAAGAGCATCGTCCAGGAGAAGCCAAGCTTCACCTGCTTCACCATGCCGGCGTTATTCCTGATGTAAATTTTCATGCTGATGTCCTCCGTGCGTTATTGTCTTCTATGATGCATATTTTTAGATTTTTGTCAAGAGGGCGGGGAAATAGCGAAAAGCCGGGATTTCTCCCGGCTTCTGTTTGTTTGACTAATCGTATAGCTCCGAATGGAGCACCCGTGTTAGTCAAACACGGGCAAAAATAAAAATCACAAGAATTTGATCTTCAAGGATTGATCAGGATACACCGTGATCTTCTCAATGATTCCGCGCCAGAAGGTTAGCTTTTCGTTCTGGTCGAATGTTTTATACAGACTGATGAGATCCATATCCAGGATCTTGCGCAGCGGCTCCAGGTCTTTGACCTCCGGGGCCTTTTCTTTTTCTTCACGAAGGCGGGCTTCGCTTATCTTCTTGACCAAGGCTTCGTATTCTGTGTCGTATTCTTCCTGGGTGATGCGCTCTTTTCTGTATTGATAATTCAGGCGCTCCAATTCCTTCTCCAGTTTCTTTACGACGTCCACCTTCGGGCGCTTGACGACTGGCTGCGCGGCTTGCATTTCATACTCTTCAATATAGCGCTGAATCTCAGGCTTGAGACGGTAAAGCAGGTATGTCTCGATGATTCTTTCTGAGATCGTTGCGCTATTCGTGCATTGCTTGTGAACGTTTCTCTTATTGCATCTGTAATACTGATAGACATTTCCCTGGCTATTTGTCGAAAATGTGCCGGCCATTCTATTGCCGCATTCGCTGCATATGCAAAGCTGCGTGAAGATATACGTCCTTTTTACCTTGCGGACGCGGACATTTTTCTTGTTGATCTCCGCCCAGGAATCAAAGCGCTCCTTCGTAACATATGCCGGGCAGTAATTGTCGTGCCCTTTGTAATGGCCATACATGAGCGTATTTTTGATCATCCTGTCATAGCGATAATAACCGATATCGACGCCGAAGAAATCGTTTGTATATTCCATGGCGGCGCGCTTGGAATGGTGCGTCTCATAGTGATTGATGTACGTCCAGACGATCGGCTCAAACTCAGGATCTTTGATGACGATCTTGTCCCCGCGCTCATTAGTGCCGATTGTATGGCTGATCGGCAGATTGTGCGCTCCGGTAATCGGTGCACCCTTCTGGATGCGGACATGCACAGTCGCCTTGTTACGTTCCGAAATATTGGCGCTCTCCTGGCGGTTTATTCCCAGGTAGAACATGATCAGCGTCTGGCCCATGTTCGTATTGAGATCCAGCTCCGGCTGCATGATCGCCTTCCACTGTACGCCGGCCTCGTTCATCGTCTCCATCATCTTGAAGTAGTCTTCCGGATTACGGGTGAAACGGTCGAAGCGGGTAAAGATGACAAGATCGATCTTTCCTTCCCGGATATCACGCAGCATGCGGTGGATCTCTTTGCGCTTGCGGATATTCTTTGACGCAGACTTTCCTTCGTCGGCATACAGGCCGGCACATACGGCATTATTCTTTTCGCACCACTCCTGGAGGGCGATTTTCTGCGCCGGCAGGGAATTATCTTTTGAAACCTGCTCAGACGTCGACACGCGGATATAGAAGGCAACGCGCAGCACCTTGCGCACGGAAATTATTTTTTGCCAATCCTCTACATCTGTTTTTTTCGTCATATTTCATCATCCTTTATCATATAGGGTATTAACTGCCTTTATTCTGACTATCAAAATATTTGTCAACAATTATCGATTTCCGCTTATTTTCGGCCCACAAATTTTCGTTGTCGGTGCGCAGCTTGGCGACCAGATCCTTGAGGTATTCAATTTTTGCTTGAGCCTCCGCGCGGACGATATCCGTTTCCTCTTTATGCGATGCAAGGATATTATCAAGCAGGGCTTTATAATCCCTATTCGCTGCGAGGGCGCGCTCCAGATCCTTGAGCGCGTTGCTCAGGTTGGCGGCATCACTTTGATGCGCTTCTTCGATGACTTGCACTTTGACAAGCAGCTCGTCGTTGGCGATCGTCAGCTCTTTGCATTGCTTTTCCAGTTCTTCAAGGTGGGCAAACTCTTGATCCAGCTTTTTCTGGCATTGAAATTCGACGGAATGGCCGCCCATGAGCGCATGGATGATGCTGCGCATGGTGGAGTATCGAGCGTCGTCCTCGCCCGCCTTGATGCGATTGATCGTGCCGACAGGGACTTTGCTTTCATCCGACAAGCGCTGATTTGACCAATCGAGGAACGCTTGCCGCTTCTTCCACCAGGCTATAAGATCCGGCCAGGGGAGAGCGAGAAGATCCGGGACGCAATCTTGTCCTATACGTTCGCATGTGATACATCTGTCAAACATTATTGATTCTCCCTATTATCGCATGTGATTCGGTGCGCTAAAGCGATAAACCGCGTTTCACATGTAGTGTGTCGTATTTCACATCTGTTTATTGTGCTAAAGTGCCAATAGTGCTAATCTAAAGGCGGGTCAGAAACGGCCTATCATCCACGGCTGCGGCGGTGTTCTGGTGGTGCTGGCATCGCCGCAGTTTCCCTCAAATAACAGATAATTCCGAATTTGGAGATAGATATTGCAAATTCAAAAATATTTTTGTACTATAACTTCAAGGAACACCAGTTCCCTTTGTCCAGATGAAAGGAAGGCGTCCCATGAGCACCGAAAGAAAGCAACTGATCGAAATCATCGAGAAATTGAACGACACCGAAGTGCAGTTTGTGCTTCGCTTCCTCAAAAGAATTCTCGGTCTTGCTTAAATCCGATTAGACAGCAAGTGTACATATTCTCTTACCTGCGCTTGCTTCTGTTCATCCAAGCCCCGGTATTCGGCTATCATGCGCCTCAACTCAACATCGAGGAAGATGTCCGCCAATTCATCGGCAACGCCGATAGGGTCGGCATCATAACCACTATCCCCAAGCAGCTGCGTGGGCTTCAGCCCTAGCACATCAGAAAGCTTCTTCAGATTGCTTCGTTTAATCTCCGACACTCTGCCGTTCTCCCATTTGGCGACGGCAGATTTTTTTACGCCTACTTTTTCTGCAAGCTCTTCCTGCGTAAATCCTTTTGCAAGCCTGGCCTGTTTAATCAGGGAACCTACGTCCATTCCTATATCACGTCCTTTCTATCTATATTGAAATCAAGCAGCAAGGAGCTGGATAAAGCATCCATCTCTCCCTCTGTGTCTTATAATATCACAAAGTGTCTTGCGGTGCAATAAATTTCATAAAACATGAAAAAATAATCTTGACAGATGAATATTATTGCAGTATAGTAAATGTGTCCTGTAAGACACAGGACATTCTTCAGACACAGAAGTGTCTTGTAGGACACAGAAAGGAGGATCTATGGACAAGGCTTTGCTTGAGAGTAAAATGGCGCTTCACGGCGATACAAGAAAAACCCTCGCTTCCTACCTGGGAATCAGCGAGCGGTCCTTGATCAGCAAGATCAACGAAACCGGCACCGAATTCCGGCAGGGGGAGATCGCCGCCATTAAAAAACGCTATGCGCTTTCTGAGGAAGAGGTCGTCAATATTTTTTTTAACTAATAAGTGTCTTATAAGACACAAAAGGATGATACATATGACCATTAAAGAAAAGCTGCGGCGGATGGCTGAGATTCGCAAGGCAAACGAAAAGCGCGCACAGGAATGGGCGGCACGACGCAAGGGCAGCAAAGGACGGAAGGATTGATTCGATGGACTATGAGCGCATGAGGCCGGAAGAGCATGCGGCGCTGATCAACAACATCAGCAGCGTGGTATCAAAGATCCTCACAGAGCGCGCGCGCCGGGATGGATACGGCGTCACGGTCGCATGGCGCTTGCGTGAACGTGAGGGAGGTGAACAGGATGAACGAAAGGCCGCTGTGTGATATCTGCAATCAGTCGGTCCGGGGCGATCACTATTATCTGATCAACGGTGACGTGATCTGTCCGGATTGCATGGAGGAATATTTCAGGAAGGAGATCGAGGAAGAATGAACAAATTCGGCGCACGCAAGATCAGCCTGGGCGGGATGACGTTTGACAGCGAGCGGGAATTCCAGCGCTGGAGTGAGCTGTCCCTGCTCCAGCGGGGCCGGGAGATCACGGATCTCAAGCGGCAGGTCGAATTCGTGCTGATCCCGGCGCAGTATGACGAGGCCGGGAAGCTGATCGAGCGGCCGGTCAAGTATGTGGCCGACTTCGTATACATCGACAAGCGGACCGGCGAGAAGATCGTGGAAGACGCCAAGGGCTGCAAGACAAAGGACTACATCATCAAGCGCAAACTGATGCTGTCCGTCCACAAAATCAGAATCAGAGAGGTATAAGCGTATGCAGATGAATGAATATCAGGCCATGGCGGCCAGGACGATCAGAAAAGACCTGTATCCGGAGCAGATGCTGCACCATGCGCTGCACGGTCTGTCCGGTGAAGTCGGCGAGATTCACAGCCTTTTCCAGAAGGAATTCCAGGGCCATCCCCTTGATCCCGACCACCTGAAGAAGGAAACCGGTGATGCGCTGTGGATGATCTCCGAGATCTGCACGGCTATGGGCTGGACGCTGGAGGAAGTGGCGCAGGGAAACATCGACAAGCTGCGCGCCAGGTATCCGGAAGGATTTGACGCAGAAAAGAGCCTGCACCGGCAGGCCGGCGACGTATAAAGCGCCGGGGAAATCCCCAGGCCTAAAAAACAAACCAAGGAGGCGAAGCAAGTGAAAAACACCTACACCCTGGCGCAGGTCGTGAAGACGATCATGCAGGACGACAAGCGGGCCAGAAACAGCGACAGCTTCCTTTATCTGAAGGTGCTGGAGGTTTATGCGAAGGCCAACGAGTGCCCGGTGAGCCTTGGCAGCATGTCGGTCGTGCATTTCCTGATGCACATGAAGGAATACGGATTCCCGCCGTTTGAAAGCGTGCGGCGCAACCGGCAGCTGGTCGCTGCGAAATATCCGGAGCTGGCGGCGAGCGATGATATCGACGCCTGGCGCACGGTGAAGGAAGAAGAAATGCTCGACTATGTGAGGGAAGCAAAATATGAAGTGTGAAGACAAGATCCGCATGCTGACCACGTTCGCCCGTACAAACGGCATGATGACGGCGCTTGCCTGCATGGAGGGCGCGACGATCACAAAGCGGATGGCCCTGACGCTGGATGACCAGCTTGACCATATGGACGAAGTGCTCAGCGATCTCACCAATGAGGCGGTGAAGGATATTGAAGCCTGTATCGGAATCATCCGGCCATACTTCCCGGAATCAGATATCGAAGTCGAAGACCTTGACACCGATCAATAGGCGGACCGGCCGGTGCGTCATCGTCTGCACAGCAGACGGGCGGATCGTATACGAACGGGAGCCATTTTCAAGCAACAGCAAAAGGAGATAAAACCATGAAAGACATTATCCTGACCGGCATCGCCATCTTCTGCGCCAGTGGCGCGCTCATCGGCACGGCGCTCATCGTCTATCTCGCCTGCTATATGCAGGGCCAGGAAAGGCAGGCGGATCGGCCGTGAAGAGCGCAAGCGCGGAAACGCTGTACGCCGACATCCGGGGCAAGTGCCTGGAATGCTGCGGCGGCAGCCGGAAGCTGGTCGACGAATGCATGATCAAGGATTGCCGGCTTTGGAAGCATCGGCGCGGCCTTGCCGGCGTGCAGACGGGCATGCTGCCCGTGGAAAGTCTCAAGGGACAGATCGATATGTGGGGGGGGTGCTGCGAATGATCATCAGCGTGGGCGAAATTCTTCAGACGCTCCTGGCGCTGATCCTGTGCTGGATCTTCATCGTCCGCTTCTCAATCCCGCGGCTTCTTGAATGGCTGGAAGCTATGAGCATCGATGAAACAAGCGTCGGAAAGGAAGACAGATATGAGTAACCCGAAATGCCCGTTCTGTAATGGCGAGATGACGGTGGGGACGCCATTCTATGACAAACACAGCGGCAAGTACAGCAGCCAGGCAAAGTGCTGGAAATGCGGCGCGCAGGGACCGCTTGCGAAAAGCGGATCTTCCTCAATCGTAAAAAACAGGGCGCTTAAAAACGTCTTGAACCGACCGCTGCGCAGGACGCTCCAGTATCGGCAGCTTGAGACGTTTCCGGTCGTCTACCTGGAGGACAAGGACAAGAAAGACGTCCTCCCGGCGTTTCCGGAGCCTGTACACGATCGAGGCGTCATGTGCTTCCTGACAGCCGAACAGGAATTCATCACGTTGAATAAGGGCGACTACGGCAAGCGCTGGCGCGCCTGGCCCGCCATTCCGACGAAGGAAGAAAGGAGCGCACAGAAATGGATGTGACAAAGCTCAAGAAAAGCCCCAAGTGCCCGTATTGTGGAAACGTTATGAAGCTCAATTTCGTGGACAATAGGCCAACGGTGCCGCGGGATAATCCTAACTACTGGGAATGCGCTAAAGATTGGCAATACGTGGCGTATTACACCTGTACACACTGCTCGCAGAGAACAGGGACAACGATCAAAGCGCCGCAGGCGCACGGAAGCGATCCCAAAGAGGTAATGATCGCCGCATACGTGGAGGCCATTCCCGGTGCGTTGCAAAAGCCGTTGACCTGGGAAGAGATCCCCGATCACAAGCTGATCTTCATGGAGCTGCGCGGGATCGACAAGCCTATCCCCTCTATTCTGCGCCAGACGATTGATGACCAGGCATTCTATACGATGGAGAGCGGCTGTGTCTTCACGTTTGCAATGGATGAGCTGGGCAAGCGCTGGAGGCCCTGGGCGACCGAGCCGACGGAAGAAGAAAGGAGCGCACAGAAATGGATAGGCTGACAACGGACAAGCCCTTTGATTACCTTGAAGCCATCTGCAACATGGTCTATCCGGTGGACGGATGGGCGCACATCCGCACCAGCATGGATGAAAGCGAGCCGATCACGGACTTCTGTCTGCATCTTTGCAAATGCATCGAATGCACAATGGCAGATTCTGATTTCTCGAGAACCGAAGAAGACAAGGATGGCATCCTTTGCGGTTGTGCCGGAGAAGGCTGCCCCATCGCCCATGTATATGCTGCGCTGAGTGGATACAGCCATCTGCGTGACAGGCTCAAGATGTACGAAGACGCAGGCATGTGGCCGCCGCAAGGACGCCCGCTCCAGAAGCCGCTGAGCCGTGAGCAATTCAATGAGATCTATTCGATGCGTGATGAACATGTTTGGCCGTTCGATGCCGAGCCTCCCATGTTATCCCTCGAATCTGCGATTGAAAAGCTCGATTTTTGCTGGATCTCGTGGGAGGCGGCCGTTCTGCTGATGGATGGATTTCGAGCATATTCCGCAGATAACTACGGCGAAAAATGGCGCTGCTGGCGCTGCAAGCCGACGGAGGAAGAGCGCGCTGCCGCTCCATGGGAGGGCGTCGGCGATGCAGATCTGTGATGAAGGGGCGATCGACCTGCTGGCGGGCATCATCAGGCGGGCGACGCAGGACTGGAAGAACGCACGGCGGAGCCTGCGCCGGCGGCCATATTCAGCCAAAGCCGTGATCCATGAGGCGGAGATCAAGGAATGCGAGCGCTTTTTTCGCTCCCGATACTTTGCCAGCATGACCGGGATCAATGGCGAGGCATTTATCAGAATGTTAAGAGAAGAGGAAAAAGCATGCTGACCATTATTCAAGTCGGAAATGACAAAGCTTCCACGACATACGTCCGAAACAAGATGAAGGCCGTCACGGCGGCGGGCATGGAAGCAAAGCACATCGCTCTTCCGGAGACTGCGACAACGGAGGACGTGATCTGCAAGATTCACCAGGCATGTGAAAGCACGGCGATCATCGTGCAGCTGCCGCTTCCTTCGCACATCGACAAGCAGGAAGTGCTCAAGTGGATTCCGCCGTGGACGGATATCGACGGACTTGCTCCGCACAGCCCGTATAAGCCGCTTACACCCTGCGCCATCATGCGCTGGCTCAAGGAAAAGGGCGTGCAGCTTGAGGGAAAGAACGTCACGATCCTTGGCAGGAGTGGGCTGGTCGGCAAGCCCTTGGCGAATATGATGATCGACGCAGGGGCGACGGTCGCTGTTTGCAACAGTCATACTAATCCGAGTATGACACAGGCCATGTGTCTCAGGAGTGACGTTGTAATATCTGCCGTCGGTAAGCTCGATGCGGTAACTTGCGACTATGTGGCCTCTTTCAGGAAACAGATTTTTATCGACGTCGGCATCAACCGGAACGATCACGGCAAGCTTTGCGGGGACATCTCAGAAGATGCACATGCTTCGATCACTGAGGCCGGATCGGAGTACACGCCCGTCCCTGGCGGCGTAGGAAAATGGACGGTCAGAGAATTGGTGCTGCGCCTGGCAGAAATGGAAGGAGCAAAACATGAAAACGCCTGAAGATATCCTTAGAGGAATGGAGCACTGCTATGTTCAGCATTCGTGCAATGGCTGCCCGTATATCGATGATGGATGCGTGCCTACGTTATGGGATGATGGCTTTGCCCGCCTCCGCCAACTTGAGAAAAAGGTCGCAGACGCGGAGGCGGCCATCGAGGAACGGGATGCGGTCATCAACCTGATGCAGATCCAGATGCGCGGTGACTGCGGTTGCTGCGCGCACGGCAAGGACGGCAAAGCGGAGCCGTGCACATCATGCCTTACCAGCAAGGAGTATCATCCGCGCTGGGAATACGAAGGCCTCCCCGAGATTCCGAAGGGGTACGTGCTGCCGAAGAAAGGAGAATCCTGATGGGTATGATCTTGAATGATGGCGCATTCTTTATGGCCTGGCCGGAGGAAATCGTGGAAGCCTGCCAGGAAGCGATGGAAGGAATTGAAGCGCTGCTTGACAAGCTCCTGGGCTTCGGCACGCCTTCCCCGATGGAAGAGCTTGCCGCGCTGGCCGTCCCCGGCTACTGCCCTACTCCGCGGGAGATCGAGAGAGCCGGCTGGCAGAATGCTGCCGCCCTCGCCCGCTCCAGGATGGCAGCCAGGGCGCAGGCATTCGCCCGGCAGATGATGCAGCAGAAGGCCCGCCAGGCGATGAGGCGCCGCAAGCTGATGCACAGCGAAAGCAGCTTCCCGGATCTGCGAGTATGCGCAACGTGCAAACATCGCAGGCCGATGGGAGCGACGAAGCCCCCGCCCTGCACAGGCTGCATCAAGGGCGGAGAGTGTACCAGATGGGAAGAGGCTGGAGGTGAAGACGATGGCGAATGAGGAAAAGACGGGGCGCTGGATCATGGAATACGGCGATTTCAGCGGATACCTGCAATGCTCAAAGTGCAAGGGATTCGCCCTTGACACCTATCCCGTCTGCCCGATCTGCGGGGCAAAAATGGATGGTGAGGTCAATGACGACGGACAATGACCTGATCCGACGCCAGGAAGCGCTGGCGGAGATCCGCAAGGAAATGAAGACGGCATACACGCCGGCCGGGCGGAAGGGCTTCAAGCAATCGTTTGACGTCATCCGCCGGCTGCCGGCCGTGAAAGAAGCGCCCGTCGTCCGCTCGCACTGGTTTGCAGCTTCCGGATGGTGGCTGTGCTACAACTGCGGCTGGAGATCCACGGGCGGCAAGTGCACGCCCTTCTGTCCCTGGTGCGGGGCCAGGATGGACGAGCTTGCAGATAAAGAAATCGAATAAGACAGAGCCGCGCCGTACCTGGATGGGTGCCAATCACAAAATTAAAGAAAGGAGAATCCTCTTTTCACGTGAAGGATGTGCCAATCCCAGGCACCCATCCGGGTGCGGCGGGAACGGAGAAAACATGAACGAAAAGCCGATCCGTGTGCGCTATGATTATGCGACGGAAAAATGGTTTAAAAAGCATCCGATGCATCAGACGACGGTCATGCAGTGCGAGGTGTGCGGCCTGTACTACAAGCCTTCGCTGGGGCATCGGTGCAAAAAGATCATGAAAGCAAAGGAGTGAAATGTATGGACAAAAAAGTATGTGACCGCTGTGACGCCACTATAAAATACCCAAGAATGCCTAATCGCCTTAAAAGGTACAGTTTCTATGTAAAGATCAGTCTTACAAGAGTGAAAAATGAAATGTACAAATCGGATGAGATTGATCTGTGCGACAAGTGCCTAATCGATTTCGAGAAATGGCTTAATAATACCGAAATGATTGACTAAAGAAGAAGAGAGCTTACACGAAAGGAGGCGATCCCATGGCAGATGTAAAGTGGATCAAGATCACGACGGACATCTTTGACGACGAGAAGATCCTGCTGATCGAAAGCTTGCCGTCTTCGGACAGCATCATCGTGATCTGGTTTAAGCTGCTCACCCTGGCCGGGAAGCAGAATAATGACGGCGTATTCATGATGAGCAACCGTATCGCCTACACGGACGAAATGCTGGCGTCCATCTTCCGGAGAGATATCAACACGGTGCGCTTTGCGCTGCATACGTTTGAACAGTATGGCATGATCGAGCTGATCGACAACGTGATCACGATCCCCAACTGGGGAAAGCATCAGACGCTTGACGCCTACGAAAAGAAGAAGAAGCGGGACCGGGAGCGGATCGCCCGCAAAAGAGCGGAGCAGCGGCTGAGAATTGAAGCTTCTGCGTCCGTGTCGCCTGACATGTCGCCCGACAAGTCGCCCGACGTCGCCTTTTCAGATAAAGAGAGAGATATAGATAAAGATAAAGAAGAAGAAAGAGAGAATGCGGACGCTGACGCGCCGGCAACCCCTCCCCCTCCCCCTCCGCCTCCAAGCAAGGAGGAAAAGAAGGAAAAGCCGGTCAAGCATAAGCACGGCGAATACAACAACGTCCTGCTGACGGACGAAGAGCTTGACAAGCTCAAAGAAACCTTCCCGGATTGGAAGGAGCGGATCGACAGGCTTTCCGGCTACATTGCCAGCACGGGCAGAGCCTACAAGAGCCATTATGCGACGATCCGCAACTGGGCAAGGGAAGACCAGAAGAAAGGAGGCCAGGCACGTGGAAGCAATCAGAACACTCGCCCCGGCGTGGGTGAAAGAATTGGCACATACCTATAAGGCGATGACGCCCAGGGAGCGGATACAGGCCAGGGTGGACAGCTACAACGCCGGCACCGGCACGCGGGACCAGGAGGACGGCTATAACTGCCCGATCTGCAAGAACAAGGGCTTCATCTCCGTGCTGACGGAAGAGAACGGGATCTTCGATGAAGCCTTCCGCTTCTGCAAGTGTGACGAGATCCGCCGCCAGCGGCTGCGCCTCAAGAAGAGCGGGCTGCTGGAGGTCGTGAACAAATACACCTTTGACCGATATGAAACGCCGGGCAGATGGCAGCAGATCGTCAAGGAGACGGCGCAGCGCTTTTGCCGGGACGAGGATCATCACTTCTTCTTCATCGGCGGGCAAAGCGGCGCAGGCAAGTCGCACATCTGCACGGCGATCACGTCCTTCTATATCGACCAGGGCAAAAAGGCCCGCTATATGGTCTGGTTTGACGAAGCGACGCGGATCAAGGGCCTGGTCACGGACGCGGAAGCATACAACGCCGTGATGAGCGAGCTGAAAGAGACGGACGTCCTGTATATCGACGATCTCTTCAAGCCGATCAAGGGCAAGGACGGGCAGATCGTCCCGCCGACATACGCCGACGTCCGCCTGGCGATCGAGATCATCAACTACCGATACAACAATCCCGGCCTGGTCACGGTCATCAGCGGGGAGCGGACGATTGACGAGCTGATCGACATCGACGAAGCCCTTGCTGGCCGGATCTCCGAGCTGTCCAAGGCGGGCGGCTACTGCATCAACCTGAAGAAGGACAGCGGAAAAAACTGGCGTCTCAAAGACGTAACGACTTTATGAAAGGAGCGCGCAGCATGGGAGACTTCGGAATTAAAAGAAACGCTTCCGGCTACTACGACGAAACGCCCTACAAGGCGATCATCAAAGGGCCGCGTCCGGGCGAGATCTGGACGCATAGAACGATGACGGACTACGTGCTGATCCTGGCAAGGGATGAGCGCGTCTGCTCGATGCTCAAGCTTGACGACAAATTCCGGGAAGGCAAGATCGTCGTGCGGGCGCGGGCGCAGATGTACACCGATCCGCTCAAGCTGAGCTATTGCTTTCATGATCAGCTGGGCGCATACGTGAAGACGCTGCCGGAAAAGGAATTTTCTAGCGTGCAGAAGATCGTCGCTGAGACGCTGGGGCTTACGAAGGCGGTGATCGGTGGATGAGAATACGGAAGATGATCAAGGTCTGGCGGATCGTGGCGACATACAGGGAATATTCCGGCACGCCGGAAAACACCAGGGCGCACATCCGGAAGCATGAATATGAAATCAAGGCCCGCACCCTGCCGGACGCCTTCATGGTATTCAATCGGAAATACCGGATTGACGGCTTGATCGGGATCGGGATCACGGAGGCGAAGAGCGATGAAGAAAAAGAAGAAAAGCCCGGCGCAGGAGTATCTTGAGAAGATCCGCAAGCTGGACGTGCAGATCGATTGCATGGTAGAGGAAAAGAAACAGCTCAAAGACATGGCGACGCGGATCACGCCGAACATGAGCGGAACCGGCGGATCTTCCGGCGGAGGAAACCAGGACAAGCTGGGCGGCGCAGTCTCCCGGATCATCGACAAGGAGAAGGAAATCGAGCAGGCCGTGGATACGCTGATGGGACTCAAGCAGGAAGCCTCTTCCCTGCTCTCCCGCCTGGATGATCCGGCGCATATGAAGGTGCTGCACGAGAGATACATCCAGTATAAGAGTTTCGAGAGCATCGCAGCGCAGATGAGCTATACATACAGGGGCGTATGCTACCTGCACGGCCGGGCGCTGCAAGCCTTTGGGAAGGTGCTGGAGGAATGCTGGAGACGGAACACCCTCAACGATGAAAACAGAAGGCGGATGAGATGCGCCGAGAATATGTAGGCATAAAAAGAGCGGCGCAGATCAAACTGCGTCGCTTTTCGCTTAGAAGATAAAATGATCGTCGTCGTCATCTTTACTCCGGCACTCTTCCGGCAGATCCGGGAAAAGCAGGGATTCAGCCCAATCCCTGAAGATCAGGAGATAATGCACGATCTTGTCAAGCATGATCGTCTTCTCCTTCCTTGTCACGCTCCATCTGCGCCTCAATGGCTTTCTTAACATATCCGGCCATGGAGCAGCCGGACGCTTCGGCAGCAGCACGGACCGCTGTGCAGAAGTCTTTTGAATAACTGATGGGCAGCCGCTCATACTTTGCGGCCAGGTATTTGTCGTTCGCCTTGCGCTGTGCATCTGTGAGTGCCATGATATTCGCTCCTTTCATCTGAGGATATTATACCATTGTCGCATATTAGTATCAATGTACATT
>UZAT01077151.1_pt1 | contig 42783 bp, 50 predicted proteins | sample 2160861 | NCBI WGS metagenome assembly UZAT01 (sample SAMEA5138306, study PRJEB28736) | viral metagenome | reverse complement strand
GCTGGTTCTCAGCGATCTTCTCCCGGTTGGCCTCTCTGTAGGCACGCTGGTTCTCAGCGATCTTCTCCCGGTTGGCCTCTCTGTAGGCACGCTGGTTCTCAGCGATCTTCCTTGTCTTGGCATCCATATTGTCAAGCCGCGAATCACGGTCTCTACGCATGGAAGAGATCCGCTCCTCTTGCGTCTGACAGAAGTTTTCATCCAGTTCCGCATCGGCTTTGCGAAGTTCTTCCAGCTCTTCCGGCGTAAACAACGCCATGCGATCACCTCCAGCTATATACCGCCAGTCTGTCCTGGCTGTCATGCGTTGCTGACTTCCGCATTGCCACTGTTTTCACCCTACAGAGGAGCTGGTCTCTCCCAACTGTCACCGCCTGCGTAGCAATCCTTTGCGGTCTCGTTCCGTACATCTACGCTTGCCCTTGCAGGTGTCGCAGTTCGTTGCAAGGCTGTCCACTTGTCCGGCGTTCCCTCCGAACAGTGCTGCACATCCGTGGTAGTGGAATTCCGGTCCACCAGCCGGAGGCTTTCAGTTCTTAGCTAGAACGGATCGTCTTTTCCGGGAAAGACTGCGCATAAAACCCACGGAGCCCAAATACCGCTGCGTTTACATCGGAAGCGCCTCACCCTGCGCATAGCGCATTGTTCTTCCTTGGGGCTGGCAGAGACAGCAGGAATCGAACCTGCGAATATGGGAGTCAAAGGCCCATGCCTTACCACTTGGCGATGTCTCCATATTGAGCAGCGGGGCAAGGGAGAACCCCGCCGGTGGCTTTCAGCTCTGCCACCTTTGAGAAACGAGGAAAAGGGAAGGTGAAGCCCCCTTTCGGGGGTGGGCCGCAGGCCGGACTTGAACCGGCACCGGGGCAATGGCACGAACCCGGCCAGGATCCTTGCTGCGGCGTGTCAGTTGTTCTTCGTGATGATTTTGATCCTTCCTGTCCTGATATCCTTGAGATACAGGGTGGAATACAGAGCCCGGACCAGAACATAGTTGTCCGGATTCAGTCCACGACGGCGCAGCAGCTCCCGCTGCCGGGGTGTGAGCTTCTGATCAGGCATAGATACCTCCGTTTTAAATGTTCCGGCGGGGCTGTCCAGTACCCCGCCGGGCGGTCTTTCCCTGCGGTCAGCAAAAGAGATTAGGAGGCTAATTTGGAAAGAAACCCAAGTGTCGGCAACGTTGCTGATTGCCGTGGAGGGCGAGGTGGGATTCGAACCCACTGCCTTTGCTTGTGCTAAGCACTGCGCATCCGTATGCGCCTCTGCGCCCATGTAAATAAGGGGTGGGCTCCCGCCGGATTAGCCGGGAGCCCTATTCAATTGTTACCCGGGTGAAAGAGATTGAAGAAAGCCCGGGGCGATTGACATTACGTCAGCCGGTAGATTCCGGCCAGGCTCACGCACAGCAGTGCACCTGCTACCAGTACCATCATGCCGGTACCTCCTTTATCCGCACATATAGCGGGCAAGATATACTTTGCTCAGCCGATTTCCAACCCAATGCTGGGGGATCTTCCGGCGCAGGGTCCGCCGGTCACCGCAGCCGATCACCAGCATTACCTGGTTCATGTCCAGCATATCCACATTGGGAAAGCGCTCATTCAGAAGTTCCAGGTTTTCCCGGTAGCCTTCCTTTTCTCGGGCCATATGGACACCTCCTACTTAAGTAGCATGGCGATCGCCTGGATCAGCACGGCGATCAGAAAAAGGACCAGCTCTACAGCCTGCAGCGTATTCATAAAGCCCTCCTGTCAAATAGCGTAGTCCACGCCTGTGATGGCCTTGTAGCCATCCAGAAGGCGCTTCCATTCCTCTTCGGTGATCCGGGACTTGCCCCGGCCGTAGTGGTACTTTTCGAACAGGTTGGCCATACATACAAGCAGGTATCCGTTGTCGTGCCACCCGTCGAAGATCTGACCGGTGGCGCTGTTGGTTTCCTGGGGGAATTCCAGGAACTCCAGGAAGATGTTCTGGGGCTCCTTGCCGTACCGCCGGGCATACTCCCAGTAGTACAGCGTGAAGTACAGGGTCAGCTCTGCCTTGGGGTAGAGCATCACCCGGTTGATCAGCAGGTGATTGGTTTTACCCTTGTCCCGCCAATCCCGCATGATCGCCACTAGCTCCCGGAGCTGCCCTTTGAATTGTGCGTCCGGGAGATAGGGGATCAGCTTGTAATGCCAGATTCTCATGCCGCCTCCTTTTTGCCTTTTTCAAGGCCAGCCATGTAGGCAGCTGTGATGGCGATGACAAAGTCCTCGCCGCCTACCTCGGCCAGAGCGCTGGCAGCGCTGACGGCACCGGGCAGGTTATTCATAGTGTCAGCCATAGGGACACCTCCTTGCGTTGATCTATTGCGTTTATCTCCGTCCTTTGATAGAATCAAAAGAAAGGAGTTGATTTTATGAACGATAATTTTATTCGCATCTGCAAAAACGGACATCAGATCCCAGAACGAAGCAACTTTTGCCAGAGATGTGGATCACCCGTATTGGACGAATGTGACAACTGCGGCACAAAAATAAAACCGGTTAGGAACAATCCGTTTTTAATACCAGGTTACTGCGATTATTGCGGTTATCCCTTTCCATGGATAGAAGCCGCATTGCAGGCTGCCGCCGAATTGCTGGCAGAAGACGAAAACATCACCGCAGAAGAATGCAATCGCCTGATTGCGGTTCTGCCGGATGCCTTGTGCGAAACCCCGAGAACAAACCTTGCAGTTGCACGAATCAAAAAAGTCCTTGCCATTCTTGGCAGCTTTACATCCGATGCCCTTCGTCAGATTCTTGTGGATCATGCCTGCGATCTGGTGAAGCAGCAGCTTGGCCTTTGATCTTCTCCAACAGGAGGAGGCTGTATCCGGGGCATAAAGTCTGGCCGCAATTGTAGGGGCCTTTTTTTATCCAGCAGTTACAGAAATCTTTAAGCTTCTCTCCGCAGCCTCTGCAGAAGTTTGCTTCAATGTCGTTATCTGTTCCACATAACGAACATTCTATTTTCATAGAACCCTCCTGTTTGTGATTGGTTATATTCTGTTATGCTCTAGGCATACATTAACATACCCTAGACATTTTGTCAAGTGTATTTTTATGCCTGAGACATAAAAATTCTTGACTTTTATATAACTATGTGTTACCCTCATGCCAGGAGGTGATTTTATGCACACAAGAATTAGCAAAATCGTAGCAAAATCTGGCCTTACAAAGACTGATTTTGCAAAACGCCTGGGCTTATCTCAACCGTTTGTATCTCGCATTTGCTCTGGTGAATCTCTTCCCAGCGATCGCACAATCTCTGACATTTGTCGGGAGTTTGATGTCAACGAAGTGTGGCTGCGCACCGGCGAGGGGGAACCGGATCATAAGCGCACCAGGGAAGAAGAAATCATGCGCTTTGCTGTCCGTGCTGCCAGAGGATCCGAAGGCTTCCGCAAGCAGCTGGCCTTCATGCTCTCCCAGCTGGACGAAGAAGACTGGGAAAACCTGGAGAAGATCTACCAGAAACAGCTGGACAAAATAAAAAACAGCGACCGGGAATAAAATCCGGTCGCTGTTTCTCTTGACTTGATTAAGTTGCGTCCATATAATGAAATTATAAATGTGCCCTAATAGGGCATTAAGGAGGCTGATATAATGTTTAAATTCATACAGGCCATCGGAATAATTATTGCAATCGCAGTAACATTTTGGTTAGCAGTTGTTGGTTTATGCTTGGCCATGGATGTAGAAGTTCCTCAGCTGCCCATCAAAGAAACCACCTCTGAGGCAAGTCTTAATGATACAATTCCTGCTGAGGAAACAACAAATGATTCTGTAAATTTCTTTGGCAAATTTATAAGCATCTATGGCATGCTGTCGTTTTTGTATCTAATTGGAGATATCCTCCGTCGATACTGTCTTCATCTGGAAAGCTCCGGAGATAGTACTGCGGAAGAATGGTTGATTTCTGGCATTAGCGCAATCTTGCTTTATTTAAATCCTATTGGGCTCTTATTTTACACGCTGCAGAAAAAGGACATTGAGCGAGCTGTTCAATTTTCAAAGAAAGAATATGCAGAAAGCACATTGCCGATAGAACAGCGTTTAGCGTTTTGCGATGGTTACCGCAGAGGATATGAAGAATGTGCGGCATTCAGCGTAATCGAAAATACAAACAAAAAACCTCAATATGGATATTACGCGGAAAAAGAATGTTTTGAACTTGCCCGCCAAACTTATCCATCCAGCAATGATTCTATATACGACTGGCAATAACCAAGCCCTCCCGTCTCCCGGGAGGGCTTGCCTTTATCTCCGGCGCATCTCCAGCGCCGTCACATACAGCAGATAGATATCCTCTTCATCCAGTTCATCCAGAATGCGCTTGAGATCTTCTTTCATATCTGCCCCTCCTTTGGGCTGGCCCACGAAGGGGCGCTGGCGTCACTCCTAACGCTATGATGATATCACATGGATCCTGTCGAATTTTGCAGAATCCTGTCGAATGGTGTAATTTTATCAGCGGGTCAGAAAAGGAACCTTCCCGATCTCCCGGTTGATGGCGACCCTCACTCCTTTCTTTCGTGGATTAGATATGGGGATCATCTCCTTTCAGGCTTCGCCAAGCTCGAACAGCACCATCCAATAAATCGACTCGACATCTGCATCAGGTGCCGCATCCAGCCGTTCCCGGATCTCCTGCAGCATTTGCTCACGACACATTTTACGCCCTCCTTTGGGTATTTTGTTGACATCTGACACAAAATTATGATAATCTGTTCATAGGAGCTGACAACCTGTCAAGCTCCTGCACCACCATGTACACTGCCCGCACCGTCTCCGGCCTCATCCGCTGCAGCATGCTGGCAATGTACTGCACCGTGGGGTTGTATTCTATGGCGCCGCCTCCTTTCCTTTGGATGGCTTTATGCTACCACATTTTAGGCCCAAAATACAGCCCAAGGGGTTAGGATTGTACCCCCACTTGCGGGGACAAAGATCGCCCACACATTACACCGGCCCCACTATTCCGATAGGGGCCAGCGGGAGGACGATTATGAAAAAACAGATAATCTTTACGGATGAACCCTATGCTGCGTGCCTGGAATGCTCACATCGTAGGGAAGGCAGATGCAATGGCCCTCGCACGTCTACAATGTCCCTGCAGGACTGGAGTAAATTTATGAGGGCAGTCAAAGAAGCCAACGGGCTGACCAACAAAGAAATAGAAAAACGGACAAACTATAAGGTTTCTTTGAAAACCATTGAGCACGTCATGGCAATGACCTGCGACCGGGATATCATGCGTGACACTGCTGCCCTGATCGAGAATGCAATCATCGAATCCGGCACCAGCTACCCCTGCTATCTGGCATTTGAGGAGAACCTGCCCGAAGTCAGCCAGCGTGTCAGCAATGCCCTACGGGATCTGGAGCGGGAGCTGGATGAGAAACATCTGGCAGCGCTGGACAACCTGCGCAATTCCCATGCTGCGGAAATGTTAGCCATCAAAGCTGCACAGTCGCTGGAGGTTCAGACAATAAAAGAAGCGGAGGCTCAGAAGGTGCAGTACCTGCAATCCCTTGTGGAACGACTCCAGCGGGAAAAGGATAACTTATGGGCCGAGAACACCCGCAAATCCCGCATTATCGATAAGCTCATAGAGATGCAGGAGAACAAATAAGCCGGTGCCCTAATAGGGCACGAAAAAACCGCCCCGGTGCTACCAACACCAGAGCGGCAATAGAAATCCTACCCACGACGATAGGGATATTCTGCCCTTTTATGGTAGCATATCCCTCCTGAATTTGCAAGGAGGTATTTATGGCAAAGAAGATAAACTACGCTGCCATGTTTACCCTCCGGAAGGATGGCCGCTACCAGGGCAGCTATACAGATCCGGAGGGACGCAGAAAGTACATCTACGACCGGGATCCGGAAGCACTGTACTGGAAGCTGCAACAAGCCACCCAATCTCCGGAGGAACCAGCCCCGCTAACCTTCCGGGACATTGCCGAAAGCTGGGAGCGGGAACACCGGGAAGAGGTCACCCACAGAACCTGGGTTAATTATGAACCCCACTACAACGACATTCTGACCCGGCATGGAGCGAAACAGATTCAGGATGTAACAGCCCTGGAGATCATCAATCACCTCACAGCGGCCAAGGCCAAGGGCTACAGCGCCACCGTGGTCAATACTATCCGCAGTCTTTACCGGATGATATTCGACTATGCCGTGGCCAATGACCACGCCCAGTATAATCCTGTCGTTTCCGTCCGGCTTCCCAAGGGCCTGAAACGAGGCAAGCGTGTAGCACCCTCCGATGATCAGATCCGGAAGATCTTCGCCGCCATCAATCAGCCCTTCGGTTTCTTTCCGGTCTTCCTCCTTTGTACCGGCCTACGCAAATCAGAGGCACTTGCCCTGACCTGGGACGATATAGATCTGCAGAGCCGGGAAATCAGCGTGACCAAATCCATAGACTATACCGTTGGTGCCAAACCTCAGATAAAGCCGCCCAAAACCGAAGCAGGCATACGAACCGTACCGATTATCGACCTGCTCTACGACCGCCTCCGGCAGGAGCAGCAGGCCAGCCAGTCTGTTTATTTGTTCCCGGCCCAACCCAGTACACGGGGAGGAAATGGCGGCGGGATGATGACCCTCCGGGGGTATGAGGGCGCATGGCAGCGCTGGTGCGAAGCTGCCGGCTTCCTTGGCGATGACGGCAAACCCACCATTACGGCCCACAATCTGCGCCACGGCACGGCAACGCTGATGTTTGAGCTGGGCGTGGATGAGCTCACCGCACAGCGCATTCTGGGCCATTCCCGAATCGAAATTACCCGTGAAATTTACACCGAACTCCGCATTGCCCAGAACCAAAAATCCGTAAATAAATTCAATCGTGGTATGAAGAAATATATGACGTCAAAAAAGTGACGTCTTTCTTTTGCTGTCACAAATGATGTCAAAATAAGAAAAGTGATTGCAAACAGCCACTTTTTTACAGACTGTAAATCTGCTGCGTTTCGCTTCGATGGTTCGAATCCGTCCTCCCCCACCAACACAAAAAGTCCTAGAACCGCAACGGTTTTAGGACTTTTTGCTTTTTATTTGCAATAAAACAAGTGTGCAAAAAGTGGGAGTTTTTGGGCGCTTTTCGGTGTCAAATGATGTCAGCAATGATGTCAGATTTAAAAGCCTCTCGACGTAAGTCGGGAGGCTTTTTTATTATGTGGTTTTATAAATCTCCTGATACCGATGCCCTTCGGCCAGCTTTTCCACCGCACGCTCATGCAGGTAATTATAAACGGCTTGCATCTCAGGAGGTGGTGCGCCATGCTCCCGGCGATACTGCTCAATTATTTTAACCACCTGTTCATGCAGCATGGCCTGGTGGTTCTCTTCTTGAGTAGAAATCGTGTAGAGAACGTGGGATAACGCCGGATGATCGTGTTTCAGCTTAGCTGCCATTTTAGCATACTTTTTAACATCGTGGACTTCGTCCTCGATCAGCTCCTCCAGCTTCTGAATCAGCAGCATATTACACCACCTTGACAGCCCGGAAGGCCATGTTCTCTACAGAGGGAGCAGCGGTGCCGCCGACTTGGACCGACAGGTTTGCGGTATCACAGCACATGACTCTTACCAGGGCGATAATACTCAAGTTTTCAGCCTGAGTGTTTGCGGTAGTGATGGTTGCTGCGGCGGTTGCGCCGGGGACAATGACGCCGTTCTGAGTCAGTGCCAAAGCAACGTTGCCGGCTGCAGCTGCGGTGACGGTAGCGGAGACGTCAACCAGATAATAACCCTCTTCGGTCAGGTTGATGGCAGAACCAGTGGCATCGATACAGCGGCCGTATCTGCGGATAATGGATCCGACGGGGATGGTATTACCAATAGCTACCTCAGCGCCGGCAGTATTGGCGGTATAAATCAATGCTTTACTCATGTTATCTCCTTTCTTGATATTAAAATTGGTGGGGCAATTGCCCCACCGTTAAGCGGCCAGTAGGACCATACTCAGTTCAAATGTTGCAGGGAGTGCAGCAGCCACCACCGAAGAAGGGGTTGGCACCTGCGGTGAAGGTGGTAGCATTGGGATAGCGAACCACTCCACACAGCGCAGCCTGCAGCTGCAGCTGGTTGATCTGGTTCTGCATGTCAGCCATGCGGTTGCCGCAGATGGCATCCAGAATCTTCTGAGTGCCACGTTCCTGGGCCTGGATGATGTTGCTGGTGTTGATAGCGCCGTTATAGTTGACGCTGTCAATGGCTCTCTGGGTGGTGCAGCAGCAATCTGCCAGCTGAGCGCCCAGGGCGTTGAAGTTCCGCAGGGTCTCATAGCCGAAGTTGCTGAGGCCGTTCTGCAGGCCGGTGTACATGTTATTGATGGCGTCGTTGTTCCGGGCCACGCCTGCCTTCAGCTCACTGAAGGAGTTGGCGTTACACAGATCTGCCTCAGTCACAGCATTGCCACGACCATTCCAGTTGCCTCCGCCCATGGTGAGGATCAGGAACAGGATCAGGATCATGCCCCAGGATCCGCCGAACATGCCGTCATCCCGGTTGCCATCGGTTACGGCTTTGATGTCAGCAGGAGTAAGATTGTCCATTTTAAATTCCTTTCATAAGTTTATTTATAAACACGGCTGCGCACTTCCGTATTTACCGCATCAATTCCCGGACAAAACCCATATCGATGCCGTTTTCAGCGGCAATCTGTTCCACGGTCTTGCCCTGGTTCTGCTGCAGGAACACAGCAAACTGAGGATTCCGCTGGGCCATCATCTGAGCTACTTGCTGAGGATTCTGTCCTTTCAGCATGCCCACCATCTGGCGGATCTGCCCCATCATGGCCATAGAGTTATTCTGGGGCGTTGCCGACCGGCTTGCCGCCCCGAGCACGTCAAGCATCGGGTTTCTTGCCATTCAGCATTTCCTCCAATCTTTTGATTCTTTCCTCCAGACTGTTCAGATCCAGAACGGGCTGAGACTGATAGGGAGCAATGGTATAGGGTACGGCGGTCTTATAGCCTGCACCGTCTGTCTGAACCAGCCAAACCAAAGGAGCGGATTCGTCCATAAGCAAAGCACTGCTATTGGGAGCCATCTGGTACGCCTTAGCACCATTTTCTCCGTTTACCCGGATGATTTCCTGCCTTGGCAGGTTCTGCCCCCAAGACTGAAAAGGCTGGGCTTGGGGAACAAACTGAGGGATAAACTGAGGGACAAACTGCCCGCCAAACTGATTACTCATATGCGTGCCTCCTTTCTTTTGTGACATCATTATACCGCAAAAGCGCCTCAACAAAGGCCGGATTAAAGCTGCACTTAAGCTGTGCCCAAATTGGGCACAAAAGAAACCCCCTCCCAAATGGGAGGGGGTTGGGTTACTTTATCCGGGGCGGAAGCAGCGGGCTGTAGGGCTGTACTGCATCGTATTTTCGCCGCAGCCGACTCCGGATCTCTTTAATTTTGGTTTCGCACATTCCATGATTCATGTGCGTGTTGGCTAAGTATTTGTCATAGGCCCAATCATACAAGACAATCCGTTCCTCCTCAGAGAGGCAGGCGAGATATTCAAACTCCCGCAGCATAATGGCGTTCCATTCAATGTCATGTCTTCGAGCTCTCGGCAATCTAATCCTCCTCGATCAGGCCGGAACAATCCGGATCCGAATCATCTTCCCCATATGGCCATACCAGCGGGTCAAACTCTTCCGGAAAAATTTCACTCCATTCATCACGAATCATAAATCCTCCTTATGGAATAAGGCCTAAAGCACGCATAGCTGCGTACGGATCCTCGGCGGCGGTTGTTTGAGCAGAGCTGGAATCGGCTTTTAATGCATCATATACACGCTGGCCAACCTCACGATCATAGGGATTGCTCTTCGGCTTCCAACTGGCGTCTTGAAGCTGCCAAAGCACAGCCTTTTCCATCTGGGAAGCGCCCACAGAAGTTGCGTCAATAGCTGCCTGAACTTCCTTGGCAGTATATCTGCCATTACCGTTGGCATCATACAAAGGCAATGCCCTGCGAAGATCTACGTAATCCTGAAGACCCATGCCCATCCGGTAACCCAGTTTGATTTTTTCGTAAGTAGAATCATCCAGATTGCCTACAGCTGCAAAGGCATCAAGCTTCTGCTGCTCCGTCAGATCCGAATCAAGCACTACCTGCATCCGCTGCAGATAGCTGACGCTGTTTTTTCCGGCCATAGGCTTAAGATCCTTAATGTTCATGACGATTTGGGCAGCTTCCTCGCTGGGGATCCCGGTGTCCATGAATTCCAAAACGTTGTCCAAGTCTGCATTCTTACTGCGCAGATCCATATAGGTGTCCACCGCCAATCCTGCATCGGCGGCAGTCAGGAACTTGGCATATTCTGTGGGGTTTCCCTCGTCAGTCACCAGCTCAGGGCCAAGCATCGAGGCAACCACCGCCAGCTTTTCCGGCTCAGCAAGCTGCGAAGCGTGGAACGCCTCTGCCTGGGCAGGCCGCTTCTGCTCAGCGGGCAGTTTTTCAATGCGGTACATCTCCCGCACAAAGTTGCCGGCAACCTCAGCAGAAGCACCCAGATCGGCCAGAGCGTCAAGCAGCTCCCGTTCCTTTTCGCTGGCCATCATGCCATAGTAGACGATGGCTTTGCCCGTATCGGATATGTTGGAATCATTCAGCAAGTTGAGCTGCACCTGCTTTTTCTCAAGATGCTCCGTTTTTTGTGCGGATCTCAGAGACTTGATAATATCAAGGGCTTCTCTGGATCCAACGTCAGCCTCCAGAAGATCTTCATACAAGGCAGTCTGAGCAGCATTCAGTTCTCCAAAGCCACCTGCTATCCAGGATTTTGCCTCCGGCAGGGCGCTCTTGCCCATGACAGCGCCCATGAGCGCCTTGCCAAACAACTGCCACGGATCATCGGTATGGACCGCATACTGCAGCTCCCGCTCTCCTGCGTCGGTCAGCGTATAACTGCCGCCTTTCAGTACGGTGGAGACGCCCTTCCATGCCTTCATTACCTGATTGCCTGCAAAGGGGAATGCAAGCAGCATAGCAGGCTTGGCAAGCTCAGTGCCAAGCATATTTAAACGCTTGTTAAGGGCAATACCGGAAGCCTTACCAGTTTCCTCGTTTACCGAGTAGGGCTTTTCAGAAACGGCTCTCCAAAGGGTCTTAGCGTCAGGCAAAGCACTGCTGATAGGAACACGGCCGCCGCCCATGATGCCGCCCACAAAGGGCAGATTTTCCACAGCAGCCTTGGCAAAATTCTGTCCGGCCTCAAACAAACCGTTGTCATGCCAGTCTACACCAGCATCCCAGATCATGTTAATGGGATCCAGTGCAGGGCGTCTGCCAAACAACCACTCAAAGATTTGATTGTACAGCCACGCACCAAGGAAGTATTTAAAAGCCATGGCAGCAACCTGTCGGTTGGTTTTCTCCCGGGCGGCTCTGGGAAGATCCTTTAAGATCTCGCCCATCTGGTTGTTTACTTCCACCTGGAACTGCGTAAAGATCTTGATGAACGGATTCTTCATCTCAAAGACTGTGGGCATAGCGCCTTTGCTTCGGTCGCCCATGACGCCGGCGGCGAAGATATCTGCCTGGTGCAGCGCCTCATCCTCGGACATTCCCCGGTTCAGATTCTGGTAGAAAGCACCACGAACAATGGCTTCAGAAGTAAAGTTATCGATCCACTCCATAGGCAAGCTCAGAGTAGCAGAACCCTTCTGGATCCAGCTCTGTGTCAGCCGGTCGCTGCCACGTCTGCTGGTGAGGAAGTCAGACTGAGATACAACGCCGTCAGACTTGCTCTGATTATTCAAAGCTTCCCGCATACCGCGCAGCAGATGTTGAGTATCCAGCTGGCCCCAGGCCTGTGTCAGGGGGATAAAGTTGGTCATGGCAGAGGATATATTGCCGCCTACCATGTTTGCGCCAACCTGTCCCTCAAGGTAACGAACCCAGGTGTACACCTTGCGGTTCAGCCAGTGTTCCATGTTCCGATCGCCCATGCTCTTCTTGCCGGCAAGTATATTGGTATAGTCGTCCAGCTCACGGACAAAATTGCTCAAGGCAAATTTGCCGTCGGCATAAAGCTTATCCAGCAGCGTTTCCTTCTCAGATTCAGGAATATCTCGTTCCTGGATATTCCGGGCTTCTTCCCGGATACCTTCATCGCTGGAGCGGTACCGGATCCGGCGGCTCAGGGCCCGCAGCCGCTGGATATTGTCCGTGTGGTGGATCACATTGGAGACACCTTCAATGTACTTATCAAAGCCCTCCACAGCATCGTAGGTGGTCTTGAAACCGGTACGCTCCTGAGCATGGGCAAACCACTGCTTACCCGGCCGGAAAGTGTGGGTCAGACCGTTGATGGTCGTGGGCAGTACATCGTCCATGAAGTTGACGCCAAGCAGCTTACCGAAACGAGCAGCAATGCCGTCATCCTGACCCTGGAAGTGGGGGAAATATCCCTTGCGGTATTCCACCGGGGGATAGCCGTTGCGGATCAGAACTTCGTTCATCATCTGAAAGAGCTCGTCGTACATCTTCCGGAATTCCTTCACGGCGTTCTCAACCTTGGCCTTGTCCAGGTGGGGGCTGTGCTGATACATATCGTAGATCAGACCCTGCCAGTCGTCCAGATCCCTACCGTCACGTTCTTTGATTCTGCCTTTAGATTGCTGGATCATTTCAATGCTGGTAATGGCTTCGCCGTACAGCTGCACAGCGTAGGCCTCGCTTACCTCGTCACCCTTTGCCGGCTCTGTGGAAAGATTCATTTCCCGGACCTTATCCCGCCATTCGGTGAGGAACCGCTGCCGGGCGGCCTCGGCGATCTGTACCGGCTCAAAGTAAGTCCGCAGCAGCGCTTCGGCGTCATGCTTATTGGAAACGATGTCCAGAATATTGCGGCGCATGGTATTTACCTTGTAGGAAATGCCGTTCTTCTTGTCCTTCCAGTACAGGCTGGAACCCAGATGCTTGTCGGCCTCGTCGTCCCGCTTCTGGCGAAGTTCAGCCTGATACTTCCGGATTTGTCGATCCACCTGCTCATATGCAGCAGCAGTTTCATAGATTTCCCGGATGCCCTTAAGGTTGAGATCCTTGCCTTCCAGCTCCTCCAGGGTAACAATTCCGCTCAGCAACTGCTGGACGATCTTGTTATCCTCGGCGGTCATGATATGTCTGGCCCTGGCAGCTTCCTTATCCTTCTGCGCCGTCTTCCTGCGCCGGAAAGCCTCCTGAACTTCTTCCGTGGTTTTCAGGGGAGGATACTTCTCTGCTTCCTTGCGGTCCTGCTCTGCGTAACGCTTCACTGCCCGCAAGCCGGGGATCATATCACCCACGGCTGCACCAAAGTCATGGCGTGCCCACTTCCGGAACTCCGCTGCATCCGGGCCGTAGTATTCGTCCAGGCTCTTTTCCACCTTGCGGATACTCTTGGCCACCTCGGCCATCCGCTGCAGCTGATCTGCAGGATGAGTAATGCGATCGGGGAACAGGTTAGGAGCCATTTCCTGCAGCTCACGGTATGCGCTATCAACAGGAAGACCGCCTTCGTTGACGATCCGCAGGGAGCCGAACACACTCTTTCGCCACTGGTCAAAGTCAGCGATATCGCCACGATCCCGCTGGCTGAGGGTGACGGCAGTGGTACGCAGATAATCCTTGACGTCCTTGTACTGGTCGTAGAATTCACGGTCCATTACTTTGCCCTGATCGTAGGCGGTATCAAAAGCTTTTTTAAGGGTTTCATTGGAGATGGTGCCAGTCTCAAGAAACTCATCAGCCATATCCCGAATGATGGGGCGGACAATATCATACTGCGCATACCGGGGGATGCCCAGCTGATCGCCCAGCTGCCGCTGGAAGCGATACTCCACGCCGTTCAGATAGTCAGAAGCCTTTGCATTGAGGTTGTCCCTAACTGTAGAAGAATTGGTTTGCTGTTCAGAAACTTTGCCATCTGCAATCGAGAATTGTACACGACCAGTATAATATCCTCCTGCATTTCTTATTTCGCCAAAATGATCAAGAACATTTTTAGATAAAACACTCTGGTGTGTTTCCTTGACAATAGGCAGGAACTCTGCTACACTAAGCATAGAAGCGTTCGTGGAAAGGTTAATCCCTTGGGACTTCGTGTCCACCCGTTCGCTTCTTTTTTGTCTTCCACTCACTGCATGCGTGACATCAAATACATCAACGCCTTCTACATTACCAGTTCTTTGCTCTACAGTAATAATGGCTACAAATTCTCGGCCATCAGAATCAACTGCATACCCTGCCATAGCATAAGTTCCGGTTGCAACATCAGCAGTGTTGTAAAGCGCATTGATCGGCACCGCATTCTGCACAAGATTGCCAATTACGCTTCCAAGCCGTGCATTGGTAAGCAATCGACTCATCGACCCATTAAGACCATGTCGAATAGATGCTGTTGTAATTTGAAGATCACGCCCGGTATATCGGTTTTTTACATAAATACTTCCGTCCCTTTCTGTACCCACAGAAAGGGCATTTTGTTTACCTAAAGCAATTACTTTTGTAGGATCAATTCTTCCAGCAGAATCACGAATACTATTCACATCCACAACCCTGACAGAATACATATCGGGAAGGGCCACGAGAAAATCGTAATCGTAAACACGGCTGTCGGTTGATAGGGAAACAGATGCGTATGCCTGCTGAGCTTCTTCTTGTGTCATTTTCTCGACAGGGGTATCAAAACTATATTGGCGATCACCATTAGTGCCAGATGCAGCCTGCTCTCGAGCCGCCGTCCGCAGATTATCTACAAAGATATTATAATCATCTTCGGTAATCTGTCCGTCATCAAGGGCCTGCTGCAAGGATGCGATGCCCTGCTGCACATCCGGATCCGAATCAACATCGTAGTCCTGACCGGTGCCCGACTCGGGCACATTTTCACCCTGCTGCCAAGGGCGGCTACGGGTCTGCTCCAGCGCCTTGCTGTACATATTCCTGGCATTTCTCAGGAACACACGTTCCTGGGCATTTTCGTTGCCCAGTTTGGCCAGAACCTTATCGATCCAGCCCAGGATTTTCTGGCCGATGGTGGGATTGTCATACACCACTTCCGAAATGGTGCGTTCATCTGTCAGCAGGTAGTTCTCCACAAAGTTGGCGAGAATCTCCTGATCAGCTTCGGCACTGTTCTTCAGGGGGTGACCCTCCCGCTCGTATTGCTCCATCTTTTCCTGACGCAGCTGGGCAATATCGCTGCCTTGGTTACGCAGCTTCTGGAAGCAGATCTGCTGCAGATCTTTGTAGACATCTGCCAGCTCCGCGCTGTGGGTCAGCTCATGGGAGAATGTCTTGACAACAGGATCGCCGCCTCTTGCGTTGACATAGATAGAACCGCTGTCCCGGTCAAAGTAACCGTTTTCGTTCTCAGCCCCGTTATAGAAGACAATGTTCCGACCGGTCAGGGAAGAAAGGCGCTGAGCCTGCTGCCACCGCTCGTCTGTGCTGGAAACATTTACCTGAGGCGTAGCGAGGGTCACTCTGCCACGGGTCTGCTGCAGCATCTGAGAAGCTGCCTCGGGGTTTGCCTGGGCCAGACGGCCCATATCCTCAGCGCTGAGCTGCTTGCCCTTGCTCATTTTGTTCTGCATCTGCTGGGACACTACCTGGGCAGCAGATCCCTTCTCGGCCTGAACGCCTGCCTGAGCCAGCTGCTGACCTGCAGCAGCGTCAATGCCACGGCTACGCAAGGCGTTGCCCAAATTTCGGGAATCCGTGGCAAACCGCAAAGCGCTGCCACCGCCCATGATACCACCGGAGATGGCACCACCCAGGGCATCCAGACCAATTGCCGCAGTCTGATCAGCCAGCACTTTGGCGAAAGCCTCGCCCTTGCTGTAGCCCATATCCTGGTACTGCTGCATACTCTGATTCCACTGGCTCTTATCCTGGGAGACGATCACGTCTGCCATCAGGTTGATCAGACTGCTGGCTGCTTCTTCGCTGCCTTCTGCCAGCATATTCTTGACCACATAGCGCTTTACGCTGTCCTTGAGAAGATCACCGTCCAGCAGGGTTTCCAGACTGTATTTCTCGGTCAGCTGCTCAGCAATGCCGGCAATGGTACCCAATGCAAAAGCCTGGGTATCGTTCAGGCCTCTGTCCTTGGCGTCAATAACCGCATCCGCTGCGGCACCGGTACCCAGGAGTAAACCGGCGATTTCAGAGCTACCGCCGCTGAGCTTGGCGTTCAGAAGGAAATCACCCATACTCATGGCCAGCTGGTAGCCAAAGGCACCTGCCTTGCCCCACTTGGGATTGTTCTCAATATTCTGAGAAACCTGATCCCGGATAGCCTTGCTGACGTAGCCATACCGGTTGTATCCGGCATTCTGGTCAATTTTGCCATCCTGCAGGAGATCTGCAGCCTGACCAAGATAAGCAATGCCCTTCATGGGCGCCATCATCACGCTAAGTCCGGAGGCTACGGCACCGCCCAGGAATCCGGAGGAAGCGGCCTGCCGGGCAAACTGCTCATATTCCTGACGCTGCCGGGCATTCAGATCACTCAGCAGAAAACTGACGTACTTCTTGGCCTCGTCCTTGCCCTTGGTGGCATAGAGATAGTTGTAGATCTTGATCTCATCGTCGGACATGGACTGCAGCTGACTGCGATCCGTGCCGGCAAAGTAGGTGCCGTTCTGCTGGTCAATCAGGGTCTGATTGCCAATAGCAGTAGGGTTGCGATTGATGTAGTCGTACTCTGCATCCCGGAATCCGGACATCCCTGCAGCTACGTTCAGGGCAGCGCCGGGGATCCTGGTAGATACATACTTGCTCTTTTCCTCAAAGTCTTTGTTCTTCTTGAGGTCTTCGTAGGCCTGCTGTTGCCCGTACCACAGCTCTTTTTCGAGTGCGGCAATCCGATCCTGAGTCTGTTGAAAAGCCGCCTGGTCCTGCTGCAGCGTCTGGATGGCAGTGTTATTGATGCCGCCCATGGGCGTGCGAATACTGTCCTTGTCCAGGGAGATCTTCTCCTGCAGGGCCTGGATCTGAGTCTTGGCCTGTTGCAGCTCTCTGGAAACCGTTTCCGGATCCCGGACCGTTTTCAGCCACTGGTTGTGTTCCTGGACCTGGCGGAAGGCGTCCTGAGTCTGCTTGGCAGTTAAGGTAGCCTGTTGCGTCTGTCGGATCTGGCTGTCCAGGGCAGACAGACCGCCCTGGTTATGGAATGCCTGATAATCAGACAGCATCTGATTGTATTTGTTGTAATTGGTCAGCATCAGCAGCGGATTACTCTGATATTCCTGAATCTGCTGCTGCAGGATAGACATCTGCTGGCGCTTGTCCTGAAGCTCCTGGAGGGCTCGCTGCCCTCCAGAAACATCATAGGCCATATTGTTGTTGAACTCGGTCTGGTCAGCGTAGCTGGTCAGCCAGGACTTCTCAGCCCCGTCTTCCAGCGCATCAGCTGCAGAACGAAGCTGATCTACGCTCTGACCAGAATATTTCTGACGCCAGCTCTCCTGCTGCAGAACAGTGTCATACTCCTGTTGGCTGCCAAACTGGGAGAAATATGCCCGCCGCCGCTGGTTCTGCTGATCAAGGTTGGAAAGCTCCGTTCTCAGTTGGTTCATCGCAGAATCAAGGCCAGTATCTTTTCCGATGCTGCGCTGCCGCTGCAGATAACTGTTTACCATCTCTGCATTATCCAAAAGCTGACGGACACGCTGAGCCGGTTCGGCGCCATAATTACGCTGGAACTTATCCCAATTGTCGTTATTGTACGCCTGCATATCCTGAATAGCAGTGTATGCAGATTTTAACCAGGCCTGAGCGGAGGCATCATCCTGGATGCGGCCGTATTCCGGCTGGGAGGGATTTTGCTTTGCATTGTAGATGCGTCTGCTTTCCTGCAGCAAGCTGCCACTGATTTTTGCCATAGGAACCTCCTGTTAATTTTTGTACTTATTCTGCAGACCAGTAAGGCCGTACGTGTTTTTAAGCGCTGCGGCCTGCTGGGAGGAGATCTCTCCGCTCTGCACTGCGGAATTAAGCATATTATTGAGGGTACGGTCATAGACCAAGGAATCGCCGAGCTGAGGAGCATAGCCGCTGGTTGCCTGATTTAAAATGTTTTCGAGCCTTTTGGTGCTGCCGCCGCCGGGGTCACCGCTATATCCGGAAGCATCGGCAGGAGCAACATAGGCAATACCCAACGCCGCAGCGATCTCAGGTGTCAACGTGCCGGTAGCCTTATAGAGAGCCACGGCATTGTCAAATGCCTGCTGCTGCACTTTCTGCTGCAGCTGATAATCCTGCAGCCACTGGCTATAATCCAGATCCCGGTCCTCGCCCAGCTGGCCAAAGGTGGCAAGCTGATTATTGAAGTCAGTGAGATACCGGTTGTAAGCGTTCTGCTGGGCGCCCATGGCGCCATTCATCAGCTGCTCGTTATAGCCAATACCAGCATCTGCGGCCTGGCGAATAGCGTAGCTGGAGGGAATGCCCATGCTGCCGGCGCTGGCTCTGGCCAATGCGTCATACATAGCTCGCTGACCTTCCCGGAGATAACTTTTGCGGAATGCTGCGTGTGAAGGATCCTCAGCAATAGACCAACTGAATTCCGGATTGTTAAGTACTGCGTCCAATGCTGCCTGGTACTCGTTATACTTTTCATAGTTGAATGCGGGAACGGCTGGGGTGCCAACACCACTCAGATCCGGAAGAGCAGGGGCAGCCTGACCAAAGGTCTGATGCAGCAGAAGATCGTTGGTATACTGCTGCTGTTTGGATGCCAGATCAAGTTCCTGCTGCTGCAGCCACTGGTTGTGGCTCAGCTCTTTATCAGTGGCCGCAGCGTCCAGCTGGCTGCTGCGGATCTGCTGATCCTTCAGATACTGCTGATAGGCGTTCTGTTCCAGCTGAGGGATAATGTCGTTAAGCTTGCCTGCGTAGTAGTTGGCCGACTGTCCGGCAGCGGCACCGACGTAACTGGGCGTGGATCCGGCTCCGGATACTGCGGGATTGGCCAGAAGCTGATGTTGAGAAGCCTGGTTATCTGCCAGGTAAGCATCGCTCAACTGGCCATAAGTAGGATCCGTCTTGTAGTCATAGCTGTACGGCTGAGCCTGCGTCACGCCCTCCAATGCCTTCTGGTAGGCGTTTTCTCCGGAATAGGTGTAGCCTATGCCCGAATTGGGCACGGCGCTGCTTGCGGTACCGTCGGCTGCTCCAGGGGTTGCGGAGGTGCTTGCTGCCGTTGCAGCTGCGCTGGGTGCTGCAGTGATGGGAAGCGCATTGTAGGTTTTGCGAAGCTGGTTTACTGCCTCCTGGGCAAGCAGCTTCTGTTCCGACGTGGTGGCCTTTGCAGCGTCCTGCTGCAGCTTCAGCAGACTCAGGCCGAATTCAGGATTCCGCTGGCTGATCGTCAAATCATCCTGAGAGAAGGCGTTCAGCATTCCGGCACCGCTGGCGGCCTTCACAAAATCATCATAGGTGTATGCATTTGCCATGTTCAGCTCCTCCCGGGCCTGCTCTTAATTTCAGACCCTGTATAGAATTCTCGTGTCAAAGAATAAATCCGGGCATCGCCGGTGCCTGTGATTTTGATACGGCAATGGTCGCACCGCTTGGGGACCAGCGGCAAAGTGTAGCTACGCTTGACGTCTGCGGCCAAAGGCTCACCTGCAGGAAGCCAATCTCCGGCAGAATCGTACCGGATCCATACCTGCGCAGTGGCGCCAGGATCCAGCTCAAGACGCACCTGCAAACGGCCGATGGTTTTCTTGTTGGGATCCTGCTCGGTGAAATCTGCAAACTCAACAAACCAGTTAAAATCAGGCTCCGGGTCAGTGGCAATGCCTGCAGGCTCGCCCATGGCCCAGATCTCGCCCTTATCGTTCAGCATATAAAGGACGCCCTGATAACTGGCAAAGTGGGTAGCCCGGGTCTGATCTTCCTTATGCCAAAGGCCCGTCTGGGTATCATACACGTAAAGCCAAAATACATCATCCTCGCCCTGCATACTTACGTAGTACTTCAGGCCGTCAGAGCCGCCCACAGCGTTCCGGAATTTTAAGGTGCCAAAATCCTTACTAACACTCTGGGGCACACCGCCGGTGTATGCGAGGATTCCGCTGCGACCAAGGTAAAAAAGAGTTTCGCCGGCAATGGCCATACTGTCAGCGCTGCCTTCCATAAGGCCAAGGCTTGCGCTGCCCATCATCTCAAAGTTACTGGGCAGCGTGCCATACATCTTGTACACGTGTTCTTCCTTAAGGAAGGTGGGATAGCCACGGTAAGCAATGCAGCCGGTGATCTTGCCGGCACTGCCGCTATCCACTGCCCAGGAGTCACTGGCCAGCCCGTCAAAGACATTCCAGTTGAAGATGTCACCCAGCTTGGAAGCGTAGATGGTGCTGTCTGTACAGCCCCATAGCCGGTTTTCGTTTTCCAAAGCATAGATCAGATCGGGAGCATCACGGCCGATCCGCAGATCGCCTACCTCCGTGTAGCCGGCACCGCCCTCGTCCAGGACGAAAATATTTTCGTAAAAGTAGAGCTTGTCGCCATCGATCTCCCGGATGATCGCTGTCTGATTGTTTTCCGGATGCAGCGTGCAGCCGGAAATGGTTACACCGTCACCCACCCGGAAAAGATCACCCCACGGGGCATCCGGGTAATAGATCATATTGGCGTCCGCATCCTCGCCAAAGAGTTTGCCGTTGCCAAAAGACAAAGTAGCACCCTCCCAGGCGCTTTCTATGGATCCGAAAAGCCCTGTCTCGGTGTTGTAATACTTTTTATCCGGCAGGATCAAAATGTATTTTCCGATGGCAGCAAACCGTTTAAGACCAGAGGATAGCAGCCCTTTCAATTCTCCGTTGAAATAAAACTTGCCGTCTTCTACCCAACACAGGCCGTCAAGACAGAACAAACCGCCGGGGTTGACCAGGGTTTTATATTTGCGTCGTTTGCTGCGGGTGCAGAGCAGGGGGTAGTGGTCGCCGGTCATGTTTTCCATATCCCAGAGCTCGCCATCGTTGGCACCCAGCCGGTGCTTCAGGCCACGGAACTTGACCTGCGTGCCCTTACCAAATTTGTCTGCATACCGCATACTAGGCAGCTGCATTTCCAATCCTCCTTATTCCAAAAGTTTACCGTTAACATACACACTGCCAAGCAAATGAAGCGAAGCGCCTTCGGCTCCAATGGATATGGTGCCGTCTTCATTTTTTCGGATCAGCGCATTTAATTCGTCGATAGCTTTACTCTGATCGGACAGCACAACGCCCAAATCATCAAACTGCTTGTTTACGGTTTTCTGCCAGTCTTCGATCCGGGTCAAACCGGCACGAAGGCTGCTGACACTGTTCTTTACGGTATCCAGCTCCTGCAGCATATCTGCCAAAGCCGCCTCCACGTCAGCCGTGGTTTCGATCTGGATATCCTTCAGCGCCGTGGTGTTAAAATTCGCCTCACCCAGGTTAGATAACTGGTATTTAAGGCCCTCTGCGAGCATGAACATATAGTTCAGCATTATTCCTACCTGATCCCGCACACGTTCCTCGCCGGTAAAGGTGGGGAAACTGGCGTCGATCAGAGACCATGCCGATGGCATATCCATTCCTCCTTTGAAAAGTGGGACGGGTGGTACCCGTCCCACTAAGAATTAAGCGTTATTGTTCAGATCTGGAAAAGTGAAAAGGATCGCCGGAATCAGGATCCTCATCGGCTGCATTGTCGCCTACGGAATCGAGTGTTTTAACCGTGGCATTCAGCAGCTTGGGAAGCCATCCGGGTACCTTTGCACCCATTTCTACCGCATTCTCAATGATGGAACCAATTTCTGTCAGTATGTACCACATGGTCACCAGGGGGAAGATCACCATAGGCCAGTGGAAGCTGATCACATCATAAGGAAGGTTTTCCACGGCCAGAAGCAGCACAAAATCAGCAATCATACACACGACAACAACAATCACCATGCCAACTTTGTGGCCAATGCCCTCCCGGGCCATGCTGCTTTTCCAGGTGCCATTCTGCCGGGCTGCCAGGGTGCCGGAGAGATAATCCAGTGCCATCAGCACAACCCAAACCAGCAGCATGATCACTCGCCAGCCCAGGAAGGATGCCATGGCACCAAAGAAAGCTGCGATGCTTGCTTTAAATACGACCAAGTTTTCGTTCATTTTTCTTTGCCTCCAAAAAATATTTATCCCGTAAATCGGGAGTACGTACAGTTTACAGCCACGTGAATGCCCCAGCTGTAAAGTCCCAGTTCGCCCGTGTTTCCCAGAATTTCTTCGGCTACACGGTACATCTCTTCCGGAGATTTGCTGGAATGCAGGTCAGCAGCCTTGCCGTACAGGTGATTACTGTTAGCCACGCCACCAACTTTGGGATCTGCATTGTGCTGAGGACAGCGTACTCCAGAGCCGCCGCTGTCCACGATTGTTACCGGAACACCCAGCTTACGGCGGAACTTATTGCAGAATCGAACAAGATCCGGCTCCGGCTCCACCGGGAAACCATCGCAGTATTTACCGCCGCATTGACAGCGGAATTCTTCACGGGTAAAGAATTCGCTTTCTGCCCAGATATCGATGCTGTCTGCTTCAGGAGGTTTCTCTACCTCATCATACCAGTATGCCACTGCATGGCGCAGGGCTTTGCCGCTCTCAACTGTCAGCATACCGTTTGCGGCTATGCCGAACATTGACTGGAATGCCGCCATAGCTGCCTTTGATTTCGGACCCCAGATGCCATCACATTGGATGGGGTGGTCTTTCATCAGAACACACAGCAGGTGTTGCGCATCGGTATACGTCACTTAACCACCTCCACATAGCTGCCAACCAGGGCGCTCAGATCGTGGTAGAGCGGCTGGCCGCTGTCACGGATGCAGAGGTACAGCACATCATGCTGAGTGTAATACAGCCCCTTGTAGACCTCCATGTTCCGCTCATAGGGAATCGGGTCATCGATAGTTCCAGCATGGTCCTTATCGACTATGCTGAAAAGGCTTTCCAAGCCAGGTGCGCCGGGGACGTAGTGCTCTACAAAGGTGTAGGAAGGCTGTTCCGTCCGATATAAAACATCATCATGTTGAAACCGGAATCCCCTCTCTACGGTTTTACCTGCAGCCACTAACTCTTTCCAAACAGGAAACAGCTCTACGGCGGTCAAAGCTACGGAATCGTCCAGGCTTTGGGATGCCTGTTCAATAACCGGGCGCAGCTGAAGTGCTTTTTCAGTGTAGGTCATCTTGTGTCACCTCCTAGTAGAATATTAAGAGCATTTTCCATATCCGCAATCCGTTCCTGATCATAGTCACGCTGGCCTGCTTCCGTGGCTTCGGACTCATCCACGATAGGTTGGTCAGTTTCCACGTAGGTTCTGCCCAACTCTGCCGGATCAAGGGCTTCTTCGTAAAGCGCACCGTCACGCTCCACCATCATGCCCAGATCAGACCAGGTGCGGATATAGGACTTGCCGTTGATATTCACGGTTTCTGTTTTCAGCATTTCTTACACCCCCACCATCTGAGCGGCTATAGTGCCGTAGTTCGTTGCTGCTTTATAGGCATCCAGACTTGCTGTCGGGACTTCTACGATACAGGTTTTCGGCAATTCTGTAAAAGCATTGCTATTGGAAACCGTTGGAGGTATATTTGATTTAAAACGAATACGCATAAGTGATGTACAGTAGCAAAAAGCTGTATAAGATATGCTTTTAAGGCTTTCCGGCAATTCAAGCGATGTGAGCATTGAGCAATTGTCAAAACAGCTTCCACCCAAACTCTCCACTCCCTCAGAAATCCAGACTTTTTCTAAGTATCTACAGGCCGAAAGAGCAAAGGTTTTAAGTTTTGGACTTGCCGTAAACCTTTTGATTCGAGTTCCATTGAAACCACTTGCTTTCGTCATATTGTATGGCAACGAAAGAACTGAAACGGAATAGCAATAATCCAAGTAATAGCCATTGATCACAGTTACGTTGGAAGGAAATATAGCAGCTTTTAATCTATAGCAATGAATAAAAACACTACCCCAAGTTTCTGCTATAGACACTTGTCTTGAGAGCATTACAGTTTCCAACTGATTTGCCCGTAAAAAAGCGTAAGACAGCAAACGCATACCCTTTCCTGCGTAAACCTCCCTCAGAAACGCACCGGAAAGATAATCGTTATTACCCATACCTACAAGAGGCCCTGTGGCGTTATTTAATCCAGCATTCCATGTGCCACTAACAGTGATGGTGATTGTATATTTTCCTAGACTGCTGTAGGTGTGTTTCTTGGTAACATTCGTGCCACCTGATGTGGTAGTTTCTTCTTCCGCAGAACCATCGCCCCAATTAACCTTGATCGAGCTGCACCACTGGCAATAGTTCAGCGTGATTTCCTTCCGTTCAGGCTCAGTAACTTCAATTACCAAATAGGTCTTGTCATAAACAGTTTTATAGGTAGCACCCACATCAATAGGGAGATTCAGGGACTTGATCTGTTCCAGCGTCCAGTTCCATTCATCAAAGACAATGAAGTCCTTTTTGGGAGCAGGTGCAGGAGGAAGTTCCGACAATACCTGCGCTTCTGCCAGCGTGTAGGAGTACAGAAGCTCGCCATCGTAGTCGTAGAAATTGACATCCTTTTCCACTACCGGATCAGTGCTGCCAGCGTCAGGAAGTGCCAGGATGGATTCCAGAATTTGTTCCAGTTCTGCATTGTTTAATTGCAATTCAGTTTTATAACTCATAGCTTTCTTCCTTATGCACCCATCTTTGCAAGCAGTGCATTTCTAATCTGTTCAATCAGCGAATCCTGTTCAGACAGTTCTGCCGAAAGATCCACGCCAGCTGCCTTGCCTTGCAGTGCGGTTTTGATTTGCTCAATCACAGAATCTTGATCCGTAAGTTCTTTCGCAATGGTAAAGGTTCCTGTCTTTGCATCACCATCAGCACCGTGGAATGTGGCACCCTGAAAAACCGTATCTTCAGAAACGGTGTCGCTGGTCAAATCGACCAGCGTATCACCGCCATAAACCACTTTATTAACAGCCATAGCGGTTCGCCTTCCTTTACGCAATGGTCACTGTCACACCGCCAGCGCTGTTGTCAGTCTCCTCATATGGAATTGGTGCGACGGTAACCTGGGAAAGAGCATTGTAGCCACTATCAGGCAGCACAACCTGCTGCTGGGTGGAGGGCGTCACAGTTTTAGACTGAGCTTTCATATCCTCAGATCCGGACATTGTGCCTTCCACTCCCAGAATGGTGATACCATCACGGATGTTGGCAGGGATCAGCTTTGCCTGCTCAGTGCTGTCAATCTGTACTTTGCCGGAGCCGTCGTGATAACCCTGGGGTACCGTGTACTGGCCATTCTTTGTGGAAATCTTGCCACTAACGGCACCGTTATTTTTCATACTACCGGTGACCTTCTGCGCCTTATTGTATGCGGTTTTTCCGGACAGGATCTCCGCTGCGGTCGCTGTTGCGTCCTGGGTGTTGGCGTCGTATGTGCAGGTACCAGTGATGGGCTCGCCATCGGCACCGTGAGCGGTGATTCCCTTGAGGACTTTGTCTTCGGTTACGGTATCCGCAGTCAGGTCGATTAAAGTATCGCCGCCGTAAATAACTTTACTAATTGCCATTTATTCTAAACTCCTTCCAATGTACACCGTACTGCCGCCGGCGGTGTTACTGACATCATAGTAGGGAATTTCCAATATTTTAATGTCATCCGCAAGAACTTTCTCTTTCGTCTGTAAGATCTGTTCCTCTACGGTTGGTATGACCTCATATTTGCCTTGATACGGATCGCCGCCGATATATTCCGTCACGTAGGTGAGCTCACTGAAATCAGTCTCGATTTCGACAAGATCGTCATCGCTGAAATTAGCGCCAAAACTCATGCAGGAATCATCGAATTGGATATTCAGATCCATATCAATACTGCGGAATTCGACGGCTAAAATCATTGCAGCACCTCATTATCCAATATCTTGCGGCAGGGAACAGAAATGATATTGGAAGCCAGAGCATCACCGCTGTTGGTAAGGATCCGGATCTGGATATCCACGGGAAGTTCTGCATTGAAGCCAAGCGTGTCTTCCTGTGACAGTTTCACGGTTGCTTTTGCGCCGGATAACGTAACATCAGGATTCTCTTTTTTCAGACGGACAGCAGATCTCTGGGAATATATAACCCGAATACTTTTGATCTCGCCGGTGTCAAAAGGCAAAGTAAAAATATGGACCGGAGTCGTGCCTCGAATCATACAGTCACCCCCAATATTTCCAGAGCCTGGCGCATATCGGCCAGCTGCTCCTGTTCGTACCGCCGCTGGGCGGCATCCAGTTCGCTGTAATCCTTCCAGGGAGCGATCATCTCCCCCCGGAACACCACGCCGTCAGACCGGGTCCAGGTTTCACCATCGGGAACAAAGCGGTATCCCTCAAGGAATGTGGCGCACTTACCATCAAAGAAATCTGTTTCCACAGCGGTCATTGTGCCATCGTTGGAAGTGTGGCATTTATATTCAGAATCAATATAAATCGTTCTCATGCATGATACCCCCTTTACTCCATCCATACATCATATACCGTCAGTAAAGTCTCACCAGCCCCGAGCCACGCCGAGTTCCAAATAAAGCCAATACCGATGTTGTAAGTTCCCTCTAATGCGCTAATATCTAATTCCAATGTATCAACCACTGATGTTTTTATTTTAAGGGATGCAGCCACATTATCACCCCATGTGGTATTGGAAACAGGAACTACATACAGTGTTGGAACCATGTCGTTTTCCAGGCCTTTACTGGGAATGATGGCGCTGCATTGTATTTTTAACACATTGCGGCCAGTGAGGTCCTGGGCATTTTTTAACCTCCAGGCACCGCTTCTGCCTTCTCCGCTATAGGCTGGATATTGCAGCACGGTATACCCGTCACTGTTTGCCACAATTGACGGTGCCATGGTAATTTGATAACTGTAGAGGCTGAACGCCATCGCAGCCGATTCCCATTCACTTCCATCTACATAAAGGTCTTTTATCCAGCCGACCCACGCACCGTTTTGATAGCTTTTTGCAGTCTTATCTACCCATGCACCGCCAATATACTGCTTTGCGGAAATGGGATAGACCTGAATACCGTTCTTTTTCAGGGCATTGAATTGTGCAGGGCTGGCATCGCCTGTTTTGATCCAGACCATACCCTCCGTAGGTTCTGTGGGCTGGATAGCGGAGGCAACCCAGCCAGTAATGGGTGTATTCGTATCAATCCAGATGGTGTTTTCCCTGGGATTTGCGGGCTGGGGGTTTCCAACCACTTTGAAGTTCAGAACATTGGAACCACCGGCTCCGTGTTTAAAGCCCTTTGCCATCAGCGGTTCACCTCCAGCTGAACTGTCAGATTGATACCCGGCTTTTCTTCAAAGCAGGTAAAGGTAACGCTTCCGGCAGCCGTATCCAGATCGTCAACCAGGGCAAAGGCTTCCTTCTCCGCTTCCCAATTGCCAGAGTATACCGGGCCGAAATGGGGCTGGTCTGTGGCCAGAATGCCAGGAATGCTTACGTTCTGGGTATAGGGGCCGGAGCCGCTCCAGCCGGATGCGGACAGGGTTACCGTAGCTGTCAGGTGGGTATTTGCCACGGTATCGTCTACATATTTTTTGGGTGCGGGATTGGCAGCAGCTGCGGGGTCCAGAACTGTCATGTGTCCCGTCATAGCACCGCCGGTTCGTGCCAGGGCAGCTTCCGCAGTTATTTTGGCAGCATCGGCTGTGGTCTGGGCCTGAGCAATTTCTTCGGAGGCATCTCTCAGTGCGGCCTGCAGGTATCGCTTGTTTACAGCATCCCCGGCATCCGCAGGATCCGGGACATTCGTAAGTGCGTTACCTCCCATGCTAAGGGGGCCGATCAGCTCACCGCCGGTGCGCATAAGCGCATCCTCCAGACCTTCGCCACGGGGAATTTCAAAATGCAGGACAGGGTGTTCTTTGGTGCCTGTGATGTAAACTCTGGCGTCAAAACCGGCAGGAATGGTCTGCGTGCTGCCGACCGTCAGATCAGGAACAGGGTCATTCAATTTAGCGATCCAGTCGTCAAAGGATCCTTGATAACCCAACTTGACGGCGATGCCGTAGGCGGTAATGGATTCCAGCCATTCCTGCTCGCTGCCCTTAAAGCCATGCTTCAGGGCCAGGCCATATGCGGTCAAAAAGTATCTAGGTTCTTCCGTCATGTGGGCCTCCTTCTGGGCAGTCCCTTAATGGGATCGTAGGTATTCAGCAGCCAGGTGCAATACGACCGATAATATGTATTGAAGCTTTCCATGGCATTCTGATAGCTGTTGTATTCCTCGTTTGCATAAAGAATCTTGGCTTCAAGGTAATGAAGGTAGAGCTCTTCGTGGGGGAATCCAACCAGAGGCTCTAAATCCATGGCATCAGGATATTCCTTATCCATGATCGCACGAACCTCATTAACATCCATCAGCATGACTTCGGCGGCAATTTTGCCGTCAAGAGTCACCAGCCACCAAAGCTTAAGCCGCTCGTCAAATGCGTTAGGCCGGTAGCTGTCTACCAGCTCGATAATATCTCTGTAAGTACTCATAGTCCCTCCTTACAAAAATGGGCGCAGACGCTGGAGTCTGCGCCCATCTGGGTCACATAGTTACAGAGCCAAGGCAGCCAGATCGGTGCCGCCCTCTACGCCGCCAACGCAGGCAAAGCGCCAGTCGTTAAATGCAGCGTTAAAGCGGGAGCGGCCACGCCAGACGTTGGCGTCGGTACCACGGTCGATCTCAGAAGTAACGGCCAGCTTAATGCGGTCGTTCCAAACTGCGCCGCCGTACTCCTGATTGTACTTGCTGTCCATCAGGATCCAGGGACGACTGCCAGAGGTGACGTACTGGTTCAGGTAGCTCCAGATGATCACGTTCCAACGGCCAAACTGGAAGTTAAAGCCATTGTTGGCAGTGTTGGGGTCCTTGTCTGCGCCGATGGCGGCAAAGACTTCCCGCTTCAGCGTGGGGCTGTTGGGAATCAGAATGGTATCGGGAGCAACTTCCAGGATATTGTCATTGTCACCACGGAACAGCTGCATTGCGCTCTCTGCCATGTCGAGGGCCTCGGCGCTGAACGCATTGGTGAACTTGTTGGCCTGGGTTGCACCGCCGACCTTAGGCTTATGGGCGGTGTGGAACAGAGGCAGGCCATCCGCTGCGGTGGCGTCGAACTCCTTGCCACGGAACTTGATCTTTTTGTTGCCAAGGATAGCGCCGCCGTACAGGGCTGCACCGAAGTTCTCACGGGTACGGCCGTAGCCGGTCATAAAGGCAGTGGGCTGCTTCTTCAGATCCATGATCTTGGCGTCCTCGATCATCTCAGCAGAGATGGCAAAGGAATCCTTCCAGGTCTCATACTTCAGGAACTTCTCGTAACCAACCTGCATGCCGTCGTTGGGGTATGCGCCGTTTTCGCCCACGGGCATAAAGCCGCTCATAGCGGTCATGTTGCTGAGCATATCGCCAAAGTTATCACTGGTGCCCATCAGGAACAGATCCTTCAGAATGCTGTTCTGTTCGAACTGCTCACCACGCTGCTCGATGAACATCTGGATAGGCGCCTGGCAGTTGCCGTAAATGCTGTCGTTCAGGCCGGAGCCTTCGGAAAATGTAATGTTAAAAGGCATATTCTTTTACCTCCTTGTCTTAGATAAAGCGGCCGTACACGGTGTCGCCGGCCTTGTTGCCCTCCAGAGCAACCAGCTCAAAGCTGCCTGCAGCGCCGGCGTCAACGTCCTTGCCGCCTGCGGTAATACGCAGCTTGGAACCAATAACTGCGGAATCAGCGGCAGCGCTAAGGGTTGCGGCGTAAATCACATCATCGTTGACACGGGTTACGGGAAGATCTTCGCCGTCTTCGACGGTGATGCTGCCCATGCACAGGTAGGGGGGCGTGGTAGTAGCTGCGGCACTGATGGCTGCCAGCTTACCACCGGTAACCTGCAGCAGCTGACCGGCTTCGTAGGCGCCTGCGGCTGCGGGGATGTACTCAAACGGCAGGACGGTACCGGTGCCGCTGGTATGGGGAGAGATCATGTTTACCTCCTTCTGGGTCAACGACCCTTCATGTATTTGTTGTAGTAGGCCTGAATGTCGGCCTCGGTTGCGTTGGGGTTAAAGGTGCGGAACATAGCCAGATCAGCGGCAGGAACGCTCAATGCGCCGGATCCCCGACTATTGCCGGCACCGCTCATATGACTTTTGCCCCGGTCATTGACTCCGGCCTGTTGGCGTGCGGCCTGGGCCTTCGCCTCAACAAGACGGTCAAAGTTTGCGCTTCGGAACGCATCCAGGAAGGAATAGCCCCGCTGCACATAGCTATAAAACTCCTTGCCTTTGGGGCCATTCAGAATATCACCAAGGTTTTTCACAGTCGGATCCAGCTTGGAGATCTCGGCAAGCTCTGCCTGGATCCGTGCGGTATCCGCTGCTTGCTGTTCTGCAGTGAGCTGAGGAGGAGCCTGCTGGGGAGCGGGATCCGCAGAAGACTGGGAAGTATCGGACTGCTGGGGCGCAGCAGTAAGGGCTTCCCGGGCCTGCTTGACCACGGGGTGGTCATCCACCAGGGCGTTCAGATCATCGACTGTCAGCTCACCTTTTGCCAACTGACTCTGCAGTTGTTCATTTCTGAAGCGGGTCTGCCAGGCGTCAAATTCCTCCTGACTGGTAATGGGTTCGCCGGTGAAGGTGTTCCGCATACCTGCACGGGCAAACAGATTTTTCATGGCATCCGCAGCTCGCTGCTGCTCTTCCTGCCGTGCGGCGGATACAGCGGCGTCAATGGCCGCCTGCTGTTCCTGCTGCCGACGGCGGGCGGCATTTACCCGACGCTCCTCAGGAGTCTGGGTGGGGGAAGTGCCAGCTGCGGGTTCCGCAGGTTCCTCAAAAGGATACTCTGCAGGGTTGGGATCAACTGCGCCTGCACCGGTTTCAGGGGCGGCGACCCCCTGATCGTTTGCGCCTTCGGGGGCAGGTGCGGGGTTGCTGGAGCTATCAGCAGGGGCGGCGACACCCTGTTCGTTTGCGCCTTGTGCTTCAGGAGCACTGAGGCCCAGCGCTGCGTATATACTTGTTTCGTTAAGACCAGGCATAAAGCCTCCTGTTCGGCGAGACCGCCGCTCTGGATTTTTCCGCTATTCCTGCGTAAATGTTTTATTCGTGCCCAGGTTGGGCACACTGGGAGGTAAGCTTACTTCTTACCGCTGCGAAGATCGCTGCCGGTCTTAACGGTGCCCTTCTTGGGGTCCACAGACTGAGCAGGGGCCTTCACCACCTGAGTGCCACCGTTCTTGATGGAACCGGCATAGCCATTCTCCTTCATGCTCGCTGCCTCCTTTCTTTTGGAGTGTGTGTGGATTTTTTCGCTGTTCCTGCGTAAGCTGCATATAAAGCCTGCAGTGGTGTGCCCGAATTGGGCACCGCTGCAAGGACTTACTAAATCAGGTGCCCAGGTTGAGCACGTTTGGCTGCTGAGCGGAAGAAACGCCCGGCTGTATGGTTGTCTGCTGCGCTGCCCGCTGCATTGCAAGCTGCTGCAGGAGCTGCGCCTGGGCCTGCTGAGGCTGCTGTTCCCGGGCCAGCTTCTGCTCCAGGTACTGTTTGGTCTCCGCAGCGCCGGGGTAATGCAGCAGCTCCATCTTGGTCCAGAACAGGACAAGCGTTTCGGTGTTGGCAGGATCGCCAAAGGCACCGGTCTGCAAGTTCATGCGGGTCTCCTGCCACATGGCCTCCCGGTTATTGGCCAGAGGACCGGCAGTGTCGCAGCTGAACAGGAACTGGTCGTTCCAATAGTAGTTGCCCTCGCTGTCCTGTTCCAGGAAGTCATAGCGATTAAACTCTTCGTAATCCGTCTCGCCCTTGTAGTTGGTGATGGTCACGGGCCGGGGCTCATCCGCATAGGCCAGCATATATTTGAACATCAGCTCGAAGATCCGAGAGTATGCGTATTGGCGCATGACACGTTTGCTTTCAAAACGTCCTGCTGCCATTGCGGCGCTGTACTCCTTGGCCTTGCCGCTGGTAGCGGTGGGATCCCGCCGGCCCTGGAAGCTGTCGGTGATACCAAGCACCTGGCGGGACTCCTCGTAGAGTTGGGCCATGTAGGCCATTTCGTATTGGAGATCGCCGCTGAAGTCGTACACGTCAATCAGAGCCTTGTCGGCCGGGTTTTCCACGTACCATTTCTCAGAGTCCTCAGGATCCACCCGGAGATTTGATTGCGAAGGAAGGGTGATGCGGGTGCCGGCTTTCACGATTCGGTCAATGACTTTTTTCTCCAGCCTGTTGATGGTATTCTGCTGGTCCTCGATCACATCCACATCGCTGTTGCCCAGAAGCTGACCATAAATGCTGACATTGCGCTGCAGCACAATGGGGTAGATATTTGGGCGATAATAGGGGACCATGGTGGGAACCATGACGGGGTTGCCTTCATCATCTACGCTGGGATGTTCGCCCGGGATCGTCTTGCCAAGAGCGGTCTTGATGGGGAGCAGGACTTCTTCATACTCCTGTTCCCGGCTGTCCCAGTCGTTGCTTCCGCAGTAGGGGCAAGGGCCGTCATCATAGCGTACCAGGTCGGGCTTGATTGCCGACTGGTCAATGGATTGCAGGAACGTCTCATCCTCTTCCTGGGGCATCAGCGCCTGATCAGCCAGCTGAGCAGCCATAAGATGGCCGGCAGCGTTTTCCACAAGAGCGTCCTGGGCGAGGCTGCCCACAAAACCCCGGGTGGGGTCCGGCATCAGATTGCCGGGTGTAACGTTGTTACGCAGGATCTGGCCCTGCAGGGGGCGCATCTTGCCGCACTTCTTACAGACCGGCTGCCGCCGTGCCTGGTAGTTGGTCAGATCTTCCAGCTGGATATCATTGACCCAGGCATAGCGGTTGATACCGCCGTCATCATTTTTTTCGTAGCCGACGTTAAGGGTGACGGCTTCTTCGCTGCGATTCTGGCCGTCAGGGCTGCGCAGCTCCGGTTCGCTTTCCGTCTCGGCAGAAATGTCGACACCATATTTGCGCCGGACAGCATCCCGGGTGGTGGGGATCTTGACGATCACCCAGTCCATATCGTCAATGCTGGTATACACGCCGGGCTGGGGAGCCAGCTGCTTGGGATGGACCAGGCTCAAATCCGGCTCGCCGATCATGGCGTGGCTGCGTTTGGTGTTGTCCCACTCGATAAGATAGGCAACGCCACCCTGGATGGGGGTGGTGCGCTCAGCCATATCATTGACCACCTCAAAGGGCAGGCGATTCATTTCGTTCCGGATCCAGTTTTCGATGATCTTGGCCAGGCGCTCATCTTCCTTGCGGCGGGGAGTTACCTTGGGCATAGGCAGGTTGCTGTTGACCTGGCTTTCGATAATTTCAAAAACCACGTTGCGCACGTGGGTTGCCTTGCCGGTCTTTTCCCCGTCAACAACAGGAGTAAGTTCCTTGCTGCCTTGATAGATTTTCTCACGGCGATTCATTTTTTCGACTTCATTGCTGAATTCCCGGTTGCTCTCAGCAAGGCGCTGCTGCCACTGAGCAAGCCGTTCCCGGTTGGCGCGGTCCTTCCCGCCCTGTTTTGCTTTACTCATGTATTACCTCCTGGGCGGGCCCCACATCCGAATCATTTCCTTACGCTGCTGGGGTCCTGCTCTGTTGAAATCTTTAAGCATATCCTCTGTCCATGCCGTCTGTGTACCAGACTCAGCGGGGCGATGATGAATAGAATGGACAGGGCCTGTGGTCTGTTGAGACCGGATAAAGTGGGCAATGGCCAGGCTCATGACCAGATCGTCATGCTTACCTTCCTCCGCCTGACCTCTCCAGTTTTCGTCGTAGACAAAGGTAAGCATTTCGCCCAGAGTGTCGGGATCGTGGATGGTTTCGCAAGCCTGCCGGACAACATCCTTAAGGCCGTCAATGATCAGGGGCCGGGTTTTGGATGTGGTCTCAAAGCCGTAGGCGTCAACCAGCTTCTTGGTGTAGTTGTCTACACGTTGCCGGACATAGAGCTTCGGGTACCGCAGCTCCACCAAACACTCCTGGGGGAATGTGGAGTAATTGGTTTCCACGCCGATGAGCGCCTTGTTGTAGTACATACCGAGGCAATAAAGCTGCTCGGCAAAGGCACGCTCGCCAAACTGGTGGTGGAGCTTGGCCACCTGATCACCTGTCCGGTTGTCCAAAACATGAGCCGCGAAGAAATCTGATCCGGTACCAGCGCCGTCCGCCCCCAAAACAAAGGGCACCATGTTCTCCGGGTGCTTCCGGATCCAGACGGGGCCACGCTCTTCCGGATCCCACTGATAACCGACGATGCCGCCTGCCTCGTCGTATTCGATGCGGAAGCGGCCTCGCTCCCACTGTTCGTGACGAACTTCGTCCAGGCGCCTGACCAGGATCTTCTTATCAAAGACACACTGGCCGGTGGCGATAAAGGCTTCCTCGGGGGTGGCAGGATATTCCTGCTGAAACAGATTGACATCGCCGCCGCAGTTGGTGGCGATACACCAGCGGCGCCATGCCAGTTGTTCGTCGTCCAGGCCAAAGGTCCTGGCCATTTCTTCTTCCTCCTGAGTGCGCTGGAAACCAGGCAGAGGGGGCCGCCTGTACTCTTCCATCTCATGCCAGGCGAAGAAGATGGGGGTGTAACCGTCTGTGCCGTTGCGTTCTGCTTCCACGGCTGCGTCCCACATTTCCTTGAAGACGTCGTAACCATTGGCAGTGGACTCAATGATGATCACGGTACCAGGCCTGTCGGGGACTGCCTGAACCAGACCGGAGAAAGTCTGCCTCTTTTCTCCGGGCCAGAAGGCGAATTCCGACAGATGCAGGCAGGTGAGAGTGGAGCTTCGGCCAACGCCTTTGCCGCCTGCGGTAGCGCATCGGATACGGCTGCCAAGGCCTCTGCCATTGCCGGCTGCCGTATCGAATACCAACTCCCTGGCGTTGACGGTTTTGCGTTTGGGTTTGATCATGTCCGGAAGCTCCTCGTAAAAGCGCTGGCTCATCCGGAACAGGTTGACGGTGGACTTATCTTCGTGAGCAACGATCATGGTTTCCACGTTGAAGTTGGTGGCTGTGATGGCGAACAGGATTGCTTCTGTCAGGGTACTGAAGCCCATCTGACGGGCCTTCAGAATGATGATACGGATGGGTTTTCCTTCGTCCCACTGCTTGCGGATGGCCTCATAAAGCCTGCGCTGGGGGGCGTTCATGATCAGGGGGCTCAGTTCGCCATCCTTCGTGCGGATCTTAAGGAACCGCTCGATGTACTGGCCAATGTTGCGGATGTTCAAAACTGACTCCCGCCCCCATCCTGCGCAGCCAATGCGCTGAGGTAATCTTCCAGGCCGCCGGTGACGTGGACGCTGGTCTTTTCCCGGTAGCCGTAGTTATTCTCAAGCTGGAAGATTACGCCCTTCAGGTCCTTGCCCGGCCTGGTAAGGCTTTCGCTTTCCAGGTACGCATGGATCCTGCTCATGGCGTCTTCGGTGATGTCCTGGTATTCCGGATAGACGCTGCTGTCACACCAGGCATTCCAGGTGCTGCGGTGGATTCCCAGGTGAGCAGCCAGGCCGCCCACGGTAGGAGGGATCAGGTACTCAGTAACGGTCATTTCTTCGCCCAGAGCGTTACGCACTGGCTGCTGTTCATAGACCTTGTGACCCATGCTGTCCCGCTCACCGTTGAACACGTCTTCGGTGACGGTTTTCTCCCGGCTGATGCTCCGGAAGTAATTTTCCACGGCCTTCTCCAGGGCCTTGGCTGTGTATTTTTTCTTGGCTCCCATAGCGGCCTCCTGTCTTGGCGTTATATGTTCCCGTGCGTGTGCGCACCCCCCTGCGCACCTTGCCGTGTCGGATTAAAGGGCAAATAAAAAAAGCCTGAGCACAAGCACCGCATCAGCGGTACAAGGCTCAGGCTCAAGGCTCAGGCTCAATGGCGATATTCACTTCCCGGTTGCACCTGCGGCAGAACAGGTACAGGTCCTTGACTTGGGTTGTCTTCACGATCCGGGCCAGCTTCTGGCGTCGGCACATAGGACACATCAGCCATCTTTGATTTGTCTCAATTATACCACAACTCAGCGTTTTTTGCAATGAGAAACCTCCTCATATTTTCGCACTCTTCAGTTAATATACACTACCCCAAGCCAGAAATATGGATATTCAATTCTGGGATTCCGGGAGCAGCGCTGTGATTTTGGCAAAGCGGCCATAACAATTTTCGCAGCTAGTACGGTCTACAACAAAAGACCCAAGCGGAGGCTCCAAAGAATCCCGGCTGTCAACCAGCTCTGAGGTAACCACCGGCTTTTTCATGTGGATGCTGCAGCGCCACGTTCGGTCACCAACGTACCTGCGGCCTTTTTCTCTCGGCTCCTTGGTCAGATACTTGGCCCAGCGTTCCGGGCCGTCGGGCCCGAATGGTTCGAAGTCCACGGTGTCCGCATTCTTATACCAAAGCTTGCGAATAAGCTCATAGTCATTGCCGGTGCTGTTGATTATAAGATGATGGTGAAGTCGGCCGCCGGAGTGATATCCTTCAGTGACTCTTACATATACCAGCTCCTGCCCAGCCTGTTTCCGGCAGGATCGCAGGGCAGTAATAAAATTGGATAACCTCCGGTCCGCATCTTCCCGCCGCTTTGGCAATGCTTCGTTCCGATAGTCCAACCCAACCACCAGATCGCTGCGGCAGAAATTGGCGGCAAGGATCAGCATCAGCTTCTCCCAGCTGAGCTTGGCGTTAAGGCTCTCCCGGGCAGGGCTGGAAATCTGAGCTTTCATTTCCCGGCGGGATGCCTGGTTGCCTCCGTGGATGGCGGTGTACTGCACCGCCATCCAAAGGGATCCGGCCTGAATGATTTTACGGCGTTCTTTCGGCAATCATTTCCTCCTCAAAATATCAGACTTGGTAAGTTTCTTTCCGTTGAGCAGAATGGTATAGCCGTGAGCAAGGTGATCAAGTTCAACTGTTCTGGAATGCCGAACAGTTGATTGAAGCACCACATGGCCTGCGGGGTTGATCACCTGGTAGGGATACTCTTTCATACGCAAGTACCTTTTGCGGTATCGGCGCCCGAATCGGGCATCGGCGCAGCTACACCGGAGTTGACTTCCATCTGATCCGTTCGCCCCAACAGGTAATCCACGCTGCAGCCAAGTGCATCGGCAACATCCCGAATGGTAATCAGCAGCGAAGAGCGCACGCTGTAGCCAAAGGGAAGATCGGTATTATCAGAGAAGGTTCCAATACCACGCTCATAATCCTGCTGGCGCTTGTTGTCGGTAGAGTGGTTATAAAACCGTTTCTGTGCCTTAAAGAGCTTTTCTACGGTTACACCGTTCTCTCTCCGGGCAGCGCCCACTCGCTCATACACCAGTCGGGCCATATCCACATAGGGCTGAACACGCTTGGCTTCCCGCTCAGCAGCCTGCCGCTCCGCCTCCTTAGCTGTGGCTTTCAGATCCGCTTTTTTGGCCTTCGCCTGAGGGCAGCACTTGCCGCAGGTCTGCAGATTGACGCAGTCGAAACAGCACTCGTCACATTTTGTCATGTATCTCTCTTTTACATTCTGTTCCATCATGGTCACAGAGTGCTCACAGGAATTAAGACCGTGCTGACATTGGATGTCACAAACCCGTTCAAAGCGTGCCCGGTAAGTCTTCACATCCTGGGAGTATACACTTCCGGGATGCACACCCCACTGACCATAGATGATGCTCTGCCATTTCTCCGGCAGCTGCGCCAGATCATAGGCAGCGGATTCGGAAAGCAGATTTTTTTCGAAGCAGCTGAACCAAACCGGAATCAAATGTTCACGGATCACCTTGAGCCGGGCCAGTTTGCTTTTGCTGGTATTCACAGCTTGCGCCACATGATCCCGCATCCGGCCGGGGAATTCATAACCATCCTCCTTCAGCTGGTACAGAAGCTTCTCCACCTCTTCGGCCTGCTTGCTGATTTCAGCAGGCGTCATGGTTCTTGTGCTGGAGTTGGCGAATATCAGCCGCAGCTGCTGCAAAGCCGGAGAGACTTCATCGGTTTCAATGATGCAGGGAACTTCCACCCACTTCTCCGGATTCTCCTGAGCAAGCAGAAACACTGCCGCCCGCCGCCGGTGGCCGGAGACGATCATATACCGTCCGTCGCCTTTTCTGCGTACACGAATAGGCTGCTGCAGACCGCACAGCTCAATGTTTGCAGCCAGCTCATCGATGGCCGAAAGCTGATAGAAGTTGTTGGGGTCCTCGTCGATTAAATCCAGTTTGATGTACTCGATCTGCTCCCGGCCGGCGCCCAGGTCGGGCACATCTTTCAAAAGAGAACTCAGGTCAAATGCCATAGCTGTCACCTCCCACATACGCTGCCACAAACTTCCGGTAGTCAATACCGGCTCCGCTTCTGGGGCTGGAGATCAGCAGCGGCTCCTGCTGGAAGGTCATGCTGTCCACTTTCCGGCTGTGCCGGATGTGGGGGAACACCGGCAGCCCTGCCTTTCTCAGCTGGTCCTCCGCTTCCTGAATCTGATCGTCTGCATACCACATGGTGGGCAGGCATCCGGCCAATTTCAATCTGGGGTTGATCTTACGCATATTCAGGATCTGCCGCATCAGGTTGGCCATACCCCGGAGGGAAAAGGCGTCCAGCTTGATAGGGATGATCACGTCATCCGCTGCCACCAGCGCCGCTGCGGATGCTGCATTGAATGCCGGCGGGCAATCGATAAGAATATGGGTGTATTTATCTTTAACTTCCTCCACCAGATACCGTAAAACATTGGAATTAACGGTACCGGACTCCACCTTGCTCAGATCCATGTCCATGAGCGTTTCATCGCCGGGGAGGATGTCCACATTTTCGTATACAGTTTTCTGGATAAATCCAGCGGCATAAGGACCGGGCTCAAAGTATCGTTCTGCATTCCGCAGAACCATAGCCAGGTTGCCGGAGGTTGGGTCGCCGCCGAAAAACTCGGTGGTATTGCACTGGCTGTCTCCGTCGATCACGCAGACCTTAGCGCCATGCTCTTTTGCCAGAATCGCCGCAAGATTGATGGCGGTGGTGGTTTTGGCGACGCCACCTTTAAGATTCAGGATTGCTGTTACTCTTGCCATTGCTATTTCCTTCTCTCTTTTACAATATTCGATTCAAATATCGAACACATCTTGACCAGTTGTCTTTCACCAAGGAAAGCTCCTGTTTATGAGCATTTTCACGCACTCTTGCTTGATTGAGCAACAGAGGGTCTGTAAGCGAATCAACTTCATCAGCTATCAGCTGTTCAAGGACACTAGGTTCCAGAGCATCCAGTTCCCAACTCTCATTGCCAAATTCCCGAATATACGATTTTGCCCTACTGTCAGACAATTTGGCAGGGTTGGGAGGAGGAGAAAACTCCTCGATTTGGTCCCAGTTCAGAGCAATGCGCTGCACCTCAACATCCGCACCAAACAATTCCAACCGCTCAGAAATATCTCTGGTCATATCTTTTCCAGAAGGGTCATGGTCGCCAAGATGCAGAATGATTCGCCGTTCCCGATCTTCATTCATAATGAACCGTTGAGAAGCGGCCCACATCTCAGAGGCACTTACATAACCACGGCAAGAAAAACAAGGAACATCCAGCTTAGAAGAAATCTGCTGGACAATTCCAATCAGGGCATCCTTCTCAACCCAAACCTCAATATAGTTCGGCTGATCATACCGCTTATCGATAGCATAGGAATACAGGACGGATTCCATAATGCTAGTCGGGCTTGCCCAATGGGAATTCTTCCGAAGATTTCTCGTTCTGTCCTGAATGGCATGCCAATCAATTAAACCTGCCAACCGTGCGTTGTTTATCAGCTCACCAGTAATTTTATAGCTTCGTTCGTTATTCGGAACATAATCCCGGGCGACCAGCTGATAATAGACCTGCCTCAAAGTCAAGTCATATCCCTGCGCAGTGTACTCATCAATGACACCATTGATGGTATTGATAAGTTTCAAGCTGGCAGGGCGAAAGTTGATTTCTTTATACTGTCGTTTAGGCATTTTCTTCTTCACCTCTTTCAAACGGTACATCCGTCTCCATGGGAAGCTGTTCCAGCTCCTCGCCGGGATTTCGGTACGCCTTTTCTTTCCGGTAGTCGTATCCCATCAAAGGGCTGTCGCCTTTGCCCAGGTACGAAAAATGCTGTATCTCACCGGCAAAATGCAGCTTGGTAGATCTGCACTCGCCCTCCTTGTTCTTTGCGATAATAAAATCACGGCTGTCGGCCACGCCGTCTGCTTTATGCAAAAACATAACGGCATCCGCATCCTGCTCCAGCTGGCCGGAGCTTCTCAGATCTTCCAGTGAGGGCCGTGCGCCACGGGTTCGGCTCAGCTGGCACAGCGCCAGACAGAATATTCCCAAGCTCTGACACATAATGTGCAGGCTCTTGGAGATTGCGGAAACCTGAGAATATTCGTCCTTGCCCGGACCGGCTACAATCTGCAGGTAGTCAACGATTACAATCTGGTGACGCTTTGCCAGAGCAAATGCCTGCATCTCTGCAACCGTCTTACCGGCGCAGGAGATCAGATCAATCGGTGCATCGTTGATCTTGGCAGCTACGGCACACACATCGTTGATCTGCTGATCCGTCAGCTGGCTGCGCTTCACGCCATCCAGCGGGACTCTGGCGCAGGCTGCAACCATTCGGTTGGTAAGTTTTTCACGACTCGTCTCGTGGCTGTAGAATCCCACCCGGTATCCGCAAACCACACCCCAGTATACGGCAGCCTCCAGAGCGAAGGCCGACTTGCCGGAGCTGGGCCGTCCGCCCAGAAGGCAAAAGTCTCCAAACTCAAGACTAAGCTGAGAATTCAGCTGCGGCAGGTACCACGGCAGGTATTCCGGCTTCTTATGATACCGGGTAAAGAAGTCTTTCAGGGCCTCTCCAATGCTCCAGCACTCCATGCCCTTGCCAACCCGGACGCTATTAACCGAAGAAATAATTTCCTCCGCTTCTGCAGCAGAGCCAACCTCTACCAGAGACGCACCAAGCTGTTTATACCGAAACACCCGGCTGCACTCCCGGCAGATGGTTATGTAGGCGTCGATATTGGCTGCTGTGGGCGTGATCTCCATCAGCTCCGCAATAAGCTTACGCATCTCCGGCCCGCCGCCCACCTTATCCAGAACCGTTACAGGATCCACCGCCTTTCCAGTGGTGTACAGATCCCGGATGGCCTCGTAAATAGAGCGATAAACTCCGGTGAAGTCCTCAGCGCTTACGCCAAAGACGATCTTGCCAACGCATCCAGGCTCGATAAGTACACTTCCCAGAATCGACTGCTGAGCATATGTCCAACGCTCACTTTCCATTTCCTTACCCCCTAGAAGTAGTCATCTGCATCTATGCCAATGCGTAGCATAATACCATACTCAGAGAAGAGGAACTTTGCATAGTCTCCTACGTCTTCATCATCCAGACCGTAAATATCCTGCCAGTTGTTCCGGATAGCCTTGCCCAGCAGGTACCGCATCAGCGCCACCGGATGAGGATCATCCTTTGTCAAAACCTCCAGCCGATTGGCCATTCTGGCCGCAGCCTTGATGGTTTTGAAGGGTTTACCGAGGGCCTCCCGGCTTTCTGCCAGATCCCGCAGGTCTGTGCATAGCGCCAGAGAATCCTTTTCGCTCAGATTCAGCTTGACCACCCATGCGTTAAACCACTCAACAACATCTTCCTGAGACACAGCCGGGGCTTTGCCCCTCTGTTTATTCTCTTTTCTGTTATTCTTATTACCCCCGTCATTTTTGTCGGGGTAAACCCCGTCATTTTTGTCGGGGTAAACGGGCTGCACTCGGGTGAGCTTGATTTTGCGAATCGTGCGGCCTCCAGATCCGTTCTCGATAATGAGCTCTCCGGCGTCCTCCAATTCTTTCAGGCACCGCTGCAGCTTCCGTTCAGAGCAGTTGAGGTAGCGCATCAGGGTTTTGTTTTTGGCGTATGCGTAATACTTTGGTGCCTGATGCATGGCGTTCAGCAGCCCATAGCAGAGCTTTGCCTGCTCGGTGAGATTCCGGTTGTAGAACACAGGGCCGGGGATCACGATGTAAGCGGCGAACGTCTCCTTTTCATCTGATGGCTTTGGGTATGATTGTTGAGTTGGTTCTTGCCCGGGGTTTCCATCGGAAGCGCCCACACCAGCCACCTCCTTTCACTTTGCAATGGTTATGGCGAAACCCGCCTTTCGGGTCTCGCCGGATCATTATTCGCCTAAATGTGCACTATCCGGCGGCCAGAAGACCGGATGCCTCATAGGAGGCAGCTTGCCTCCATATTTGACAATCGACATAAATTGACCATAGCTCAGACCGTAGGCGTCGGCCTGGGCTACCCGATCTGCCAGGGAATATTCCTGACTGGGGGCTTGTTTTGCACGAGATCTTCCTTTTGGTGGGAGGCAATAGTAGCACTTCCGACCTCTTCCCCTGGGCAGATCCCGCCCGCACTTGACACAGCGGGGATTCACATACGGGATAATGGTAACCTTCTCAGCTATCTGATATCGCCTCCTTGAAAATTTTCTATACAGCGCTCTGCTTCTGGCGAAGCCTATAATTGCGCATATAGGCATTGATCTTCTCCCGGTTGGCCTCGTAGTAGGCACGCTTGTTCTCAGCGATCTTCTCCCGGTTGGCCTCTCTGTAGGCACGCTGGTTCTCAGCGATCTTCTCCCGGTTG
>UZAT01155769.1_pt1 | contig 42796 bp, 52 predicted proteins | sample 2160861 | NCBI WGS metagenome assembly UZAT01 (sample SAMEA5138306, study PRJEB28736) | viral metagenome | reverse complement strand
CTACTGCTTAGCTCTTCCGTGAGCGTCCTTCCTTCGGTATTCCTACCGCTCCCCGTTGAAGCCTTTTACCGTGATGCTAATCACCTATCAGGGAGTATTCTGTACTGCTTTACCGGGTAGCACTTCCTTGTGCGCCTTGATTTGTAGTGTTCCCACTACCGCAGGTTGAAGCCTTTTAATGTGCTGCTAATCACCTAGCCTGCGTTGTTCTGTACTACTTGCTATCTAAGTTACTTCTTAACGCTTAACTTGTCAATCTCTTTCTTACTGGACTTATCAACTCTTCGTATGCTTGTTGACGCTACTAACCGTTTCCGGCTGGCTCCCTGCCTCGTCCTGCTGAATTGAATACTATAGATAACCGGGCTTGTTGTCAATACTCTTTATCAAGTTAATTACAGATAACCTGTATATAAGGTTACACGGTTATCCACGTAGTGGGGATATCCTCTTATGACCTGTGAGTGCATACCTTACAGGTTACTCGGTATAGCTATCTCTACTATCTATCCGGTTATCTTATACAGGGTTATCTTACTAGGGTTATCCTGTTAGGTTATCCCGGGTTATCCTGTTTAGCTTATCACGGATATTATTATCTGTATAGTAGTTCTCTTACCCGGGTTGTCCTATACCGTGACACGGTCCGGTTATCCTCTGGGTATCCTTACTGTGTTCTCTGTATCACTACTCTAGGGTTATCCTTATCCGGGTATCCTTACTGTACTCTACTAATTACTCTTATCACGGGCCTTACCTTACCCCTTAGGTCTACTCTCTGGGTCTACTCTTATCTCTACTCTCTGGCTTACCTTACCGTCTACCCTTACCCTGTGCTCCTACCTTTCCCCGTACTTCTGTAGTTATCCCGTGAACAGATACGCCCGAGAAGCCCGGTTTAGCGTTCTGTTACTATAGGGGTATACAATCAAATTATCCCTATGGCTATCCCTACCGAGTACCAATAAGGATAGCAACGGATACAGAACAAGGTAACAGAGGATACAGGACAGGATAACAACGGATACAGATAGCCCGCGTACACACCCGGATACCTCTCAGGATAACCCTATGGATACCCTCTATAACGCCCACAATCCACTATGGCTAACCTAACCGAGTAACCCTATGGCTACCTATCCGGATACCCCATGAGTCACTCTATGGGCTTCCTATGGCCTCCTATGGCTATCCGCAGATAAATGCAGATAACTCGGTTAAACTGGACTGATAACGCTTGCTATCCTCCACGGTATCCGGTACTATATCCCCTCGGTCGCCTGATGGTTAACCCGGTTGGAGTCGCGGGGAGCGTAGCGACTAGCTTGATGTTTCCTTGATATCCGGGGGCTATGGGGGAAACTCGGAGGTCGCTTTGGGTCGCTACCCCCGTAGATAATTATATCATATTTGGCCTGCACCTATAGACCAGCCGGAGGATAGGCACAGGTAACGAACAGGGGACTTAGAAGGTCTTAGCCAGGGTAATAGCACCATTGATAAAGGCACGTAACTCAGCTACCTCTTGGTCTTTACGCTGTAAGTCTTCTTGCATTCGGATATAAGACTGCGCATTGTACATCTCCTGACGAACGTCGATGATACCCGGCCCTACCCAGATTGCATTAGACGGGGTATCATTAACGACACCCAGCTTAACAGCCTGCTCTTCCCAGAACTCTACTACAGGTGGCTTAACACCAGTACCCTCAGCAGTGCTCTTAGCACCGTTCAATTGCTTAACAGTCTGATTACCCAGCTTATAAGCACCCCATACTAATTCCAGTTTTGGTAAATCTTCACGTACAAACATAGTCACTCCTTATTGTGAATCTTAATGGTTTTGCGCACGGTTGCGCGGTCTTCGTTCATCTGCTCTACCATCCCCAGGAGAACCAGGGTGTACTCAACAAGGTCAGTGTCCTTCTCGAATACCGGGGGCAGCACCGGGGTAGTTAACTCACTGGATACCACCAGTGGCGTTCTCTCGTACTTCACGACTTCTCTGGTGCAGGATGCTGTAGTCAGAACCAGTAACAGTAACCCGGCTACCTTCCCGCTTGTGCTTAGTAATGGCTTCATTGGTGGCTTCCTTGGAGGTAACCTTGGCTTCATAACCCAGGGCTAACACATCCCGGATAAGTGATTGTTCCCGGATAAACCCTTCGTACTGGTCTCGGGTATTGGTGAGTTCAGTGGTAACGTCCTGTAAGCGCTGCTGGGTGTCTTCCAGCTTACCCTTATAGTGACTTACCAGGAGATACAAAGAGCCAACCACAGCGGCAACCAGGGCCACTGTAGCTACCTTCTTAATAGCGTGAGAGAGAGACATTGCTTAAATCCTCAATGCAGAGTGCCTGGTCGCCAGCACGGCGATTCTTCAGACCATTGGATACCTTGCCACCCGCGTAGATGAAGTCACCCATACGGTAGCATACCTGTGCCCAATTACCTGCCTCAGCCTGTAACCGGATATTGGTCTTCTTCTTGGTCTTGCGGTTGTAGGTAGCGCCAGCGCACCCGGTATTGTGAACCAGGGATACGGAGGCATCAAACACGGACTGGGGCATGGAGTTACCCTGCATACGGTCGCGTACGCAATCCTCAGCCACTGTAATGTCCCGGACATACAATGAGGCAGCTTGGAACTTATCAGCCGTCTGACCGGGTTTAGGAGGCTTCCCATCCAGCCACCGGGTAGCACCCAGGCCAATGGTCGGTACTCCAATGCTATCCAGATAGGTCTGGGTAGCGTACTGCTCCCATTGGGCTACGTGCTTCAACCCACGTTCTGACGTTTGTAGTTCTCCCGGGTGCATCGTAGCGATGACCGAGAGTACACTGGCGATAGAGCCGAGGGCAATCTTTTGCTTAACACTCATAGTGAATGCCGGGTTTCCCCGGCCCTCCAATTAGAGAATAGACACTACACAGGCTGTAGAGGTAATCACCTCGCCGCTGGAGTCAGTGACTGTACAGGTGTACGTGCCAGCCGTTGGCGAGGTAGGGCCATACGTATTCTTGTTGGAGCCAATTGCGTTACCATCACGCTTCCACCGGTAGGTATACGGGGTCTCGCCACCTGCTACTGTTACTGCCAGGGAAATCTGGCTATCGGGCTGTAGGCTCAGCGTTGGTTCTAAATCAAGTGTGAAACTAAGTGGGGCTGGGGGGCTGTTAGCCTCAATAAAGAAGTCACAGAACTCCTCGTAAAGGGCTTTATCAGTAGCTGTGCCCATACGTACAGCAGATAGTACAGTATAGCAGTCAGTACGGATATCACGAACACCAGTACCGATAAACAGGCCGTCAGCCGGGTGGCCAGAGTCCTCGTCGGCAAGGGCTTTCTGGTCTTGCCAGAACTCTACAGCACGGGGCTTGTTGCCAGGATTCACGTCCAGGTAATGTTGCAGACGAACAGCCGAATCCCGAAGACGTGCGCCACCATTCAGGGCAATCAGAGAAGGAGCATCAGAAATAAACATTTGGAAACCTCAATAAATTTTGAAAGGGGTGCCACTACCGGCGACCCCGACGATGGGAGAGCATGTTCAGGCCACAGTTCTGTGGGCCACTATGCCGAATACGGCCGTGCTGAAGCGGGTCTTTCCAGAAGGCAGCTTCAACGGCCAATTGCATCTGCTGGCGGACCTTAGTCTGGTCAATAACAAGTTGCTGTTCCCAATGGTTACAGGCACCTGCTAGGGCATCCAGTCTATCATCATGGATAAGAGAGTCCTTATCACGGGTGATGTGGTTCATCTGCTGCATCATGCAATAGGTGATGCGGTTTACGTCCGGGTGGACCTGGAGGGATTGTCGCTCTCCTGCTAAGGCTTCCTCAGAGAAGATAAGCGAACCACGGGCAATGATAGGCTCCAGTGTATCAATGATACGGAGTTCTTTCTGCCCGGTAACGAAGTCATTCTCTACGGAGCAGTCTGGGTAGACCTCACGGAGAATGGGGAGGAAGACGGCGAGGAATGCACCATAGCCGAAGTTCTGTTCAATCTTAACCACGTTGGGCTTGTACCGGGCGATAATCTCAGCCAGCTTAACGAGAGAACCATCCGATTCACCTGCACCATTAAGGCCATAGCCACCCTTGATACCGCCGTAGCCCATAACGTAGATGTTACCATTTAGGAACGACGTACACGCCCAGCCTGTTTCATCTCCACCATGAGTACCCTTTCCTTTACCGCCGCCTGCGGGGTCAATGTAGAAGACTGTGCCTGTTGGCTTTGCCAGTTCTGTGGAATATGAGTGAGGCTTAGCGAACCGATAGGTCTTGCCGTCAACTTGGTATTCTTTGTAGTCATAGCCGCGTTTAATCTCCAGAGGCAGGTCATCACCTACACGGAGAGGCATGGTGAGACAGTGGTCAGTTTTAAGGGGATACCGTTCGGCATCCATAAGTTTGGTGTTCAGCATGTGCTGAAGCTGGAACCATGCTGGTCCCTGGTCCTTCTCTTTCTTCTGGAGAGTAGACTCACCTAAGAAGGAAGGTTCAATTGGGATACCCTGGTCGCCATTGATACCGCCGCCAAGCATTACTTGCGGGTATCGCTCCATGATGGTGGCGAGCATCGGGGCTAAGTGTTCCCCATAGTACGGAAGCTGTTCAGCCGTAGGGAAGCGTCCCGGCCAGATACGGACATTGTAACCACGTCCGGGCAGGGTATTGTAGATTGAGTCAGAAGACTGAGGGGTACCCAGATAAATGATACGCCCAGACTGGTTAATAGAGGTGAAGTCGAGGGTCTTAGCCAGGAGTTGTTCACGCATCAATGCAGTAAGGGAGTTCTTCTGGGATTCTATCGTTGTATTAAACTAAGGGGCGTTAACCCTTAGCCCACCTACGTTTTTGGGATTCGGCCACGTTAACCGTAGCAGGTACGAACTGGCACGCGAATACCGAGTACGTACGATTCCCTGGAATCTTAATGTCTTTGTCTAGGTGCACATCCTCTCCGCGAATGAACGCATCGAAGCCAGGTACATCCTGAATACTGTTTGAGAACTGCAAGAAGCTGTGCCACCTCTTATCCACTGTACAGTCTGCGTAAGATGGGCCATATCCAGCATAGCAGCGCTTGAGCATGTTAGCCCACAGGTCGTACAGGGCACGCTGCTCAGTACCCCGAGGCATGATGCGAACGCCATCTAGATAACCTACGCCATATACAGAGGGCTTGCGGTGATCTTTAACCTTTCCCTGTATTATGTTAGAGGTGCGCGCACGGGTGATGTACCCAGTCTCTATAAAGCGCACCAGTACGTAAGGCGGGGCCTGTAGCTCCAGGACTTCTAGAGTACCCTGCGGTGTTTCGTGTTTAGTACCGGGGGCGTATTTACCCTTGGTACGTGTATTTTCGCGTTTGTAGATTCCTTTAGGCATGATTGCCCCCTATGTAAGTGCTGCATATCACTATGCAGAGTAGACTATATCTTGATGCACTAGGCATCCGTAACTTTTCGAGCCACTTGGCCCTACGCCTTTCGGCTAGTCGTTACACCTTCCCTTTCGGGCTTGGCTCGGTATTGTCTCCGGTGCATTATTGCGGGAGGTGTCCACCGAATTTGAAACGTTTATAGACGACCTAGAAGTTAATCGTCTGCGAGCAGTGTATCGGCACGACGGCCCTGAAGGTTAGCAGTGATACCACAGCAGGATACAGAAGCTGATTTATCCAGCTTGCGAAGAGAGTAGTGAACGTCAAACTTCTCAACCGATACACGGTCACCCTTTGCCTTATCCGGGCGCATACACTCCAGTACGTCCATATTCATGATGATACGGATAACCAGGGTGGAGATATCGGTAGCCTGGGAGCCACCTGCCGAGATAATCAGGACGCGGTGCTTAGGGTCGTGGATAAGTTGCCATACGCAGAAGGCCGCAGCGATGGTAGTCTTTGCCTGAGAACGCTGTGCTTCAATCATAATGTACTGACCACCACCGACCATGAAGTCAGCGATATCAGCTTGAATCTTCGATACGGAGAATCCCAACTCAACCATTACGTCAGTCAGGAAACGCTTGAAGTCTTTATAGTGGACCTGGAGAGCAACCAACTGTTCCATACGGACGCGGCGCTCTTTCTCCAGTTCTGGGAGGCGTGCAAAGTCTTCGTCAGAGAGGTAGGGGAGTTTATCCCCTTCTTCCTCCAGTTGACGCGCTAAGTTTTCCTCTTCTTCTGGTGACAGTGCACCATTGAGTACGTTGTATGGATAGTCCATTAGTGTCTGCTCATAAAGTCGTTAATATCAACCCGGGTGAGTTCGTCAACCGGGATAATCTTGTCACCGGAGTCTGCTTCAGCCGAACGCTGCTTGAGCTTGTCCTGGAGTTTACCCATTGCATTCTCACGGGTAGGCACGATGCCGATGTTGTTATCCTTCAGGATAGAACGAATAACGTTGTAGTCGGCAGCGGTAGCCATGTCATCCTCAAGGAGAATTGCCAGCTTCTGGAGGGATTTATTCAGCAGCAGCTTTGCCAGTGCTTCGTTATCCATGCCGCTAAGCATCTCTTTGAAGACGGCCAGCTTTTCATCTTCACTTAGTTCCATTGTTGGAATCCTTCTTAAATAGTTGTTTTATAGCCTTGACAATCATCACGATAAGGTACACAATGGTTAGACAGTATACCCAATCCTGTAGACCAACCCCCGCGAAGGTAACGCCAGCGACTAGCACTGGTGGAACACCGGGAGCCGTTTTCTCTACGGTGTCCACCAACCACATGTTAAAATCCTCTTAATTAGTAGATAGTACTTTCCTGACCTAACCCAACGCAGTACCAACTTTGGAAGTTAGCATCCCAAACAAAGCTAGCCCCACGCTGTCGGCCGGCACTTAAAGTTGAGAAACCTCCAATATGGAACCGACTACTCCATCCAATAGAGCTCTCTGCGCCGGACAGGTTGTAAAGAACAACATCCAGACGCATACCATCTCGCGCAGTATCCTCTGCGTTGATAAGTACAGCCGCACTTGAAACGTTAATAGCGGCCATACTAGCGCGCAGTGGGTCAATCATTACAGTACCAGACCCAGAGTACGCTACCCGGCCGTTTGTAGGGTTGGTGGTGTTGGTCATATTCCCGGTGTTAATGTTGTAGAGGCTCTCCCAGTTGTTGAGCTTCTCAGCATCTACGATAGTAGCAAACTCGCCAAATAGGATTGTACCTTCAATTTTGTTACCCCGCGCACCTTGGTAGAAGTCGAAGCCACTACTGCTCCCCCCTACCCAACGGTTGTAACTACCCCCTTGAATCTGAGAGCTTGGCGATTCAAACCCACATTGGCAACCCAGGAACAAGTTACCTGTAGCGGTCTTGCGCAGCAGTACATCACCCCCCGAGTTAACCTCCATATCCATACCAACCACCGTGTTAGTAACAGCAACTTGCCCTAAGTCTGACGCGTCATAACCAAACGCTATACCGTGCTTACAGCCCTCTGACGTACCGTTAATGAATACACTGTTACTACAGAAGTTTGCCTCGATACCAGCTTCAGTGGTATGCTCAATCACGGGACTCAGGAAGGTATCAGCTGAAGTACCGCGCTTATTAGGTGCACCCTCTTCGTAGTCAATGAGAATGCCGTGCTGTGGGGTAGTAGTGAACAGCTCTACGTTCTTACTACAGGTGAAGTTAGTGTACAAGTTGCACTGTGTCCACCAGCAATGCAGACCTGCACGGGTAATGTTAGTGGCACGGAGATTATCAAAGGTGGATGAAATAACACCACGTAAAGAGAACCCGTCCTGGGCGAACCCATTACCATCTACAGTTATATTGCTAACATATGCACCATATGCCCAGTAGTCTAACCCAACATCCCTGAAATCCATCTGGAAGACGTAGGGGTGCGAACCGCCCGTAAGTTGGATACGGGCACCTGGCTCACCTACTACGGTTGCAGGCCTAGTGAAGTTCAGGGGCTGGCTCACTGAGTAAACACCCTTTGGGAAGTGTAATGCAATGGCATTATTACGAGTAGCTTCTACTGCTCGAAGTAACGCTTGGGTGTCATCCGCAACCCCATCCCCAACAGCACCGAAATCTTTTACACTGATTGTATCTGAAAGAGCGGCACGTAACGGGCGTGCTGTTGTACCTTCCCGTAAGTGGCGGTGTGTAATCAGAGATGAGCCTGTACTTAGGGCTAGGTCCGCCCGGAGTGTAGGGTCTATCTTACCCTGTACTTCAGCGATACTTACTAACGCGTCATCTACACTATTACTAAGGGCATCAATGCTATCCTGAACAGTACCATCACGAGCACCTACAATACTAGCCCCGGTTGGCTTTTCGTACTCTAACATAACGTCGGAAGCAGACCCGGACTCTGGTAGTACTACCGTAACGTTGCCATCTTGGTTAAAGGCCAGCAATTTACCAGCACGCTGTTCTGCGCTCGGGGTGGGGCTTACAGACTCACTAGCAGGTACTCGGATTGCCGCCTGCGCTGCCGCCTCTGCTCTGTTGGCCGTACCCACTGCCACTTGACTTTGGACCTTGGCTTCATTTGCTATATCCAGTGACAACTCAACATTATTCTGAGTCGCCGTAAAGCGGTCCACCATCTCTGACACACCGAAGATTGCCTGTTCTGCGTTACGGTCCAGGCTGGCTGCTGTGATTAACGCACCATCCGTAAACGATGCGAGGGGTACATCCTTTGGTGTATCACGGTAGATTGTTACTACCCAGCCTACTGGAACATGAGCACTCAGCCGGACAGTTGATTCGTTAACGAAAGTGATATCCAGATACTCGTAATCCGCAGTACCGTAAGGCATCATGTAGGCTTTAACGTGGGACTCGCTAATGTAGCCTCCGCTAAAGTTAATCTCGAAAGTGCGGTCTGGATTTCCATCACCTTCAAAGGTGTGCATTGTGTTAAAGTTGCCTGTGGCAGAGGGCAGGTTGCGCTGCCAAACTTCCGTACTGTCTGTCATCTTTGATTCCTCGTTTAGTTACTATAGGGGTATACATTCAACGGTTAATAAATGCACACCCCCACATGTTACTCTGCCAAGACTTGGTTGCGGAGTAACAGCATTTGGTACGTGTTCGCACCTGGTAACAGCTTGGTTGCTGCCTGCCCAACCTTGGCCGGGTCACCTGTAGCCGCCGAGCCTACCAGGCCACCGATGTTCTTACCGAGGCCAGTTAACGGGGTATCACTACCGCCTGCAACCGCACCACCTGTAAGCGTATTCAGTAAGCTGGTGCCTTCAGAGGCCAGGCCCATTACCGAGGTAAATCGAGCTACCTGGTCGGCAATCCCTGCCGGGGTCAGGCGTTCTTTCAGCACCTTAGCCCCATCCTTACTGGTGGCAGCATCCGCGTAGATTCGAGCATACGCCAGGAAGGTAGCCCAGGCTATACCCGCAGTCAACATAGCCACTGTATTGGAGTCAGCCAGCGTCAAGTTACGAACCAGTACCTTCTCCTGTGCACGGAGGCCAATAGCCCGGAACCTGGAGTAGAGATAACCTAGTATCGACTGGGATGCCCAAGCCGGAGTCTCTCCTGCATACTGCTTGTTCAGCGTGCTTTGTTGAGCGAAGCGGTGGGCAGATGCAATGAAGTCTTCCTTAGCCAGCGGGTCATCCCACTTGTCCAGCCCAAAGTTATCCTTGCCTGCATACTTATCAAACTGCTTCTGGATACGGGTTAGTTCCTTCGGGGTCAGGCCAACTTCAGCCAGGCGCGCTTCGGAGATACCCTTACCAGTACGCAGTCGTTTATGCAACAGGTTGTTGCTGGCGCGGGTTACCCCGGTGCCAATCATCTTGGACATGGCGTTAGCGCCTGACATTGTATTGGTGAAGCGGGCCGCTGCCGCCGTGCGGCGGAGCAGTGTGCCGCCCGCCTCCATTGCCATACCATTAGCGTTAAGCTGTTGAGGAACCCACAGTTCGTTGTCATGGCCCATCAGTCCTTTAGTCAGCGCGTCCAGGTCACTACCCACTTGGGTGAGACGGCCGTTACGAACAAACATGGAGCCATCCATAACCTTGCTTGCAGATTTGCCCAGGGCGTCAATCATACCGCCAACCCCGAGGTTACCTACAGCCATTGGGAAGTCAGCTACGATAGAGAGGCCCAGCTTACCCATCATGGTGGCGTGGGTCATGTTGCTCACAGACTGAACCAGCGGGTCATCCCCAATCACCTTAGCACGGCCCAGAATCAGGTCGCTAATGTGCTTAGCAGATGCCACTTCCTCAGTGGTAGCACCGGAGTGAGTCAGGGCCATCAACGTATCGTCGATATCCTGTTCAGTCTTCCAGCCCAGCTTAGCCATTGCCACACGCCCAGATACGTTGTTGATTGTCCCGGTAGCCGATGCGAACACGTCATGGTTGAACATATCCAGCAGATACAAGTCCTGGCCGTTAATGTTACGCTTGTTCAGCATGTTCAGTTCACGGCGGCTGGTGTCTGCCCACTTGCTGGTCAGTGCCGTCTGGAACCCTTTAACCAAATCAGCGTCAACCTGCTTGCCAGAGAACCATTCATCAGACATTTCCTTAGCCATAGTCATCAAGCTGGCTTCGCTGTTCTGATAACGAGCTTCCGGGTCACGCAGGGCGTTCTCCCACCAGTGGCTTGCACGCTTATCCATCTCACCGTGAATCTTCACCGCCAGCTTCTCAATCTCAGCGTCAAAGTATTTCTCAGGGTTCTTCAGGAAACGCTGTGCATACGGGCTTAACTTAGGCTTCCCACCTTGGGCCTTGGCAGAGGCTTCAGTCATAAGCTGTTGCTTGCGGTTCTCAATCCACGCAGCTTTACCCTCCTTCATACGGTTAATCTTGGCAGTAGCCTCCGCATGGTAGTCATCCTTAACCATGTCCAGGAAGGCTTTACGCTCTTCAGGAGTGGCTCGGTTGATGCGGATGTAGTTAGGGCGCTGTTCGATGTAACCAACGCTGTCCATATCCTTAAGGATGCTGGCGTGTTCAGTGCCTGCCTCCAGTTGCATCTGCTTTGACTTCTCCATTAGCTCGTCCAGGTTAGCCGCTGCACGCTGGATAGGTGCAGGGGCATCTGATACGTAACCCGTGGAGGAACCTCCGTTCTCTGCGCGGTAGACGCGGTGGCGGTAACGCTCCAGTTGCACTTCCCGGGAGAAGCGTTCCTGCGCTGCCTTCTCACCACCTGCCATGTAGTTCAACTTCTCCGCCGGGGTCATAGCAGCTTCAAACTCAGCTTTCAGTACCGGAATATGGTCAAACTGCATAACCTCCTGCATTTGAGCTTTCAGCACCGCAGCGGTACGTGCCTGTTGACGGCCTAAGCCAGCAGCATCACCGGACCACATAGCACCAACGAAGCGTGCCTCTTTGCTCTTAGAGCGAGCCAGCTTAACACCCTCTGAATCCGACCAGCCGAACAGCTTAGAGCGAAGTGAGTTATTGTACCAGGCCAGGCGGCGGTTACGTACTTTATCCGCCTGCGCCACGCCGTAGGATTCATCCCAGCGAGAAGCAGCATCCCGGATGGCTGTTGGACCCATCCCGATAATCTCACCGGAGTCACCCAGAGTAGTGGTCTTATAATCGTTGAAGTCTACCGCGTAACCTTCCGTCAGCGGCTCACGTGGGGTTGTGGTGAAGTCACCGTCCAGTTTAGCCTGGAATGATTCCTGTGTAACCTCGTCAAACTTAGCGGTGGCCGGGGTACGTAGAATCATACCCAGGCCGGCACCCGCCACAGCACCCAGGGCGGCGTGCTGGATAACTTCAGAGCCGTCTACGCTGCCTTTGTCTGATTGTTGTACCAGGGGAGAAACGATAGCTGAAGCAACAGCACCCTCGACACCCATGCGCCCAGCAGAAGCGACAATACTACTTCCTTTGATAACACGGGCAGCAGCGCCAAAGGTTCCCAGTGGGAGCGCAACGGGGTCGAATATACCACCTGCCAATACGCCAGCGTAAGCGCCAGCAGCATCCCATCCCATTTGAGTTTGCATACGTCGGCCAAAGTCATTCTCTTGCTTGGTTTTGGTGACGTTGTATTCCAGGTCAGCTTCACTACGAGAATTGCGAATACGCTTTTCTTGACCAGCAGACAGACCTTCTGGAAATTGTTGGCGAATAGTTGAGAAATTGTCTTCAGTAAGTGCATAGTTGGCATCCTCTTCGCGGGAAGCGGCATGGGCCAGGGCGCTGGTTAGCGTCTCCCCGAACCCATACTTAACCGCGTCTGTGAATGAGAGGTCATGGAACTTTGCTTCGTCCTGTAAACGTCGCTCTGCTTCTTCGTCCAATCCGGTTACGAAGGCTGCTTGTCCCTGCTCTTCATTCTGGTATAAGTCAGATGGGGCGATAGCCTCCACCTCGTTAATCCCTGCTTCGACAACCGTCTTCCCGTAGGAAGTAGTCTTGCCGCCGGAGTTGATATACTCCTGGGCAAAACCCAGATACTCAGCAGTCTCAGGGTGCAGTGCTTCGCCCTTCAGATAACGGGAAGCGGCCCGAGGGCCACCATTGTAATCTGCCAAGGCAGCGCCGACGTTACCATCGTATCGCTTCAGTGCATCAGACAGCAGCTTCCCTGCCGCCTGGAAGGATTGAACCGGGTCGTTCGGGTCAGTGACACCCAACGCCTCAAAGTTAGCTGGCATGATTTGCATTACGCCAGAGGCACCTTTAGGGGATACGCGGTTCTTAGGGTCATTACGGTTCTCAATCATCATGACCAGTTTAGCTGTGCCTTCCGGCAGGCCATATTGCTTATCAGTCTCAGCAGCCAGGCCGTCGTACTCAGTTGGTTTACTCAGGTCTACACGGAAGTCACTCATTTAATCCTCACTTATTGTATGCGGCGTTACGGCCTGTTGGGTTTGTACCGTACGCGTCATATGTTAACCCAGAACGAACATCTTTGTTGAATTGGGTCTGCTTAACTTTATTGGAGTTAACGCGAGTAGCAATGTCAGAGGCAGAGGTTACGATGTTCTGTTGTGTCCCGTCATCACGGGTAACAGTCATGTAAATCTGGCCGTTCTGGAATGCGTTCACGCTGCCCACAGTAAAGTTGTATCGTTTGTCTACCTTGGCACGAACAGTGTCGTTTAATGCGACGTTGAAGCGAGTATCTCCTGGGGTCTGCATTGGGATATCCAGAGCACTGTTAATCTGGCTGAATAACTTATCAGCGCCTGGCCCGGCTACCAGAGTGTTACCCAATACCTGCTTGCCTTTCATGCTGCGCTGGCTTGCAATCTTGAGTACCTGGTCCTGGTCCAAGTTAGGCATCTGGGCCATAACCTCTGCTGTATGCTTCTTCATTTCGTCCTTCAGGACAGCTTCATACCCAACGCCAATTGCCTGTGCATCCCCAAAGGTACGGGACCACCAACCGGGTTTGAGTTCGCTGTCAACGAGGTCGTTAGCAGCAGTGATTGCTTCCTGATTAGGAGTGATGCGAGTGCGACCAGCCTGGGCTTTCTCACGGATGTATTGCTGATTGGATTTGTCATTCAAGTCCATACCTGCCATTTCCATGACAAGCGGTAGGTCATCACCAAAGTACGCCTCTGCCGCCCCGGCCCCGTATGGGGTATTCAGGAACTTCTGGTAAGATTGCTGTACTGCCTGCATATCTTCCTGGCGAGGCACACCGCCGCCCTTGAGTAAGCCTAACGTGCCAGTCAGCTTCTCTTTAAGGGGTGCTACGGTATAACCATTCACGGCTAACTTGCCGAGGTTTGATGCGGACTGAAGGCCCGGTTCCGTGAGGAACTTAGTCGCTTCAGCTTGTTCATATGCTGCTTTCTGACGGGCATCCAAGCCGGAGGCCGTCATCGTGGCGGGAGAACCACCAGCGAACCCTTGCAGCCAGATAGTGCGCTTAACCTGTTCGTCCTGTGCTTTACCAGCGGCGGTGGCCTGGTTAGCCTCTTCCTGCTGTTGCCATGTGGACCAACGGTTAATGTAGGCAGCTTTATCCTCATTGTTAATCAACGGGGTAATAGCGCCTGTCTGTGCTTTGTATTCCAGGTTCTTGTGGTCGATATCAGCAGCCAATGCTTCAGCACTGCTATAGCGCCCGGCGGCAATCTGGGAGGGCAGCGTACCTGTAAACACAGTGTAGTCTGCCGATACCGGATTGTTAACCAGCCATTGCGCTTGAGCCTGCTTCATCTGTTGGTCTAATTCGAACCGTTCCTCTGGACTACTCATTGGGTCCAGAACCTGCGTACGCAACTCATTGGCAAACTCAAACTGCCCGTTACGTACCAGGGAGAGCATGTTACCCTGCATTGCCGTCCGGTATGATTCCGGGGACTGACCTGGCATCGGCATTGCCGACTGGATTGCCTGGGCTTTCATGTAGGAGTAATGCTCAGGGGCCATCTGGCCTTTAGCCACCTGGTCTGCTGCGTACTGTAAACCCTGTGCTGATTGTTCCAGCACGTCTGCCTGTGATACTGCCGCCTGGCGCTGGTTCTCTGATTCGCTAATACGAGTCAGGTTATCCATCACCGCCGGGAACATCTTGATAGCGTTCTGGGCAATCAGGGCATCAGCAGTAGGGTCGCCCGTATTCAGGCTGGTCATATAATCAGCCAGCGCCTTACGCTGTTGGTCCGCTGGCATCTGGGCGAGGTCGCCTTGGTTAGCCTGGACCCACGTTAATACGCTGTTACCACTATTCTGTACCTGCGCAGCACGCGCCCCGCGCACCGCAGAGCCATCACCGAAGATGCCCTTGAATGGGTTATCCTTGGCGATATCCGCTACGGCCTCACCCTGCATATGGCGGAGGAAGCCTTCAGCGAATTGCTCTTCCTCCATCTCAGCTACCTTGGTAGCGATGTTACCGGAGAAGGCGGACATGGCCCGTAGGTTAGCTTCAGATACCTGTCCAATGAGTGCCGCTGATTCGCGGCTATCATCTGCTGCCTGTTGATAGTTAACATCAGAAGGGCGGAATGAAGCCACCGCCCGTTGGGTCGCCAGGGGAGCATTAACCTGAATCGGTTGTCCTACCTGGATTGCTGCATTGGGTACTGACGGGAGGATTTGCTCGCCTGGCATTTGTTACCTCTTAGAGTCGAGTTGCGCCGCCAAGTCCTTTGTTTAAGGCACCTGTGGCTTTCTTAAATAAACTGGAAGCTGCGTCACCCGCCGCTTTACCTGTGAGGGCAGATACGTCCAGGCCCAGGGTATTCATGTTACCCATGAACCCGTTAGCGCCATCCATAAGCCCTTTACCGAGGGACCACTTATGTAACCCGGAGTTATCCGTCACCATGTCGCGGGTAGAATACGTCAGGTTAGCAAAGTTGCCAGCGGACAGGTCCAGGCTATTGAATGCGTTATCCATCATGGAGGTCTGGTTAAGGTTCCGAGCATACTGCCAATCGGCCATATCCCGAGAAGCCTGCTCCTCTGTCCGAGACTGCCGGAGGTTCTCTGCGTCCGCTACAGCAGTGACTGAGCTACCCCCGACACCGGCCGCCGCAGCCGCTGCGACTAAAGACCCGATGTTACCCATGCTCTGTAGTCGCGACTCAAAACGAGAGCTATTCATCTTGTCTGCCTGGTTGGAAGCGTTCCATGCTTCCTGGCTTACCTGCTCGCCGTAGGCCTCCAGCTTCTTCTTGTTCTGTCGGCGCATCTCGAAGTCCCTGTTACTTGCGTCCGCCATAGCCAGCATGTTAGCACTGGCTGTTGTCCACTCCGTTATATCAGCCCGGGTGCTATCCAGCTCATACTGTGCTTTGGCAAGTTTCTGCTGCGTCTTAGCCTGTCCATAGCCCCCCAGCATGTTTACACCTGCCATAATAAAGTTGGCAATCATGTTAAACCCTCCTCACTCGGTTGAATAACTGACCAACCCACTCCACCCCGGTGATAGTGAGTGGTAGCCAATCACGGGCTTCTAATCGGAGTTTGTAGTCGCGAATCTCCTTGTATACTGGAATCTTAACAGTACGGTTTACCACAGGCGAACGCCCTGCTAAGTTACCCTTTCGCGTTAGAAGACGACCGTCAAAACCAGGTGTTACAGCCTCACGGTCTGGTAACTCGATGAAGGCATCCAGAGCACCGGTGTCCGCCACCGTTACATCCACACTGCTCACGGTAAGGCGGCCGCCCAGAATAGGCTTATCATCCTTATCACGAAGGTACGGAGACGTGAGTGTCACATATGCGGGGTACTGGATGCCTAAGGTCATATCACTAGAGTCAGTCCGCCAATCTGGAATATATTTATCCAGTTTGGTGTATTCAGTCCCCAGCATGTAATAATCATGGCCTTCGTTGTAGCCCACTGCTGCGTAGTCGTCAAACTTAGAGGAGTACCATTCCGGTTTGTTTCCCAAGGGAACCCAACTATCTACGTAAGGTACACGGGTTACCGCTGTGTCTGTAGAGAATCGGTCACAGACCACGAAGGCCTGCGCCCCTACAACACGGAGTGTGTATACGTTCAGGTTACCCTCATATTTGGACACGCCAATACAAGCACCTAACTTAACATCCCACTCCCAGCGGGACCAGCTATCAAACATACGCTGGCTATTTCCGGCAGAGTCTAGGTAGCTGTACAGGTAAATTCCGTTCTTAAGGCCTGTAGTCCTTACAATAACATGCCAAGGAGATTGAGTGCACATAATCTGAACAGGCTTACCCTGTATGTAGCTATCAAGCTGCTGGCTACATTCATACGAATCAACAGAGTCGGAAGTGGCACCCACCTGCATTTGGTGAATAGAACCCTTAGTGGTTAAATCCCGGCCATAGAAAACCAAACTACCCGACGATTGAGGGGGAGCAAGTACAGCATCCTCTAGCGTTGACATGATAACGATGGTCGGATTCTTTGGTGTTAACGCGGACTTACCACTGATTAAGTACTGATATTTCTCTCCGAACAATACAAGGTTCCTGTCGAACGGAGCATCCCACTGAATGATATCAGTCTCAGACCCTAATGCGTACATCTCCACAGGATCGTTGTCCAGTACATCAAGGATAGACTGCCTAAACCAGTTGAAGTAATCACCAGGCCTGCTCGCGAAGATAGTAGAGCCGAACCCTATGAGTAACCGGTCCTGAAATACACCCATGTAGGATATACTGTTCTTAAGGAAACCCGGGACAGGTGCAGATACAAGGTCACCCGCATTTGAGTTTTCAAAGTAGGGTACGTCCGTTAATCCTGTTGCAGCCTCAAGGCCTACCGGTGTACTGCGGATGTAAAACGTATCACCTGACACCGTTGCGATAAGGAATACCGATTCTGGTTTAACAACCACACCAGCGCACTCCTTCCAGCTAACGGGGCCGAATACCCCGGAGGCCCCGTCCAAAGGTTCAGCCTTCATATAGAGAGCGTCACGGCCCGTGGATTTCTTGGGTTGAATCTTAACCACCTTACCATAGAAGTGGCGGGGTATTAAGTCCTCCTGTGATACTACGTCGTTGAATACAGACTTAATGTAACTATCCGCCACAGCCACTGTGTCACCGGAGCGCACACCTGCAGACTTGTTAATGAACAAGTAAGAACCTGAGCGTGACACCTGAGCGTCAGTGAGCGAGATACTGCTCTTAATAAGCTGCAGTAACTGTTGGGCTATAGCGTCGGGTTGAATAGCAGCGGCAGACTCGCCAATGTGCTTCGTAACCGCAGTATTATACTCGTTAGTTATATCGGCAACCTGTGCGTTGTACTGAGACATAGCAGCATTGAACTCCGCAATCTGCTTATTTATATCAGACTCTGCGTAATTCAACGTTGGGACAGGGACCGAGCTGGTATCCAGAGAACCCTGATACGTACTCTTAGGGGTTGTGTACGTTACTGTCTTAGTGGTCCCATTTAACAGTACCAAGTTTACAGTGTAGTCCCGCCCGTAGTCTCCATTACGAACCCAGATTGCTATGTCCTTTGCCCCTGCATTGGGAGTGTGTGCTTGCTCTGTACTGTAGGAAGGTACCCAACCAGCAGCAGACATGAACACGTAGTTACCTATATTAACAACAGCAGAGGTGCCTGTAGTCCGCAGGGAATCCCACAGCGGACCGGAAGCATCTACCCTAAGGAACTTGTTATTGGTCTTGTCGTATACATGCACAGGGGGTAGACCACCCCCGCTGGTTAGGGGCCTACGCGCATACAGGATATCATAGTCGACCCCCTTTATGTTTATAGACTTAACCAGGTACTTACTAAAGTCAGTGTCTAAAGCACCCCCTGCTGGAACGCTAACCTCCCGGGAGTTAAGGTACTGGCTTCCTGGTCTGCGGGACACACCCCGTACCGGGTCACTGATCATGTTAACCTGCTCCCACATCTGACCACCTCGGCGGTCTTGTGGGGATTGCTGGCTAACCCCTAATATAACGGAACCGTAGTTCCCAGCTACCTTAGCCATATTACCTCACTGGAATAGAACCGCGTGGGCGAACCCGACGGGGAAGTACACCTGCATTATGTCGAGATATCCCGACGTAGGGTGTTTCAAGGCCGTTGGCTTGAATCTGCCGAGTATGCTCCGCATTCAACAGCTGATAGCTGTTTGAGTACTTCCTTTCTAGCAGCTGCGTCTTGGTTGTATCCGCGTCATAGTTTAACTGGAATTGAAGTACTGCTGCGTCCTTTACAAGAATCTGCGCCGGACCCGGTAAGTCTTCAAACGGAACGTTACGGATGATTGTGGCATAGTAAGTACCCCCAATCTCATACGTGGACTTATATCTGTCGTACAGGCGACGGCCCCTTAGGATTAAGTTAGGATGGCCCTCAACATGAACAGCTACGGCATCCCCTGGGGCATAAACATACCCTTGGTCCGTTGCTGTTAACTTTACATAATCCGTATTAAACCACCACTGCCGGTGTAGTTCTGAAACAATAGCCTCCTCTAAGTTACCGAGAGCCGCACCCACCATTGGATGGTCTTCCGTTAACTCAACGAGAGGTAGCTCGCCCATTGTTGCGAGGCAAGCGTTTACTACACTTAAACGTGTGAACATAAACCCTCCACTTTATTCTGTACCCACAGCGGATACAGGAGAAAGCAGAGGTGACCCAGAGGTCACCAGTCCATTCAAATAGTCTCTAGGTTAGTGCACTTAACGTAGCACCCAACCGTAGAACCAGCAGAGTTCATCAGGTACGCAGACACACCGCGACCAAGGTCCACTGTGCGTTTATGACCTTCGCTATCTACAAACTCAATAAAGTTGCGATTTGCAGCATGACGTGCTTTCTTTGCTTCGTAAACTTCTTCGTCACCATTTGAATGAATTACTTTTAAAGTCAACATAATTTACTTCCTTCTTAGACAGTGGGTCGCCCCAAGGTTTGAGAGGTGACCCGAAGGTCACCATCTTACTTATGCAGCAGGCAGTTCGATAACACCAGCGTACTCGGTACGGTTGATGGTTACGCCAAACGCCAGCCAGGAGTCGATGAACCAGAGCTTGCTCAGGTCGTCGAAGAAAATCTTAGACGTTACCGGGATGGTAGAACCAGCCAGCAGAGCACGCGGGGAGAACATCTGCGCTACTACCTTGGTGAAGTCGCCATCGTACGCCTTACCGTTAGTGTCGTTAGACAGCAGGTGGTCAGTGATGGTCTTACCGAAGACAGCGTTGTTGGAAGTGATAACCGGAACACCGAACGCATGGAACATGTATTTGGTATTCAGGGTGTCACCAGCAGAGGTAACGTACTCACCGTTGCTGATATACTCAGCCTGCATGAGCGCCACGAAAGAAGACGGCTGGAGAACCAGGATGAAGTCTTCCTCGTTAGGACGAACGTCTTTCTCCAGGAACTTCTCAACCAGTTCAGCAATCTTCTGGTATATCTTAGCAGGGTCTTTATAGTCGGTCGCGGTAGCCAGGGTGACTACGTTACCGCCTTTGTGACCAGGCATCTGTGCAGCAGTACCATAAGGGCTGTCGGCAGTCTTAGCTGCTTTAGCCGCCATGATGAAGAAGGTTTCATCATACATGTTGGCGATTTCCTGACCCTGCTCACGCGCTACTTCACCCTGGTAATCGAAGTCAGTCTGGAACTCGTCCAGCATAGGCTCGGCGTTACGGGCGATAATAACAGTGTCAATCTTCAGGAAGATTTTGCTGGTGTGCGGCTCAGTAGACGGCGGCGGGGTAGTGCCCGGTGCAATCTTCTGTAGCTTAGCTTTGGAGATACCACGGTTAGAGATGGTAGAGGTGCCGCGAACGGAACGTACCGGGACGAAGCCAGCCATGATAGAGCGGCGTTTGATAGTACCTTCTACAGTACCAGTAAACTGCTCGGTTACATCTGCCAGCGGGTCACCAGAACCGTGACGCTGGTTAGGGCGGGTTACATCAAAAGACTGCGTAGTACCGTCAAAAATAGACATATGTTTACTTCTCCGTTAAAGTTGAATTAGGCCCGAAGGCCCATTGCAGCGTTTCATTGCTATAGGGGTATATAATCAGATTCCGCGTTTGCGGCCTGCTTCACGGCGCTTAGACAACTGCGCATATTCCGGGGAATTACGCGGGTCGCCGCCGAGCTTCTTAGCCAGTGCCTGTACTTCATTAGCGTAGTCACGGGCAGTCAGCGCTGTATTAGCGCCAGACACGGGCTTACCTGTATCCACAGCGTGTTTAGCCGGGATGGTAGCCCCAGTGCCTGTGTAGGCTTGCTTCAGTAGGGTTGCTGCCGCACGGGCATAAACACCGCCTGCTTCGAACAGGTTATTGAACGCCTCCTTCTCTTCGTCGCTGGCTGTCTCACGCGCCCAGCCCAGAATATCTTCATGCTTATCGCCCAGGATACCTTGAACCAGTTCAGTGGTTTCCGCCTCAGCCGCATCAATCGCTGCCTTGTGCGCTTCCACTTCTTGTTTAAGGATAGCTACCATCTGGTCAGTTCCCGGCTTACCTTGCAGTGCCAGGGCCGCTTCCAGCAGGGAGAAGTCACCCTCTACCTCCGCCAGTTGGAATGCTGGGTCAGTAACCTTGATGCCAGCATCACGGAGGAATCCGAGTGCTAGGCCCAGGGCTGGTTTCTCTTCAGCGTATTTGTCGATATACTCCTGAAGGCCAGTTGTGTCTTCTACCTGTGCAGGTTCTTCCTTTGCAGGCTCCTGCTTCGCTGGTTCTTCCTTGGCTGGCTCGGCACCGGGTTCACCTAAACTAATAGGTTGAGCGGCTTCTGCCGGGGCAGCTTCGTCGGTAGCTGGTGCAGCAGCGACTGGTGAGCCACCCTCAACACTTGCAGCTTCCTGATACACAGAACCAAAGCGACGGGCGATATTCATGAATAACATATTAATTCCTTATTGCTGTTGAGGTTGTTTCAGAGCGCCTTCTACAGCGGCCTGTTTGATTGCGTCTTGCTCAGCGGCCTGTTGTGCAGCGGCATTACGTTCATCCACTACAGACTGCTTATTGATGAAGTCGTTGGCACGAAGACCGCGACCTGCTGCGAGTGCAGAGAAGATACTATCCAGCTTCAGATATTGCTGTACCTCTGGTGGCATAGTCGTGATATTCACAACGTCACCCAGGAATAGCTGCATGGCTTCCAGGTCGCCGTTACGACTCAGGGCATCCAGGCCAGTTACGATAACAGGCTTGAAGTCGCTACCCTTGAATACGTTGGTGTCAACCTTATTCATCAGCCAGTAGGCCAGCGGTAACTGGAGGTCCAGCGCCAGGCGGCTATAAATCCCACCCAAGCCAGTCTCCAACTCATTAGCCATCAGGCGTACTTCCTCAGCGGTAACACGCTCAGCATTACGCTGGACGGCCCCGGTAAGCAGGAACCCGATACCAATGCGGCGGACATACTTATCGGCCGATGCCGACACTACCTGAATAGCTGTGGCAACTTCGCGCCCGGCGGCTACCAGGGAGATATCACCCTCACTACCAGGAACCACGTCACCGTTGCGGCTACGTTGTAAATCTTCCGGGCGGGTCATACCGCCAGGGTTAGCCAACCAGCGGAACTCAGATGCCAGGACAGCACCATTGACTTCTGCTTCGGTTAACTGGTCCAGTCCTTCGAAGTCACCAATGTAATCTTCGACTTGACCAATGCCATAATGGCGTTTGTCAGATAAGCGCCAGGTGTGATGCTGTGCAGGCATATCCTCTTTCTTGTACTGACCCTGGTATTTCTCCAGAGGAATCTCAATATCATTAAGGAATTGCTTCTCCACATACACCTTGCCGTTCCAGCACCACCAGCGGTAGTAGTTGATATCCTGCTCTTTGGAATGCTGCTGTGCTGTGGCATAAGCCTGGAGTTCTTCGTCCAGTTCATCCACGGCGACACATTCACGCATGATAATCTCAATCACCTGGCCTTTGTTGTTACGGCGGCTAACGAAGTCTTTAATACCGATAATGCGAATGGTATCGTCTTCGGTCAGCTTCAGGGCGTTACCTGTGATAATCAAGTGGGCGAACAGGTCATACAGCTTAGGACGGGCACCGACTGAATCCAGGTAGCGTACTGCTTCCTTCTCAGCGATAGCCATCTCTTCGCGGAACTCTGACTCGTCCAGCTTAAGTGCTTTGAGGATCTTATTCTTCTCAGAGACAGGCAGGTCAAACTTCATGAATGGTCGTGATGGGGCAAACATTGCCAGCATCATTTTGTTCACTAAGCCGTTGACCGCCTGCGCCCCAATTGAGTTAAGAGACAGCGACAATTCGTCACTTCCTTCGTCATAACTGTCTTCAGGGCATACGCTGGGAAGAGTAAGGGCTGCATATCGTTCACAGCGGGTCAGTAAGCCCTGACGCTTAGCGTCCAGCTTCTGCCAGCGAGCCTGTGCGGTATGTTCCATCTTACTCCCCTATGTTTACAGTCGAAGACCTGAACCGCCGGAACCACCAAAGAACGAGCTACGTGTGGATTCCCGTTTAATTAACTCCGAGGAGCCACCTCCAGCTGTTACATCCACTACCTCGCTGTTACCTTCCTGGGCCTGACGTTGTGTGTCCTTAGCCGATTCAACAGCTGCGTCACGGGCCGCAGCACTCTCCTTGAGTGTATTAGCCTGCGCAGCCTGTGTTGCTTGGTCCTGCATGGAGCGTAACGCTGTTTGTCGCTCCTGTTCTGCCTGGGCCTTCATTTGTTTTGATTGCTGGCTTGCAGCCTTGGTTGCTGCGTTAGTTCCTGTAATGGCTCCAACGCCTTTCGATACTAACCCGGTTACTGATTTGAATGCTTTCTTTAAGCCACCCATTATAGAGTCCTCATTCGTGTTATCTGTGTATTGTCGTCGATGTGGTGACATACTGTGTACCGCACCACCCCTAACCGTTTAACCTGCTCTCTAATTAGCTTAGAGACAGCGCGGAGAACCTTAGTGTTCCCCCTGTAGGCCCCCTTAACAATTACTGTTATTGGTACTGCGATTAACCCATAGTGAATATCCATGACTCGGGAGTAATACGATGCTGCTACAATTTCCCCGTCATCATTGATAAGGTATCCTTCTAGTCTATCATGCCGTAGCGAATAACATACCGTGTTCCAATAACCCTGGAACTCCGGGAAGGATTTCTGAACTTTAGAGTCTGACCAATAAATTTCCTCGGCGAACATAAACGCTACATCCGGGTTGTAGGGTTCTTGGTGTTCAAACCGTTTCACTATGAGTTGCTTCATACCTTGAAGCCTTGTCGCAGAACTTGAAGCACGTACTGGATACCTAGCTGATAAGCAGCCCGTGTACCGTCGTTAGGGGCAGTCGGTTGAGGTAACTGTTTCTCCAACTGTGAGTATGCTTCCGCCGATAAGCGGTGAACTACTTTAGTCTCTTCAGACATGGTTACTCCGTTTAGTTACTATAGGGGTATATATTCAGAAGTTAACAGGGTTATCTATCTATGTTAGTTAACCCGGTTATCTATACATATTAGTTAACAGGGTTATCTAATACAGTAGTTATCCGGGTTATCTATATAGTAGTTACCTAGGTTATCTATCCAGTATCTATCCCGTGAACAGATATACGGTGGGATGGGCTCTCCGTCGTTATGTTATTATAGGGGTATACATTCAACGGAAGAAGTTAACTGAATCCAGAACACACCGGATATCTAAGTCACCTTTAGCCGGAGGCTCATTGATGAATGGGTACTCTTCCCGGAAGTTATCCAGGCTGTAATTCTCGTGCATCTGAACGAACTCTTCCCGAATGACCTGCGATAGCAGAGCCGCATGTTTCGGCAGTACCCCGAAGTCGTCGTGGATGAAGTGCATGAATAGCCCTGGGACTTCCTTAGCGAGACGTACAGACACGAAAGCCATGTGGCTACTGTCTATGCTATGGATGAAGTTAGGCGGCAGAGCGTTGCGGTGGCGCATCTTATCTGGGCCTTCCTTCTTACCTACGTCCGGCACCCGGAGGAATACTTTCTTACCGATGTGTGCCTGGACACGCAAGCTGGCATACTTATTGTATACCTGGACTACCCGGAACCCGGTAGGGGATAACCAAGTGATGTACTCAGCACCCTCCTTCATGATGCTCCCGGCGCTCTGGCGTAACCAGTCCATAGCTTCCTTGGCCTTAACCACTACGTCCCCGATGCCCACCCAGACCAGCTTTGCTGCGTACTCTGCGTGCTCATACTCAGCGTCAGGGAACAGCGCCTTGTCATAACAATACTCAATGATGGACTTGCGGCAGGTTCCAAACGTAGAGCCATACACCTGGGTCATTACAGACTTCTTAGTGAGGCTACGGTCAAAGCCTTGGTCTACCCAGGCATCACGTACCGGGGCGTATTCCATGCTCACCAGTCGCTTGTAAGAGGCCTTCGCTACGTCTCCATAGATATCATTGGGGATGCCATCCTCAGAACTAATCAGGTTAGTAGCCCTTCCACCAACCCGGTCCCGTAACATGGCGGAGTAGTTCTGGAGGCCATTACAGGTTCCATCCATAGCCACTGCAATGCGGCTAATAAACCCAGCCGGGTCTTGGAAGTACCGCGCATACTCGTCACATAACGCGATGAATTGTAAGGGTTTATCTGCATCTGACCACCAGGCGAATGCGTCTCTATCCAGTGGGTCAGCGGCGGCTCGGATGATATTGACGTGGTTGTCATCCACCCATTGAACACAGGCTTCAGGGGATAACTTGTCAATCCCAAACTTTGAAGCAATACCCAACTTGAACCACCACAGTGCTTCAGGCGTATCAATTGGCTCACCGTGCGCGGCATGAAGCAGGGACTTCTGAACGTCACTTCCTTGCGGGTTGAGTATTCCTGATACGGGGTACATTCGTCCCCGGTAGTCCACTTGATAGACATAGTAGAATTTCTCCAGTGTGCTCACTTCTTGAGCGGAATTAATAGCCATGTTGGCACGTAACTCCACTCGGCCAATACGCTTGGCTTCAGTGTGCCAGTCCCGGCGTGCACGCTTCCACTCTGTAAACTGCTCCTGTTGCTCCGGGGTGAAGTTCTCTTCCCGCACAGTGTCCAGCCATTCCGGGCGCGGCGGCTTAACACGTTCGTGGGTGCTCATGAACTCCACTTTCTTCTTGATACCGTAGCCGTGAACCCGCATACCTTTCAGCAGGTCCAGGATGAATGGGTTAACTCTCCACGCCACAGATTGGTGCGCATTCAGCATATCAATGGCTACCTGTGGGTCGTGGCCTTCCGACTGCATGATATCCCAGATGTGGGAATCACCCTTAAAGAAACGCACTGCGCGAATCTTAAGGTCGCCGTGGAAGCCGCCTATCCCGTCCTCACCTGTCCAGGGCTGTGGTGGGATTAAGCATGGTGCTGCAAAGCCTGCTCTCGCTAGGATACCGCCTTGGATGGAGTCTACTAAGGTATGTACCTCTGGGGCTAGTGTGACCATGTATTTGGTCTTCTTGTTGCCCGTATTGCGTAGCTCCATGTCACAGAGACGGAGGCCTTCGTCGTTGTTCGTGCACATTAAGCCGAGAACGTACATCCCAACCTGTAGCTTCTGCGTCGGCGTCCACTCCGGGATTGTGATGTTGTTCTTCTGGGCCTGCATACGGAAGATGGTCAGCCTGTGGCGGAGGTCTTTACTCATCTTCTTCTGAAGGTCTTCGGTCAGAACTTCGTAAAGGTCTGCGTTCAAGTCTTTGAAGGTAGCGAGGGCAAGTTCACCATACAGCGACTTACCAATGGAGAAGCCAAGGGTAGTGGCCTGCACGTCTCCTGTCATGCAGTGTTTGAGGGCTTCTGATATCGCAATGAGGGCCACTGCGTCCATATCCAATGCGTGCAGCAGCGGGCTATATGCTTTACTGCGGCCTGCTTCACCCAGGTCTGTAGTAATATCCTTAGCCATCTTACGGGATAGCCAGAGAAGATAACGACGGATAACGCCGGAACCCAACGGGGTATCATCCAAGCGCCCTTCCGTCTTTGCAGCGTCTAACTGCGCGGCCATCTTGATTTGACCTAACTCCCGGTGCTTGGATTCAAATGTGAGTTGCTGTTCCAGCGTTGCCATTATTGTCCTCTACTTTTCCACAGGTTATACAGCTCTAGGTAATCTGCGTTACCTGTCTCCGCGAATTTACGGTCAGCCCACTCGCTGGGCAACTCTTGCTTTTCCATTTCGTAACCTACTTATAACGGAATGAGAGACACCGAACAACCGCCCCAGTTCCCGAGCGCCCTTGTCACTCCCTAGTATCAAGGCCACATCTAAATCCGTTAACTTAGATGAGTGGTGCAATTCCCCTTTAGCTGCCTTCGCCAAGCCTCTGGCGTACGCATCTGTAATGTTCTGGCTATGCGTACCTAACTCCAAGTGATCTGGGTTTATGCACCGCTTATTGTCACAGGTGTGCATGGCCACACCTACCAAGTAACATACGTCAATCCCTAACTTATTTGCTAAGGTAAGGCGGTGTAGGCCAAAATTCTTACCGTGTGGTTTACTGTAGACCACAGCGTAACCACTCCCTTTATATTTGTGCTCTATACACTCACTCGGACTCACGTTGTTCAAGCTCCAGGATAAACAGTGAACAACAAGCGGCGTGTGCCAGGTGGGGCAGGCCACTCTCCGGGTCATTCACTTCGCCCTGGGCGTGTGCTGTCAGGTGACGCAGCAGTGCTGCCTTGTAACGCGATTTACCTTCCGCTACCGTGTGCCAACTATGTGCTGCATACTTCTTAGCACCGAAGGTAAGCACGTCGCTGACACGCAGCAGCGCATTAGGACAGCCATCCAGCAGTAAATCCATACGTGGCTTATCGCCGTCAAACTTCATACCAGTGCCAACTGCGCTCATTAGTAACCCTCCAATTCACGAATTTCACAGGGGAAGCCTTCACGGTCATACAATTCGCGTGCGGCGGTCATACCAGAGGACCAACCACGGTCCACGTAGAATACAGCGCTCTGCGCCACCTGTCGCCACGCTAAGCCTGCGGCAATACCCAGGCTACGCTCAGCAGGGATTAAGTCGTCCAGGACGCTCTCCTGCGTGTACAGGAGGTGGCTGGCGATTGGTGACTCACCACGCAGCAGGCTATCCCGAAGACAGAGGCGAGCGTAGTGAACGTTTTGCTGTACAGCCCCAGCGAAGGGGCTTTCCAAGATAACTAATTTCATTAGGCACCTAAGACCATGATAACACCGAAGATAGAAAGGATTACCCCCCTCTGATATTGCTTAACACCTTCAATTTCCGCTTGGTTGTTATACCACACCTCCGCTTCACTTAAAGTATTAAAGCGTTTAGATAGTTGCCTACCCCCAACAATTAAAGAAGCGCGGTATTTACCTCTGCTTGAATCCCATGATACCCCGCGCTTTCCTGTTTTATTTGTACAACGTAGGCCTGTGTTATGTGCATTTAATTTCCTATCAGCCACACGGAGGTTACACCACCTGTTATCACTGGGGTTCCCATTAATGTGGTCCACTAAGGCTCCTACGGGTAAAGGCGTTCCCATCGCCTTAAATGCTAGGCGATGAGCACGTACCCCACATATCGTAACGTACCCGTCAGGCCTCAAGGTACCCGCAGGCCTGTCGGTAGCACACCTATTAGAAGCTACCTCCTCCCAATAGAAGAGGCCCGTATCAGGGTTGTACAGGACGCTTCCAGCGCCCACTTTCGTCGAGTAGCATTGGTACGAGGCTTGGACATCCATCTGTAATCACCATTACACCTAGTATAGGCTTGCCTTTAGATAGCTTACCGTAAGCAAAAGCCAGAGACTTCCGGTCAATTAAGCACCCTGCGTGCGCACCAAAGTAAAGTGCGGTAGAAGATGCTGCGTATGTAATATCATACTTCCCATGATGGTGGCCAATAACCATAGACATCCTTTCATGGGACGCATTTAACAGCAAGTCACCACTAACCTGGTGTTGGAAACGTACAGGCCCCAGCGGCGTATCCAGCACCCAAGCATCGGCCCACGACCACTGCGGAGCACCATGTTCCGGGAACAGAATGTCACGGTACTTCTTGATGAATTGAACTGGTAAACCGTGTGCCTTAGCGCGGCGGTAAATGAGACTGCCGTGATTGGAGTCACAGACCAGAAGGTTAGGGAAGAGTTCATGCACCTGCTCCAGTACCAGTTTGGCTTTCTCCAATTCAACGCCTGCGCTGTCCAGGTTTGCGTCGGAGTCATGAAATGATATAGCGTGGCCATCAGTCTCATCCCCTACCTGTACAACCATATCAGGGCCGTAAGTATCACGTACGTGCTTAAGGAAGGGGATTGCATCCTGGTGTGTATATGGAGCGTGTAGGTCCCCTATAACCATGATACGGCGACACATATCCGGTACTTCAGTCTCTCCAATGTCGTCTGTAGGGGACGGGTTAAGGAGCTTCACAGCCTCCTTCTCCGCCTTAATAACAGCCCCTTTCTTACCTCCGTTATCAATGTAAATCTTGCGCCAGTACGCTACTAACTGGCGGGACACTACAGGTTGATTCCAACCCAGGTGCTCATCATATGCTTTGGCAGCGTCTGCATTACTAGGGTTAGCTTTAAGGATTTCTTCATGAATAGACTTAGGGAACAGTGTGATTAGGGAGGTCTTGGCCATTATTTATTTGCCTTCTTATCTGCGATTTGTTTACGGCGCTCACGCACCTTCTTCTGTGCTGCCTGGCGACGGAGTTGTGCGGCGCTCGCCTTCTTCTCGTCAGCCATTACGTGGGTGGGGTAGATGTACGGTAGGGGTTCCTGCTTCAGGTAGGCTATCATGCGCTCCAACCATGCAATAATAGCGGAGTACTCTTTGCCTGTCTTACCCCAAGCGGCAACCGCATTGGCCACCTTGCCTTCCGAGCCGATTACACCCCCTGCACAGGACACCGCGGCATAAGCCGGAGTCATGTGCGTGGTCCAGCACGTAGGGCGCTTGGGTCAGCTTCTTACCCTTTACCCGCGCCTTTTCTTCTGCGTCCGCCATGATTGTACCCCATGACCGCAGGCAGAGAGGACACCCATCTGATTCTTTAACCAGCTTCTTAGCCAGTGTGGACGCCTGCGCCCTTGTTAATTTAGAACCCATTAGAGGCCTTCTGTACCGTCATTGGTTTCAACGCCCTTCGGTGCTACCACCAGGGATTCATCAATCTCTTCCGCTGACAACTCAATGCGCTGATCGTAGGTGAAGCCTTCACCCTCTTCCAGTGTCGGTACAGTCTCGCGGATAGCTTCCAGCATCTCTTCATCACGAATCTCTGCACGGATAGCCAGGCCGCGATACTGCTCTACGGCGAAGAACTTCTGCAAGTGCAGGTCGTGAATAACCGCCTGGGACTCACGCTTAACGATGCGGTCCTCGTAGACATACTCGGTACGGATAACGCCCACCTGCTTGAACAGGCCACGCTGTACCTGGTCGCCTAGTTCAGAAGCCAGGAACACACGGGTAAACTCATTGATATCAATAATATTTTTCATCATTTCTCCAGGGAATTGTCAAACCAACGGGTCTTGAGTTGGGCTTTCAGCCACACACCCAGGTCGCTATCATCAAGCAGGCCCAGGTCTTTACAGTGATTGAGGAAGTTATACCCCTCTTTAGGATACAACCAGAGCAGCCATCCTTCAGGCCAAGCGTTCTGTCCGTTCTCCATGTAGAGACGCAGGACGAACCGGGCCAGGTCCGCTTCAGTAGTCGTCGGAGTTACGGGATGCTGCGTCTGCGAATCCAACTGCGGTATCAGATACGGCTGCAGTAACTCGAACGTCTTCGCAGGGCCACAGGGATTCCCATTCGCCTTCGTTATCCCCTTGATGTGGTCCGCTTGGTCGCCCATCAGCATCTGTGCCCAGAAGAACACGGGGCCGCGCCCATCCACTTTCTTCGAGCTGGACAACTCCTTTAAGGCTAACCAGCCCATCCCCTCGACGCGGGGTAATACCCGTAGTTCGTGTTGACATAATCTTCGATTCCTTAAGCAATTCAAGTCTTTATCTTCAGAATAGAAGATAGCCTTTGGGTCTGCGGTGCAAGCAGTGACTACGCTGTCATCCGCTTCATATACATCGTTGAATACCACCTCAATCTCAGGAGGTAGCTGTAACTGTGCTCGCCCCACCACATACCGTAACGGCTCCACCAATTCAGGCTTCTTGCCATTCGTACGGTTGCCCTGATAGGGTTTCTGTGCAATAACTTTGAATCGCCCTGCCTTAGTGCAGTGTTTAGGTGTGAGGTGTAACCGGGATAGCGAAGCATCAGCCAGGTAGTGGAGCGTTAAGGCTTCCGATACCAGGCGACGCTTAGCAGTCTCCAGGTTGTTTGTTGTGGCTGCGACCTTGTAGATAAGCGAGTCAGCGTCCACCTGTAAGGTAGTCGCCTCCTCGTTGAAGTCGAATTGCGGGGTCGTAGTAGCCACCCGGCCCCGCAGGTATTTAGGTAATCCCATCAGAGCGCAGGTAAGTCCCCATCGTTAATCTCAACGTTCTCAGGGGTTGGGACGTTATTGGTAGGCTCGTCATCACCCTCTGGCCCGTTAGTAGCAGCGCCGTCGTTGGTCTGTTCACCCGGCTTGCCCTTCTCACCATCACCCACCAACTGTTGCAGTGCAGAGCCAGGGAAGCCCAGGGAGTTACGCAGTTCTGACTTATCCCACGGCTTCAGGCGGTCGAAGTCTTCCTTGCTCGGTACGTCCCACTCGTAAATCTGGAACATGCTCTCCGGCGCTTCTGGGCAAGCAATCTCAGTGGTGCCAATAACGTTGTCGTCATCATCCAGCAGGTCCTTGACACCGACGCGGATACTGTCAGCCTTGATGTTGGCGTACGTCTTAGTGCCATCCTTAGATTTATTGTGCACAACTTCAAGCCAGAACACGCGGTTCAGTAGACCGATGAAGTGGTCAGCATCCTTCTTAGGACACATGGCAGCGAACAGCTTAACAGCGTTGGCACGCTCAAACTTACTGATTGGGTTATCCTTGGTGTCGATAGTGATTGGAGTGCCATCTTCCTCGGAGCAGTCCTTACCGAACAGGGCGAATCGGAGGCGGAACTTCGCAGCGGGTGCCTTGCTCGGGTCAAAGCGGTTCTCATGCGTACCAATTTCAACGTAGCCTACCAGGCGTGCTTTCTGCTTACCAGCCGGGGCCAGTTTGAAGGTCTTGTTTCCACCCTCACCGCCTTTCTCCACGTCGTTCTGGGAACCATTACGGTCCACTGCTGCTGCTGCACGGGCTGCTAAACGTTCGTTGATTGCATTAGTCATGTTAATTACCTTATCTATTAATGGGTTATCTGGTTAGGTACTATAGGGGTATACTATCAGAATTTGACAGCGATACCCTTCTTACCAAGGAACTCACCTTTGAAGGTGGCCTTCTTCAGTTTAAATTCAGCCTTTGCTTCCGGTGTATCCTCATACACATCTTCTTCCTCGGCCATGTTCTTACCGAAGCCACCCGCTACGGGGAATGGGACTTCACAGTTATAAGCAGGCCACAAGTGGTTAAGCATCTCAGGGATTGATTCCAAAATAGCTTCCACCTCATAGGCCGCCTGATACACTACGTCCTTATGGCAGTCAAAGTAGAAGGCATCATGCACCTGGTTGACTGGTAGACATTTACCACCGTAGAAATCATTGGTGATTAAGTGCCTAACCAGGATAGCAGAAGCCAACTGTACGAAGAACCCAGAGCTACCCTGTATTGGGTAGTTACGCATCTGAGGAACAGTAAACTCTTTGCATTCCTCCCGCTTCTTAGTCACAGGATTCCAACGCTGTTTCGACTGCTGTCGGAACTGATATGTTGTGCCATCATGGGTAGTGAATGTACCCCAGCCAAACAGCACGTAACGCCCGTCGTCCAACTGCAAACGGATAGGCTTATTCGTTGCTGCCGTCGCCTCTACCGTCGGGAAGACCACGTTATTGTACCAGTCCTCAACCCCTGGGAATGCCTTCTGCTCTGCGTCAATGAACGCCTGACAGAACTCCTGGGACTTACCTGTGCTCATTGCCATACCGTAAGCAGTCGCACCGTACTGATACTGGAAAGCCACTGGCTTAACGTCGGTACGCATCACATCCCACAGGGCGTGGTCAGGGTGCTTCTTATCTTTGGTACGGGCAACCACGTACTCATAGGTCTTGTCTTCCATAGCTGCCAGACGCATGGAGTGCATGTCCAACCCTTGGAGCAGTGCATCCTTCAGGAACGGGTCTTGTGTCAGTACCTGAAGCCCTACCGTTTCCAGTGCGCTGTAGTCTTCCTGGAGGATGCCGCCGTCATCACCGAAGCGGGATACGAACATCTCTTTAACGGTTGACTTGAACTCACCGTCGCGTGATTCCTCAGCGCGGGGTAGCTGTTGCAGGTTAGGCTTGTTGGATGACAACCGGGCCGTTACGGTTGACGTGTGGTTGAGTGAGTGGTGAATGAAGTTATCCGGTTGCACGTACTGCAACATGCCGCCTTCTTTCTTCAGGCTACCATCCTTGTTAAAGGTCCGCTTAATGTAGAAAGCGCCCAGGTCTTTATCAATCTTGCCGATATCCTTAAGCACCTTCGCCGCCGGGATATCATGCGCTGCCAGAACATCCAGCACATCACCTGACGTACTGATAACCGGGCTACCATCGGCCAGCGTCTGGGAACCAGCCCACTCACCAGTGATAACTAGCTCCAGCTTTGTGCGTACGTCAGCAGGGATAACGCCGGGGAAGTGGTAGGTTAAGTCCCCGTTCTTCGTATCAACCTCGTCGGACACATACTTATCAAACTTCGGCTCCCCTTTGTTCTTACCCGCTGTGTAACGCGCCTGGTGCTCCTTTAACTCTGGGGAGTACCATAGGCCACCTGCCTCCTCATCGAACACACAGGAGGCTTCTGGTAGCGCTCCTTTGATGCTCTTAAAGAACGGCCCTAGCTTCTTCACATAGATAGGGTCGCCACATTCATCAGTGCGAGCTACGCGGTCCACGTACTTCATGGGCCCCCCGAACAGGAACGCCGATAGCTGGAAGCGTGTAGCGGTGAATTGCTCACGGGCAACCTGCGGCATATCCTCTGGGAGATACGAATTGACCTGCGAGTGCAAGGCTTCCAGCAGGTCTTCGTTACGCTTCTGGTCACGGGCGGCGACTTCACTGTCAACCTTCAGGCCGTGGTGCATACAGATAGCCGAGAATAGCAGGCCATCCATACGAACCAGCGCCATCTTCAGCATGTTACGACGGGTCAGTTCTGACCAAGTACCCACGAAAACTTTGGTAGTGTTGGCAATGTCGCCATTCGGCCCGTACAGGTATTCACGTAATAGCGCCGGGTCAATATCCGACGTTTTAACACCTGCTTCCCATAGCGCCTTAACTGCGTCCACCTTTGGTGTCCCGCCGTAGATTGGTGCAACGTCATTAAGTGCGGGGTAAGTATCCTGCATGTTCGAGAGTAGATAGTGAGCGTAAGCGGTACAATACACACGCAGACCCCGTTTAAGGGCTTGCATAAAGTTATCATAGTGGTGCTCCAGTAGCCAACTCATTTCATATGCTGCATTATGACACACCAGAATATCTATCCCGGTGAGGTCTAATGAGAAGCGTTCTTTAAAGTCCATAACAGAGGCGTAGCGCACATCCCAACGGCCACCCACGGTAACAGGACTGCCGAGGGTAACTACCTCACCAGCGTGCTCTACGACGTAGTTATCAGGGCAGTAGGGTGATGCGACCTGACCGAACCACGGGTTTGTCTCCGTCTCCACATCCCACACTAAACAGCGAAGTGCCATTATAACCTCCAGGTTATGTTGTTCAGAACATCCCGGATAGGTGCCAGCCTTTAGGGAATTGTGCGTCTTCTGGTAGCTCCCGAGGGTCACCCTGTAGTTCATCACCAGGCACAGGGGAGTCCTCGTTCAACCGTTGGCCAAGACGCTCCTCTGTGTTGGACTCCCCCTTCATTACTGATAAAGTCATTTCATATTCTCCAGTTGGTAATCAATCTCTTCTACAGTGGATGCTTCCGCTACATCCTCAAGGATGCGGCGGTTGGTTATAGGTTTACTGGAAAAGTATCCAGCAGCACGCAGGCTTAGCTCTTCATAAGAGCGCAGGTCATCAAAGTCATACGGGTAATTTCTGTTCATCAGTTGTCAACAAACCTCGCGATATCGGGATTAAATACGACCTCTGCACGCATGTTAGCAGGCTTTCCAACTTGCTTACGCTTATTCTTAGGTAGACTAAACCCCCGGATATTCTCGTATGCTGGGTCTGTCAAACGACCCATCTGTATCTGGATATCCAGCGCCCCTTGGATACCAATCTTAGCATCCTTCAGCGCCGTACCCGGGGGGTACAACATATCGTAACCCTCTGCCGATAACTGCACAGTAGAGATAGCTATGAAGTCGTGGAGTGCTCCCATCTCGCGGACTTCTTGGAACAACATCTCCATCTTCTCATGTCGCTTCTCAACGCCGGGTAGCTTGAAGTTGGCGAGCATATCGAAGACAACGATGATAGGTTTCAACTCTTCACAGATAGCGTTGACCTGTGCCAGTGACCAGCCGTGCGCATCCTTCATCTTAATGATGTGACGGTCCCCGCCGACGGCCTTAGCATACTTATCGTACAGGTCACGGGCAGGTATATGCGCCAGCTTCTTACTGTCCATACCTAGCGCAGAGGAGTACAGGCGGGGCCATATCTCACGCACTACGCCTTCGTTACTGAACCAGATGATAGGGCGGCCGGGCCACAGCTTAGCCGCCTGTGGGGCAAAGTAAGTCAGTGCATCACAGAGGAACGAAGTCTTGCCCGAGTCCACGCCAGCACAGAAAGCAAGTGACAGCGGGGGCATAAGACCCTTGATGAACTCCTGCAAGCAAAGCTGGCGGAATTTAAGACCTTCGTCTCGGTCCTGCTCAGCCAGTACAGCATGGATATCCGGTTCATCAAACATGCTCTCAGCAGACGCGCCAACGGCATTACGGATGTGCATCGTCTCTTTGTATAGTTCATGCGCCAGGTCAATCTCTTCACCGTCTTGATAACGGTTAATGAGTATGGCGGCGCGCCCTGCGTAACCCTGCTCAAGCAGTAGTTGCGTCGTGTTATTGATTTGATCCTTCGTTACCTTCACGGCAGCGGCGGCATCAATCAGGTTAAGGACCGGGGCGTTCTCCTGATTCTCCAGCTTAAGCCGGGCCATCGTCTTGAGAACTTCAAAGTCAACGTGACGTGCATCTGGGTTGGCATTAAAGAACGCGCCATACGCCTTCAACAGCCACTCAGTTTGCTGCCCTAGGGTATCTGTAGGCACCTGCTTTATCAGGGCCTTGTAGCGCGTCCTATCGGCCAATACGGCTACTAGCATACGGTCAAAGCTCATAAGGCTCTCAAGCTCCTTGTAAATCGATCAGACAGATAGTCCATCATGAATAGCTTGGAAGGTGGATGCTCAGAAAGCGCCGCAAGTGCAGCCTTCTCCCCTTCCTTATTCATGACCAGTATAGCCCCGGTCACACCGAGAGTAACAGCCTCAAGATACTGTGGCAAGTTACCAGTAATAAGAACGCCCCCAGCACACCCAACATTGTAAGCCGCCATAGCTCGTCGAGTGGGTGCATAGAATCGGGCGTTAGCTTGTCCTGTTGCGTCGAGTCCGAGGAATGAATCCGATTCATCAGGGAAGTAAATGCGTTGCGTATCTTTTGCGTAAGATAAGTGCGTAACATATTTGGTTATCCTGTTCCGCTCAAAGACTTCACGGAAGTTATAAGGCTCACTGACTATTGCATCAACGAGCGGGATGATTTCCTTGGGATACCAGCCTGTCTTCGGGGCCAGCTTCTGTTTAACCCGCGGGTTTGATTTGGATACGCGGCCTGATTGCCTACATCTGTGACAGTAACAGAAGTAGCAGTCGTCATCGTTCTTTACGAACAGGGAAGGGCGCTGGCCGCAGCCCACATGCTGTATCTTCTCTGACTGTCCGCAGGGTAGTCCCTTAGCAGTAGACAGCCATAATCGTGGTTCAATCATGATAAGTACCTCCGAAAAGACACCCCGGAGGGTGCCTTAGCTGAACTACTCTACCTTAAACATCTCTTCAATCTTATTGGCACGGGCAGCGATACCGATAGCCCGGTCCACTGTGTGGTCCTTCTGGATACCCAGCGCGATTGATTGCTCTTTCGCGGCCTCAGCCTGTGCGGCCAGTTCCACCGCCGCCAGCGCCTCAGCAGCCTGTGCACGACCGATGGCCTCAGCCTCACGCGATACACGGCGAGCTTCACGGCGGTAGGCTTCAACCAACAGGCGGGTTAACAGATTAACGATGTACATAGTGGGCCCTTACTCAATCTCAAGGTTGAAGCGTGATGCCAGACGGCAAAGCAGGGAGTAAGCTGCATCGTCATCCAATGCGTCAGACAGTGTATAGGCAGCGTCCAGCGGGGTAGGCCGTGCTGCCTCTACTCGCTTTTTGGTCAGCACCCGGCGGGGTGCCGGGGTAGCCTGTGGTTGGTAGTTGAAGGCTTCCACCGGGTCCGGCTGTACTGACTGTAGTGCCGGGGGGTTGCCGTTGAAGAACTTAGTAACGATAGCCATGTCAGCATCCGACAGGGTATCGCCGTTAAGGTAGCCCAGCACCTCAGGTGGTGTATACGTGTATTGACCCTTGGCCTGTGCATCAGGAGTTAGTTTAGCGGTGCTAGGGTGCACCAGAGCGGTTCCTGTAGACATTATAAGACACTCCACATAGTGATAGATAAGAACAACGCCCCCAGCGTGATAACCGATACCTGCAATACCATCTTGCAGTAGGCTTCATGTTTCTCAGCCAAGGCAACTAACTCCGATTGGACCCGACTCAGTTTTATCTCAGCATGCATCAAATCCCGGTCATAGTCACCCACGACGCAGGCCACTGCCGCGTCACGGGCCTTGTTTTCCTCGGCATGCAGAATTGCACCTCTTTTTAGCCCTGCGAGTGCGGTGCGTTGTGAGAGGATAGTGGTATTGGCCTTTGCCAGTTCCGCCTCCAGTGTTACGATGCGGGCCTTAGCACCCATCAAGGCATTTCCTTTTGGCATTAGCGTGACTCCCAGAATGAGTGGATATCTTTACCTATAACGATGTGAGTGTTAAGCGTAGCCGATTCCGTGGTGTTGGTCGGGTACGTGTAGCCCACTGGTTTAATAGCGCGGCCTATCACATCGTATTTGAATATTGCAGACTTCGCATCCCGGAAGTATACAGTATTGCCCGTGCCTGCTTCCTCTTTCAGCAGTGTGATAACCACGCCGATATCATGGAAGTCTTTACACTGGACAACTACCGCCGGGTATGTGCTTGTTTCTGTCTGAAACTTCGCGGCTTGGTAGTCGAAGCGTTCACGGGTCAATGCCTCGAAGGCATAGCCGGGGTTCTGTACTTTGGCGACAACATATAGACGATTAAGCATTATTTGATTCCTCAATCAGTTCATTACGAAAACTATCCAACCCTCCAGCCTGCTCCGGGTATTCGAATACTTCAACAAAGGCAGCTTTACAGGGCCACTCGTTTTGCAGGTCATAGATGTAAGGCATCGCTTCCCGGGTAATCTTGTAGACGTTCAAGAAATCCCAGCCGCCGTACAGTGCAGAGGGTGCTGTAATTGGAGAATAAACCCACAAGCCACGACGGGAGCGCATGATGTACGGATACACAGCGCCTGCCGCCATTTCACCTTTGACCTTGTATGCCAGCACCATACCCAGCGGCGCATCAAAGACGCTGTTAAATTCCTGCGGTTCATCCTCGGGGATAGCCGGGACCAGTGAACCTTTAACGATAGCGCCAGCTTTAAGCAGTTTGTTAATCCACTTGCCGCGTGAATCAGTGTAGTGCGGTTGCGGTGTCTTGCGGTCCAGATACTTAATCACCGCGCTGTATTGTCCCGGCTCGGTTCCGTAGATAACAGCGAAGCGCTCCCCCGGTGGCAGGGTTCCCAATGTACCGCCAAGGTCTTCGGTCATCTTATCCGTAATGGCATAGATGGAAGCATCAACCACTGTCACCCGTAACGGGCTAACAGAGTGCATCGGGGTGTTATCCAGAATCAGGTCGCCGCTGTTATGATAACCAGTGACAACATGGAACGTGCCTCGGTCTTTGAATGGGGAGTGCCCCAGATAGCCTCCTTTCATCGGATTAAGCGACTTGGTTACGCGGACGATTGAGTACAGCGGGAATGCTTTAGCGGTAGCGATAATGGAGTTGGTAGTCATTGTAATATCCTTACTTGGTTAGGTTGATTTGGAATCGTTTGGCGTAGGTTTCCAGAGATAAGCCCACGGCAGCGGCACGGGTCGCATACATCGCCGCTAAGGCCTGCTTTGCTTTGAGCACCTTTTCATCGGTGTTACGTGGTTGGGATTCCCAAGTGCGCACGGGCACATCAGGGCGGTAGTCTTGCTTGATACGTCCAGTACAGGTGTAAACTACTTCGTTATGTGTTTCCATTGTTTCATATTCACTATGTTAGATATCTGCATTGTACTAACCCCAAATCGTGCTGCGAGTGCAACTCCACCTGAGTGAGTGGAACCCTTTATATACTCTCTACGAATCTGGGCCACAATAGCAGGTGTTAGTTTAGCCTCTGGCCGCCCTGTACCTCGGGACGTGCGGCCTCTGATTATGGCATCATTGGAGTTATCTTGGTAAGTACCGATTTCCAGATGTTCCGGGTTAATGCAGCGCGGGTTATCACATTTATGCCGCACTACCTTACCTTTAATGCTGTCTGGGTGGACTCCATTATGTTGACAGTAAACCCATCTATGAAGTCCGATTTGTTTGTTGTTAGGAAGCCCTTTAGACGGACTCATGGTGTAACCTTTGTTATCACCCTTCTTACCATGGTCTATACAGTTCATAGTAATCTACTTGTTGGTTAAATCCAGCAGGTCATCATAGGACACTACTTCCGCTGCCTCAAACGGCTCTGACAGAACCGCTAACATGCTTAACGCCTCAGTGTACTCAGTTGTATCAACGAGGTGCTCAAGGTCGCCAGCGTCGGTTGTAGCGTATATGCCGTATGTATTAAACGGCGTTTCCCAATCCACCGGGTAGCGTTCTTGCTCCACGCCATCATCACCCAGCATAACCTTAAGCAGCATTACCCCGGTGCATATTGCTTTCTTAGGCTGGCTGTTGTTGTAGCTCAGCGCCGCATCCCGTGCATCCTCCCACGTCAACAGCGGCCCCGAATCCACGCCGTTAGGTTGGCGCACATACCAGCGTAGCGGTGTACCCTTACTAAACAGCAGGCAGGGGTGAGTTTCATGAGGTGTCACAAATTTACGCTTCATTCTTGATGCTCCAGTATTTACCACGCCATTGAGTGTATGAGCCTTTCGGTGCTTCATCGGATGATTTCAGATAGCCCAGCGGCTCCCGCTGGTTAACATCGGCGGTTGATATCAGGTATGCCCGGCTGTTCTCCAGCACATCGACCATCAGGATTGACACTTGGTCGAATTGGCCTGCGAGTGCGGCTAAATTCATAGCCTCAAACTCATTACCCACACGCACAGCGAACGACTGTTCAAACTCATAGCCGTAGTCCTGCAATTGATAGAAGCTGGCTACCTGTGGCGTTAGCCCACCGCGCACCAACTCAAGGGCCAGCTTGCCCGATGCTTCGCAGTTCTTATGCAGCGCTACGCCTGCTTGGAAGGCAGAGATAAAGACGATATACATTACTCACCTACCTTTGATTCAATCCATGCCAGACGCTTAGGGCACGCATACATGTTACCCTTTTCCATACGATCAGTGTAGTCAGCGTAACCAAACGGGAAGTAACCGCGCAGGCCCTCATCAATGAACATGTATTCCAGTTCACCACGTAGCGCATCAGAGGCAACGACCGCCAGGTCACCTTCCGGGGATTCATGCCAGTAGTCAGGCATGTTATCAGGCTCAACGTCTATGTCATTGGTGAAAGACACATACTCAAAGGTATTGTAGCATATTCCAGTATAGCGGCTGTAGTCCGGCATACCCTCGGTTGACTCACCTGCGGTCATCGCTTTAGCCCATGCCAGATAGCTGGTAAGGAAGCGCTTCATCATAGGACTCATAATTCATTCTCCTTATTTAACCAACGCCAGAGTAATCAGTACGGTAATCCAGATAGGTGCCGTGTACAGCACCACACCAAACACAGCGAAAATCAGGGAAGCAATAGCAATCAGTACAGCGTTCATGGTATATCCTCACATCATGGGTTAACTTGATATAGCCCTGCAAGTGCAAGCAAGGCTATGGCCTGTCAACCGTTACGCCATTAGTGACGTGTTACCAGTTGTTTGAGAGCAGTCAGGCGCTCAGTGGTAAGGTTGGCAACCAGCGGCTGGTACTCAGTACCCTCAACCTCAGCCTTCTTACGCTGCGCATCGTCCTCAGTCGCCTTCTTCTCAGCCATCTTAATCAGACGGGCCAACTCAGCATCAAAGTCCCACAGCTTGAAAGGTTTCTCAGGCTGGCATGTCCACCAACCTTTAGTCATGTACTCAGCCCAATTGCGCTCCATGATAGCTTTCTTAAAGCCATTGAAGCAACCATTCTCCTGATTCACATCAAGACCTACCTTGTTGAACCAGCCAACAAGACCCTTCTTACGCATACCGTCACCCAGACCATCGACCAGAACTTGCGCCTTGCTGAAGTCGTTGTGCTTATAGCAGTGCAGCATGATTTCTACAGCCACGTCCTGAATGCGCTGTTGTAAAGTCTTGCTGTCATCCTGTACAGATACGATAGCTGCATCCAGTTGTTTAGCGGTCATGGTCGGTTTAGCGATAGTGATAGTAGTCATTGTTTAATCCTCAGTTAGTTAAAGTCAGCGCCATCATTATTAATGACGCTTACATTAACCAACCAACCGCTTTCGTTACGCCGCTTGCATCATGCTCAGCCTCTTTCGAGTCATCACATAAGCCAGCCATTGGCGTCTCTTACTAATCGCGGTTGATTAGCGGCATCGGACGTTAACCCTGTACTGATTGGTTAAGAGAACCTTTACCGTGATTGCCCCCGTGGGCCTGATACGATCTCACCTTGAGACGGGGATGCTCACTACACACCATTCGAGTTATTTTATGTGACCTAAACTCTAGCTCGGCCTCCCCATCTTTCATCCCTTAGGATTGTGCACCGGGGGTATGTGCAACGGTTAGCTATCAACTTGCTTACCGTGGGAGGATACCAACTTCGTATCAACTCCTTATGTGACTTACTATACGCTTCTTAGTGGTCTGTGTCAACCACTTTGTTAACTTCGTGTCGTTCAATCGGCTGCGAGTGCGTGGATTGCCGGACACTGGTTAACTGCTAGGTCAGTACAGCATAACCACCACATGATGGTTAATTCTCTGTAAGGTACTCACGTTTCCTTACAGGGTAGTTGTGAGTCCTTCCGGTTACTACGGCGCTTATTGTGGACGCTGCTACGTTGTAAGTCAAGGCTAACTCTTTATGCCTTACTCCCGCCCTAACCGCGCCCCGTATCGCTTGGGCCTGTGCGAACGTTAGCTTGTTGTTAGTCGAGGTACCCACAAGGCAGGTGCCCCTAAGACCTATACACTGGGACCGCCGCATTAGCGCAACTCCCTAGGCATGTTATCCCCTGACTTGCTACTGTAGTATGAGTTAATCTTCATATCCGTCTTGTTGCCGATGGTCTTAACGTTGCCCTGCTTACTCTTTGCTTCCGTCTTCTTCATGTTGTGCTTATCGCTGAAGTCGTTGGAGCTAATAACCTGTGGGATGTAGTTAGTGTCCCACATTTGTTTGCGCTTCTTACGTGCCGCTTGCCCGTCCGGCCTCATGGCCTCCGTGCTTAAGCGCTGTATGAACTGCTCACGTTTGGCTATCTTCTTATAACGCTTTAGCTGAGCTGCCATGCTTAGTGTGCTGTGCATATTGTTTACCTTCTCTCTACAGTGCTGCGAGTGGAGGCTATGCTGTACTGACCTAGTTTTTAAAGAGCTTTACTACAGCTACTGCTTAGCTCTTCCGTGAGCGTCCTTCCTTCGGTATTCCTACCGCTCCCCGTTGAAGCCTTTTACCGTGATGCTAATCACCTATCAGGGAGTATTCTGTACTGCTTTACCGGGTAGCACTTCCTTGTGCGCCTTGATTTGTAGTGTTCCCACTACCGCAGGTTGAAGCCTTTTAATGTGCTGCTAATCACCTAGCCTGCGTTGTTCTGTACTACTTGCTATCTAAGTTACTTCTTAACG
>UZAT01252557.1_pt1 | contig 43781 bp, 67 predicted proteins | sample 2160861 | NCBI WGS metagenome assembly UZAT01 (sample SAMEA5138306, study PRJEB28736) | viral metagenome | reverse complement strand
TGCTTGACTTGCTGGGTGGGTATATCATCGTCCGGCATGAAGACGGCATGCACTATCTGGACTATTTGTCAAGCATCAATGTCCTGTCCCCGCAGAAGATCACCTTCGGGAAGAACCTGCTTGACCTGAAGCGCATCCGCAAAGGGGAAGACATTGCAACGGTCATCATCCCGCTGGGCGCGAAGGTGAAGGACGCTGAAGGCAAGGACACGGACAAGCGGCTGACCATCGAAAGCGTGAACGGCGGGGTTGACTATGTGCAGGATACGGACGCTGTATCACAATTTGGCAGGATTGTCAAGACGGTCATCTTTGACGATGTGACCGACCCTGCAAACCTGAAGACGAAGGGCAATGCACATCTTGCTGAATCTGTCAAGCAGATGGAAAGCATTGAACTGACGGCGGCTGACCTTGCTGCTACAGGGCAGGACATCGCGTCCTTCCATGTAGCAACGATGGTCGAAGCACAGAGCAATCCGCACGGGCTGAACCAGCGCTTTCTTGTCAGCAAGCTATCTCTGAAGCTGCACGAACCGGGCGCAAACAAGATGACGCTGGGCGGTGTCATCAAGACATTCACCCAGCAGACCAGTACACCTGCCCCTGTCACGGCAAAGGACGGCAGGGATGGACAGGATGCTGTCACCTTGCGGATTGATTCCAGCAGGGGAACTGTGTTCAAGAACAGCGAAGTTTCGACTGTTCTGAATGCTGTCATTTTCAAGGGCGGAAAGACAATCACTGATGCGGCATCGATGAGAGCCGAATTCGGGAACAACGCCTATCTGGAATGGCAATGGCAACGTATGGGGGAAGCAACCTTCGGGACGATCCTGTCAACAGACAGCAGGATCACGAACGAAGGGTTTGCTTTGTCACTGACACCGAGTGACGTAGACACAAAAGTTGTTTTCAAATGCCAACTGATCACGGAATGATGATGAAGAAAGGAGAACATTATGGCTATCAAGTCGGTTGATCAGATTTCTATCGTTGACGTAACGGATGCGTATTCTGTCATCCTCACATCTGAAGCACATGCCTTCCCCGGCACAACCAATGCGGCGAAGGCCGGGTCTACCACCACGCAGATCATTGCCATGCAAGGTGCTTCGCAAATCCCTTGCAGTGTGACGGTATCGGAAATCACAAAGCCTTCGGGTGTCACGGTTTCCAGTGATAGCAACGTAACTTCTCCCACGCTGACCATCGCCGTGACTACATCGGTGACAACGGGCGGCGTGGTCAAGATTCCTGTCCACATCGGGGACATTACCATCACGAAGGAATTCACCTTCACGATTGCCTTCATGGGTGCAACGGGCGCAACTGGCGCAACGGGCAACCCCGGTGCGGATGCAATCGCGTTGACCATCACGTCCAGCAACGGCACGATCTTCAAGAATAGCGCCATTGAAACGGTGCTGACTGCCCATGTGTACCGGGCTGGTGCTGAACTGTCGGCTGCACAGGTCACGGCACTGGGGACAATCAAGTGGTACAAGGACGGCGGAGAAACCGCTGTCGGCACGGGCGCAACGCTGACCATTGATGCAGGGGATGTGAGCCACAGGGCAAACTATGTCGCACAGCTGGAGGGATGACACATGGCTGTCAAAGCAGCGGGGCAGATCACGCTTTCAAGCGTTGTCGATGTGGCGGCAACATATCGGTATTATCTGCTCCAGTCATCCACGGCGGCGATCCCTGCAAAGCCCACGACCTTCCCGCCTGCTGTCTGGGATGATGTCGAACCGGGATACACGGACGGAAGCACGAACAGCCTGTACACGGTGGACTGCACGGTCTTCAGTGACGGGACTTATGTGTATTCGCCTGTATCCCTTTCCAGCAGCTATGAAGCGGCAAAAGCGGCCTATAACAAGGCCACAAATGCCCTCTTGCACACGGTTGTCCAGAGCGCAACAGCCCCGTCAGCAACGACATATATGTGGCTGGACACAAGCGCAGAACCGCCTGTATTGAAGCGGTATGATGCAGAAACGGCAGCATGGGTGACGGTGAACGATGCAAGCGAAATCATCTACAACCTTGAACAGAACGTGGAATCATCCATCATCAAAAGCGCAGAGGACATCACAGCGCAAGTGGCGGAAAGGTACTATCTGAAGGACGAAACGGATGCCATTGTGTCCGAAGTCAGCACCACCATAGGGCATACGAAGGAAAGTTTTGATATTCAGTTCACCCAGTTCAGCGCAGACATCGCTGCTGTCGCGGCTGGCACGGATGCGGAATTTGAAGAAATCCGCAAGTACATCCGCTTCGTGGACGGGATGATCCTGCTGGGCGAAGTGGGCAACGAACTGGAACTGCAAATCAGCAATGACAGGATCAGCTTCTTGCAGGACGGCGCAGAAGTGGCGTATTTCAGCAACCGCAGAATGTACATCACGGACGCACAGGTGAACCACAGTTTGCAGATCGGAAACTTCGCCTTCATGCCACGGGCAAACGGGAATATCAGCTTCAAGAAGATATAACGGAATGATAGGCATCTCTGACCCTTGAAAGGGGGTCAGCACATGGCGGCATCGGGAACGATTCAGGAAGCCATCCGGACGGGTTATCGCTTGCAGATTGCATGGGAAGTCACGTCACAGTCGGTGGCAAACAACACATCATCGGTGACGGCGAAGGTTCAGCTTGTGTCCACGGGATCGAGTTACACCATCAATTCCACGGCAAGCAAGAGCGGAAGCCTGACCATCAACGGCACGAAATACAATTTCACCTTCACAGCGGCCCTGTCCGGCAATCAGACGAAGACCATCTTCACGAAGCCTGTCACGATCAGCCACAATGCGGACGGCACAAAGACCTGTTCCTTCTCCGCCACGGCTGGCATCAATGTCACCCTGTCCGGGACGTATTACGGCAACGTGACGGCAAGCGGGAGCGGGACATTCAACACCATTGCAAGGGCATCCAGCATCGCAAGCGTGACATCCTCCGTCAGCGTGAACGGAACGAATGAATGCACGGTGAACATCACAAGGGCGGCTTCCAGTTTCACGCACACGGTTGTCTTCAGCTTCGGCAGCTATTCGAAGACCACAACAGGTGTCGGCACGTCCACCGGCTATGCCATCCCGACAAGCTGGCTGAACGCGATCCCTTCCGCAACCAGCGGCACGGCAAAGGTCACTGTCACCACCTATTCAGGCAGCACGAAGATCGGGTCTGCGGTCAGCAAGAACTTCACACTGACTGTCCCGTCAACGGTTGTGCCTTCCATTTCATCTGTTGCGGTGGAGGATACGACAACCAATCAGGCCACCTTCGGGAATATGGTGCAGAACAAGTCGAAGGCGAAGTTCACAATCACTGCGGCTGGCAATCTGGGGTCTACCATAACGGCCTACAAGACAGTCTTTGAAAGCAAGACCTACACGGGAGCAACACCTACCACGTCCACCATCACGAAAAGCGGCACGGCATCTGCTGCCGTTACGGTTACGGATAGCCGGGGCAGGACTGCGACATTCACAAAGACATGGACGGTGGTTGCCTATGCTACACCGAAGATCGTCAAATTCACAGCGGCGCGGTGTCTGGCGGATGGGACAGAAAACTATGACGGCACTTTCGTCAAGGCGGCTTTCAACTTCTCCATTGCTTCCGTCAACAGCAAGAACAAAAACACCTACGTCATCGAATACAAGCCCCAAAGCGGCACGACATGGACGGCCTTGACAAATGGCACGGGATATGCAGTCAACACGTCCATCATCAGCGCAGATGGGCCTTTTGACGTGGATACAAGCTATGACTTGCGTTTGTCGATCACGGACAGCTTCACCACGATTCGCGGCCTGACGGAAATTCCCACGGCGTTCACGCTGCTGGACTTCAATGCTTCCGGGCGGGGTGTAGCGTTCGGAAAGGTGTCTGAAAAGACAGAAGGCGTGGAATTTGCTTTGCCTGTTTCATTCGGGCATGGTGAAACATCATCTTCTCCTATCTATCTGCAATCCGGGCAGGACTTGAATGCGATCCTTGAGCCGGGGTATTATGCTATCCCCAATGCTGCTGTGTCTGGAACGCTGGTCAATAAGCCGTGGACAAGCACTGCAACAGGCGGTTTGTACGTCATGGTTGAAGGCGACGGCATGGGAAAGGTTCAGATTGCTCACAGGCTGTCAAAGGATGATGGCGAAATCTACGAGCGCAGCTACTACCAGAACGCATGGGGCAATTGGTATAGGGTGCATAACGGCAGAGGGAAAGTGCTGTGGTCTGGCGGTTATTACATGACTGCTACCCACACCATTGCCCTGTCTGAAAAGGTCAGTCAGCAGCCAAACGGGATCGTGCTTGTGTTTAGTCGCTATTCAGGCGGCGCAGCACAGGATTATCATTGGAATGAGTTCTTTGTTTCCAAAGAGTGGGTCAGACGGCATCCCGGTACAGGCCATTCGTTCATGATGACGAATGATGGCCTTTTCTCGCTCATGGCAACCAAATACCTGTATATCCACGATGACAAGATAGGCGGCAACGATGTGAACGGGCAATCCGGCACGGGAACAAGTGGGATCACATACAACAATGCAGGGTTTGTCCTGCGGTATGTCATTGGAGTATAAAACACGAAAAGGAATGATAGGTCATGGAAGGCATTATTGCAGCGCTTATTTCAGGCGGTCTGGCTCTTGTCGGGGTCATCGTCACCAATTTGACCAGCATGAACAAGATCAGGCAGGACATGAAGACGCAGCAGGCAGTGATGGACTGCAAACTGGATGAACTGACACGGGAGGTCAGGGCGCACAACAACTTCGCCCAGCGAATGCCTGTGGTGGAGGAACAGATCAGGAACATCAAGGACAAGATGGAGTATCTTCATCATGGCGAATGAAAGGGCCGGGGAGCGATCCCCGGCCCTTGTTTCTTTATTTCTTTGATTTCCAACTATAACCGCATGATTGACAGATGCACATGCAGCGGTGCTTGCTGACAAGTTTCTGACGCTTCGGGGCGAAAATCTTCACAATCAGTGCAGGGATTGCAAAGAAAATCCACTTGATAGGAATCCACCACCAGCCGATGCACAACCACCAGAGGAAACCGTGATGCTTGTTTTTTAGCTGCATGTCAGTGACGGCTTGAACGACAATGCGGTCTGATTTACACTTTTTACATCGCATGAGAAGACCCCCTAATTCAGAATTTTCTGACAACATTATATGTCGAAAAAACGTAAAAAGCAAGACGGTTTTTATTCCGCCTTGCCATTTTTTCTTGTGCCGATGATCTCAATGCCGTATCGCTTGCGCTTTTCCGTCCCCCGTGTGCCGAAGTCCCCGAAGTGTGCATCAATAGCATTCATGGCACAGAAGTTGTTGCGGTATATGTTGTCATCTCCCGGCACGGTGATTTCCCATCCTTTCGGTGTTCCCCATATCATGAAGCCACGGTATTTGATGGGCTTGTACTCCTTCGGCTTGTGGCTGTCCTTCCACGTCACACGCATTCGGATGCACCATCTTTCCTGCCGACAATCTTGATCCCGAACTTATGCCGGGCCGGGTTGGCCTTGCGTGTCTTTCCACCCAGCATCTTGTCAACGGCATTGTGGGCCGTTTCGGCTGAATGGTAGATGTATTCATCGCCGGGAACGGTTGTGACCCAGCCTTCCTTGATCTTTTCGATGGTGTGTCCTCTGTATGTGTATGTCTTATATTCGCGGGTATCTTTCCATGTTATTCTCATACATATCTTCCTTTCGGTTTAAGGTTGGTATGTATGATGATGGTGACATAAATACAACACACACATCATACATACCACAGGCAAAAAAGAAACCTGTCATAATTTGCGGGGATTTGAATGTCGCGGCAAATCCCATTGATCTAAAGAATCCGAAGTCCAACCAGAACAGCGCAGGCTACACGCAGCAGGAGCGGGAGAAGTTCCAGAACCTGCTGGACGCTGGCTTTGTTGACACGTTCAGAGTGCTTCACCCGGACGAAGTGAAGTATTCATGGTGGTCGTACATGTTCAAAGCGCGAGAGAAGAACGTGGGCTGGCGCATTGACTATTTCCTTGCATCAGAGGATGCAAAGGACAAGATTGTCGAAGCTGACATTCTGACGGACATTTACGGGTCGGATCATTGTCCGGTGTTACTTCGTCTGGATGTCTAAATCGAATTCGGCGTTGTTCTCCCGGCTGAAATAGATACGGTGGATGATTGACTTCAAGGCCACGTTCTTTGCTTCGGCTGAAAGGGTATCATCAAGCAGGGCATCCATCACTTCGCGGAATTGGATAATCCGGCCTTCAAGTTCTTCATGCTGAGGGATCGTGTCTTCAAGCGCTTCAATCTGTTGCTTGATGGATGCGATCCTTTCATTATGCACGGCCTTTCGCTGAACGAATTCGTTGTCTGTGATCGTTTCTGCTTCCCATGAATTGAACAGCTTTGCAAGGATGCGTTCTGACTTGCGCATTTCAGCGTTCAGCGTGTCAATCTGGGCAGAGATTGCGGCTTCGTCAATGGTCTGCGTGTTGTCGGACTGCATTTCAAAATCTTCGATGTACAGCTTCAGGGAGTGAATCACGGCATCCAGCACATCAGACACCAGAACGGATTTCACCTTGCAGGCGTGGGACTGTGCATGACGGAAACGGGGCGAAACATTGGGCCGCTTGTCAAAACCTTGATAGACCATTGCTTTTTCACAGTTCGGGCAGTACAGAATGCCTGCAAGGGGATTCTTCAATTCCAATTCACCTTTCGTTCTGTCGCTGTAAAAGCGGGATGATGCGGCCTTGAACGTTTCTTCATCAACAAGGGCGTGTGCTTTGTGCAGCCCTTCGTATTCCATGTAACGATCTGTGTGATTGGATCGCGGACGGGACTTGACGATCTTGCCGTCAACCATCTTGCGGACTTCCATGCGGTCATTATAGCGCACACGGCCCACATATACCGGGTTCGTCAGGATGGCCTTGATCGTTTCCCGCGCCCATTCAGCGCTGCGGGTATAGGTTGGCACACCCATTGCGTCAAGGCGCTTTGCAATCTCATAGGCCGTCAGATGATCCTTGACAGTCCATTCGAAGATCAGCTTGACAATCGGCGCTTCGTCCGGGTTCGGTTCAAGGGTGCGGTACTTCTTTGTTTTGACGATGTTATAGCCATACGGGCGATGGCTGTTCATGAACTGACCTTCCACAATGGCCTGCTCTTTTCCACGCAGCATGCGCCTTGTGATCATCTTGTATTCACGGCGGGACATGAACAGTTCAAATTCCATGTATTCTTCATCGTCTGAATTGTTCGCCACGTCATAGGTCTTCGTGGGGGTCACGACAAGGACACCACGGTTATTATTGGCGAATTTGAGCATATCCAGCACGACCTGCGCGTCACCTTGATTGCCACGGGAAAGTCTGGTGATCTCAATCACAAGGATTCCACGGTATTTCCCGGCATAGCAATCCTTGATCAGGCGCTGAAATTCCTTTCGCGCGTCAATGTTTTCGCCGGACACGACTTCCTGATAGACTTCTCCGATGTACAAGCCCCTTCGTGCGGCGTGTTGGGTCAAGATATCCTTGTGCCGTTTGATGACTTCTTCAAGCGATTCGGATGGATCGTCTGATTGACTCTTTCGCAGATAGATTGCGTATACATCCATCTTTGGCACTATTGATTCTTCTATGATGCTGTTTGCTTCAAATACTGTCACGTTTTCCACGTCCTTTTATAGGGTTAGTCTTTCTTTATGCGTTCCTGCGTCCATTTGAACTGTTCCCGCAGGAATGCGTTATTCTCCTTCAAAAAATCAATCTGTTCCCGGTATTCAGCACGGATGGCGGCAACGTCCTTCCGGTGTACTTCTTCCACGGTCTGCATCTTTGCCACAAGGGCTTCGTGTGCGGTGGTCAGTTCGCTGCACTGCTTTTCCAGCGTTTCAATGTGGGCAAATTCCTGATCCAGTTTCTTCTGGCAGGGGAATTCTACGGAATAACCACCCATCAGCGCATGGATGATGCTGCGCATGGTGGAGTAGCGCGCGTCATCTTCTCCGGCCTTGATGCGGTTGATCGTGCCGACTGGAATTCCGCTCTTGTCGGACAAGAACTGATTCGTCCAGCCCAGGTGCTTCTGGCGCTGCTTCCACCATTCAAGCAGGGCAGGCCACGAGAGGGCAAGAAGGTTCGGGACGCAATCTTGCCCAAGGCGTTCACAAGTGATGCAACGGTCAAACATTTATGATTCCTCGCTTATTGTTTGTGATTAAGATTCTCAAATTCAATGTTTTGCATGTCACAAGTAGACAACCGCTTTTCAATACTGTTTATTGTGCTAAAGCGGCGTTGGTAGTAATATAAAGGCGGGTCGAGATGACCTATCATTCCGGGGTGGCGGGAGCGTTTCGGGTGGTGCTGCGGCGCTCCTGCCATTTCCCTGATCGGTTTATGACATCCTTTGTCGGATAATTCCGAATTTGGCAAATGCTGTTGCAAGTGCGGAATTATTATTGTAGGATAGCTTCATGGAACACATGTTTGTCGCAAAGTGCGAAAGGAGTACGCAAATTATGAGCGATACCGAGAAACTAATATCCTACATACTGACCCTGACCCCTGAACAGGCTGACAAGATCATTCGTCAGATGCCACGATTGATTGCATTACGCGAAGAATCATCGCAGCCTTGTCCTCCGGAACAGTCCTTGCAAACTCAATGAGCTTCCTTTGACTATCCGTCAGCCCGTCATCAATGACGGGCTTTTCTTGTTCTGGAACATGTTCTTCAATCAGATCAGATTTCTGAATCCCGAAATAGTCAGCCATGATTTCAATGCGGTCTATTCTGGGATATTTCCGCGCGTTTATCCACTCTGAAAGCGTGGAATATGGGAAGCCCCATATTTCCGCAAGTTCTCTCCGATCCTTACCGCATCTATCGATATAGTATTTGAGATTCCTTGCAAAAATCTCTTTGTTTCCTATTGCACTCATGTTATCACCCCCTTTGTGTACCTATATATTACTCCTAAAGACGCAAAAAAGCAATACAAAGAGAAAAATTTTACGCTAAAAGGGATTGACAAATGCCTTGTATGCTTGTATACTACAGATGACGCTTAAAGCGTCACGAAAGGAGGGGAAGGCATGGAACGTATGTCGATGAAGGCCGTGCGCATTGATCGCGGCATCACTCAGGAACAGCTTGCAAAGGCTGTGGGTGTCAACAAAAAGACGGTCAGTTCGTGGGAACGTGGAAGAACCCGTCCGCAGTCGGATAAAATTGATGCTATCTGCGCAACGCTGAACGTTACTTATGATAGCATCCGGTGGAACATCTAATTTTTTTTGATCCAGATAACGCTTTAAGCGTAAACGTGGAGGTCTACATAATGAAGAACCCCAGACTGACCGACAAGCAGGTCGAAAAGGAAATCGAACGCCTGAAGCAGTCGGAACATGTGAAGCTGGCGATGAAGGAACAGCGGGTGAAGGCGGACAGGCGGCGCAAGTACCTGGCTGACCTGCGCTGGTACGAAAAGCGCGGCAAGGAACTGGAAGCGGCAGGCGTGACGCTTGACAACATTCAGGCGTTTATCGAAGCGGCTGAGGACGATTGACGGGAGGTGCAACGGTGGATAGGCACAATGAACCTGCTGCAACGTACAAGTACGGCAACGCGACTGTGCGTATCCACGCAGGGAAGATGACGAAGGAAGAACGTCAGGCGGCGTTTGAACAGGCATCACGGAAGATGCGCAGAGAAATGGAACGCAGCAAGAAGATGTGTCAGAACATTTCGACTATATGAAAGGATGAAGAAAACATGCTGAACAACATTGTACTTCAGGGGCGGCTGACCCGCTCCCCTGAAATGAAGGCAACGGCAAGCGGGATCAGTTGTGCAACGTTCACGCTGGCCTGCGAACAGGATTACAAGAACCCGAACAGGGAACGCGACACGGACTTCTTTGACGTTGTCGCATGGCGCGGCACGGCAGACTTCGTGCAGAGGTACTTCGGCAAGGGCCAGATGGCAGTGGTGAGCGGCAGGCTGCAAACCCGTCAGTGGACGGCAGAGGACGGCGGCAAGCGCAAGACGGTGCAGATCGTGGCGGACAACGTCTACTTCTGCGGACGTGAAAACAGTGGTCAGGCCACGGAACAGGCCACGGAACAGCCTGCGGCGGTGGAGGAATCCGGATACATTCCCGTTGACGCTGGGGACTTGCCGTTTTGAGGGGGCGCGGGAAAATGCCTAAATACGGCAATCGCAAGGTCAACCGGGACGGCATCGAATTCGATTCAGTCAAAGAGTGCCAGCGGTACTGTGAACTGAAGCTGCTTCAACGGGCCGGGGTCATCAGTGACCTGCGGATGCAGGAGTCCTTCGAACTGATTCCTTCACAGAAGGCTGACGGGAAGGTCGTGGAACGGGCTGTGAACTACATTGCAGACTTCGTCTACCAGCAGAACGGCGTGACGGTGGTGGAGGACACGAAGGGCTTCAAGACAAAGGACTACATCCTGAAGCGGAAGCTGATGCTGTGGGTTCACGGCATCCGGATCAGGGAGGTGTGAAACGTGCTGTTGGAAAAGAATTGCAAGTGGTGCGGGAAGCTGATGCAGTTCAAGCCGAACGAACGGGTCAAGACGTATTGCTCCATCCATTGCCACCAATCACAAAGGGAAGCCCTCTATAATGCAGATGACAACGGGCCGAAGCTGCCCCGGCTGGACAAGAACGATGTCAGCGATGCAGGCGTTGTGGCGCTGATTGAAGGCATTGTGGCGCAGGCAGGGGAAGATGTGCTGCGATACTCTCCCGGCACACAGATTCGGCAGGAAGCAGAAGCATTCTTCCTGTCTGACGAATTCGCCTACATGACGAATCTGGATGGGTTCGACATCCTTTGCAAACTATGGGACAAGTACGATGAAAAGCAGCGAAAGAAGGAGGAACGGAAAGCATATGTGTCAGGAAGGGCTTGAAAAGGTCATCGACATGGAGGGCAGGCGGGTCATCCGGGAAGCCCTTGAAGTCTGGGCGCTGGCAAAGGGCCACCTGCCGGAACGTGGCATGACCATGAACGAATATCAGAAACTGGCGGCGCGGACGATCAACCACGGCAATTCCCCTGCGGAAATGGAAATGCATGCCCTGCACGGCATGTGCGGGGAAATCGGCGAACTGCACAGCCTGTACCAGAAGATGTATCAGGGGCATCAGTTCGACAAGGAACACGCGATGAAGGAACTGGGTGATCTGCTGTGGTTCGTTGCAGAGTACTGCACGGCCTGCGACATCACGCTGGAAGACGTGGCAAAGGCCAACATCGAAAAACTGAAGGCACGGTATCCGGAAGGCTTTGATGCGGACAAGAGCCTGCACAGGGCTGTCGGCGATATTTGACGATGAACGGAGGAACGACAATGAAGGTTGAACTGATTCGATACACCCCTGACCCTGAAATGCTGGTCGGTGAAGCGGCTGCGCTCTGCTATGACGGCAAGAACCCGGAACGTTCCCTGAAGCATGCAATGGGAAACGGTCACACGTCCGTTTCCGAACATGCTTCCTTCACCTTCCTGATTGACGGCGTGTCCCGTGTGCTGTTGGCGCAGGTGACACGTCACAGGCTGGCGAGTTTCTCTGTGCAGAGCCAGCGCTATGTGGGTGTCCGGCCTGTGTGGGTTGTCCCGCCGAAGGTCAAGGCAAAGGGCTTCGAACTGTCCTATCTGGCAAAGTGCGATGAGTGCTATCAGCTTTTCTGCGACATGATCCATTGCGGTGTTCCGGCAGAGGATGCGCGGTTCGTGATCCCGCAAGGCACGACCTGCAAGCTGATGATGACGATGGACACACGGGAACTGCTCCACTTCTTCAGCCTGCGCTGCTGCAACCGTGCGCAGTGGGAGATTCGCCAGATGGCACAGACGATGCTGGAACAGTGCAAGGCCGTTGCGCCTGCCCTGTTTGAAAACGCAGGGCCGGGTTGCGTTCGCGGTGCTTGCCCTGAAGGCGAGAAAAGCTGCAAGAATATGAAATGACAACAGAAAGGTGGGGATGAAGATGTCTGAAAACTGCAACCCGGTTCAACGCATGCGGGTTCTGAACTACATGCACCATTACGGGAGCATCACGCAATATGAAGCGCTGGAGCATCTGGGCATCCTGCGCCTTGCGTCCCGTATTTCGGAAATCAAGAAGATGGGCTATCCCGTCAAGAGCAAGCGCGTGACGGTCATCAACAAGTTCGGCGAAAAGTGCCGGGTGGCCCAGTATTCGCTGGAGGAGGAATGAACGTGACATTCGTGAATGTTTTCTGGGTTTGCGTGTTCGCGCTGAAGGTGTTCGGCCTGATTGATCTGACGTGGTGGATCGTTGGGCCGATCTCCTTCATGGCTGCAATGTGTATGATGGCTGACAGAAAGTGAGGAAATAAACATGCTGGAAATCATGAAGAAGCTGTGTGAAGTCAGCGGCATGCTGGAAATGCTGTCGTGCATGGAGGGCTGCACGATCACCCCTGAAATGACAACCCTGCTGGGCAGTGCTGTCGAACTGCTGGACGGTGTTGAAACCGAACTGGCAAAGCACATCAAGGACTGACGAAAGAGAGGACATACAAATGCATCAGGTTCTGGGTTCTCTGGCGCTGATCGCGCTGGGCATGGTCGTTGACGCTATGTATCATCGCAAGGTTCGCCTTGTGGAGCGGGAAGCATACAAGGACGGGTATCAGGCGGCGCTGATGGATCACGTTGTGTTTCATGATCCGGTGCGGGGCGATGTCCCGCTGAAGGATGCGAAGGCAAGGGTTGAACTGCCGGAAGGCTTTGAGGATCACATGCGGCAGAATGGTCGGGCAACGGCGCGGCTGAAGTGATGGAGGTGCAAGGGAATGAAGGAACTTGAAATCAGGCTGAATCAGGCGGTGGAGGATATGCGCAAGCTGGGCCAGATGGGCGCAAACATCTGCCCTGTGTGCGCCTATTACAACCACGGGGAAGGCTGCAAAGAGAAGTGCGTCCCCTGCATCACCAACAAGGCAACGGACAACTTCCGGTGGAGGGGCGAAAAGACGGACGGGGGTGCAGTATGATCAACTGCAAGGCATATGCCGACGAGATACTCAACAGCATCACAGGACATGGGCACCTGGTCGTTATCTCTGTCGGATACGATCCTGCGTCTGCGTCCTATATCAAGGGGAAAAAGAAGGACTGCGAACGGGTGGGATTCGGGTTCACCCACTACCACTTCGTGGATGGCGTGGATCAGGGCGAGATTGTCTCTGCCATCCGCACGCTCAACGGCAACCCCGATATTACTGGCATCATCGTGCAGTTGCCCTTGCCTGCTGGGTATGATGCGGACGAGATCACGGGCTGCATTGCGAGAGAAAAGGACGTGGACGGTTTCCGGCCTGACAGTCCATACAAGCCATGCACGCCGGAGGGGATCGTGTACCTGCTCAAGCGGGAGCTGGGTGACCTGACGGGCAAGCATGCGGTTGTGGTCGGTCGGGGCAAGCTGGTGGGCAAACCGCTGGCGAAGATGCTGCTGGACGAGGACATGACGGTGACTGTATGTCACAGCAAGACAGGGAAGTGGAACTTGCAAAACCTTGCATCCATTGCGGACGCTGTAATCGTTGCAATTGGCAAACCGAATGCAATACGGCTTGTCCCGATGCTTTCGAAAACTGTGGTGGTTGACTGCGGCGTGAACCGTGACGAAGCCGGGAAGCTGTGCGGTGACGTGGAATATTGCAGCACGAACAGGTACACCCCTGTTCCCGGTGGGGTTGGACTTTTGACCCGTTCCATGCTGATGAAGCATGTGGAGAGGAGGGACAAGAATGACTGAGATGCGGCTGATCGACGCGAATGCGCTGAAAGAGCACTTGGGCATTGATGGAGACCGCAAGTACATCAACAAGATCGCACACGAAACGTCTGACTATATCGACGAAATGCCCACCATCGACGCTACGCCGGTGGTGCATGGACGATGGATTCGTGCTAACGATGGACAGGCGTTTTTCGATGTTGAGTACGTTTGTAGCGGATGCCAATTCGTCGTTGCTGTTTCCGGTATCGGTACACCGATTTTGTATGGGTACAAGTTCTGCCCCAACTGCGGCGCGAAGATGGACGGAGGTGCGGGTGATGGCTAAACTGAAACCTTGCCCGGTATGTGGCAAAATGCCGAAAATTAAGGAGACATCTTGGTATGATCGAGGCGCAAAGAGACTTATTGAGATTCGGTGCAAGCCGTTTTTCGGCAAGGTGCATTGCGAAATACAATGGTGCGGCACAGAAGCATGGGTGCATATGAAAGACGCTGTAAGATGCTGGAATGGGAGGGCAACGTACATTGAAAACTGCAAAAACACCTGACGAGATCAAGAAGGGGCTGGAGTGCTGCATCGAAATGTGTTGCAGAGGAAATTGCCCGTATTTTGAAGATCCAGAATGTACCACAAGTGTGAGAAAAGATGCATTCTCCCTCATCCAGCAGCTTGAAGCGTACAACGCCCAGCTGGAACGGTGCATTGAGAACATGACGGACAAGCTAAACGCAGCGAACGATGCCATTCCATGCTGGATTCCGGTGGAGGAAAGGATGCCTGCACCACATGAGGACGTAGCAATCATCATCCGGCAAGGTGGATACGCATATTTGCGGGTTGGCTGGTATGTCTGTGCTTGCCAGTGGATGCAAGCTGGATTGGGCATGATCGAAGGGGAAGTCACCCACTGGCTACCCTTGCCCGAATCGCCAAAGGAGGAATGACAATGGTACAAGGCCGTGTATGGCTGACTGGTGGAGGAACAATCAGGATACAGGCAACAGACATGCTGTCAGCCGTGAAGATGGTGACAGCGGCCTATGAAGGCAGAATCAAGCGAATGAAGCTGAAAATACAGGAGGAATGCACAGATGGCGGGTGTGGAGTGGGTAAAGATCACCACAAGCATGTTCGACAACCGGAAGATCAGGCATCTTCGGCGGCTTCCGGACGGTAACAACATCGTCCTGATCTGGGTGATGCTCCTGACGATGGCGGGGCGGTGCAATGCCGGGGGGATGATCTTCTTGACGGAGAACATCCCCTATACCCCGAAGATGCTTGCCGATGAACTGGACTTCGAAGAAAACACGGTCATCCTTGCGCTGAATGCACTGGAACAGCTACAGATGATCGTGACGGACGGATCGTTCTTCAGCGTTGCTGGGTGGGAGGAATATCAGAACATCGAAGGTCTGGACAAGATCAGGGAGCAGAACAGACTGCGCAAACAACGTCAGCGGGAACGTCAGAAACTGCTGGCATGTGACAGTCACGGGACAGTCACGCAAGGTCACGCAACAGAAGAAGAAAGAGAAGAAGACTCAGATATAAGAGAAAAGAATGATAATAGGGGCAATCCTGCGGATGTGCCGGAATTGAAACGGTCTTCACGGAAGCCCTTCAATCCTCCCACGGTGGAGGAAGTCAGGGCATACTGCACGGAACGCGGGAACGGCGTTGACCCTGAAGCGTTCGTTGACTTCTACGCTTCGAAGGGCTGGATGATCGGCAAGAACAAAATGAAGGACTGGAAGGCCGCTGTCCGGACATGGGAACAGGGCGATAAACGAAAGGGCGTGAAGAACGGTGGAGGGAATCGGAAACCTGCTGAAGACACAGCTGTCGGAAGGGTTGGCACATGGCTGTGAAGTCCCGACTGACCCGAAGGAGCGGGAGCAGCAGAAGGCTGACATGTACAACGCCAGCACGGGCAATCTGAACGAAGAAGACGGATACGATTGCAGCATCTGCAAGAACAAGGGCTATGTGGCGGTGGTGACGCAGAATGAGCATTTTGGGTATTACACGGAAGCCCTGCTGAACTGCCGTTGCCACAGGATCAGGAACGCAATCAGGCGCTTGAACCGCTCCGGCCTGAAGGCACGGGTGAAGGCTTGCACCTTTGAACGCTACGAAACGCAGGATGCATGGCAACGAACCATCAAGGAAACGGCCTTGCGGTTCTGCGACAGCCACAACGGGGAATGGTTCTTCATCGGCGGTCAGAGCGGCGCAGGCAAGACGCACATCTGCACGGCGGCGGCAATCGCAAAGCTGAAGCAGGGCAAGGAACTTCGATACATGGAATGGCGCGAGGAAGTGCCGAAGGTCAAGGCCAGCATCACGGATGCGGTGCTGTATGCCGACCTGATGAAGGGCCTGAAGGAAGCGGATGTCCTGTACATTGATGATCTGTTCAAGAATGGCAAGGGCGCTGACGGGTTCGCAGTACAGCCCACGGCGGCGGATGTCAACCTTGCCTTCGAAATCATCAACTACAGGTACAACCAGCCGGAACTGATCACCATCATCAGCAGCGAACGGACGCTGATTGAACTGATGGAGATTGACGAAGCGATTGCAGGCCGCATCGCGGAAAGGACGAAGACCCACGGCTTCTGCATCAACCTGAAGCCGGACACGCAGAAGAACTGGCGCATGCGTGACCTGCTGGAACTATAACACGGGAGAGTGAATACAATGGCAGACTTTGGACTGAAACGAAACGGATCAGGCTATTATGACGAAACAGCATACAAGGCATTCATGGGGATGGCGAAGGCTGGTGACATCTGGACGGCGAATGATGGCCGGGAGGAAGTGCTGATCCTGAAGAATCAGGGGACGCTCTGCAACTGCCTGACATTGACGGACAAGAGCATGGACAAGCAGTGCATCGAAATCGTCAGCGCAGGTACGATGTACACGAACCCCAGCATGGTGAAATACCTGTTCAATTCGCGGCTGGGGACGTTCGTGCAGCGCCTTCCGGCAGATGAATTCGCAAAGGTCATGGAAGCGGTGGAGGATGCGCTGGGCTTCGGCATTCGTGACCGCAGAAAGGAAGCACATGACCTGCTGGACATGATCCTTGACAAGGTGGGTGTACTGTGATGGATGCGAAGGAATATCTGAAAAGCATAAAGACGGCTGACGCGATCATCAATGAGAAGCTGAAGGAATGTGACCAACTGCGTGGAATGCGGTATAAGATCACCCAGACGCTGAAGCCTGTCATGGTATCCGGTGGAGGATCGCACGGGGGCTTCACGGATGCTTCAGACAGAATCATCGACCTTGAAAGGGAGATCGACAGGGATGTTGACCACTTCGTTGACCTGAAGCGGGAAGCGGGTGCGCTGCTGGCGGAACTGAAGAACGAACAGCATTACAAGGTGCTACATCGCCATTATATCCAGTTCGAATCCTTTGAGCAGATCGCGGTGGAACTGGGTTGCACATATCGCTGGGCCTGCATCCTGCACGGTAGGGCCTTGCAGGCATTCCAGAAGGTGCTGGACGCACATGAAACTTGATAACGAAAAAGAGGAAGGTGTTCAGCCTTCCTCTTTGTATTCCAGTATGTCACCCGGCTGGCAGTTCAGCAGGCGGCAGATGGTGTCGATGGTTGCCCATGATACAAGTTCACCACGGCGCAGCTGTGTCATGTAGGATTCGCCCATCAGCTTTTCTGTGCGAAGCCTTGTCGAACTGTATCCAGCATCCTTCAGTGCTTCCATCACATTGAACCTGAATTTGATTGCCATAACATTGACCCTCCTTGCGAAGTATATTATACACTCAAACACCACTAAAAACAAGTGGCGGTATGCACAATTTATCACACTGAAGTTTGGTGGTTATGTCAATATACAACACTAATAATTAGTGGTATAATACATAATGTCGGGAGGGCAAGAAAGCCCTGACAGAAAGGATGACCACAATGACCACGAAAGAAAAGCTGATCCTGATGGAGGAAATCAAGCGGAAGAACGATGCGGCGTGGAGCAAGTACGAGCGCCAGCCCTGCCAGCGCTGGACGTGGGACATGGACGAACGGCGCAAGCCTTTTGACAACACTGGGTTCGCAGTCACCCTGACGATTTGCTTCCCGCTCCTGCTGGTGCTGTTCGTGATCCTGGCCTAAAATTTCCGCACCCGGCAGGAAACCGGGGAACGGATGGAGAATCAAAGCAATAACGACCAGGAGAAAAGGAGAAAACAACAATGAAGCAGTACAAAGACGGTTTCCATAGGATTGCAGGGTATCTGGTCATCATTGAAGATGGTTATATCGGCCGCGTGTGTATCAATGAAGATAAAGGCGTTTGGGCCGTACCCTTCATCCCTTGCAAATATGGCGGTTGGGATAATGCGTACTTGCAGTTGACCCCTGACGCATTCCGCGCCCGTCTAAAGCGTGAAACGATCAAATTCGCGTAAAGGAGAAAAAACATATGTTGAGCAGGGCTTTTATTGACCGTGTACGCGCAGAACTCATTGTAGACACCCGCACATATCGCTATGTTGCCAAAGAGTGCAACAACGCCGAAGAGCAATGGCTTGAAATTCGCCGTTTGCCCCTTGACTCGCTGGACACAACCGAAGCCATTGACGGATGGGAAACGGTGGTAACGATCAAATGACAAAAAGGACGGCTAAACAGCCGCCCTTTTTCATTGCAAGAAACAGGGCAACAGTTCACTAAAGTTCAGTAAAGTTCCGGAAAGTTCCGAAGAATTCAGTAAAATTCACTTGAATTCATTGGGGACTTGTGATATTGTTATGATGCACAAATGTAGGGCCTGACAGATACGTCTGTCGGGCTTTTCTCATTCGCCCATCAGCAGTAAGCATCCGACAAACTGGAATGCCGAACCTATGGGCTTTTTGTGTTCCCTCACATCGAAGGCTTGCGTTCAGTGCGCGGGGTTGGTGTAGGTGTGGGCGAACGCTGTGTGCAAGATCAGGAGAGCAGGCGGGAGTATTCCCCACATTAGGCGCTGAGGAGCAGCAGCGCCTTTTTGCATGCCTGCGGGAATATTCCTCCGGCTGGCGGGGGCTGGGGGACACAGAACGTTGCAAAAGGAGGATTGCAATGGAAATTGTGATGAAGTCGATTCAGGAAATTGAACCATACGAGAAAAACCCCAGAAAAAATGACGATGCTGTCAAGTATGTCGCAGAATCAATCAAGCAGTTCGGCTTCAAAGTCCCGATTGTGATTGACCGCGATGGCGTGATTGTTGCGGGGCATACAAGGTATAAGGCCGCAAAGAAACTGAAGATGGACACAGTCCCCTGCATTGTTGCAGATGACCTGACGGAAGAACAGATCAAGGCATTCCGCCTTGCGGATAATAAGGTTGCGGAAAAGGCTGAATGGGACTTCGAACTGCTGGCTGACGAACTGGGCGAACTGTTTGATTTTGACATGTCCGTGTTTGGCTTTGAGGATGATGTCATCAACGAAGAACCAGCAACCGTGGAGGAAGATGATTTTGAACCAGAACTGCCTGTAGAACCAACCGCGCAGCAGGGCGATATTTACCAACTGGGCAACCACAGGCTGATGTGTGGAAGTGCAACGTCATTCGAGGATGTTGATGCTTTGCTTGATGGAGCGGAAATCAATCTGATTTATACAGACCCCCCGTATGGAATGAGCGCTGTTTCAAAAAGCGGCGTACTGTCCGAAAAATACAAGACCGACATCATGAACGATGGTGACAACACGGTTGCAATCGATAGCTTCAATTTGTGCTTGACAAGGTTTCATAATGTGCGGCAGGTGTGGTGGGGAGCGAATTACTATACGGAATGTCTGCCTTCGTCCGAATGCTGGATTGTGTGGGACAAAAACAACGGAAGCAGCGATCAAACGGATTGCGAACTTGCCTGGGCGAACTTCAGAAGTGTTGTACGTCAATTCACGATGGCAAGCGAGAAGAAGAACCGTGTGCATCCGACACAAAAGCCGTGCAAGCTGTTTAGCGAGATCGTGAACAGGTTCGATAAGAACCACGAATTTGCAAATGTGTTGGATTTGTTCGGTGGTAGTGGTTCGACCCTGATTGCATGTGAGCAGATGAACAAGACGTGCTACACGATGGAACTTGATCCGAGGTTTGTCGATGTCATCATCCAACGGTGGGAACAGTTGACTGGGCAGAAGGCGGTGCTTTTGAATGGAGCGCCACAAGAGGGGGATTCTTTTGATGTCCCAGCGTGAACGACACCTTGCTTTGATTAAGGCGGCGGAAGAAGAGATGAAAACTGCTGGCCCAATACATAAAAAGGATTTGCGGCGGTACATCATCCGTATGAAGCGGGAACTGCGGCAATACGACAGATGGCAGGCAGAAGCGAAACACTAATATAGCGTGAAAGGCAGGTGATGCAATATGACGAATGAAACGAACCTAAACCCTGTTCGAAGCGAGGACGAAGCAAGGAAGCGGGGACGTGCAGGCGGTATTGCATCCGGAAAGGCAAGGCGTGAGAAGAAGATGATGCGGGAAACCCTTGACGTGCTGCTTTCAATGCCGATGAAGAACGGCAAAAGCGTTGATGTAGAAAAAATCCGCAGTTTTGCGGCGTTGAAGGGCAAGAACATCAGCGTACAGGAAGCAATCCTGATTGCGCAGGTACAGAAGGCAATGAAGGGGGATACAAGGGCGGCGGAATATGTGCGCGATACGATGGGAGAGAAGCCCACGGATAACGTTGACATGAACGTGAATGTTCCTGTCATGTTTGAAGGGGAAGATGAACTTGAAGAATGACAATCTGACCCGCATCTATCTGCCTGAATACATCGGCAAGGGATACAAGGCGTTCTGGAACTTCAAGGGGCGTTATCGCGTTTGCAAGGGAAGCCGTGCATCAAAGAAAAGCAAGACAACGGCCCTGTGGTACATATACAACCTGATGAAGTATCCGGCAGCAAATCTGCTTGTCATCCGCAAGACGTATAGAACGCTGAAGGATTCCTGCTACAAGGAACTAAAGTGGGCTGTCAATCGTCTGCGAGTTGATCACCTGTGGTCATTTGCGCTGAATCCGCTGGAAGCAACGTATCTGCCAACGGGCCAGAAGATATACTTCCGTGGTCTGGATGACCCTCTGAAGGTCACGTCCATCACGGTTGAAGTTGGTTGCCTTTGCTGGGCGTGGCTTGAAGAAGCGTATGAGATCATGAACGAAGATGATTTCAACGTGCTGGATGAATCTATCCGTGGCCGCACCCCTGAAGGGCTGTTCAAGCAGTGGACGATCACCTTCAACCCGTGGAACGAACGCCACTGGCTGAAGAAGCGCTTCTTTGATGCTCCACCTGATCCTGACATCCTTGCCATCACGACCAACTACATGTGCAACGAATGGCTTGATGCTGCTGACATCAAGGTGTTTGAAACCATGCGGAAGAACAACCCCCGGCGCTATGCTGTTGCAGGTCTGGGCGGTTGGGGTATCGTGGACGGCCTTGTCTACGAGAACTGGAAGGAAGAAGCCTTCGACCACACGTCAGCAGAATTCAGGAAAGCACATCCGAAGCTGGTATCCGCCTTCGGCCTTGACTTCGGCTATACGAACGACCCATCCACGCTGTTTTGCGGCCTGCTTGATAAGGACGCGAAGCAGCTTTTTGTGTTCGATGAAATGTACCAGAAGGGCATGTCGAACCGGGCGATTGCTGATGAAGTCAAGGGGATGGGATACGGGAAGGAACACATCACGGCTGACAGCGCTGAACCGAAGTCCATTGATGAACTGAAGTCACTGGGCCTGCGGGTCAAGGCCGCTGCAAAGGGCAAGGACAGCATCAAGAACGGTATCCAGTGGATACAGGATTTGCAGATCATCATCCACCCGCGATGCGTGAACTTCCTGACGGAAATCAGCAACTACACATGGGACAAAGACAAGTTCGGCACGAAGCTGAATGTTCCCATTGATGACTTCAATCATCTGATGGACGCAATGCGCTATGCGCTTGAAAAGTACATCACCGATGATAAATGGCACTACTAAGAAGAACCGGGGTGATGAAAACATGGGTATTATCAGACAGCACCACTACGAAACAGACCTGAACAAGCCCCTGACCCGTCACAATGTGGGCGTTCTGCTTGCAGAGGGTGACAGCGGGGGCGATACATTTTCAGTTTCTGTGATGAACAATGGCGTGGCGGAGAACCTGAAGGACGATGTGTCCGTTGTGGCACAGTTCATCCGGTCTGACGGCAACACGGTGGTCATGGAAGGTGTCAATCTGCTGCACAGTGCGCAGGTTACGCTGCTGGACGCTTGCTATGTGTGCGAGGGCCGATTCACACTGACCATCAAGGTGACAAGCTATGGCACGACCACGACTGTTGCCATCATTGACGGCATGATCCGGCGCACTACCACGGATACGCTGGTTGACCCGGAAGAAAAGATTGTCAACATCACTGCCATGCAGGAAATGCTGGAAGAAGCAGAAGCGGCTGCGGAACGTGCAGAAGCGGCGGCAAACAGGGCCGAATCAGGCGGCGGCGGTGGTGGTGGCGGCGGTGGCATTGTCACGGAAACTGACCCTACCGTCCCGGCGTGGGCCAAAGCGGCAAGCAAGCCCACATACAGCAAGTCCGAAGTCGGTCTGGGCAACGTGGACAATGTCAAGCAGTACAGTGCAAGCAATCCTCCCCCGTTTCCGGTCAAGTCTGTGGCAGGCAAAACGGGCGCTGTAACGCTGGGCAAGCTGACCATCAAGGGCGCTGCGTCCGGCAGTTATAATGGCAGTGGTGATGTAACGATCACCATTCCCACGATTGCGGGTGAACCGGGCGAAGATGGTTACACCCCTGTCAAGGGAACGGATTATTACACTGCGGCGGACAAGGAAGAATTTTTGAGCGAAATGGATGCTGTCCGCTATGTTGACCAGACACTGACGGAAGAACAGAAAGCACAGGCACGGGCGAACATCGGTGCTACGGGCAACAAATGGTCTGGCAAGGTTGCGTCGTTCCTTGGTGACAGCATCACGCGAGGTATGAACACGGAGAAAACGTACCACGAATATTTGCGCGAATTGGTGGGCTTTTCTGCGTGTAACAGCTATGGCATCAGCGGCTCTACCATCTCCAACTACTACGAGACGATGTGCAACAGGGTTGACGGTATTGATAACCAGTCGGACATCATTTTTGTGTTCGGCGGCACGAACGACTTCCAGCAGAATATCCCGATGGGCGAATGGTACACGCTGAGTGGGACGACTCGTACTGTCAATTATGACAAAACGACATTCCGTGGTGCGCTCACGACTCTGTGCGAGGCGTTGCTGACCAAATTCCCGAACAAGCGGAATGTGCTGATTACACCTCTGCACAGGTATACATATCCGGGTGACTATACCGAGTTACAAGCGAATTCTCAAGGCCTTTACTTGGAGGACTATGTGAACGCCATCAAAGAGGCTGGCAAAATCTATAGCATCCCCGTGATTGACCTGTACAGCGAAAGCGGTCTGTGCCCGATGAATGCCAAGAGCGCAGCAACCTATTTCCATAGTTCGGACAAACTTCATCCTAACGCAACAGGACATAGGGTTATTGCGGATGTGATTATGGGATTCCTTGACAGGACTTATCCGATGTATAGCGTACCCACTCCGACCCCGAGTTACACTAACTTCGTGCCGATTGCAGAGGAACGCACTATTACTGGTGATGCGCTGACAGCGTATGATGGTGTGGGTTATGCCACCAACTACAGATTGTCCTCTTCGGGCGTGATTAAGAAGCAGGATATGGCTATCGCAACTGGCTTCATGCCTGTTTCTGGCGGCGACACAATCCGCATCGGTGGTATCCAATGGACTTTGGCTGGCGGCGCATACAACTACATGTGTGCGTACAAGAGCGATTCTACTTTTATCGGTGCTGTATACGGATCGGAAGCAGGTACATACGGTACGAAAATCCATGCGTCCTGCACCATCGACTATGATGCTCCGCTCACCACCGTCAAGCTGGTGGATAACGCAGATATTGCGTTTATCCGTATTAGCTGCTATAACGCAACTACGCAAGATGGCAAAAACCTGATCGTCACCATAAACGAGGAAATCACCTAAAGGAGACGCAACCATGATGAGTGTATTGCACCTTTTGTGGATTGTCCCGCTGGCAGGGTCGCTGGGCTTTGTACTGGCTGCACTGATGGCGGCGAATGAACGGTGAAAGGAGGAACGGCGCATGGTATTGATTCGAGGTACAACGCCCACGCTGGAATTTGCACTGCCCTTCCCGGCAGAAGCACTGGCGGAAGCGTTTGTGACTATCTCCCAGAGTGACACGGTGGTGCTGGACAAGCCCCTGTCGGCTTGCAACTGTAACGGGAAGATGCTGATGGTTCGTCTGACGCAGGAAGAAACGCTGCGACTTGACTGCAACTGCATGTCGGAGATTCAGATCAGGGCAAGGACGCTGGAGGGTGAAGCGATTGCGTCTGACATCGTCCGGGTGTCTACTGCGCGAATCCTCAAAGATGGGGTGATCTGATGGTTATCCGGGTGCGGTTTCATGCGTCAGACCAGAACTTAAAAACGTCTTTCTATGCGTCAGAACAGCGGTTTGACCTGACGTTTGACGCATTGCAGACGGCAACGGTGCGGAAGGACGCTGAATACTATGAAGGCGCGTATCAAGTAACGCCCAGCGTGAATGCGCAAGTACTGCCCGTGGCTCAGAAGCTGATGGCAGAAGACATGACTGTCAAGGCAATCCCTTACTACGAAACGAGCAACCTGTCTGACGGCGAAACCGTCTACATCGGAACGGAGGTAGAAATCTATGGCGATTAACAAGGTTATTTACGGCGGCAATACCCTGATCGACCTGACTGCAGATACCATCACGGCGGACAAGCTGGCGAAGGGTGTCACCGCCCACGACAAGAGCGGCGCGGTCATCACTGGTACGAATACCTACGACAGCGATACGCAGGACGCGACTGCCGCTGTGGCAGAAATCCTGTCCGGCAAGACCGCCTATGTGCGCGGCGCGAAGCTGACTGGTACGATGAAGAACAACGGCGCGGCGACTGGCACGATCACCAGCAAGGCTGGTCAGTATACCATTCCGCAGGGCTATCATGACGGCAGCGGCAAGGTGGGTATCGCGACCACGGAACAGGCGAAGCTGATTCCTGAGAACATCCGCGATGGCGTGACCATTTTGGGTGTGGAAGGCACGATGTCCGGCACGGAGGGCGCGAAGCCCCAGGCAAAGGCCGTCACGCCCACGACCGAGGAGCAGGTGATTCTGCCTGACAGCGGCTATAACTACCTGTCTCAGGTGACTGTGGCTGCAATTCCCTATGTGGAGAACGACAATTCTGCTGGCGGCAAGACTGTGACCATCGGCTAAGGAGGTGACAGCTATGGCTGTCAATAAGGTTGTGATGAACACGGAAAACGGCGAGAAGGTGCTGATGGACTTGACCGCCGATACCGTCACCCCGAACAAGCTGCCAAAGGGTGTAACGGCGCATGACGCAAGCGGCAATCCAATTAGTGGAGTCGCACATGCGGAAAGCAGCCGTCAGACATTCACACCGAGAAGCACACCTATATATGTCGGTTCGAATTCATACAGTCTAATTGACGGCAAACTTGTTTCGAACTCTGATCCATATTATTTTGAACACGGTTTTGAAATAATGGGCGATAGTAACCTTGTACCTGAGAACATTGCAAGCGGCGTGAGTATTTTCGGTGTGGAAGGCACGTTGGAACAAAATGCTTCTGGTGGCGGTGGTGATGGCCCGGATGCCGTGTTTGGCGTGTCAATAATTACATATGACGGATATCCGTATGGCGAAGAGTATATCCCTTTCAAGACGGGGATGACGTGGCGAGAATTTTGTTATAGTTCCTTGAACGGTTTCGTTTCAAATCCTGAAACTGGTCAGCCCGCTTATACTAAGATATATGATTATGATGAACCGGAAGTTCAGTATCGTTTTTGTTCCAATGCTTATGGCTATGGCATGGTGGACTATGTCAATATACACACCGCAGATGGCAATTTGGTTGCATGGGATGATGTAATACAACCCTATGTAATGGATGATCCATCTACGATATATATGGCTTATTGGTGAGGTGGGGAAAATGAGATATGCAAAATTTACTGACGGCATTCTCTGTCCTGCGGTTGATGTGTTCGTCCCGGGTGAAAACTTCATTTTCAAGCCAACTGAGGAACAACTTTTGATGGCAGGTTTTCTTCCTATGCGGAAAACACAAGCGCCGAAAGTAGCAAATGGGCAGAGCCTTTCTTTCAGATGGGTTCAGACCGATGATGCCATTGTACAGGAGTGGGAAGTGTGCGACAAAAAACCAACTGTCTACGAGGTCGCACGGTCAATGGTTATCCAGACGGCTGATGATAACACGGCGTTGCGGATGCGGTCTTTATACCCTGAGTGGGAAGTCGGCAAAAGCTATGAAGCCGGACACAAGGTTCGGCACGGCGGCAAGCTGTGGCGAGTGATCCAGCCCCACACCAGTCAGGACGGCTGGCAGCCGGAGAACGCGGCAAGCCTGTGGGAGCAGATCAATGAAACCCACGATGGTACGCTATATGACGCGATCCCCTACGAGGGCAACATGGCGCTGGAATCCGGCAAGCACTACACACAGGACGGCGTGGTGTACCGCTGCATCCGCGACACGGGCAATCCGGTGCACCATGCGCTGGCGGAACTGGTTGGCCTGTATGTAGAAGCGGTTTGACCAACACGGGGGACGGCAAAAGAGCCTTTCCCCTTTCCTATGCAACGAATGAAAGGGGGTGAATCCCATGCTGACACCTGAGCAGATTCAAGCGTTCATTGACAATGACCGGGCAAGCAAACGGAAACAGCATGCGATGACTGGCCTTCGGTACTACGAAGGCGAACACGACATCAAGGGGAACAGAATCTTCTTCGTTGATGCGGAAGGCAACATCAGGGAAGACAAGACAAAGAGCAACATCAAAATCTGTCATCCCTTCTTCACGGAACTGGTAGATCAGGCGGTGCAGTATATGCTGTCCGGCAAGGAAGGCTTCATCCGTTCGGACATCCCGGAATTGCAGACGCTGCTGGATGAATACTTCAACGATAACGAAGACTTCACGGCGGAACTGTATGAAATCCTGACGGGCTGCATCGTCAAGGGCTATGAATACGCCTACGCATACAAGCGGAATGATGAGAAGATCGGCTTCCAGTGCGCGGACAGCATCGGCGTTGTGGAAGTCCGGGCAAAGGAAACGGATGACCACTGCGATTATGTCATCTTCTGGTACGCAGACAAGATCGGCAAGGATAACAAGAGGATCACACGAATTCAGGTATGGGATGACAAGCAGACATACTTCTTTGTTCAGGAAGATGACGGGCAGATCAAGCCTGACCATACCCAAGAACACAACCCACGTCCTCATATCATTTATCAGAAAGACGGCGATGAAAACACCTATTTTGAAGGGTTCGGTTTCATCCCGTTCTTCCGACTTGACAACTGCCGGAAGCAGTTCAGCGATCTGAAACCCATCAAGGCGCTGATTGACGATTATGACCTGATGTCCTGCGGCCTGTCGAACAACATTCAGGACACGGTGGAAGCATTGTATGTGGTCAAGGGCTTTGAGGGTGACAACCTTGACGAACTGATGCTGAACATCAAGGCGAAGAAGCACATCGGCGTTTCTGAAGACGGCGGTGTTGAAGTCCACAAGGTGGATGTCCCGTATCAGGCCCGGCAGGCGAAGCTGGAACTGGACGAAAAGAACATCTATCGCTTCGGTATGGGCTTCAATTCGGCCCAGATCGGCGATGGCAACGTCACGAACATTGTCATCAAGTCCCGGTATGCCCTGCTTGACCTGAAGTGCAACAAGCTGGAAATCCGCCTGAAGCAGTTCATGCGGAAGCTGCTGAAGGTCGTGCTGGCAGAGATCAACGCAGAGCATGGCACGGACTATCAGCAGAAGGACGTGTACTTCGCCTTCGAACGCGAGGTCATGACCAACGCTACGGACAATGCGCAGATTGAACTGACGGACGCACAAAGGCGGCAGACGGAAATCACCACGATCCTGAACATCCGGGACATCATCGGCGATGAAGAAGCGGTGAAGCTGATCTGCGAACAGCTTGACATCGACTATGATGACATCAAGGGCAACCTGCCTGCTGAAGTACCGGGGACTGATCCGTTGCAGGCGCAAAACATCCTGTCAACTCTGACCACGGAAGAAGTGATCACCGATGCTGAATAAGCCTGAACAGCGGGTCATCAAGCTGCAACTGAAGAAGGAACAGAAGGCGCTGGATGACCTTGAACGCCAGTACAAAAAGGCGCTGAAGGACATCGAAGACCGCATCCGGGTTCTGCAATCGGACGAACTGACACAGAGTCGCATCTATCAGATTCAGTATCAGAAGGCTTTGCGCAGTCAGGTTGCAGGCATCCTTGACAAGCTGCAAGGCGATGAATACGCCACGATTCAGCAGTACCTGCATGACAGCTATCAGGACGGCTTCATCGGCACGATGTATTCCATCCACGGACAGGGCATCCCGCTGATTGTTCCGCTTGACCAGCAGGCCGCTGTCAATGCCATCCTGACGGACAGCATGCTGAAGGAAGACCTGTACACCGAACTGGGCGTGAATATCAAGCATCTGAAGAAGACCATCACGCAGGAGATCACAAGGGGCATCGCCACGAACATGCCCTTTGCTGACATCGCGCGGAACATCGCCAACAGGTCAAAAGCCCCGCTGTCAAGGGCAAAGACCATCGTCCGGACGGAAGGCCACAGAATCCAGCAGGCATCCGCCAACGATGCACGAAACGCTGCAAAGGATCGTGGATGTGATGTGGTGAAGCAGTGGGACGGTACGCTTGACGGTGGCACACGGCCCACACACAGGAAGCTGGATGGTCAGATCAGGGAAACGGATGAACCCTTCGAAGTGGACGGCAAGACCGCCATGTATCCGGGGGACTTCGGCAAGCCTGAAGAAGACTGCAACTGCAGATGCGTTGCCCTGACCCGTGCGAAGTGGGCGCTGGATGAAGAAGAACTGAAGCAGCTGAAGGAACGTGCGGCGTTCTTCGGACTGGACAAGACAGATGACTTTGAGGACTTCGAAAAGAAGTATCTGAAAATCAAGTAAAAGGAGGATCATCTATGAATTACTGGGTGAACAAGCTGACTTCTCGCAAACTGTGGGTTGCTGTTGCTGCCTTTGTTTCCGGCCTGATCGTTGCCTTCAAGGGCGATGCTGAAACGGCTGAAGTGGTGTCCGGCATCATCCTTCAGGGCGCTGCCGTGCTGGGCTATCTGCTGGCAGAAGGTCTGGTGGACGCGAAGGGTGCTGAAGGCGTGACTGTCGTGCCAGGTGCATACGTCCCGCCTGACGATGCAGAGGAATTCGAAGAGTAAACCATCACAAGCGAAGGGAGGGATGCAGCGTGAAGATCATTCAAGCATACTTCACGAAGCATCCATGCTTCAACGCAAAGAAGAAGAAAATCACCCCGGTTGGCGTGTTCGTGCATAGCACTGGCTCTGTCAACCGGGAACTGCGCCGATATGTGGACGCAGAAGCGGAACTGGGCAGGAATCAGTACAACAACCACTGGAACAAGTCAAACGCCACGAAGTCCGTGCATGCCTTCATCGGCTATGACAAGGACAATGACGTGGTTGTTGCGGAAACCCTGCCACATGACGTTGCCTGCTGGGGTTCAGGCAGTGGCTCAAAGGGCAGTTATAACTACAACCCGCATGCATACATCCAGTTCGAAATCTGTCAGGGCAGCAATGACGATGCGGAGTATTACTGGAAGGCCATCGCGGTTGCGGAGGAATACTGCGCACACCTTTGCAAGCTGTACGGCTGGACGGCTGACAACATCACCAGTCATGCGGAAGCCCACAAGAAGGGCTATGCATCGAATCATGGTGATCCTGTCAGTTGGATGAAACACTTCGGCGATAGCATGGACAAGTTCCGTGAAAGGGTGCGGATGCGCCTGAATGTCACAGAAAGGCCCGCCACAGCCCCGGCAGTAAAACCAAAGCAAGACAACACACAAACGGCTGGAACGGCCCAGAAGACCGAAAACAAGCCGGAAAGCGTGGTGTATAACATGCAGACACTGCGAATCAATTCCAGTGGGACACAGGTCTGGGTTCTGCAACAGTTGCTGAACCGGACGATTGATTACACCTGCGGCAAGGCAGACGGCATCTTCGGCACGAAGACCCTTGCGGCTGTACGCAGGTATCAGGAAGCAAACGGCCTGACGGTGGACGGCATCGTGGGCAAGAACACATGGGCAAAACTGCTGGCATAAAGGCTCTGTCACACTGTGGCAGGGCTTTTATATATCTTCGTCCGGGGATGACGTAAAAAGCCCATTCCGACATGATGCAACCATGTAAAAAGCGGATGGAATTGCAAAAAGGAAAGGACGAAACGAAATGACTATCACAGAGATTCTGAAGGCAAAAGGCATCGGTGACGAACTTATTCAGGCCGTTATGGATGACATGAAGGCAAACAAGATCTTCACGGCATCCGAAGAAAACCTTGACGTGCGGTATGGCAAGCTGAAGACCCAGCATGACAGCGTGAATCAGCAGCTGACGGAAGCGAATGCGCTGATCGCTGAAATGAAGAAGTCCACGAAGGGACAGGAAGACCTTCAGCAGAAGGTGACTGCCTATGAAACCCAGATCGCAACGCTTCAGGCCCAGCTGGAAGAAACGCAGATCGATGCAGACGTGCATGTGGCCCTGCTTTCTGAAGGCGTGAAGCCGGATGACATTGACTATGTCATGTTCAAGCTGAAGGCGAAGGGCAAGCTGGAACGTGGCGAAGACGGCAAGGTCAAGGACATGGATGACAAGATCGCCGCACTGAAGACGCAGCTGCCTTCACAGTTCACTGGCGAAAAGCGGAAGAACATTCTGGAGAACAAGTTGCCCACCGATCCGGATAGCAACCACGGTGACGGCATCACCAGAGAAGCCCTGCTGAAGAAACCGTATGCGGAGCGGATGCGCATCTTCAACGAGAATCCCGAAGCATACAAGACTGCAATGAACAACTGACGAAAGGAAAAGGTGAAAAACTATGGCAATTACTATGATGGCGAATATGATCAACCCCGAAGTCATGGGCGATATGATCAACGCGAAGATTGAAGCCCTTGCGAAGCTGACCCCCTATGCGAAGGTTGACACCACGCTGGTCGGCGTTCCCGGTGACACGAAGACTGTTCCTTCTTGGAACTACATCGGCGATGCTGAAGATGTCGCAGAGGGCGCGGAAGTCGGCCTGACCCAGATGACCGCTGCCAGCACCACCTTCACCATCAAGAAGGCGATGAAGGCTGTCGGCATCACTCAGGAAGCTATCAATTCCGGTCTGGGCAACCCTGTGGGTCAGGCGGAGCATCAGCTGGCGAAGTCCATTGTCGGCAAGGTTGACAACGACCTGCTGGACGCTGCCCTGAAGGCCACTGTGTCTGTTGACACTGGCAAGGTCATCAGCTATGAGGGTGTCGTGGCTGCTGTGACCAAGTTCGAGGACGAGGAAGACGGCATTGAAAAGGTAATGTTCATCAACCCGAAGCAGGAAGCCCAGCTTCTGATTGATCCCCTGTTCACTTCTGCTGACCGCTTCACTGCTGGTGTGGCTGTCAACGGCGCTATCGGCAAGATCGCTGGCTGCTGGGTGAAGAAGTCCAACAAGATCAAGGCGAAGTCCGGCGTGTACACCTGCCCCATCATCAAGCTGGAAGCTGACAGCCCCGAAACCGAGTACACCGAGGACGAACTGCCTGCCCTGACCATCTTCCTGAAGAAGGATGTGTCCGTGGATCACGAGTGGTTCCCCAAGAAGCAGCAGCATGACATCACGGCGGCGAAGTACTACGGCGTTGCCCTGACCAATGACGCGAAGGTCGTTCTGGCGAAGTTCAAGGAAACCGCGACTGCGTAAACCATAACGAAAGGATGATCCGTTTTGATTATTACCGTCCCTGAAGTACGGCAATATATCAGCACGGATGAAGGGGATCAGGCGCTTGAAGGTCGGCTTCAGGCGCTTGAACTCCTGATTCGTGGCTATACGAACAACAATTTTCAGGTGCGCGGAACGGGCATCGTGGCTGATGTGCAGTCAGGTGTATTCAGGTCTGAAGCGAAGATTCCCTTTGAAGAAGGGGACACGGTTCAGGTCAGCGGCAGCGATAAGAATGACGGCCTGTATACGGTGCAGGAAGTCAGGGATGAAACCACGTTCGCAGTGAACGAACGAACCCGTGATGAAATTGACGTGTACGTCACTCAGGTTGAATATCCGGCTGATGTGAAGATGGGTGTGGTGAAACTGCTGAAGTACGATCTGGAAGGCCGTGACAGGGTCGGCATCCAGTCTGAAACGATTTCCCGCCATTCCGTCACCTATCAGGCGCAGGACGCATCCAACACGGTGCATGGCTATCCGATGCAGCTGATGGGCTTCCTGAAGCGGCACATGAAGGCCAGATTCGGACAGGGGCTGAGAGCATGAAGCGCATGGGCGGCAATACGGATGCAATCATCCAGATCAGCACAACCACGCAGAACGAATTCGGCATCCAGTCGAAGGCGTGGCAGAACGTGCAAACCCTGCGCGGGTACTTCGACCTGATTTCCGGCGATTCGCACTTCAGGGTGTACAACGCGAAGATTCAGGAATCTTCCCATGTGTTCATCTGTGACTATACGATCCTGAACCCGAAGGTCAGGACGGAAAACGCACGGATGGTCATTGACGGTGAAGCCTATGACATCACGCTGATTGACAACCCCATGCGGCTGAAAAGCCAGTGGGAATTCTTCCTGAAGTACACAGGGGGTCAGTGACATGCCTGTGAAATTCAATGATTACAGCATGCAGGTCACGGCGGCGCTGAATGACATCTCCCGGCAATGGCTGCATGAAGCATCCTTCGAAGTGCAGGCCCATGCACAGCGCAACTGCAAGATGGATGACGAAGAAGGGCGCAGGCTGCGGCAGTCCTATAAGAATGTCGTGGACGAAGACAAGGGTGAAGCCATTGTCGGAAGCCCCCGTGAATCCGTCTACTGGGAAGAATTCGGCACTGGTTCGCATGCTGCACACGGCGATGGTCGCAAGGGCTGGTGGGTGTACATCAAGAACGGCGAATCCCGCAAGAAGACGGGCCAGAAGTACAGCACACAGGCCGAAGCGGAAGAAGCGGCTGAGTTCCTGCGCAAGGTGAAAAAGCTGGATGCATACGCCACGAACGGACGCGAACCGAGTTACACGCTTGAAAATGCGTTCAAGAAGAACAGCGCAAAACTGCAAGCGGAACTGGAACGAAGGCTGAAGGAAGGGATGGGAGAATGAGCCTTTCGGCAATGAAGTTCATCACCAACATGATGAAAGACATCAGCGTTCCCTTTGCCTTCCTGCAATGGAACGCTGACATCCCTGCCCGGTACTGGGTGGGAAGCTGTATCGAACCCGAATCCCTGACAAGGGACGAAAACGGGAAACAGGACACAACCGTCATCCTGCAAGGCTATGCCGGGAAGGCTGACTGGATGCTCCTGTTTCAGGACAAGGAAACAATCGAAAAGCATGCATCACGGACAGCGATTCTTCCGGACGGAACGGGGATCGCTGTTTTTTATGGGGGCGGTGACATCGTCCCTGTGGGTGATTCCGACATCGTGAGCATGAAGATCAACCTTGAAATTCAAGAATGGAGAGTGAATTGATATGATCGCTGGCAAGAATGGCGTTACTGCCGAAACTACGAAGAATATCCTGTTCGGTGCTGGTACGATCCACAAGGGTCTGAAGCACACTGGCGGCAAGTGGAACTTCGAGGAAACCCTTGTGGGCGCGACTTCTGGCGGCAGCAAGCTGTCCATCGTGCCTGAAGTGTACGATGTGTCTGTTGACAGCGCTGACGTGCTGGTCAAGGGCCTGCGCGTGAAGACTGGCGAGAAGGCCACGCTGGAAGTCAACTTAATCGAACTGTCCACCGAAGTCATCGCCGCTGCGACGATGGGCGTTGTCGGCTCTGCGGCTGACCTGACTGGCTATGACATGATCGAGAGCAAGCCCGAAATCGAAGCTGGTGACTACTGGGAGAACATCGCCTTCGTGGGCAAGCTGCTGAACAACGACCTCGTCATCGCTATCCTTGACAATGCCCTGTGTACCACTGGCTTTGAGCAGGAGGGCAAGAACAAGGAAGGTGCTGTGGGCAAGTACACCTTCGAATGCCACGCTGATGCGGATGGTGACATGGACAAGCTGCCTTGGCGCATCTACTATCCGAAGGCTACTGAGTAACGACCCAACAGGGGCAGGGGACATCCCCTGCCCTTTCTTTTGAATAAGGACTGACCGAAGAAACAGGAGGAATGAACAGATGGAACAGAATTTCGAACTTCGCGCACTGAAGGCAACTGACTTTTTCCTTGTGACCCGCATCCTGTCGAAGATCGGCGTGAAGGAATTCAAGGGCTGCATCGAAAACCCCGAAATCAAGACGGCAATCAAGAATGCGTTTGACAATCAGGACGGCGGCAACATCGCTGATTCTGACGTGGCATCCATCGGCGTGTCCGTGGTGTTCGACATCGCGTCTATCGTGCTGGAACGCATGGAGAACTGCGAGAAGGACATTTACAAGCTGCTGGCAAACCTGTCCGGCAAGACGGAAAAGGAAGTCGCAAACCTGCCGATGGCACAGTTCGGTGAGATGATCATTTCCGTCATCAAGCATGAAGGTTTCCGTGATTTTTTTACGGCTGTAATTGCGCAGTTCAAGTAAACGACATCAAGCTGGCTGACCTTCTGTTTCAGCGGTATTCGAACCCGATGGAATTGCTTGACCTGATGATCCAGACCGGGCGGCTGAATGAATTCATCCGCGAAGTGATTGACATCCGGAACGAAGAACTGGAAGAAAAGACAGCGTGGGAAGTATGGCTTCATAAGGAGTTCACCCGAAGCTGGCATGACTTCCGAACCCAGAATGATAAGAGCAGCACCACCAACGCAGCACCATCGCAAGAGGAATTGACAAAGACAGTGAGCGAATCGGCACAACTGCTGATGAACTTCTGCCCTGATGGCGGGGGTGGACAGGATGGAACTGTTCAAATTGATGGGGACAATAGCGGTTGATGCGAATCAGGCCCACAAGGCGATTGATGACACAACCGCGAAGGCGGAAGACGCAGGCAAGCAATCCAGCAATGCATTCGCCACAATCGGCAGTGCGGCGCTGAAGGTCGGCACGGCTGTTGTAACGGCTGGCGCTGCGCTGGGCGGCGCATGGCTTGCGGCAATTGAAGGGACAAGGGAATACCGGGCGCAGATGGGCCTGCTGGACAGCGCCTTTCAGGCATCCGGGCATTCTTCGGCGGAAGCAAAGAACACCTATTCCGAACTGAATGCCGTGCTGGGTGATACAGAGCAGGCCGTGGAAGCGGCACAGCACATGGCACTGCTTGCTGACAACGAAAAGGAACTGTCCACATGGACGGACATTGCAACGGGTGTGTATGCCACATTCGGCGCAAGCCTGCCGATTGAAGGACTTGCGGAAGCGGCGAATGAAACGGCGAATACAGGCGTTGTGACAGGATCGCTTGCCGATGCTCTGAACTGGGCAGGTATCAGCGAGGATGACTTCAACAAGAAACTTGAAGCATGCACATCTGAACAGGAACGTCAAGACCTGATCATGAACACGCTGAACGGCACATACAGCAAGGCATCGGAACAGTACAAGGAAACGAACAAGGATGTCATGGAAGCCCGGAAAGCGCAGGAAAAGCTGTCGGATGCGATGGCTGAACTGGGCCGGATCGGTGAACCTATCCTGACGGCAATCAAGGACAAGGTCGCAGACATGGCGCTTGCTGCCATACCACACCTTGAGAATTTCGTCAAGAAGGTCAAGGACTTGAAGAAGTGGATCAAGGACAACGAGAACACCATTGACAAATGGGTGGCTGTCATCATCGGCGCAACGGTCAGCATCGGCACGTTCCTGCTGATTCTGAAGTGGGGCGCTATCATGTCGGCTGCGACAAAGGCAATCAAAGCGGTGCGCAGTGCAATCCTGCTGTTTAATGCGGCCTTGCTTGCGAATCCGATTGCCCTTGTGGTTGCGCTGATTGCTGGCCTTGTGGCGGCGTTCGTGTACCTGTGGAACAACAACAAGGGCTTCCGCACATTCTGGATTGACTTGTGGAAGAAAATCCAGTCTGCCTGCGGCTCTGCGGTGGACTGGATCAAGGACAAGTTCGATGGCCTGAAGGATGCGGCGGGCAAGGTGAAAACGTGGTTCAAGGATATGGGAAAGTCTATATCTGACAAGATGGAATCTGCGCAGAAGGCCGTGAAAAAAGTCGTGGACAAGATCAAGGGCTTCTTCCCGCTGAAAATCGGCAAGATATTCAGTGGCCTGAAGATTCCGAAGATCAGCGTGAGCGGCGGCAAAGCCCCCTTCGGCATTGCCGGGAAGGGATCACTTCCTTCCTTCGATGTCAAGTGGAACGCTCATGGCGGCATCCTGACACAGCCCACCATCTTCGGACGGATGGGTGATACCCTGCTGGGTGGAGGTGAAGCGGGAGCGGAAGCAATCGCACCGATCACCCTGCTTCAGGATTACATCCGGGCGGCTGTCAGTGCAGAGAACGAAGGTGTCAGGGCAACCCTGATTGAACAGACGGGCCTGCTGATGACCTTCCTGTCAAGGAATATGCCTAAAGCCGTATTGCTTGACACAGGCGCTGTGGTGGGTGAACTGACCCCGGCGATTGACGCAGGGCTTGCAAATCGCTGGAACAACACAAAACGAGGAAATACAAGATAAAAGGCTGTGAAACACCAGCCTTTTTTCAATGGAAAGGCAGGTGAAATGGCCTTGAATGTATTTGAACTATTTGGAAAGATTGCCATTGACAGCAGCGGTGCTGAAAAGGGAATCAAAAACACTGTCAACCATGCAAAGGACGCAGAAGGCAAACTGACGAAGACCTTCAAGAAGATCGGCACAGCGGTTGCTGCGGCGTTCTCTGTGAAGGCAATTGTGGACTTCGGCAAGCAATGCACGGAAGCATACGCATCCATTGCGGCTGAAGAATCTGCCTTTGCACAGATCATGGGTGACTATGCCGACACGGCAAACGCAAAGCTGAAAGCCGTTTCTGATGCAACGGGTGTATCCACCACGCGAATGACCAGCGCCATGACTTCCCTGACGGCGAAGTTCAAGGGCCTTGGCTATAACGTGGAGGATGCAACCACGCTTGCAACGGACGGCCTGCTGATTGCAACGGACGCTGCGGCCTTCTGGGATATGAGCCTTGACGAATCCATGTCCCACCTGAACAGCTTCATCAACGGCAGCTATGAAGGCGGCGAAGCCATCGGCCTGTTCGCGAATGACACGCAGATGGCTGCATATGCCGTTGAACAGGGCATCGTCAAGGACGCAAAGGCATGGGCCGAACTGAGCGAAGCGCAAAAGCAGGCCACACGCCTTGACTATGCGAAGAAGATGATGGCGGAATCCGGTGCAACCGGACAGGCTGCAAAGGAAGCTGACGCATACGCAAACGTCATGGCGAACCTGAAGGAAGGCTGGCGGCAGTTTCTGGGCGTTGTGGGCAAACCAGTCCTTGAAAAGTTCGTGCTTCCTGCGATGCAGAAGCTGAACGACTTCCTGCCGAAGCTGACCGAATCTGTGACGAACGGCATTGCGTGGCTGGAAGAAGGCTTTGACAAGATTGCATCCTACTTCACGGAGGTCTTCACCGAAGACGGCCTGAACATGGATGCGCTGCCGAACGCACTGAAGAACATGTTCCGCGATCTGGGCCGGGGTGTTGGCAGCATGCTGACCAGCTTCGGACGGACGCTTCAGAACGGCTGGAACAGCACGGTCTGGCCGATGATCCAGCGAGTCTTCAAGGCGGTGTTCGGAATCGAACTGCCGGACTGGGTAACTGTCAAGCAGAGTATTTCGGATGGCTGGAACAACATCGTCTGGCCTGCGATTCAGGGCTTCTTCACAAAGGCGTTCGGCATCACGTTGCCTTCGTGGGCAGACTTGAAGACTAATATCGTGAATGGCTGGAATAACACGGTCTGGCCTGCAATCAAGGGATTCTTCACTAAACCGTTTAGTATCACACTGCCTTCGTGGGAAGACCTGAAGACCAACATCACCAACGGTTGGAACAACACGGTCTGGCCTGCGATTCAGGGCTTCTTCACAAAGATGTTCGGCATCACGATGCCTTCGTGGGAAGACCTGAAGACCAACATCACTAACGGCTGGAACAACACAGTCTGGCCTGCAATCAAGGGTTTCTTCACGAATCCTCTTGATATTGTTTTGCCTGCATGGGAAACCTTGAAGACTAACATCGTGAACGGCTGGAACGACACAGTCTGGCCTGCGATTCAGAACTTCTTCAAAAATCCCTTTGAAGTCACCCTTCCTTCGTGGGAAGACCTGAAGGCTGGCATCGTGAACGGGTGGAACAACACGGTCTGGCCTGCGATTCAGGGCTTCTTCACAAAGGCATTCGGCATCACGATGCCTTCGTGGGAAGACCTGAAGACCAACATCACCAACGGATGGGGCAACGTTGTCTGGCCTGCGATTCAGGGTTTCTTCACAAAGGCATTCGGCATCACGATGCCTTCGTGGGAAGACCTGAAGACCAACATCACCAACGGTTGGAACAACATCGTCTGGCCTGCAATTCAGGGGTTCTTCACAAAGACGTTCGGCATCACCCTTCCTTCGTGGGAAGACCTGAAGGCTGGCATCGTGAACGGGTGGAACAACACGGTCTGGCCTGCGATTCAGGGCTTCCTCACTAAGCCGTTTGGCATCACACTGCCTTCGTGGGAAGACCTGAAGACTGGCATCGTGAACGGGTGGAACAACACGGTCTGGCCTGCGATTCAGGGCTTCCTCACTAAGCCGTTTGGCATCACACTGCCTTCGTGGGAAGACCTGAAGACTGGCATCGTGAACGGCTGGAACAACACAGTCTGGCCTGCGATCAAAGGCTTCTTTAGCAAAGCCTTTGAAATCGCGTTGCCTGTGTGGGAAAACCTGAAGACTGGCATCGTGAACGGCTGGAACAACACGGTTGTTCCTGCACTTGCTGGTCTGTTTGAAGCTGTGTTCGAGGTGAAGCCGGAAGATTCGGACGGCACGGAGGTCGGCGCAAAAATTCGTGCGTGGTGGGACTTGGCAGTCAAAGCAATCGGCGATATTTTCAAAGCTGTCTTCGGAGTTTCAACGGAAGATGAAGATGGTGTAACAACGGGCGAAAAAATCAAAACGTGGTGGAATTCTGTTGTAACATACATCGGCAACATTTTCAGGGGCTTCTTCGGTGTTGACACGGATGACGCAACAAGCACGGGCAACCGAATCATTAGCTGGTTCGAAGGTGTTTTGAAACTTGTGGGTAACATTTTCGGTGCAAGTTTCCAACTGATCACCAGTCTTTTTGCTGATGATGGCGTTCCGTGGACGGACAAAATCAAAGCATGGTGGGACAGCATCCTTGCAGGCATTGCAGAATTCATGAATGTGACATTCGGCCTGATTGCCCCTTCTATTCAGAAGGCAAAAGACAAACTGAAGGCATGGTGGAATTCTGTCTTGTCTGGGCTTGGCTTTACAATCCCGATTGGCACATCTGTCCATACTTCTGCATCCGGGGAAACGCACGGCGGCGGTGGCAGAAGGTTTGGCGAACTTGAACCCGTTACAAACGGAACAAAGCCGACACTAAACACGGGCGGCGGCGCGATGGGTGCGTTGCTGAACGATTTCGGCAATGATTTGTTGCCATACGCCATTGAGGGCTTTGCAACGGGCCTTGACTATGTCCCGCGCGACAACTTCCTTGCACGTCTGCATCAGGGCGAAGCAGTGCTGACCCGGAATGAAGCGGACGCATGGCGAAACGGAAGCGGCACTGCGAAGCTGGAAAGCGCACTGGCACAGGTGGCTGACCTGCTGCGGGACATCGCACGGAACACTGGCGCTGACAAGTCTGTTGTGCTTGACAGCGGTGCGCTGGTTGGTCAGCTTGCGCCGGGTATGAATGCATATCTGGGCCATCGGCAACGCCTGAACGGAAGGGGGAATGCATAAATGCGCGGTGTAACGTTTGGCATCAGCCATTCCTATTGGGACTGGGGACTGATGCTGAAAAAAGCGCCTGAAATCAGCCCTCCTGAACCGAAGACGCACTATGTGGACATTCCGGGTGCGCAGGGTGCGATGGACTTGACGGAGATGCTGACGGGCCAGGTGCAGTATAAAAACAGGGCGATCCGGATGGAATTTGTTACAGTGGCAGGCCGTGAAGAATGGTCTGCCATTTATTCTGCCATCCTGAACGACCTGCACGGACAGCGGAAGGAAATCACGTTTGATGATGACCCGATGCACTACTACACGGGCCGGGTGATTGTCGGCAATCCGACACGCAACGGGAATATCGTGACCATCACGATGACGGCGGAAGTTGAGCCTTTCAAAAGAACAGTTGACGGGACGGTGGTGCTGTGATGTATACCATGAAAGCGGACGGGGTCGTGTTCTACGACCCCGCTTCCGCCGATTTGGCGCTTCAGGTACTTTCTCCGAAGGCCAGCTTCGGCCTGAATCAGGCTGGTTCGCTGACCTTCGCCCTGCTTCCGGGCAATGCGGTGTATGACAGCCTGCACAAGCTGAAGACGGTTGTCACGCTGGAACGTGACGGTGAACTGATCTTCCGTGGGCGTGTGCTGGAAACCACGACAGACCTTTATAACCAGCGCGAAGTGTACTGCGAAGGTGAACTGGCCTTCCTGCTTGACAGCCTTGTGCGTCCGTATAACTACAACGGCAAGGCAGAAGCCCTGTTCCGTCAGCTTGTCGAAAGCCACAACGAACAGGTGGAAGAATACAAGCGCTTCGAAGTCGGCATGATTACAGCCCTGAAGGACGAAGACGAACTGAAGACAGAGGGCGGCGGATACGCTGACACGCTGTCTGAAATCAAAAGCCTGATGCTTGACGGCTTCGGCGGGTATCTGCGTGTCCGGCATGAAGACGGCCTGCGGTATCTGGATTATGTGGATGCATTCAACCAGAGTTGTCCACAGGAAATCAACTTCGGTGTGAATCTTGTGGATATTGAAAAGAAACTGAATGCACAGGATGTCTGCACAGTGCTTGTCCCGCTGGGCCATCAGGAAGGCAGCAAGCCGACAACCATTGCCGAAGTGAACGATGGCAAGGACTACATCGAAGACCCGGAAGGTATCGCAAAGTATGGGCGCATCATCAAGACGCACACATGGAGCGAATGCGAAGACCCGAAGGAACTGCTGAAGTTCGCGCAGGAATACATGGCTGTGATGAATGCGGAAACCACGCTGACCATCACGGCTGTTGCCCTGCAAGGTATCCGGCTGGGTGACACGGTGAAGCTGCTGTCCATCCCGCATGGTCTGGACAAGGAAGATGTCTGCACGGCGATTGACCTTGACATCGAAAACCCGGAGAAATCCGAATACACCTTCGGCTTCCCGCTGGAAACGCTGACGGAAAGCAATGCCCGAACCATCAAGGGCCTTGAAGACACCATCCATCATACGCACACATGGCTGTCGGAAACGGACACGGCCCTGCAAATCAATGTCGAAGCCATCAACCTGATCGGTCACAGAACCACCCAGCTTGAAATTGACGTGGATGCTGCGGAAGAAGCAATCACGCTGAAGGCATCGCAGGATTCCGTTGACATCCTTGGCGAAAGGCACACGGCTGTTGAACTGCGACTGGACGCTGCGGAAGATGCAATCAAGTTGAAGGCTGACCTGATCCTGCTGGACGGGTACGTCAAGGCAACGGACTTCGAAACGGAAACCCTGAAGGTGCTGGAAAGCGCACGAATCCCCGACCTGAAGGCGCTGGCCTTCGGTTGCAGCGGCACGGCGAACATCAACACCTTGAACGCAACGCAGGGCATGGTCGGTGCGCTGGCGGTCGGTACGCTTGAAGGTGTTGAATGCAGCTGGAAGGAAATCGAAGTGGTGACTGGCGGCAGTGTGGAGGTAACAACGCAGGGGGTGCAGTTCCACAACGCTTCCGGCAACCTGCAATCGATCACCTATGTCACAGGCGCAACGTTCAAGCCGAAGACAGCCTATATCAAATATCTGGGGGGCTGATAGCATGGACAAAGTCCTTGCATCCATCATGGAGCAGTTGAACCTGATCAGCGTACATGGTGACGATGTAGAACGCATGTATACGGTCAAACACATGATCCGCCAGCTTCAGCAGGCGTTTGCTGTAGCAAAGAGCGGAGAGGAACAGCCGAACAAGGAGTGATACCCATGAAGGGTGTTCGTTTCGGTGAATACCACAGTTTTGATGACCTGCACCTGATCCTGTCTGAAAAGGAAATCGGTGCGCCACAGGTCAAAACACAGACGCTTGACATTCCCGGTGGTGACGGTGTACTTGACCTGACGGACTTCTTCGGTGAACCGAAGTATGACAACGTACAGCACAAGTTCACGTTCACCACCATTCGCCCCCGGTCTGAATTCCTGTCGCAGTATTCAGCCGTCAAGAACACCATTCATGGGAAGAAGGTGCGGATTGTCCTTGATGATGATCCCGCCTTCTTCTATCTTGGCCGCTGTGACGTGTCCAGCTTCAAGAATGAAAAGAACATCGGCACAATCACGGTCACATGCGACTGTGAACCGTACAAGTACAAGGCGGCAGAAACCGTTGTCGCACAGGCTGTCAGCGGCACGGTGGAGGTCAGTTTGACAAATGCACGGAAACGTGCTGTCCCCCTTGTAACCGTCACAACGAACACCAGCCTGAAGGTTGTGTTCAGTGCCAACACCGTATGGGATTTGAGCGCTGGGTCGTTCATGCTCCCTGAACTTGAACTGGTGGAGGGTGTGAACATCGTCACGGTCATCGGCACGGGGACGATCACGTTCACATGGCGAGAAGGTGATCTTTGATGTATCGGGTTTATTGTGATTGGAATCTGATTTACCATTCGCGGATGGGAAGCCTGATGATTCACAACCCATCACTGGAACTTGAAGTCAACAAGACGGGCAGCTTTCAATTCACGGTGCAGCGGGATCATCCGTATTATGACATGATACGCAGGATGAAAAGCATCATCACGGTGTATCAGGATGACTTCCTGCTGTTCCGTGGGCGGGTGCTGAACGAGGATGTGGGCTGGTACAACGAAAAGGCGGTTTCCTGCGAGGGGGAATTGGCCTTCCTGATCGACAGCATCCAGCGACCCTATGACTTCACGGGCAGTATCACGGACTTCCTGTCCATGCTCATTGCAAGCCACAATGCGCAGGTGGAAGCGGAAAAGCAATTCACGCTGGGCAAGGTGACGGTCACTGACCCGAATGACTACATCGTCCGGTCTGACATCGACTACACAACGACATGGGATGTCATCCAGAAGAAACTGCTTGACTTGCTGGGTGGGTATATCATCGTCCGGCATGAAGACGGCATGCACTATCTGGACTATTTGTCAAGCATCAATGTCCTGTCCCCGCAGAAGATCACCTTCGGGAAGAACCTGCTTGACCTGAAGCGCATCCGCAAAGGGGAAGACATTGCAACGGTCATCATCCCGCTGGGCGCGAAGGTGAAGGACGCTGAAGGCAAGGACACGGACAAGCGGCTGACCATCGAAAGCGTGAACGGCGGGG
>UZAT01180915.1_pt1 | contig 44886 bp, 51 predicted proteins | sample 2160861 | NCBI WGS metagenome assembly UZAT01 (sample SAMEA5138306, study PRJEB28736) | viral metagenome | reverse complement strand
GAGGCTATAAAGAGCCTTCAGTTTGAGGCTAATCAGGCGGCTAACCGTATCAATACCTATGACCGTCAGCTTCTTAACCTTGAGTCTACCAAGGCTCTCAAGGGCGTACTTGAGAGGGAGAAGGCACAGGCTCGGAAGAAGGCGGAGCAAAAGAGCAAGGCGACTCTTGAGAGGTATCGTGAAAAGGCTGCCAAGACTCAAAGAGAACTTATGACTCGTTATCAGGAGTCCCGTAAGAGGGGTGTCGAGAGCAGAAATAAAACTGCTATGCGGCACAAGATCAAGGACGTGGTAAACGAGCTTAATCAGTATCTCTTAAAGGGTACGAAGGATAAGCACGTTCCCATCGAACTTCAGAAGTCTGTAGCAGAGGCGCTTAATTCCGTTAACATGGATACCATAAGTGCCGAGGAGAGAATTGCACAGAAGAGAGCCGAGATGATGAGTGCAAAGACTCCCGAAGCTGTTGAAAAATTAGCCAAGGAGATCGAGCATATTCAGGAAATGGGCGGTAATATGGAGGCGAAGCTTTCAAGGCTCAAGACCGCTTATGATAATATCATCAACTCTGACGATCCTCTCGTAGCAAATTCTCACGATGAGGTTATCTCCAACACCATAGGAAAAGTGATAGAGTACGTAGGAGACACACCTCTCAGAGATATGTCACTCGGTCAGCTTGAGGCGGTGTACGATATGTACAGGATGGTACTTCACTCTATAAGAACTGCCAACAAAGCATTTAAGGCAAAAAAGAGCGAGGAAATCTCCGTCATAGCTAACAGAGTTATGGAAGAGTTAGACAAGCTTAAGAAGAGGAAGACTCATCGTTCCAAAATGAGCGATACCATATCGGCGTTTGATTGGAATAACGAGAAGCCTATATATGCCTTTGAGCGTATGGGATCGGATACCTTTAGCGAGGTGTTCGCAAATGTCCGGGCAAGCGAAGATACTTGGGCGGTTGATATGACCGAGGCTCAGGAATTCCGCAAGGATCAGTACGATAAGTACAAATATGACTCTTGGGACTTCAACAAAAAGTATAGGTTTACCTCGTCTACGGGAAAGAGCTTTGAATTAACTCTTGAGCAGATAATGTCTCTGTATGCTTTTGCAAAGCGTGGTGACCAAGCAATAGACCACTTGAAGAATGGTGGATTTGTCTTTGACGGACTCACCGAGGTCAAGGAGAAGAACAAGCTTGGAATTACCAAGACCTATCAGTTAAAGGATGCAACGGCTTACAACCTCTCGGAAGAGATACTTGCAGATATTATCGGCAAGCTGACTCCCGAACAGAAGGCTTTTGCAGATGCTATGCAGGACTATCTCTCCACCGTAATGGGCGAGAAGGGAAATGAGGTATCTCTTGAGCTTTACGGTGTTAAGCTCTTCAAGGAGAAGAATTACTTCCCGTTGAGGTCCGCACCTCAATATCTTGAGAGGGCGAGAGAGCAAGCGCAAGGCGATGTCAAAATCAAGAACAAAGGCTTTACCAAGGAGACCACACCGAAGGCGAAGAATCCTATAGTGCTTACTTCCTTTATGGATGTATGGGCAGGTCACGTCAATGAGATGAGCATGTACCACGCATTCACTCTTGCACTTGAGGACTTCTATCGTGTGTTCAACTACAAGACACCTGCTTCTGAAACGATGGACTCTGAGGGTGTAATACCTTTCCTTGAGAATACTCACGGTGCTGCTGCGGTATCGTACATTGACCAACTCCTTAAGGATTTGAACGGTGGTGCGAGAAGCGATCCAAGGGAAACCATTGGCAAGGCTTTGATGTCGAGATTCAAGAAGACTGCGGTTATTGGCTCACTGTCTGTTGTTGTTCAGCAGCCTACCGCTATCGTAAGAGCGATGGCTCTTGTGGATGCTAAATACTTTGGTATCGCACCTATTTCAAGAGGCGTTATTAGAGCTATAAACCGCAAGAAGCACAAGGCTCTTTGGGCAGAGGTTAAGAAGTATGCTCCCGTTGCAATTATCAAGGAGATGGGATACTTCGATACCGGAATGGGTAAAAGCTCTGTTGAGTGGCTCAAGGGTGAAAAGACCTTTATGGACAAGGTTGATGATGTTCTTTCAAAAGCACCTGCCGTAGCCGATGAACTTGCTTGGATATCCATTTGGGAAGCAGTCAAGAGAGAGGTTGCACACAACAATTCCAATCTCAAGACCAACTCCGAGGAATTCCTTAAGCTTGTAGGCGAGAGATTTACCGAAGTCATTACCAAGACTCAGGTATACGATTCGACTCTTGCAAAATCTGCTAATATGCGCTCCAAGGGTACTCTTATGAATATGTGGACTGCATTTATGGCAGAGCCTACTACGGCTATTAACATGGTCGCAGATGCTATCCGCAAGGGAGATAAAAAGCACGCCGCAAGGGTGCTTGGCTCGGTGGTCGGCTCGGTGGCTCTCAATGCAGCTCTCGTGTCGCTCATATATGCTATGAGAGATGACGATGAGGATGAAACCTTTATAGAAAAATATTTCTCAAGGGTAACCACTGAGTTCGTTGACGGAATCAACCCGGTGACTTACATTCCCTTCTTCAAGGATATTTGGTCTATAATGCAAGGCTTCGACATCGAGAGGGCAGATATGTCTCTCGTTACCGACTTGTTTGATTCACTTCAGAAGACGGTTAAGGTCATTAACAAGGAATCTCCCGATATGGACGAGGTCTCCGAAGCACTTTGGGGCATTGTTGATAGCATCGCATCTCTTGCAGGTATTCCCGAAAAGAATATCCGCAGGGATATAGACGGTATCATCAATCTCTTCAAGACTCTCGGAAAGGACTCCGAAGGAAGGGAGACCACCTTTAACAGTTTAATGGATAAGATTGGTGACGATCTAAAGTCCTCAACTCCTATATGGGGTTGGTTTCCGAATGAAAGCAAAGCAGACAAGCTCTACGATGCAATCATGAGTGGCGACACGGCTTACATTGAACGTCTGAAGAGTGGATACAAGGACGATTCCTCATACAATTCTGCTCTTCGCAAGGCACTCCGTGAGAACGATCCTCGCATCAAGGAGGCTGCCGAGGCTGTGATAAACGGCAAAGGAGCAGAATATGCTCGACTTCTCAACGAGATAGCCGGTGAAGGCAAATTCCCTCGCAATATTATCTCAGGTGCAATAGGTGCCGAAGTAGATAAAATGAGAGAGGACGAGAAGTAAAAGCGAGGGGGGGTAGGTTTAGAACTTGCCCCCCTTTATGTTAAAATTTTTTTAACCTTTATAGGAGGATAAACAAATGAACTACAGTAAATTCAAATTTACACTCGATACGCACAAGCATCAGTCGCAGGTAGCGGTGCCTGTCATGGTTGGTGACACTGCGGTACAGTTGTATATCACTCTTACCGATGGTGGCTTCCCATATCGAATAGAGGATGGGTGTTGGGCGGTGCTATACGGAATGAAACCCGATGGCAAACCCATTAAGAACAATTGTATCATCGAAAACAATACAATCATTCGCTATGACTTTACGGCGCAGACTACCTCTGTTGCGGGTACGATCCCGTGTGAAGTTAGGCTTTACGGTCCTAACGGTCTCCTGACCTCTCCTTGCTTCAGCTTGGTTGTGGATGCTCGTATTTCTCACAATGAGAGCGATTTGGTATCCGATACCGAGTCTACGGCTCTTGACAGAGTGTTTATGTCGGAGGGCGAGCGAGTAGCAAATGAGCAGGAAAGACTTGCCGCAGAAGCATTGAGAATAGAGGCAGAGGAAGCACGAATCGAAGGCGAGAAAGCAAGAGTCGAGGCAGAGGAAGCACGAAAAGAAGATTGGGAGGCTTTGACGAAAGAAACTGACATCGTACACCTCGATAAAGGCGAAGGCAGATGTTCAATCGTTCAAAAGAATGGCGGTGTAACAGGTAGCAATGGAGTGTCGGTTGTAGCAGATGCAAAAGCAAACGGAAGGTCAGCGATAGCCGTTAATGCAAGAACGGAAGCAAACGGTGACTGTTCATTTTCACAAGGTTACAACTCTAAAGCCTATACTAAAGCCGATGCAGTGTTTAACAGTGCCGTGTCAGGTTTGACCGAAGCGGAATTTAAGGAAGCTTATCCCGACGGTTATCTTCTCAGCGGCGAGTACCTTGACTACAACGCTTTTAAGAAAAGAGTGTGTAACAACGGCTTTGCGGTGAACGGAGGTAGAGCAATCGCAACGAATAGCTTTAGTTGCGGTGGTCATTCAGCAGGTAAAGGCTCGTATGCGCCAAATTCGGCTACTTTTGGTGAACAATGTAAAACTGTTGCAGCACCGTATACTGCCGAAGGCGGTACAACAGGAAACGCTAAAAACTCAATCTGCGGTGGCTCGGTTTCTTACGGTTATTCGCCTAACAGCATTGTCTACGGTTTTCACTTAACCGCACCCTACCACGAAGCAGACGGTCAACCTCTTGCAAAAGCCGTATTCGGACATTATAACAGTTATGCCCGTGACAGACTTATGCAAGTCGGTAACGGAACAGGAGACGGAAACAGAAAAGATGCTTTTGCTGTAATGTGGGACGGCAGGGCAAAAGTTCAGTCCGCACCTATTGAGAGTGACGATGTTGTAAGATTAGGTGACTTGCCGGATTTAGATGTTGCAACTAAAAACTATGTAGATAAAGAACTTGCACCTGCAAAAGCCTTCCTTGATAGAGCAAACATCGATACGGGCGATAAAACGGTCATAGATACTCTGAAAGAAATCCAAGACTATATAAAGTCGGATGAAACCGGAGCTTCTGCTATGGCGGCATCGATTCAGCAAAACACGGAAAGTATCACTGATATCGTTGATGGTGGTGTACTTGTCGGGTATGCAAGGAACTCTGGATATGCGTTTGAGGCTGGTAAGGCAATCACGGATGGTAACGGAAACAATATAGCGGATACTTATGCGACTAAAGCCGACGTTGCCGAGTTCTATAGTCCTGCGGAAGTATTAACTCTTTCCTTCCGAAACTTCGCCTATGATGAGTCCACCGGCGAGTATGTTCACACCGATGACTTCTATGTAGGCGGAGTACTCCTTGGCGTAAGGTTTGTAGCCGCAACTAATAAGGAGGGAGTAAGCTGCAGATTTACAGGTGGCGAGGTCTCTTTATCCGCAGGCGGTGGCGACATACTCACAGTCCATACAAAAATTTCTGCAGAATTTCGTACTAAAACCCCAATAGCCTCTGGTGAGGAAGTGAAAATCAAATTAAAAGTTCAACGCTTCAACTTCAGAGCAGCGTCGTTGTAGGAGGTCTAAATCATGAAAATACAGACATTCAATAACAAAAAAGGCTTGATTTACGGGACCGACACGAGGCGCATTTCCTGTAATAGAGAAGGTGTGTTGAAGATCGGCACTACCGAGGTAAACGTTTCTCCCGATACCGAGTCTATTATGCCTGTGCTTGTCAACGGATGCACCGGGGTATACAAGGCAACCTTCACGGACAAGTTCGGTGATGTATACGAGCTGGAAAAGGTCACGATCAAGGGGGGGCGAATCGAATCGCCTCCTCAGACCGCAATCGAATTTATGGAGCTGAGGTGCCGGCTCGAAGAAATAGAAGCCGGATGCGAGAGAATGAGGGAGCAGCTTCACGAACTTTCCAACATCTTCGATACGAATTCATTAAACTTTTTAATAAAATAAGGAGAAAACCGATGAAAAAAATTCTTGCACTTATTCTTTGCGCTGTGTTGATATGTGCAGCGCCTGTTGTCGCTATGGCTACGGAGGAATCGCCTTCCGAAGAGGTAGAGACTCCTACCACGGAAGAGGTCACCACGGAGGGTGAAAATACGGAGCCTGAGAAGACATTTACCGAGTCCATTGTGGAGTATGTACAGTCTCACTTTGAGGAAATCTCGGTAATAGGCACACTTCTTCTCACTATATTTTACGAGATACGCAAGCATAGCAAGCTGAACGGCTCTATCGGCATCCTCAACAATAATGCTGTTACTGTTGCCGAAAAGAGTGCGGATGCTATCAATGCAGCTTTGGACAAGGTTGAGGCTATATCGAAGCAGGTCGAGGGATATCATAAGGCATTTGATTCACTTATTGAGGAGATACGAATCAGCGATGCCGAGAAGACTGCACTGAAGGATGCACTTGTCAAGGTCGAATCCTATCTGAATACCTCAAAGCTCGCAAACCTTGAATTTGCGGACGAACTTGCAAATCTGCTTTGCCTCGCTAACATACCTAATGCCAAGAAGGAAGAGTTCTTCTCACGTCATCGAGCTGCCGTTGATGCTATTGCCGTTGCGGAACACCCGGAGGTGAATACTGATGACGGACAGGAAGCGTAAAACTCTTTATTGGCTTTTTAAGCTTGCCGGGATACTTGTATCCTGTGCATTGCCCATAATGGCTATATTTGAGAAGTTCCCATTGTGGAACGAGAGACACGGAACGAGTCGCACCGTGGGTATTGGTATCATTCTCATCGCTATCGTGTTGCTTATCGTCTTCCGTAAGACCGTCTTTGGTTTTATAAAAGACCGCCTTTCACTTAAGCATGCACCACCTCTTGCAGTGTGGATTGTGTTCCTTATCATCTCTTACATTCTCGTTTATCTTGGAGAGGTTATGAGGGATATGACCACGGTCTTTTGGATGGGATTTATAGGATGTGCTGCAGGTACGTTCCTCACATACCTTTCGGAGCGATTCATCAAAAAAGGAAGTGATCCTGAATGAATGACCTTGAAAAGCTTCCAAGCGAGAGAAAAAAGCTGTCACAGTATATCATAGGCAATGCCCGGACACTTATGATAGTGTTCATCCTCTTCACGGTGGTTGTGGTTATGACTACCGATATCAGGCTGGTAACCATATCGAATATCACCGACCTTGGAGTAGAATTCTTTCTGATTTTGTTCGCTTCCTATGGTATGTATATATGCTGTGCGGATGGTGGCATAAAAAACGGATATGAGACAGAAGCATACAAGGCTTCCGTCATCCGCTTCGATGAGTTGAAGAAACGCATCGAGGATTCTATGCTATTAAGAATGGATGAGTTCTGCAATCATTATGTTGACGAGGAACTTCGGAAGACTCGAATGCAGTATCTCTCTTTAGCTTGTATTCCTTACGATATCTACATGGAGAAGTATGTGAGGCTCGGTGCGAAGGACATTGATGTCCTTACCGAGCTAACCATCCCTCAGAAGAAGGCGGTTAAAAAAGCTAACCGGGTGCATCGTATCAAGCTTACTCCCGAGATGATTATGACTCAAGGCAAGACCATACATACTCGTTCAGCTCTTTCCGCTACTCCCGATACGATGAAGAAAATCACCTTTACCGCCAAGATAGCGAAGATGAGTTTCATATCCTTTTGTATGTCTCTCGTTGCTCTCGATATCATTTTCGAGCCATCGTGGACGGTGTTTGCAGAGGTCTGCTTGAAACTCGCAACCGTGGTTATAAACGGCTTTGACGGACACAAGGAAGGTTTCAACAACATCACTGTGCATACTGTGAATTATGTGAATAATCAGTCGGTATTGATGCAGCAGGCGATACAGTACATCGAGTCACATCCGGTGGCAATAACAGACACCACAACCAATGATTAAAAACATGAGAAGGACATCCTACAAGGGATGCCCTTTTCTACTACATATTGGAGGTGGTTTTATGGCAAAGGAAGTAGCCGTAAGAGCAGTAAAGACCTTTTGGCAGGCTGCCATTGCTTACCTTGTAGCGACCTTAGGGGCAGGTGTGGACTTGTTTGAGCGAGAGGTTATCGGGGGAATCTTGGTAGGCGCTTTGGCGGCAGGACTCTCGGCATCGTGGAACGGTGTTGTGCAGCCTATACTTGATAAGAGCAGAGGGGGTGAGTAAATGAAGGTGTTTATTGGTGTCGGTCACGGTGGGAGTGATCCCGGTGCCGTTTCGAATGGTGTGAAGGAGAAGGACTTGAATCTCTCCATAGCAAAGGCTTGCAGAGACGAGCTGAAAAGATACGATGTAGAGGTTAGGATGAGCCGTACCAAAGACGAGAACGATCCCTTAGGTGAGGAGATAAGGGAGTGCAATGCATTTTCCCCGGACCTTGCGGTAGACATCCATAATAATGCCGGTGGAGGTGACGGTGCCGAGGTGTTCTATCACTATGGAGGAGGGAAGTCAAAAACACTTGCCGATAACATCCTCGCAGAGATCGTGAAGGTGGGGCAGAATTCCCGTGGAGTAAAGACAAGGAAGAACTCACAGGGGAAGGACTACTACGGATTCATCCGAGAGACCTCTGCTCCTGCGGTTATAGTTGAGTGTGCTTTCGTGGACAACGCCTCAGACCTCAAAATTTTAGCCACAGAGGGCGATAGGCAGAAGGTGGGGCAAGCAATCGCAAAAGGCATCTTAAAGACAATGGGTGTAGAGATTCAAGGCGATAGGCTATACAGAGTGCAGGTCGGAGCTTATCTACTTAAATCAAATGCCGAGGATATGCAAAAGAAGATAAAAGCGGTTGGCTTTGATGCTTTTATCGTGAAGGAATAAAAAGAAGAGCATCCTAAAGGATGCTCTAATCTTATTGTCCTATTAACGTCAACATTGATGTAGAGACGAATAGGAACATTGATGATGTAGTTGATAGGCGCAAAAAAATTACACCTTCAACTTTACTTCAATTTCAAGAGGTGGGTTAGTCCAATGTGCGCCTGTTTCCATTGGATTAGGTTTCAACCGTCTGCCTTTTCCGTCCGGTCTGCCGTTTTTGTAGGTTTTCTTTTCGGGGTTTTTAATGCGCTCAGGCTTTGCTCTATTGTAGTCTATTCTTTCTATGCAGTCTTTTAGGAGCATGTTCTTTAACTGTGCATCTACATCGGGGTTGAGGAGAGCTTCTAAAGCCTCTGAGAATCGGTATAGCTTTTCTTTATAGTCTACAGGATCGGGCATTGATTTACGAGCATTACACATAGCCTCTTTTACTTCCTCTTTTTCTTTGAGGAGCTTTTCGTTCAATACGGCAAAGATATGTGGAGGCATTCTTTGAGCCGGATCGGGATTTGCTTGAGCTTCCCATTGTGCGATTTCCTTGGCTTCAAGTTCTTGCATTTTTTTCTCAAGGTTTTTGAGGAGCTTCTCGTGGAGCTTAATAGAATCACCATTGTCGCTCTTCACTCTTATCTCGAAGTCGGCAATGCACTGCCTTAATACCTCAACTATATATTTTTCAAAATCCTCATATGTGCAAGAGCCTGTGTGACAATGAACGTGATCGTTGCAAACAAGTCTTGGCGCTCCGCCGTGATGCTTGTAAGTTCTTAGTGTCATTGCTCTTCCACATTGGCAGTAAACCAAAGTTGCAAAGGGGTTTCTTACCTTGGTCTTTGGCTTGGCTCTGTGATTGCGACCTTGTTTTTCAAGAGCTGCATTGAAAAGCTCTTCGGAGATTATTGCAGGGTGCTTACCATCATAGATTAAATACTCTCCTATTTTTGATTTAGGCGAGGTTTTTACTATCTCTCCATCCTCTACAATGGTGACGGTCTTACGCCAATTCCATTTGACCTTTCCGAGATAATGCACGTTCTCTAACAGGTCTTTGAGACCGGCAGGTGACCAACGTTCTCCCTTGGGAGGCTTGATGCCTAACTCATCGAGATGGTGACAGATATTAATCCTTCCCATATCCTTATTTACATACATATCAAATATCATACGGACCACGTTAGCCTCCTCTTCGTTTATAGCGAGAGTGGGGCATTTTCTTTTGCCTTCTGTTATCCATATCTTATCATATCCATAAGGTGGTCTCGAGCCGATATAGTTTCCTTGACTTACTGAAAGAAGCTTACCTCTATTCATTATTTTCTTAGTGTATTCAAGGAACTCGTTGCCTCTTTTAAGCTCTCGCTCAAAGGCATCACGGTCATACTCGTCTCTAAGGTCATATGACTTCTGAGGAGTGACAGCAAGGGTGTTTGTGAATCGGAATAGTTTGATGATCCTACCGGCATCCTCAAGGTCACCACGAGAAAGTCTCTGCACCTCAACGATGATGACACCCTTAATCTTGGGTGATTCCATCTTTTTAAGAATTTCTTGCATCCTTGGTCTATCTGCAATAGTCTCACCTGATACAACCTCTCTGTACTTGTTCTCTTCGGGGACTTTTGCTCCAAGATTGCGCTCACACCACTCGTCAAGGATTGCTTCGTGCTTTGCGAGAACTTCTTCTACAGATAGAAGAGGATCGTCTGAACGGGACTTACGCAGATAGACGAGGAATTCGTCTACGCTGAACTGTGAAAAATCAATGTAATTGTACAAGTTACCTCCTCCTTCTTTCATTCGTCTTCAAGTAACATATCTTCAAATTCTCTTGGAAAATTAACTCCGCAGGCATAATCATCATCAACCTGCCAATTGGGATTATCTGAATGGTCTTCATCCCCAAAGGCAATCATTTCCTCGGTCATCTGTTTGACTGCTAAGTCATAAATCTTTCTATACAGGTCTTCAAGCTCATGGCATCGGGAGAATTCGTTATAGTATATATCGGGTTGTGTGCCGAATTTTACAAGTCTCTCTGCCTCTTCCTCTGTAAGCTCTACTTCAATCTCGGTCTCGCCTGAGTCACCTTTACCAAAGGCGCAGTAGGCGATAAACGTGAATTCTTTCATTATCTCCTCCTTTATTTATATGCTTTATATCCAAGATCGGAAATATCCATTTCTGCAGATGGACATAATGAGTTTTTAAGCCAATCTAAAATGTCACAAAGCATTTCGTGCGATAATTCTTCGCAAAGGCTGCCCATTCTTTTAAACTCCTCTATCTTTGGCTTATCTTCCTCGGGGACTTTTACTATGACCTTGCCATCTACATACTCGTGTGGATAATCTGCCATTGATATTGTGTCACCAATTGTGTCGCCGTGTTCTATCGGAGTTTTATTTGTAAAAGATTTAGGAGTATGATAATATTCTAATCCACGAGTAAAACCATTGTTGTTTATTAAAGTAATAGTGGATAATACTTTTTCGCCATTAATAAATAGAGGCACTCTTACCTCTAATTGATAACCTTCATAATCTGTTAGAGAGTAGGTAACAAATAGCTCGTGAACATAACCCGTATCATAATGTAAAGCAAATTCATTGTCAGTATAAACGAGTTTTGTCCCGTTGACTAATTCTCCGTTATCAAGCAGCCAATTATATAAGCGTTCTTTGGAGTATGCCTTATCGCAACCGCTTAATGTACTCAAGCATATTGAAACAATCAAAATTGCTGAGAATAAAGAGACTATGAACTTTTTCATTTTTGTATCTCCTTAGTTATTAGGTATAAGTTTTCTATAGAATTTATGCAGCTCAAGAAGCTCGTCCTTGTGCTGAAGCTCTTGCTTGAGGAGCTGAAGCTCGGTCTTCAGGTTAGCGATCTCTACCTTTAATCTTTCATTCTCGATCTTGGTAAGGTCACGCTCCGACTCCATAATGGTGGCGGTCTCTTTTACCACCTCGATAGTCTCCTGAGCTTCTACAAGGCTCTCCTGTACCTCTATAATGGATGAGGAAGCCAATACCACATTAGCATCGGCAAGTAGGTCTTCAAGAGGTACGTTTAGTGCTTTGGAGATTCGGTGTAGCGTTGATGCCAAAGGCTCGCTCTTGCCGGAGAATATATTTTTAACAGTGCTTAAAGGTGTTTTGCTCTCCTCGGCAATCTGTTCGTAGGTCATCTTTGATGCTTCTTTATAATATCGTAAGTTTTCGAGTAGCATATGTTGTCCTTTTCAAAAAAATAGTATTATTCTCTGTGCTTTTTCGGTACAGAACTTGAGTACCAAAAGTATCAAAGTTGAGTATTGATTTTACATTTTTGCGGTTGTATAATTTATGCAGAAAGTAAGTATAAAATTTTGTCGAAATTTGTTTGACAATTCTGATTTAATATCATATACTGAAGTCAGAACATGTGTTTGCTTTAAAATGAAAGGGGATTTGAGAATGACAGCCAACGAAATTGAACTAATTGAAATCATCCGTGAAAACGATCACCCGGAGATAGCCTTAGTCACGGCTGTCGAAACTATTCTTTCGTACCTAAAGCAACTCGGATCATCCCAAGAACAAGCTGCTGCTGGTCTTCGGGAACTTGCCTAAATAAATCGAGTAACATCTTTTCTCCCTCGGAAAGCTTCGGCTCTTCGGGGGATATTTTTTCTTTTTCCATAGGAACGTCATATCCCATTAGCCAAGCTTCGCTTACGTTGAGAGCCTTTGCCATAGCATAAATTCTATCTTGCTTTGGCTCGTATGCGCCGCTTAAATACAAACTCAGGGAGCTTTTAGGTACATTAGCAAGCTTGCAAAGCTCAGACTGCTTCATATCCCTTAAATTCAAGGCTTTTGAAATTCTATGTCCACAAGAAGCGACTCTTTCCTTATACATTACTTCACCTCCTTTTTCTATATTATACCATAAGAGTTTGGAAAATGCAACACTTCTGACGAGAAAATGCAAAAAAAGTTTGGAAAATTTCAAAAACCCTCTTGACAAACGTATGTTCGGTGTTGTATAATGATGCCAAGGAGTTTGGAAAACCAAACTCAATGGACAACTTAAGGAAGGAGGGCGGAAGATGAGTTACAACTACGCAAAGCTTCTTGGCAGGATTAAGGAGTGCGGTTTCACTCAGGAACAGCTTGCTAAGGCAATCGGCAAAAATAAAAGTACCTTAAGTGCAAAGCTCAATGGTCAATTTTCTTTTACTGCTAAAGAAATCGATGACATTTGCAAGGTACTTGATATCTCCAATGATGAAATTGGTGGATATTTTTTTGCAGTATAAGTTTGGAAATCCAAACAAAAACGGTGTAGCAATTCAGTAACACACTGAATACTATACACCAAATGCAATTTTAAGGAGTGCTTATGAAAGCAAAGGACACCTACCAAGAGCCTAAGACTTACGAGTATCCCGGTGCCGTAGTAAAGGTTTACTCCCCGGTCCTTACGGAAGAGGAGAAGAAGAGGCGGATGGAGAGGATAGCGAGGTCGGCAGAGAGGCTCTTAAAATCAAATTAAAAATGGAGAACAGAAGATGAAAAAATGGATTGCAACTCATACCAAAGATGGATCAACGTTCAGGGATACGGAGATTGAAGGAAAGACCTATACCGATGCCTATGTCAATTTCTCAGTTAAGTATCCTGATGAAATTATTACCGAATTGAAGGAGGCTTAAGATGGAATTTCGTATTGGTGACAGAGTTAAGGTAAGACCTTATGACAAGATGCCCGAGGAGGTCCGCCACAGAGGACTTGGCAAATCTGCGGACAAGCAGGGCGAGATCGTTGACATAATGCATAGCAGTGCTAAGGGCGGCAACGTATACAAGATTTGCTTCGATGATTGCGACATCGCCTCAAGAACTGAGTTTGTAGAGGGAACGTTTGACCTCATCTCGGAGGATGAAGCACCTCAGTATACCTACGAATTTGAATACCTTGAGAATCTCGTTGTGGCAAGGCTCTATGAGATCACCGGGGACTCCAAGACGGAGATAGCCAAGGGACACGGTCACATCTTTCACGATGGAATTTTAGGCATAGCGCAGGCAGCCTCGTATGCCCTCAAGAAAATCTATCAGAAATTAGGGGGAGAATGAGATGGATTATATTCCCGATTACAACGATCTTCATGACGAGTATGAACGGGAGCAGGAAAGCAAGCTCGATAGGTATCCCAAGTGCGACTGTTGTGGCGAGCCTATCACGGACGATTATTTCTACAACATAGACGGTACGTTCATTTGCGAGGAGTGCCTCAATAGCGAGTACCGTAAGAACACCGATGAATACATAGGAGATTAAGAAAGGATTTTTATTATGAGATACAAAGAAGTTTATCACTTTTTAGTGTTGGATGAGATTAAGAAAGATAATACGGTCTACGGACTTGACAAAAAGCGGAAGACGGTTTTTAACTGCAACCGTGAGAGCGTAGAGCGCCTCATAGAAGTGCTTGAAGAGGCTAAGGGCAATACCAATCGCTATGAATTTTGGATGGAAATAAAAGAATCGGAGGATAAAGAAAATGCTTAAGAGTTTCAATGAGTTAAGGAAGGTTGACGTAGCTCCTTACATCAAGCAGAGAGATGGTGCGGATTATTTGCCGTGGGCAACGGTGGTTGACCTTCTGCACGAACACGGTGCCGAGAAGGTATTCTTCTCTCCTGTATACAACGAGGATGGAAGCAGCTTGTTTATGTCCTCTCAGACCTTCACCGATAAGTCCGGCAACAACAACAGATGCTACGAGGTCCGCATCGAGGTTACGGTGGATGATGACACCTTTATCTATAGTTATCCCTTGCTCAATGGAATCAATCCCGTGAAGGATAACTCGCTCAATCAGAACGTTGTATTCAAGGCAATGGCGAGAGCATTCGTCAAGGCGGTTGCGCTTCGTTACGGTCTCGGATTCTCCCTTTGGTCAAGAGAAGAGGTTGATGCTCAGGATGAGGATGATATCTATAAGCACAACCTGTTCGCCATTAAGGAAAGATTCCAACAGGAATATACGAGAGTCCTTCGTAACAAGAAACTCTCCACCAAGGAGATTGCAGAGAAGTGCGAGATGACCGAGGACGAGGTTAAGGTTGTGTTTACCTACTTTGACCAGCTTGATCGCTTCGAGAAGAAGCTGATTGCATTATGATAGCATCGCAGGATAGGTCGGGGTACTTTGGTGCTTCCGATACGGACAGAATCATCGGCAACTACAAGACGGCAACCTTTGAAAAATGGTGGATGCAGAAGATAGGCATCAACCGGGACCGCTTTGACAATAAGTACACCTCCGCCGGTACTCACTATGAGCATCGCATCCTTGAGTCACTCGGCATCCCGATGGAGTTGGACAAGCAGGTTATTATTGAAGACCTTTTGCTTCGTGTCAACCTTGACGGAAACACCGAGGACACAATATTCGAGTGCAAAACCTACGGCTTTGAGAAAGGCTTTAAGATGCCTAAAAAGTACATCGACCAAGTGCAAGTGCAAATGTTTGCATCAGGCTTCAGAAGGGCGAAAATCATAGCCTACGGACTCAAGGAAGAGGACTACGATAACTACTTCCACGATATCGATCCCGATAGAAGAAGCGAGTTCGTTATCGAGTATGATGAGAGGTGGATAAACGAGGTGTATCTGCCGAAGCTTAAATTTCTTGTGGAGTGTTTGAGAGAAGGGAGGTTTCCGGTTTGAAGGTTAGTGGCAAGATAGTCGGTGCGAACATCGACTTCAGAACAAATAAGCCTCAGCTTACCTTGGAGGTTAATGAGTTAAACGATTTTAAGCAGCTCGTTGACGATATGAACGGATGCGAAAAGCTTTCAATCGAGATAAAGCCTTACCGGGCGAGGCGGTCCCTTGATGCAAATGCCTATGCTTGGGTGCTTATGGACAGGCTTGCCGAGAAAATGGGTGAGTCTAAGGTGGATATCTATCGAGAGTACGTTAGACATATCGGAGGCAATTCCGAGATTGTGTGTGTCAAGAATTCTGCCGTAGAGCGACTCAAAGAAGGTTGGGGCAAGAATGGTATAGGTTGGGTGACGGATACTCTCCCAAGCAAAATAGAGGGGTGTACGTGCATCATTCTTTACTATGGCTCATCTACCTACGATACGGCACAGATGTCAAGACTCCTTGATTTAATCATTCAGGATTGCAAGCAGCTTGGAATACCTACCGAGACTCCCGATGAGATTGCAAGACTCAAGGCTTTGTGGGGTGAGTAAATGGAGAGCATCTTACAGAAGGATACCGAAAGATGTTTGATATGTCACTCAAGGCAATGGCTCGAATGGCATCACGTTTTCGGAGCTGCCCTCAAAAAGAAATCAGAGAAGCATGGTCTTATGGTCAGACTCTGCCACTATTGCCACAACGAGCCTCCATATGGTGTGCATCAGAATAGAGTTCGTAGGCGAAAATTGCAAGCGTTTGCACAAGAGAAGGCGATGCAAAAATACGGATGGAGTGTAGAGGACTTCATCAAAGAATTTTACAAAAATTATTTATAAGGAGAACGATATGGAAACCAAAACCAAGATAACTCAAAGAGACATCATCCTTTGGCATCTTCAGAATGTGGGTACTCTCACAAGGGCGCAGGCTATGAGTGAGTATGGCATAGTCGAGCTTCCGGCTCGTATCGTTGAGCTTAAGAGGCTCGGACACAACATCACAAGCGAGAAGGGGCATTCCACGAATCGCTTTGGCAAGGTTACATTTAACATCTATAAATTGGAGGAAAGCAACAATGGCATTTAATAAGGTTTTTATTATGGGTAATATATCAAACGAGGTGGAGCTTAAACAGACTCAGAGTGGCACTTCGGTTTGTTCGTTCAACGTGGCGGTTAATCGCTTCTCAAGAGAGCCGGATGCAAAGAAGGTGGACTTCTTCACCGTGGTCGCTTGGCAGGCAAAGGCTGAATTCGTTAGTCGTTACTTCAAAAAGGGACAGGCTATCATCGTATGCGGTAGGCTTGAGAACAGAGAGTGGTCTGACAAGCAAGGAAACAAGCGTATTTCAACGGAAATCATTGCGGAGGAGATTTCATTCGCCGGTAATAAAGAAAACTCCACAGAGGCAAAAAATGAGCCTTATACGCCGAGTGCCTACACTCAGAATAGTCAGAATTTTGAGGAAATTCCCTCGGATGGTGATTTGCCGTTCTAAAGGAGGGGAATGCTGTGACAAGAGTAATAATCAGATTCAAGGATGGTGAGCATCTTAACCTACCTGCGGACTGTTTGGACTTCCGTGAAGGGTGGATCGTGGCTTGGAAAGGCGATGACATTGTAGTAGCCGCCAAGATGGAAGAGGTCAATGTCTGCTACATAAGCGAGAAGAAGGAGTGATACATAATGACTGAGAAAATAAGAGAAAGAAACTCGGAGTGGGCGCAAAGATGGAGCGAACACGAATGGGGTAGCTCAGAGTGGCGGCAATTTATTATTGCTCTTATCCGTGAAGGAGAAATAGCACAAGATAAGCTTAATGAAATCGAGCCACTTTACAAAGAACAAGAGCGCTATATAAAGTATCTTGAAAGGCAGATAGAGTTGCTGCAAAAGACTCTTGATATAGCAGAGAAATTTTCTCGCCCTATAATTCTACCCGGAGATAGAGAGGTGATACATAATGGCTGAAGTTAAATGGGTAAAGCTTACCACGGATATGTTTGACAATCGAAAGATAAGGCATCTTCGTAGGCTTCCCGAAGGTAACAATATCGTGCTTATTTGGGTGATGCTCCTTACCATGGCAGGTAGATGCAATTCGGGTGGGATGATTTTCTTAACAGAGAACATCCCATATACCCCGAAGATGCTTGCAGACGAGCTTGATTTTGAGGAGAGTACAGTCCTTCTTGCTCTTGAGGCTCTTGAGAGGCTTGATATGATACTTACCGATAATGGTGTTTTCGCTATTGCCGGGTGGGAAGAGTATCAGAACACGGACAGGCTTGCAGAGATAAGAGAGTATAACCGTCTTGCAAAGCAGAAGGAGAGAGCAAAAAAGAAGTTTCTTGGGGGTGTCAATGACAAGTCAATGACAAGTCAATGCTGTCAAGACATAGAAGAAGAAATAGAAGAAGAAAAAGAAAAAGAAGAAGAATATCATTCATTCACTCATTCAGGCAACAACGTGGAAGATAAGGAACGTGAAAAGTTGAAATACCTCGGTGGTACTCTCGGTCAGGGTGTTGTAATGCTGAGCGATGAGCAGTTGGATGACCTTTTAGATAGGCTCTCTATTGAGGAATTTCATAAGTATATCGAGATAGTTGCCGAATGCGAGAAGAACGGACAGCGATTCAAGAAAAAGACTCACTATCAAGCCATTTTGGATATGGTCGCTAAAGATAGGAGGATAAGCAAGTGAAGGTAGGATTGATTGATGTCGATGGACATAATTTTCCCAACCTCGCCTTAATGAAAATATCTGCTTGGCATAAGAAGCAAGGGGATGACGTTGAGTGGTGCTTCCCGATGAGTCACTACGATATCGTGTATCAAAGCAAAGTCTTTGATGATACATACTCTCCCGATATTGAATGGACTCCTCAAGCGGATAAGATCGTAAAAGGTGGCACCGGGTACGGACTCGATAATGCTCTGCCACCTGAGATTGAGCATATCTATCCCGACTATGGCATCTATCCTGAGCTGACAAAGGATCGATGTTTTGGCTACCTCACGAGAGGCTGTCCCCGGCACTGTGATTTCTGCATCGTAGGAGAGAAGGAAGGATTGAAAAGCACCAAGGTGGCTGATCTCTCAGAGTTTTGGAGAGGGCAAAAGAATATCGTACTGCTCGATCCTAACATCCTTGCTTGCAAGGATCGGATGGACTTGCTTGACCAACTCATTGAAAGCAAGGCTATTGTAGACTTCTCGCAAGGCTTGGATATTAGGCTTACCAACGAGGCGGTTGCAGATAAGCTCAACAAAATACGAGTCAAGAGGCTTCACTTCGCTTGGGATAATCCTAAGCAAGACCTCACACCTTATTTTAAGAGGTTTACTGAGGCTTACAATAGGAAGTCTTCTTCGGGCAAGGTTGTATATACCCTTGTGAACTTCAACAGCACGATGGAAGAGAATCTCTACAGGATATACACCTTGAGAGACCTCGGCTACGATCCTTATGTGATGATTTATGACAAGCCTAATGCACCGAAGGAAATCAAGCACCTTCAGAGGTGGGTAAACAACAAATTCGTCTTCAGGTCTTGCGAGAAATTTGAAGACTATAAGAAAGGAACAAGAAATGAAAGAGTATAAATTCCCGGTTGCCATTGGGGACACTGTTAAGGCTCTTGTAGAGGATGAAAACCACGTGGTGGACATCCTCCCTTACGAGGTCTTCGGTGTGGCTCAGGTTGGAGATAAGCAGTATGTGATAGACAAGCATGGTGAGATGTACGAGATAGGGACTCAGCTTTGCTTGGTGGAGGAGAAAAATGAAAAATAAAGACCTTAAAATAAGCAAAGAGTCGGTGGATAAGATATTCACACCCAAGGTTATTGACACCTCAAAGTATGTAGAGGTCACCGAGGATATGCTTGCAGAATCAAGTATCAGCCTGACAGACCTCATAGTGGATGCGTATAAAGCTGCTCTAAAAAATGACATAAGAGCAAATACGGTTATGATAAGCAAGAGGCTCGCCAAGGTAAATGGCTTTGTCAACTTCTTCGGTGATAGTTATGCGGATTTCCCACCTCTGATATGTGGTCTTGAGGCATACGTTACTGATGAGATGCCTGAAGAATTTGCTTTCGGCTTGGTTGAAGCTCCTACAACGCAAAGGGAACAGGTTTTTGAGGACGGGCGAAAGACCGGATACAAGGAAGGCTATAAGGAAGGTGCGAGGGAGATTTTTGAGGAGATTGAGGAAGCAATAATGCAGTCCAACGAGATTTCGGATATTAGAATGAGGGAACTTGCCCCACACACATACAAGGTAATGAGGGAAGCAGGCAAGTTATATTACACCGCTATCGTTAGAGCCGTTGCCGAACTCAAAAAGAAATACGCAGAAAGCGAGAAAGACAAATGATTTGTAAAATTTGTAATGAAGATATAAACGAGAAAGGGCAAGACAATGTTTCGCCTTTTAGCCACTATCCTGTATGTGAGGATTGCATAGACCAAATTCAGTGCGAGGATTGTTTCGAGTATTGCACAGACCACCTCATTTATATTGAGGAATGGGATAAGTTGCTTTGCCGTGACTGCCTTGTTGAAGAAGCAGAGAAAAAAGGAATTATTAAGTCAATAAAGTATTTCTACGATGCCGATTATAACGAAATAGCGACCGATGCCGACTGCGAGCCTGTTATAGACTACATCAAAGAATATCTTGGGATTTAGGAAAGCGAGGACACGGAATGACCTGTAAAGATTGTATTCACTTTGAAGCGTGCGTTGACTTTTGGTATAGCGATTATGACCATTGTACCAAAGAAGAAAGTATTATAAAACACGCAAATTACCCCACATGCGAGCTTTTCAAACCCACCGCCGATGTGGTTGAGGTTGTGAGGTGCAAGGATTGCAAATACCTTTACTGTTTAAGTGCGATTGATAGAAGGTTTTATTGCAGACACCACCCTCACGGATTAGAAGGAATAAACATAATTGAGGACAACCCGTATTGCAGTTACGGCGAAAGGAGAGAGGAATGAAAGAAAGGTTAAGAGAAATGATACAATCAGCCGTTGGCGGTTGTGCTAAATATTGGGCAGAGGTTATAGCCGATAAGCTCATTGACGAGGGTGTTATTGTACCGCCTGTCAAAGTGGGGCAGACAATTTATGTTCGTACTACCGATAGTCCAACAGGAATTGAAGAAACAAAAATTTCGCAAGTCATTGTTAGATTTAAGGGCAATAGCAAAATGCAATATTCGATATTAGCACCTTGCGTTTATGACGATTGGGGCAAAGCAAAGTGGAGTTTTTGCGATAATAACTTTGGCACGGATTTCTTTCTCACCCGAGAGCAAGCCGAGAAAGCACTTGCGGAAAGGAGCGAGGAATGAACATTGCGTTTTCAAGCGGAAGAAAAAAATGTGTCCTTTGTGGGAGAGTAACACCTTTTAGTATTTTCTATACTCGGAGTGGGGTAGAAATCCGTATTCCTGTTTGTGAAGAACACGAAAAAGATGCCAAATTCAATCTTGAAGGCGGTCTAAAGCATATAACAGACACAATAAAACATACAGTTGTTCTTTCAAGCATCTGTGGGTATGACGAGAAAAAAATATCCGAATATCAAAGAAAAGAAAGGAGCGAAAATGGAAAATCTTAATGCGGAACAGATTAAATATGCGTTGGGGTGTTGTGTTGACGGAGATTGCTATCCGTGTCCTTACGCAGAAATTGGTGCAGGTTGCCGTGACAGAATGTGCGAAGATGCCCTCGCACTTATCAAGGAACTCACCGAGGAGAATAAGGCTTGGCAAAAGCAGTTGATAGCCACAGAAGAACAATCAGGCAAAGCCTATTATGACCTTGCGTGTGAAGTAGAGGATTTGAGAGCAGAGAATGAGAGGTTGCGGAAAGCTCTCAGCACGGATATATCCTTTGTGCGTGTTTGCCGTGGAAGCGGTAAGACAGCTCACTTGCGAGAAGTCGGACGGATAAAAGTAGATGCGATTAGAGCCGACACGGTGCGGAAGATGCAGAAGGAACTAATAAAAGGTGCGTTCTGCTCGGCTTGTGGAGTTGATTACTCGCACCATATAATCCAAATCGCAAAAGAGATGTTGGAGGGCAAAGATGAAGTGCAAGATGCCTAAATCTTTCGCAAACATACCTCAATCCGAAAAGGACATCATCAACCGGGTGATGAGTGAAGAGGTGCAAAGGCAGGTAGATAAGAATATGGCAAAGCTGCAGAAGTTGTGGTTGCAATTCGCTTGTATAGTCTTGAATAGGAACTTCGGCTTTGGTAGGAAACGTTCCCTCTTATTCCTTGCCAATTGGCGAGAGGTATACCGACATAATAGCAAACTCAAAGATGAAGCTGAGCAGACAGAGTATCTCACCGCCGAGATGGATAGAATCTTCGGCAAGGATGGTTATCCTAAAGAATACATAGATAAGCTGGAGGAGTTGTAAATGAGTCAATATGTCTCTAAATATGCAGTTTGCCCTTATTATCATAGGCATGACGATAACAGGATATGCTGTGAGGGGACAAGCTCCGAGAACACAGTTAACATTGTGTTTGGGGATCAAAAAAAGCTCAAGGAATACGGGATCAGGTATTGCAATGACATCGAGGGATACAAGCGGTGCCTTATCTGTATCGCATTAAATAAAAAATATGGGGTGTAGAATAATGGGGTATAAGCATAAGTATTACAATATCAAGACCAAAACTGCAGATGGGATCGTTTTCGACAGTCAAAGAGAGGCTTGTAGATGGGAGGAGCTTCGCCTTCTTGAGAGGACCGGTGCTATCACGGAATTAAAGAGGCAGGTAAAATATGAAATCATCCCGGCACAGTATGAAGTCTACGAGAGATTCAGCAAGGATGGAAATAGGCTCAAACCCGGTACAAGGCTTGTCGAGAGGAAGGCAGAATACATAGCCGACTTTGTTTATAACGATGCAAAGACGGGTGAACTCATTGTCGAGGATGCAAAGGGTATCCGGACCAAGGATTACATACTCAAGAGAAAGCTTATGTTATTGGTCAACGGGATTAAAATCAAGGAAGTCTGAATATAGAGGGGGAGCGAAATGCTCCTTCTCTTTTTTTAATGGGGGGTGTGTTTAGATTGAGAGGACACATGTTTTATAATTGTTTTACAAAACTATGAAAGGAGGCTTTCTGTGGATTGGAAACGCATAAAAGCGGAATATATTGCAGGCGGTACAAGTTACAGGAAGCTTGCCGAAAAATATGGTGTACCACGCACCACTCTTGAGAGAAAAGCAAAGGATGAGAAGTGGGCAGAGCTACGAAGGCAGGCTGATGGCAAGGCAGAGGCGAAAATCATAAATGCCATCAGCGAACAGAAGGCTAACATAGATGAGAAGTATTTTCGTCTTGTAGATAAGCTTCTTGATAAGGCTGAAGCGACAATAGATGATGTTGATAAATGGCATCCTACGCTTCTTAAAGAAATGGCTACCACTATGAAGTATCTGAAGGAGTGCAAGGGTATTAAGTCTGAGGCTGATGCAAGAGAGCAGGAAGCAAGGATCAAGAAACTACAGATGGAGGCAGCCTTCAGAGAAGAAGATGATGACAAGCCAAGTGGTGTTGTGCTTATACCTGCTATTGCAGAGGAGATTAAGCCTCCTGTAAAGGGGGAGAGCGATGGATAACGTTGTATGGAAACCTCAACCTCGACAGTTTGATTTTATGACGAGACCGGAATATGAAGCTCTATACGGCGGAGCTGCTGGTGGTGGAAAGTCTGATGCTTTGGTTATAGAGGCAACGAGACAGGTACATATTCCCTATTACAAGGCTCTTATCATTCGTAAGACCTTCCCTCAGTTAACAGAGCTTATTGAGAAATCACAGAGATACTACTCTGTTGCATTCCCTAAAGCGAGCTATAACGAGTCAAAGCATACTTGGACTTTTCCGAGTGGGGCAAAGATTGTTTTTGGCTCTATGCAGCATCCCAAGGACAAGCTGAATTACCAAGGAAAAGCTTATGATTTCGTTGCATTCGATGAGCTTACGCATTTCACCTTTGAAGAGTATGTATATCTCAAGTCAAGAAACAGACCTAACGGACCGGGTACAAGGTGCTATATAAGAAGCACAGCCAATCCCGGAGGAGTCGGTCACGGATGGGTGAAGGAGAGATTCATTACGGCAGGTAAGCCTATGGAGACCATTTGGGAGAAGGTACAGGTTAACCATCCCGATGGCAAGATCGAGGATAAGTGGGAATCAAGAGTATTTGTGCCATCATCCGTATTTGATAACAAGATACTCCTTGAGAACGATCCCAATTACCTCACGAGGCTTGCATCAATGCCTGAAGCAGAGAAGAATGCTCTTCTTTATGGAGATTGGGACAGCTTTAGTGGGCAGTATTTCGCAGAGTGGCGAGATTCACCCGATATCAAGCTATGCAACAAGGCAGGCATATCTCCCGAAGATGCTCTCAAGCAGAGGAGATTTACCCACGTTATCGAGCCGTTTGATATCCCAAGAGGATGGACAATATCGAGGAGCTATGATTTCGGCTACAATAAGCCTTTTTCCCTTCAATATTGGGCATCCGATTATGATGGAGTGCTATATAACTTCCTTGAGGTCTACGGATGCACACAGACACCTAATGAGGGTATAAAGTGGACTCCCGAAGAACAGATGGCATACTTTGCAGAGTTAGAGAGGACACATCCTTGGCTCAAGGGCAGAAAGATTGTAGATAGCGTTGCCGATCCCTCAATATGGGATGCATCGAGGGGTGTGAGTACAGCAGAGATTGCAGACAGATATGGCATATATTTCACACCGGGCGATAACGAGAGAATTGCAGGGTGGCTGATGATGAGATATTATCTTCAGTTCGACCAAAACGGTTATCCAAGAATGTATTTCTTTAACAACTGTAAAGCGGCGAGAAGAACAATACCGTTGATGCTGTTTTCAGAGAATAAGCCGGAAGACCTTAACAGCGACCTTGAAGATCACGTTTGCGACAGTATTCGTTATAAGTGTATGTCAAGACCTATCAAGCCTATAGTACCTGTAGAGAGGAAGATAATACTTTCCGATCCTCTCGACCAATTTAAGAATAAACCGTTTTAGGAGGATATATGTTACCACCTATGAATAACACTACACCCATAGCAGAGACAAAAGAGCAGGTGAAGGCTCCCGAGGCTATGGCTACAAAGGTTACTCCCATAGGCTCTGAGCAGCTTAAGGAGCTGACACAGATACTTCAGAAGTACAAGGCAGGCAAATCGCTCACAGAGCAGAGAATTATTGCCTCAGAGAATTGGTGGAAGCTTCGCAACACAGTAGAGGAGCAGAAGACCACCGAGGTAGGCAAGGATAAAGGCTTCACGAGCAAGTCCGGTTGGCTTCATAACGTCATTGTATCAAAGCATGCAGATGCTATGGAGGCATATCCTGAGCCTAACATCCTTCCGAGAGAGGAAGGTGACAGAGGCGAGGCAAGAATGCTCTCTGCGATCATCCCTTGTGTGCTTGAGCAGAATCACTTCGAGGCTACATATGATGATGCTATGTGGCGCAAGATGAAGTGTGGTACCGGCACATATAAGGTCATATGGGACAAGAACAAGCTGAACGGTCTCGGTGATATCAGTGTAGAGTGTGCAAACCTTTTGAATCTCTATTGGGAGCCGGGAGTCACGGACATTCAGAAGAGCCGTTACTTCTTCCATACAGAGTTATGTGACAAGGATTTGCTTGAGGAGAGATATCCTCAGATAGCAGGTAAGCTTCGTGGTGAGTCCTTTATAAGTGCCAAGTTCCTCTATGATGACCATGTTGACACCGAAAACAAGGTCACGGTCATTGAAGCATACTACCACAAGTTCATACAGGGAAAGAACACCCTTCAGTATGTCAAGTATGTGGGGGACACGGTGCTTTATGCTACCGAGAATGAGACACAGCCTATCATGGACGAGATGACGGGTATGGTCAAGCCTCCTATGGCTATGACAGGTCTCTATGACCACGGCAAGTACCCTTACATATTTGATCCCTTGTATCCCATTGAAGGCTCTCCTTGTGGATACGGATATGTAGATATCTGCCGTAATCCTCAGACAGAGATAGACATCCTCAAGACGAGCTTCATTAAGAATGCAAAGGTGGGTGCAGTGCCTCGTTACTTCTCAAGAGGTGATGGCACTGTTAATGAGGAAGAGTTCCTTGACCTCTCCAAGCCTATAGTGCATGCACCTAATGGTGTGGATGAGAATGCCCTCAGACGAATCGAGCATACTCCTCTTGATGGAAACTATATCAATGTCCTTGACCGTACCATTCAGGAGCTTCGTGAGACCTCGGGTAACACCGAGACAAGCACAGGTAACACAAGCTCGGGTGTAACGGCAGCTTCTGCAATAGCAGCACTCCAAGAGGCGAGTGGCAAGGGTAGTAGAGACAGTACACAGGCTGCATACAGAGCATACTCGGAGATTGTCGAGATGTGCATAGAGCTTATTAGACAGTTCTATGATATGCCTCGTAAGTTCCGAATCCTTGGAGAGTATGGTGCAGAACAGTATGTAACCTATACCAATGCAGGCATTCAGCCTCAGCATCAGGGTGTTGACTTTGGTCAGGATATGGGATTCAGACTTCCTATATTCGATATCAAGGTCTCTGCACAGAAGAAGAACGTATACACCAAGGTCACACAGAATGAGCTTGCACTTCAGTTCTTCCAGCTTGGCTTCTTCAATCCTCAGATGACGGATCAGGCTCTTATGTGCCTTGACCTCATGGAGTTTGATGGCAAGGATGGGGTATTGCAGAAGGTAGCACAGAACGGCACAATGTTCCAAAAGCTTGTTCAGTATATGCAGATGGCATTCATGCTTGCACAGCAGGTTGATCCTATGATGGCACAGCAGATAGGTCAGGATATGATGATGACCACGGGCGGTGCCGGAGTTCCTATGGGTGGCGGTCCTGCTCCCAAGATGATGGAGAGCGACAATATTGCCGGTATACCGAGGAAGGAACACGGAATAGTGACTAATGCTCGTGAGAGGGCGCAGAATGCATCTCAGCCTGATGGTGGAAAGGTCACGAAAGGAGACAAGAAATGATTAAGGTAGTTTATCACAGAGACCTTAACCGTGTGAGTGTTGAAGGACATGCACAGAGTGGTGAGGCAGGTCATGACCTTGTATGTGCTTCTGCTTCTATCCTCGTATATACCCTTGCTTCATTCGTAGACAATATGAAGGATGCAAGGCAGGCATACAATCCCAAGACAGAGCTTAAGGAAGGGGATGCGGTGATATCCTGTACTCCTCCCAATAGATATAAGGGTGCTGTTACCCTTGTATTTGACTCGATATGTGGAGGCTTTGAGCTTCTCGCAAAAGATTATCCCGATAATATCTCTTATGAAATAAGAGGAAAAATATAAGGAGAGAAACAATGGAACTTAAAGACACAATTAAAATGATGCAGAGTGCAGATTACACGGAGCGCTTCAAGGCTGAATATCTTCAGACCAAGATAAGATATGAAAAGCTCAAGGCATTTAATAACAGAATCGAAGCGGCAGGGCGTACAGATTACAGAGAGAACAGAGTTGAAATGCCGAAGCATGATTGCCCGGATGACCTTTTGATAGCACAGCAGGGAATGATGGGAGAGTATCTCCATATCCTTGAGGTCAGAGCAGTTATAGAGGGTGTAGACCTAACAAGTATATGAGCCTACGGGCATAATATAGGACTCGCCAACCTAATTGGCAGATTATATCGGAGGATTTACTCATGGAAAAGACTAAATGGCTTAATCTTCAGCTTTTCGCTGACGGTGCAGGTGCATCCGGAACAGGTGAAGGTGGAGGAGAAGCCACAACGGGCGATAATGCGACTGCTGCCGCCGAGCAGAGATTGAGGGAATTGGGCGTTCCCGAAGATAGAATTCGCAAACGGGCGAGTAAGATTGCCTCTAAGCTTCCTGAAGCACCGGCTAAGACCGAGCAGAAGGCAGAAGAGACACAGGAGCAGGCCGCCGCTGCAGAGGACAACCCCACGGAAGAAAAGGCAGAAGCTCCCACACGTATGACTTGGGACGAGATTATGAAAGATCCCGAGTACAACAAGCAGATGCAGTCTATTATAAAGGCTCGCTTAAAATCTGCTAATGGAGCAGAGGAAACTCTCGGAAAGCTGACTCCTGCTTTGGAGGTGCTTGCGAGAAAATATGACCTCGATCCTGCCAATATGGACTACGATGCTCTCGCCAAGAAGATAAGCGATGACGATGCATACTACGAGGAAAAGGCACTTGAGATGGGTGTCTCCGTAGAAACTGCAAAGAAGCTCGATCAGATGGAGAGAAACACCGAGAGAGAGAAGGCACAGGCAGAAAGAACTCTACAGGAGCAGAAGATTCAGCAGCACTTTGCCAATCTTGAACAGCAGAGCGAGGCTATGAAGAGGGTATTCCCTAACTTTGACCTTCGCACCGAGCTTCAGAATCCGGCTTTCGCTCGTATGACTTCTCCCAATATCGGTATCAGTGTCGAGGATGCATATTATGCCATTCATCGCAATGAGATCGATTCTGCCAAATCGCAGATAATTGCACAGAAAACGGCAGAAAAGATTTCAAATTCGATTGTGGCAGGTGGCAGAAGACCTGACGAATCGGGCGCATCGAGCCAAGCGGCTTCCGTGAATACATTCAACTATCGTAATGCAAGCAGAGAACAGAGAGAAGCTTTGAAGAAGCGAATCCGTGATGCTGCAGTACGAGGGGAGAAATTGTATCCCGGACAGTAATCGGCTACATTTCTCCTCATTCACAACCAAACAAAAAAATTAAAAACAATGAAGGAGAAATTAAAAATGAAAGAAATTCTTATTAACCTTCAGCTTTTTGCTGAAGCAGGCAACGTGGTAAACACCCTTACCAACGGTTATGTAAACGCCTATACGGGCGCATCCGAGGCATTTGATGCCACCAACTCTCTTGCAGGTGAGCTTAAGACCTTCTATGACACCGAGCTTCTTGAGAACGCTCGTGTTGAGATGTTCTATGCTCAGTTCGCAAAGAAGCAGACTCTCCCTGCAAAGCACGGTAACACCGTGGAGTGGAGAAAGTGGAACACCTTTGCAAAGGCTGACAAGCTTAAGGAAGGTGTTATCCCCACCGGTCAGAAGTTCGGTATGAGTTCCAAGACCGGTGCTATCTCGCAGTATGGTACTTATGCAGCTATCGCAGATACCCTTGAGCTTCGTGCTTATGATGACACCATTCTCGGTGCTACCGAGGAGATGGGTGCATCCGCAGCAGAGACTCAGGAGACTCTTATCCGTGATGCTCTTCTTCCCAACCTCAACGTTCTTTACTGCGATAACATCACCCTTGAGACCGGCGCAGTTGCAGGTACTCCTACGGCTCCTGCCGAGATGGAGGCTTCCGCAACCGTTATGTGCCTTCTTACTCCTAAGATGGTATCCAAGGCTGCTACCAAGATGAAGAAGGACAGAGTTCCCACCATCAACGGTAAGTATTATGCGGTTATCCATCCCTCCGTAGCTCACGATCTTCGTAACGATAAGGAGTGGATTGAGGTACATAAGTATTCCGCTACCGGCGAAATCTTCAACGGTGAGATCGGTGAGCTTCACAACGTGCGCTTCATCGAGAACGTATTCGCTCCCATCCTTGGTGGCGATTACAAGAACAAGGCAGGCACTGTTACCTATGCAACCTACTTCTTCGGTAAGGATGCATTCGGCATTATCGATCCCGAGGGCGGCGCTCTTCAGATGATCGTTAAGTCCAAGGAGCAGGCAGGCGGTCCTCTTAATCAGTTCTCGACTGTAGGCTACAAGTTCGAGACCAACGGTGCGACCATCCTTTATCCCGAGAGAGTGCTTCGTGTAATGAGCTGTTCCACTTACAGCGCAATTGACGAGGCTAACTAATTAAAAAAAGAGGGCAAGGTAGCTTGCCTTGCCCTCTAAAAACTTTATAGGAGGCTATTATGGCTACTACAGAAAAAACCACCACACCCAAGCAGGACAGAGAGGATATCTTTATCCCCAAGGGTTATGTAAATGACGATCCTAATCTCTTTGTGAGTGTCAACGGCAAAAACTACCTTCTTCCGAAGGGCAAGACCTCAAGAGTTCCCGTACACGTTGCAGAGGAGATTAAACGCTCTCTCAAGGCAGAAGAGATACAGGACGAAAATAGTGAGAAACTTCTTGAGAAGGCAAAGCAGCCTATCGAGATGTAAAGAAGTAATAAATTGGGGAGTAGTGAACTCCCCAATTTTAGAATAAGGAGGAAACAATGACAATAATCGAGGCAATAAGCCGTGCGGATGCTATTAAGCCGAACAGCTACACTCAAACGGAGAAAATCAAATGGCTGTCAAGGCTTGATGGTATGGTTAAGACGGAAATCATAGATACTCACGAGGGCGGTGAGGGTATTGCTTTTAGCGGATATAATGACGATGTGGAGTTGTCCACCGAACTTCTTGTTCCCAAACCCTACGAAGATGTATATATCCGCTACCTTGAAATGCAGATAGACTATGCAAACAACGAGTACGGCAAGTACAACAACAGTATGGCGATGTTTGATTCGGCTTACTCTGCTTATCAGAAATACTATAACCGTGAACACATGCCTATAAGCAAAGGGCAGAGATTCATCTTTTAAGAGGAGGCGAGGGGAATGAAATATCCTATATTATCGGAGCTTTCGACATCGAGGGAGATGATTGATGTATTCGGTGGATACAATCACAACCTTCGTATAGGAGAAGGTGAATTTTACGATATGCAAAATCTTACATCGGCAGATTATCCCATTCTGTCTCCTCGCCATCAAAGAGGGGTATATATCTCAGAAGGAAATCCACAGGGTATGATTGCAAAAGACTCTCTTTGTTATGTAGACGGGAGCGACTTTGTTATAAATGAGTACCGTGTGTCTATGGGACTGTCGGTGGATGGCAAACCTAAAAATTTGATATCAATGGGGGCATATATTATAATTATGCCCGATAAAAAATATATAAACACAGCAGACCTTACCGACTATGGAGACATAGAGGCAACGGTGAAAACGTCAGCAAGCGTGACGTTCTCACTTTGCAAGGTAGATGGTGTAGCCTATGAAAATGTGATCGCTCAGGACTCAGCTCCCGAAAACCCGAAAAATTTGGACTTGTGGATGGATACCTCAAGTACACCCAATGCCCTGAAGCAGTATGCCGATACTACTTCACTATGGACTTCCATTGCCACAACTTATATTAAGATATCTTCTAAAGGTATAGGCAAGCCTTTCTCCGTGGATGATGGTGTCACCATATCGGGAGTGAAGGATGAGAGCCTTAAAGACCTTAACGCCAATATGGTGATATGGGCAAAGGGAGATGACTATATTGTGGTTAAGGGAATTCTTGAGAAGCTTGTCACACAGAGCGATCCAATCACCATCACAAGAAAGATGCCCAATATGGACTTTATCATAGAGTCCGAAAACCGTCTGTGGGGATGCAGATACGGTGAGGCATTGAATGGTGTTGTAGTCAATGAAATTTATGCCTGTAAGCTTGGTGATTTCAAGAATTGGAATTGCTTTGCAGGCATTAGCACAGACTCCTATGTGGCTTCTGTGGGTACAGATGGACAGTTTACAGGTGCGATAACCCACCTTGGATATCCTCTCTTCTTCAAGGAGAATTGTGTCCATAAGGTATATGGTAACTACCCGGCAAACTATCAGATACAGACTACAACCTGCCGTGGTGTGCAGAAGGGATGCGATAGAAGCCTTGCGATAGTAAACGAGACTCTATACTACAAATCGAGAGCTGCCGTGTGTGCTTATGATGGCTCGCTTCCTGTGGAAGTATCCTCGGCTTTGGGAGACGAATCGTACTACAATGCCGTTGCCGGTGCATTAGGTAACAAGCTCTATATGTCTATGTCGGATCAGAATGATGAGTATCACCTTTTTGTATTTGATACCAAGAAGGGTATGTGGCATAAAGAGGATAATACTCAGGCGGTGCAGTTTTGTAATTGCCGTGGAGACTTATACTTCATCGACTATGCAGATAATCAGATTAAGACCGTAAAGGGGACCGGCACACTCGACACAAAAGCTGTGAAGTGGTCGGCAGAGACGGGTATTATTGGTACGGATTCTCCCGACAAGAAGTACATCTCTCGCCTTGATATAAGACTATCCCTTACGGTAGGCTCAAGAGTATACATATATATTCAGTACGATTCTCTTGACGTATGGGAGCAAATCTTTGCTACGGCAGGCAATACTCTTAAGTCCTTTGCTGTACCGATAAGACCAAAGAGATGTGACCACTTGCGACTTCGTATTGCAGGCGAGGGTGAGGCAAAGATATATTCTATCTGCAAAACCATAGAGCAAGGAAGTGATCTTTGATGGGAATTGATATCAGACTACCTCAGATTACGGCGCTCACAGAAAAAGAGCAGTTGGCTCAGGTCAAGAGCTATCTTTATCAGCTTGCTACTCAGTTACAGTGGGGATTGAAGAATCTTGACACTGCTACATCTCCCGTAGTATTGCCAACACCTGCGAGCTTGGTATCTGCAAATACACAGAGTGAGGTCAATGCTCATGCGACCTTCAGTTCGATTAAGTCGCTCATTATCAAGTCTGCGGATATTGTTAACGCCTACTACGATGAGATAAACCGAAAGCTTGAGGGTATGTATGTAGCTACGGCAGAATTTGAAGGTTTGGACGAGAGGTTTATGACCTTTGCGGAAAAGACCTCTCAAACGATTGAGGAGACCTCTCAAAGCACTACCCAAAGATTTGAGAATATACAGGTAATTATAACCGGGCATGGCAATGAGATATCGTCTATCGAGGGAGACCTTCAGACCATAGGGCAAGACCTCAGCTATGCACAGAATAACCTCGTAACGATAAGCAGTAGCATCGAATCTCTTGACAGTAGCATTGCTGTTGTAGAGGGCGAGGTAGGAGAGCTTGATGCAAACCTTCAAAGTGCAAAAACGGAGCTTTCGAGTAGCCTCGTCAATACTAAAGAGGAACTTGAAGGTAATATCAATAGCGTAAAAAGCAATCTTGAGGGAAGCATCGATAGCACCAAAGATGAACTCACAGGAAGCATTAACTCCGCCAAGGATGAACTTTCGGGTATGGTAGAGGGTGTTGATGCAGATTTGCAAGAAGCAAAAACCACTACCAATGAGCGCATTGATGATACCAACGGAAGTGTTGCAGGTCTCGGTGCAAGCCTTAATGATGCAAACACGAGGATATCCGATGTAGACCGTGACCTTCAAGACTCCAAGGAAAGCATAAATAATAGCATTCAAAGTGTTCAGGACGGTCTTACAGGTGCTAATGCTCTGCTTGAGGATGCAAAGGCACAGCTTCAGGGAAGCATTGATGACCTTCAGGTGTATGTTACGGGATTGCAGAATGTCATTATAGGTGTCACGGCTTATCTTAAATCGGGATTACTCTATTATACTGATGCAGGTATCCCCGTCTATGGACTTGAGATAGGGCAGTCTGTGAGGGATGAGGTCGCCGGCACCGAAGTCTTCAATAAATATGCAAGGTTTACCTCGGAAAAACTCTCGTTCTACGATAACAACGGCACCGAGGTGGCATACATAAGCGATAAGAAGCTTTACATTCGTATTGCAGAGATTACCATTGCATTTAAGATGGGAGGTCTTATCGACCTTGTAATGGATAATGGAGATGTGGTTACCAAATGGGTAGGAAAGGAGTAATTTATGGCGGTATCACAAACTTTAACACTCACAGAGTCTAACGTAGTCAACTCTGCCAATACTTCCAAAGTCCGTATCCTTTGGCAGTCTACTCAAACAGGCGAGTCTTGGAACGGATACACGAAAACGGCTAAATACTATGTGTCCATAAATGGCGGTGCCGAGACAGAGTATATGGTAAATTATACTTTGCCACAAAACTCTACGGCAACCATTGTCGATACAACCATCACAGTCAACCATAAAACCGATGGATCGGGATCGGTCAAGGTCCGTACTTGGATGGATACCGGCATTAGTGTAGGTGTTGTAACACAGACCAAGACACTTAATCTTACTACGATAGCAAGAGCATCGAGCTTGGATGCACTCTCATGTAATACGGCGTATTTTAATGGCACTATGACATATAAATACACGCCAAAGAGTAGCAGCTACTATAACAGGTGCAATATTGCTCTTAATATTGATGGAGTGTACACGGCGGCAAAGACGATCAACCTCGGGCAGAAGGGAGCATCCCAACAAACTGCAACGGTAGCTCTTTCCGAGAGCGAACTTTCTATTATATACAACAAGCTTCCGAGTGCGAAAAAAGGAACTCTACGGTTTACCTTCCGTACATACTCGGACTCGGGGTACTCATCACAGATAGGTGATGCGGATTATAAGGAGATAACGCTCTATATTCCTAATATAGATGCAACACAACCCACTGCCACTATGACGGTTTCCCCGGTTTCCTCTCTCTCTTCTCCTTTCGATACTTTGTATATCAAGGGAAGGAGCAAGGTGGATGCTAACTTCACGAATGGAGCAGGAAAGTATGGTGCATCAATAGTCTCATATAAGATGAGCGTTGAGGGACAAAGCTACGATGCACCTTATACATCAGACTATATAACTACAGAGGGTAGCGTTAAGGTAACGGGTACTGTGACAGACTCAAGAGGCTACTCAAGGACATATACCAAGACGATTACTGTTCTTCCCTATACTAATCCGAGGATTATAGCTGTATCGGGAGAGAGCGATGTTATAGCGGTTAGGTGTGATGCGAGTGGAAACTTAACTGATTCAGGAACATACCTCAAGATAAAGGCAAAGAGAAGTTACAGCAAGGTGGTAGCATCGGGAGGACAGAAAAACTTCTGCTCTATAAGATACAGATACAAGGCTGACGGAGGCTCTTGGTCATCGTGGACAACCATACTTGCAGATAATGCTTCAAGTGACGAGATTACCACAGGAGCATTGCTTGAAGGTACACTTGATATCACGAGGTCCTACAACGTAAGGGTTGGTGTTATAGATACCCTCGGAGAGAGCGAGTATACCTCTGTACAGATACCTACGGACAAGGTGTTTTGGCACAGGGCAGGCTCTATTAACACCCTTGCTCTTGGTAAATATGCCGAAATCCCAAACAGCTTTGACGTGGCTCAGGATATGACCGCTATATTCAGAGGAGACGTGCAGTTTATGGGAGAGGCGTGGACATCTCGCACTCTTGGAACAGGGGTAACGGCTTCTTCAGTTAATTCAGGGCGATGGGGAGGCTCGGGAGTATACTACAGAGTATGTGCCGGAGGAAAACATATCTATGTAGCATTCAATGTAAGCTTCTCGACAAGCAGTTCAACAGTTCGTGCGGAATCCGAGACTATACCTTATCCACCTAAATATGACGTTTATGCCCTATGCCCGGTAGGTTTTTCCGATGGCACGAGAGGAATTGCAACAGTTAGCGTTTCTCCAAGGGGCAGAGTAAATATTTATGCGGTACATAAATTGCCGGGCGCTACTTTATCTACGGGCGATACGGTTAATTGGATCGATGGATATATCGATTATTGGACTTAATACAGGAGGAAAAATAAATGGCTAAATATTATAGCACCACTCTTCAGAAAGGCTCAAAAGGCGATGAGGTAAAGGAATGGCAGAATTTCCTTAATTCGCAGGGATATAACCTCTCGGTAGACGGTGACTTCGGGGACAAGACTCTTGCTGCTACAACGGAGTGGCAGAGAAAAAGTGGCTTGGGCGCTGACGGTATCGTAGGAGACAAATCTTGGGGTAAGGCAGGGTATTCCATTTCTCCTTCGTCAACGAATTGGTCATATAAAGATTTTGAATACGATGATTTCACCTACGATGACTTCGCCTATGATAAGTACAAAGAAAGCGACAGCGTAAAGAATGCCGGAGATGCCCTCAACACCCATCTTGCGAATAAGCCTGCGGAGTATCAGTCGCAGTGGCAGGGTAAGCTGGATGCGCTGATGGACTCCATAATGAATAGGGATAAATTTTCCTATGACATCAATGGAGATGCCCTCTATCAGCAAGCCAAGGATAAATACACTCAGCTTGGCAAGCTTGCTATGGCTGATACCATGGGACAGGCGGCGGCAATGACGGGAGGCTATGGTAATTCTTATGCGCAGAGTGTAGGTCAGCAAGCATATCAGAATCAGCTCGACAACCTCAATGACATCGTTCCCGAACTTTATGCTATGGCTCTTGATAAGTATAACAGAGAGGGGCAGGAGCTTTATAATCAGTACGGTATGGTCGCTGACAGAGAAAACCTTGACTATGGAAGATACAGAGACACCGTATCCGATTATCTCACCGAAAGAGATTACCTCGCAGGAAGATACGATAGCGAGAGAGATTACGATTATTCCAAGTACAATAACGAGCGTGACTTTGCTTATGGTCAGTATTCTTCCGACAGAGCGCTTGATTATGATAAATATTCAAGCGATAGAAGCCTTGCTTACGATAAGTATGCTACCGACAAGGGATTGAGCTATGAAGAGTATCGTGCAGCTATTGCCGATGAGCAGTGGCAGAAGCAGTTTGACGAGTCTGTAAGACAGTATAACGAGCAGATGGCGCTTAGTAATGCTTCCGGTGGTGGAAGTGGCTCGGGTGGCTCCGGAGGCGCTGGTGGAAGTGGAGGCAATAACTCAACAACGCTTTCAAACATTCCCGGCATAAATACTACTGATACCTCGTACTTCGATAAAAACGGAAACTTTAAGAAAGCTGAGTATCTTGGTATGACCGCAGATGGCAAGTCTTCTTTCAGAATAGATGGAAAGACGGTAACGCATTCTGTAGGAACTAACCCATATACGCAAACCGTAAATAAAGATATTGAGCATGGCACATTCAGCAACGGTTATCAGCCTAACAACGTGGGAGGCAAAAAACTTTCCAAGTCGGGCATTCAGGATTATATGAACGGAGTGCTTCAGAATATATGGAAGACCGCAGATGGCACTCTGTATATTTGGGATGGAACTCAGAACAAGTATTTAAGATACGAGCAGTAAGGAGGAGACGGCATGGCTGTATTCAAGGCTACACCTTATCAGATAAAAAACGGAGAAAGCAAGAGTAACGATACATCTGTTTTTAAGGGGACAAAGTATAAAACATACGATCCCGAAGTGGTAAAACAATGGGAGTCCACCAATAAGCAGTCCATTGATATTATCAATGACTATAACAACAGAATAAATAAGAGTGAGTGGCTTACCAAAGAGGACCGTGCAGCTTATAAAACGGCTCTTGACTCCTATATAGAGACTTCCAACTATCTGAGAGGCATTAACAAGACCTTTGGCAATGGCTACAGTGAGGAAGATGAGAAAAAGTGGTCTGACTCTATTGCCTCTATGAATGAGGCTTATGATTCCACCGAAAGGTATTACTCGCAATGGATTGATGAGAAAGACTACAAAGGTCAAAGAGACGGTTGGTTTCAAAGTAGCAATCTGTTTGACGATGGCTATCAGTTTGGCGATGTTCTTGGAACTATTGCAGGCTCGGCTACTGACCTTGTTAAAAACGTGGGTGCCGGTATTCTTGAAATGGGCGAATCGGCATTGGATGCTTTGGTTACTCTCGGTCCGTACTTTGCTCAAGGTCAATACTATGCCAACGGCGGTGGTTATAACCTTCATGCCGACCAAGTATTTGACCAATCAATTAGTGCATCTAAAGAGGGGGCGGCAGACTTTGTTAAGAATGACCTTTACAGTGGAGAAGAGATTGCGAAGACGATTATCGCTGAGCCTGTAAAGGCATTAACAGGCATTGATGCGGAAACGGATTCCGTGTTCGGTCAAAAGTCGGACAGCCTTACTCAATCAGCAGGACAGTTAGCTGGCACGGTAGCACTTCAAGCGGTTGGTGTGCCGTGGTGGTTGACAACAGGTGTAACTTCGCTCGGTAGCGAATCGCAGAATTCATTAAGTCAAGGTGCGACATTGGATCAAGCCGCTTTTAGTGGTATGGTTTCGGCAGGTGCAGAAATCTTAACGGAGAAAATATCAGGCGGTATCAAATTTGGTGGCAAGACACTTGACGATGTCTTGACAAAGCAAATTGTATCCAAAATCTCTAATAAGACAGTAAGAACACTTACTAAACTCGGCATTGATATGGTGGGCGAGGGTGCAGAGGAAGTTCTTTCGGGCATTATGGGTGCTATCGGGCAAAAGATGACATATGCAAGCGATAAGGAGATCAGCGAGTTGTTTTCAAGCGAGGAGGCACTTGATTCCTTTATCGGTGGTGCTATTCTCGGCTTTGGCGGTGGTGTTCTTGGAAATATTAGGCAAAACATTTCCGAAAACAAGCAAGCAAGCGAGATGTACGGCACCGGTGTCGACCTTGTCACCGAGGCACTTGAAATTGATCCCCAAAATGCTTATGCTCAGAAGATGCAGGCAAAGCTTGACAAGGGTAAACAGCTTTCGGTAGGACAAATAAACCGTCTTGTTAAGGCTAACGAGAGTGCTTTGGTCGAACAGGACAAAGGCAAGATAAGAGCTAAAGCACAGGAAACGCTCTCTAAATATGGCGAGACAGGCGATATAAACAAGATTGCCGATGTCATTGCCAAAATTCGCTCGGGTGAGAAAATCACCAATGCGGAGAGGGACATACTTGTAAATAGCACATATGGTCGCAGGGTATCTACCGAAATGAATCCCGATATAATCAAATCGGGTACTCATAATACCTCTTGGGCAGAGGACATTGGCACAGAGCGTATAGGTGCAGATGTTTATAACCGTAGTGGTGAGCAGGCTACACTTGCGCCTGAAGGAAATATAAAAACGCATATCATTACTCCCGGTGACAATGAAAAGGGTGCAGAGGCGAATAATATCTCTCCCGAGGACATTAAGACCACCACCATGGTTGATGGCAAAGAGGTTGAGGTCAAGGTGGATAGGATCGAATCTATTGAAGATTCCGAGATGTCCGTCAAGCTTGAAAGTGGCGAGGTTGTCGATGCCTCCGAGGTAAACTTCGGCGGTCAGATCGGTCTCGTATATCAGGCAGCAAAGGATATGGCTTCGAGAGTAGGAGGCTTTAATATCGACACGGCAAACGTGTTCGTGAAAGGGTACAATGCCGAGTCGGGACTCACTGCGGCTGACTACACTCACGGTTGGAGCGATGCTTATAGATTCGGCAAGATGGGTGTTCCTGTCTCGGAGCTTGAGAGTGGCGCTTACACATCCAAACTCACCGATGAGCAGAGAACGATGGCTTACAACTTCGGTAAAGCCTTCGGTAACGAGGAAATTGCAACAAAAACCGCAAAGAATGTAAACAAAGATTCACAAAAAGCCTCTAAAAACAAAAAAGGTAGAGTGTACTTTGACGGAAGTGTTGTAGGCAAGAGCCTTAATGAGAGACAAAAGGCTTCTCTTAAAGGTCTCCAAGTTGTTGCCGAGGCTATGGGTATTGATATACATATCTTTGAATCGCCTCTTATAGATGGAAAGAGAACAGGAGAGAACGGAAGGTATGAGCCGAGTACCAAGACACTCTATGTAGACCTTTATGCAGGTGTCAAGGGCGATGCTCTTATGCTTTACACGGCTTCTCATGAGCTTACTCACCATATAAGAGAGGTTGCACCGGGCGAATTTAAGTTATTTGCCGATGCCCTCTTTGAGGAATTCGTTAAGAATGGTCAGTCCATAGAGGAACTTATCCAAAAGAAGCTTGAAGTTCTTGAGGCAAACGGAAGACTTAAGGGCAAGACAGAGGCAGAGGCATATGACCTTGCTTATGAGGAGGTTGTGGCAGATGCTGCCGAGTCGATGCTTGTTGACTCTAATGCTATGGAGGCTCTTTCAAGGAAGATTCACGAAAAGGATAAGGGACTTTGGCAGAAGATAAAGGACTTCATCGCAAAGCTCGTAGCGAGAATCAAAGCAGCTTATAGGGGACTCACACCTGATTCCGAGGAAGGTCAGCTTGTTCGCACGATGGTATCTTCCGCCGAGAAGCTTCAGAAGCTTTGGGTGGATGCACTCCTTGAGGCGAGCGAGGTAGCCACCGAGCAAACCTTGGGCGAGAGTGGCATCATCGTTAATTCCAAGACCGAATCCGCTTCTCTTATGTCCGTAAGAGACCTTCTATCTAACGAGGACAGAAAGAAGGTATCCAAGGCTCTTGCAGAAAGATTTGGCGTAACACAGGCTGAGGCTACGGATTGGCTCAAGGCGGAGACATCGCTTGCAAGCCTTATACTCAATCCGAAGTATTCACAGTATCTTGACTACACCGCTGACTCTAATGAGGAAGCAATAAAGAGCAACTCCGACTACCCACAGGGAACGGTAGACTTCTCTAATATCTGTAAGAAGAGAAGAGATTTTACCGAGGTTATGAACAGAGTGCTTCGTAATTTCCCCAACCACGTCTTTGCGGCAACGGACCTTGCAAAAATCCGTACAATTATGGAAGAGGAAGGTATGGAGGTTGCCTGCGCTATTTGTTACGTTGAGGATAGAAGGCAGCTTGATAGCGTTGTTGCTCAGGACTTTATCGATTCTCTTGCATTGTATAGGAAGGGAAGCAAGACAAGACCTGACGGAAAAGCTTTTAATGCTAATCAGCTTAAGGCTTTTAAGCTCATAGAGGGGGATACCTATACTCCTTCAATTTATGAGCTTATATCTCTTGAGGGCAGAAACACACTTAAAGCCAAGAATCCTGCAATGGAAGAGGCTTGGGTAAAATTCAATAATGCAAGAGGTATGCAGTCGGTAAGACTTCTTCTCAATGATGCAGAGTATAAGAGACAGATTCTTAAATACACTCCTGCCGTTGTTAAGAGAAAGAATGACCTTGGAGGTCTTCGTATATACTCCTTCTCTGATGCAGAGATGTTCCACCTTGTCGACATTATTCAGGTTATAACCGATAGTGCTACCGTTGGACTCTCGCTCCAAGGTTATACAAAGGTTAATGAATATGCAAAGGCAGTTAAGGATACCGGAGAAAAGCTCAACCGTTCCCTTATTCCGAAGGGTGATCTTGGTTACCATATGGAAGGCAACAGAGTAGTTCTTGACTTTGACACCGTTGAGGGTATTGATATTAACCATCCGGACTTCTTTGATAATATCGACAACCCCAACATAGGTAATATAGTTATCGGTATCAATGCGACTCAGATAAAGGCGGCGATGACGAGTAAGTTTATCGACCAAATCATTCCCTTCCATACAGGACAGAGCAATGAGGTGCTTGGTGAAAAGGGAATAGCCGCTTGGGAGAACTACAAAGACTTCCAATCCGAAAGAGATTCCGAGACGGGGAAAAAGTCTTCTCATCAGATTAACATCTATACCGAGGTAATAAACGCTGCCGAGGCTGAAGGACATCCTATAACCAACAAGGTAGAGTTCGTTAACAAATTCCTTGAGGTATGTAAGGAAAACAACCTTATCCCGAGATTCTCTGACTTCCTTAACGTTGACGAGAATGGTGACTACGTTTATACCGAGGGTTATCACAAATTCCTCGTTGACTTCAAGACATTCGACCAAAATACAGGCGAGTATCTGCCTCAGATGCCTGTTAAGCCGATCTTTGACAATGAATATATTACAAAGCTTCTCAGGGATTATGTAGAATCTCAGAAGGCAAAGGATGCAGAGGTCGCAAAGGCTATGCCCAAGGTGCTTGATAGGATCACGAAGGAGATAGTTAAATCTGACGATGTCAAGTATTCGGACAGAGACTCCACCTATATGGATGCCGTTGCCCGTGGAGACATGGATACGGCACAGAAGATGGTTGACGAGGCGGCGAAGGAAGCAGGGTATACTGTAAGAGGATTACACGCAACCAATGCAGAATTTACGGTATTTGACATCTCCAAAACCTCTGATGTCAATTATCATGGCAGGGGTATTTATTTCACCAACTCGCAGAGGGATGTTGAGAATAATTACGAAAACTACGAAGGTCCTGATCCGTGGCAAAAGATAGAAGGAGAGGCTTACGAACTGCTTTATGATAAGTACGGTCTTTCCTACGAGGATACTCTTACAAGCGATTCTGAAGTAATCGATAAGCTCAACGAGTGCTACGATGAGGTTATAGAGAAATTCAAAAAGACTCTACGCAGAATTACTGCATACCTTAAATTTGATAATCCTCTTATTATAGGCAAGAGGGAAACGGTAAGCGATTATGATCTCTCCAAATATGACGGAATAATCGACAAGCACGTCTATGAGAACATAGGGCATTCCGGTATGGATGAAAACACAGTTCATTATATTGTGCTGAATCCAAACAACATCAAATCCGCCGATCCCGTTACCTACGATGACAACGGCAATATAATCCCTCTTTCCGAGAGATTTAATCCCAAGAATAGCGATATTCGATATTCGGATAGGGACTTCTCTTACAACGAGCTTGTTTCCAAGGGCGATTTAACAGGTATCGTGATTGGCAAGACAACACAAGTCAAAACAATTAACGGTGTTATTGATAAAGCTTGGGTTACCAAAGAGGTTAAGGGGAAGTGTGAGACTCTTGAGACTAAAGGCGGTGTTGTATATTATGTCAACGCACCCGATATTGGTAGGAACGTGGAGGTTACCAACGATGGAATAGTCCACGGATTTGCAAGAGCTAACGACATAAATAACGGGAAGTCTACACCACACGCAATCATCAATGCAAGGGTGGCTTTGGAGATTCCGCAACTGTTGCGTAATTCAATAGAAGTGAATAGATCGCAGCGAGGAACTAACATTGACGTACCGTATACGCACGTTATGATTGGAACTGTTGCTTTAGAGGGCGATAATGGGGTGCTTGAATACTATGCCGTAAGAAGTATGGTGGAGGAAAGAGTAAATCAAAACCCCGTTCTGATTGAAGCAAACGTGCTTGGGAAACTTTACGCCGTAAACGCAAAAAAAATAGACTCACCTAATGCTCAGGTCGCTAAAAATAGCGTTGCCCTTACACACGGCAGAGTCTACAACTATAGTATAGCACATTTTTTGGAAGATGTCAAGGGGGTATTTGACGATACGTTTTCTGCTGATGTATATAAGAAGCTTGGCACAACCCGAAAAGTTAACGATTTTTCCAAGAACCTGATGTATTCCGATAGAGCCTCCCAAAAGGCATCCTACGCACCTACCTTCTACTCCCATATGGGCAAGGTAATAAACGATATCCGTCTTGAGAAGATGGGTGCCGGGGGTGTTGTATCCTACCTTAAGGGCAAGGGTGTCAAGGCTGAGGAAATAAAGTGGAGTGGCATCGAGGCATTCCTTGAGGGCAAGAAGTCCGTTACCAAAGCAGAGCTTCAGGAGTTCGTTGCCGGAAGTCAGCTTCAGATTGAGGAAACCAACAGTGGAATCAATAACGAAGCCTACACGGAGCTTGACAATCTATGGAGAGAAAACTTTTTAAGTCCTTTGGAAGATGTTTTCGATCCCGAAGATTTTGACGAGACAACGGTATCGGCGCAGCTTGCATTTCTTGAGGAAAACGGTATGGATATGCCCTCTGAAGATATACAACAGCGTATGATAGTCCTTGCACATAAAATAGGCAAGCCTACAAGGTGGGAGCAGTATAAGCTTGACGGTGGCGAAAACTACCGTGAGATTGTCTTCAAGATGCCTGACTCTACCTATAGCAATAGAGCAATGAGAGGTCATTGGGGGCAGGATGCCGAGGGGATACTTGTCCACGCTCGTATCCAAGACTTCAATGTGGATGGAAGGAAGATGCTATTCATAGAGGAACTTCAATCCGATTGGCATAACGAAGGACTCCAAAAAGGATACACAACCCCGGAATACGAGGATGCTGTTGAGGTTTATGACAAGCTTGCCAACGAATATGCAAAGGTTAGGAAAGCCTTTAATAGTTATGTCCGCAGTAGTGAATTCCGGTCCGATTCCGATGAAGTAGGTAAGAAGAAATTCGATTGGCTTCGTAGTAAGATGGATATTGCTGAGAAGAGAATGCAGGATGCAGAAAGGGATGTTGAGGCGCTCAAGAAAAAGGGAATGGGTGACGTTGCCGATGCTCCCTTCAAGAATAACTACCACGAGTACGTCCTCAAGAGACTTCTTAGAATGGCTGCAGAGGAAGGCTATGACTCTATTGGTTGGACTCCTGCGGAAATTCAATCTAAGAGATGGTCGGAAGACTATGCCGAGGCATACCGCATCGAATATGACCAAGAGATGCCCAAGTTCCTTCGTAAGTATGGTAAGAAGTGGGGTGCTACCGTTGGGAAGACTCCTCTGCCCGGTCTCAATTCCAAGGAAACATATTACGATGTCAACAGAGAAGAGGACTTTGACAGTTTTGCTGTATGGCAAGACACAGTACGAGCGACAATCGATCAGCAGGGGGGCGATCAGCGAAATGTTCTGTTCGGTATGGACGGAAATGATTGGATTGCTTATGACAAGCACACCGGCATCGAGTATGACAGAGCAAAGGTAAGCAAGACATCCGACTCCGTGTGGTCTATGGACATCACCGACTCTATGAAGGAATCTGTACTCTATGAGGGGCAGGTATTCTACTCTGACCGAGTTACCGATAAAAAGACTCTCGAATTCCTTGAGAATCAAGAACACGTCACAGTATATCGTGCGATGCAGGTGATCGATGGGGAACTTTATCCTCCTATGGCAGCGAAGGTTAAATCGGATAACGGGAAAAAGTCTCTCGTCACTCCGAGTAAAATCGGTGCATGGGAGCAGGCAGTTGAAAGACCTGACCTTATCCGCAACGGCAACAAGTTTGAACTTGATAAGGCGAATGGAAGCAGTATTCAAGCAGCATATAATCCGTACTTCCATACGTCCGCATCTCCTCTCAACGATCAATTCAGTTCCGCATACAAGAGACCGAATCTTGTTATCGTAGAGGGAGCAATCCCGGCGAGCGAATTGACGAGCGGATATCGTGCCGAGTATGCCAAGGACACAGTAGGAGAAACAAAGTGGCACAGTGGTCCGGTTGCATCTAAATTGAAGGGCGACAAGGCGAGAAGGGTGTTCCTGTCAAGGTGGTTTAAGCCTATAAGGATAGTCCCGGATTCGGAGGTCGCATCTATAGTTGCTAAGACTCTTGAAGGCGAAAACATCGATGTGCCTTACAATGTTGTTACTCCTTCTCTTCGTGCCGAGCTTGAGAAGGTCGGTGTGCCTATCAAACACTCAGACCGAAATCCCGACTCCTACTCCAACCGTTCACTTCTTGCAAACGCTCTTGAAACTGCGGCACTGAATGATATTGAGAGGGAAAAGCTGAAGCAGTACAAGCAGAAGATTGACCTCATCAATTCCGAGGAGCAGAAGCTTCACGATCTCCGTGAGCAGATAAAGGAACTTTCCTTCAAGAAAGGTCCGAGGGATACCGAGGCTATAAAGAGCCTTCAGTTTGAGGCTAATCAGGCGGCTAACCG
>UZAT01536387.1_pt1 | contig 51228 bp, 84 predicted proteins | sample 2160861 | NCBI WGS metagenome assembly UZAT01 (sample SAMEA5138306, study PRJEB28736) | viral metagenome | reverse complement strand
CGCTGTTGAGCACTGCGCGAAGCAGCGCCTCCATCTTGTTCCAGAGGACCTTGAGCGGGAGCACGGCCTCAGCACCGGCCTCGCCGCCTGCCAGCAAAGTGTTGCCCGCCGCGCCGAACACGGTCGGCTGCGTCAAGATACCGCCCTCCTTATACCAGGAGACTGAGAACGTCGGCACCTGCGGAGGGTTGAAGGACCAGTCGCCCGACACCTTCAGGTGAGGCAGCTTGAAGTTTGGCATGCTAAAGGACGCACCGCTGAACTTGCTTTTCATGGTGTCGATTGCGTTCGACACCGCGTTCTTTGCTGCGTCCATCTTGCTCTTGATGGTCGTGTAGATGCTCTGGAACTTGCTCGACGCGGTGGTATAGGCCGTGCTGAGCTTGGAACTCATGGTCGAAGAAATCGAACTCATGGAAGTGGAGACCGTTTTCTCGGATTTGTCGATGTTGATTGCTTCCTCGATTTCGCCCATCTTGGATTCCACCGTAGAGAGCATGTTGCTCAGTTCGGTGCCCACAGACGAGTTAAGAGTGGAGAGCGCATCAGGAAGCCCGCCTGCGCCGGCCAGCGCGTCCCAGAAGCCCGTCAGGTTGCCGAGGTTGAGACTGTTGACCGTAGAGAAGAAGGTCGCGCCGTTCGATGCGAATGCGGACAGCTCCGTGCCCATTGAGCCGAGCTGGCTGACGCCGCTCCAGAAGCCCTTGTCCGCTACGTTGGTGTTCAGTTCGATGCTGCCGAGCGTGTTGAATAGGCTCGTGATCGGAGAGAAGTCCGTCCGTCCACCGAGGTTGGTGAAAAATGCGGCGATGTTGGTCGCAACTGCCGGGAGCTGGCTGGCCACATTGTTGAGGCCCGTCGAGCTGTCGCCCGAAAACCAGCCCGCAATTCCGCCCTCTTTGGGCATTTGCTTGATGCCCGCGAGCGCGTCAAACATTGCGATCAGCCCTGCGAATGCTGCAAGCGGAATAGCCGCAATGGCCGTCAGTGCGGAAATCATGCCCGCGCCAGCGAGCGTCTGCACGCCGGTAGCAATCTTAGAAAAATCGACTTCACCCTGGAACCAACCCACCACGCCGCCGTCCTTCGGCAAGCTGCTGATGTTGGCCAGGCAGTCAAACAGCGCCGTGGCCTTCGGGAATGCGCCTTCGGGCAGCGCCTGAATGGCCGTGAAGAATCCCGTCGTGCCTGCGAGCTGGTTGAGGCCTGTCGCCATCTTGGAATAGTCGACCTCGCCCTGGAACCAGCCAACCACGCCGCCGTCCTTCGGCAAGCTGCTGATGCCGGCCAGGCAGTCAAACAGCGCCGTGGCCTTCGCGAATGCGTCCTCGCCGAAGCCGCTGACCGCGGTGAAGAAGCCGCTGACGTTGGTGCCGAAGCTGGTCAGATCCTGACCCAGTTTCGCGTAGTCGATGCCGCCGGTGAATATGGAGAGGATCTTCTCTCCCGCCATGACGCCGATGAATGCGGCGAACGCACCCGCGAAGGTTTTCAGACCAGAAGCGTCCACGCCGGAGAACGTCTCGAACATGGGCGCGACGCTTGTCGCGAATGCAGAAAGATTGTCGCCGATTGCCGGGAGGGAATTGGTCACGCCTTCGCCGATGCCGCCGATGATGGAGCCGACCACCTCGCCGAGAATGCGGCAGAGGTTGGACAGCGTTTCGCCGCCCTTGGTCATGAACTCATCGAAGCCGGGGATCATGGCCAGCGCGCCATAAGCAGCGACGACGCCCGTGAATCCGCCCAGAGCGAGCGCGATATTCGCAAGGCCGGAAAGTACCACAGGGATCGGGATTGCGCCTATGAGGCCCGCCAGACCGGCCAGCGCAGAACCGACGAGTCCGACGATAGTGATAGCGGCCATCAATTCGAGGAATGCACCCGAATCACACAGCTGCGTCACATACGGAGCCACCCACGCGATGACGGCCGTGAGTGCGCCCAGACCAGTCATAACGATAGCAATGTTGGCGAGGCCCTTGGATACTGTTGCAACGGGGATGTTGCCTACGCTGCCCGCCAGCTTTGCCATGCCGGTGCCTACGTGGCCCACGAGACTGATGGCGGTCATGAATTTAAGGAACTGTCCGCCGTCACACAGCTGGGTCACATACGGAGCCGCCCATGCGGCGACCGTTGCAAGCGCGCCCAGGCTGAGCAAGATGATGCTCAGATTCGCCATGCCTTTCAGGATGGTGGATACCTTGGTGTTGGCCAGCTTGGTGAAGGTGCCGAAGATACCGTCATCGGAACCGTCACCCTTGCCGCCCTTGTCGCCCTTGCCGCCGAACAGGTTGCCGAGGCCCCCCTTGAGCAGGCCGACCAGGCTGCCGATACCCTTCACGAATCCGGCGATCTTGATGCCGGCGATCACTGCGCCGATACCGCCCAGCACCGCACCGAGCACGGGCATGCGTTCGGTCAGGTAGTCCACCGCGGGACCAACTTTCGAGTTGACGAAGTCCACGGCGTCCTTGGCGATGGGGGTGAGCTTTTCTGCGATCGGCTGAACCACTTCGGCCTTGATCGTTCGACCCAGCTGGGACAGGGAGCTTTCCAGGTTGTCGTAGGCTGCCGAGTCTGCCTGAGCCATGGCGTCGTTGGTGCTTTTGATCGCGCCCTCAGTGTTGAACAGGGCCTTCATTGTATCCTCGCCGAGATCTTCCCACATGGTGCCGAACATTTCGACGCCCAGCTGGTATCGCTTATTTTCATCTTCGACGGCGAGAATTGCGTCCAGCGTCTGCTTCATGGCTTCGGATCCGGCTTCGCCACCTTCTCCGTAGGCCTTCGCCAGCGCATTAGCTTCCTTTTTCGTCAGCCCCAGCGCCTTTCTGTTCTCCATAAGGGCGTCGGTCGCGGTGCCGTCCTTCATGCGGATGTTGTATTCTTTAACCGCGTCGCCCAGCTTATCGACCGACCAGGTGCCAGACTCTGCACCGTTTGCCAACATGTTGAACATTTCGTCGGCGGTAAAACCGGCCGTTTGAAACTGCACGGAATACTCGTTGATCGTATCGAGCAGGTCGTCGTTCTGATTGAGACCTTTCTGCGCGCCCTGCACGATGAGGTTGAATGCTTCCTCAGAGGTAACTCCAAACTTATCCATGAGGCTGTTCACAGCCCGCATGCTTTCCGTCGTCTCGAATCCGAAAATATCGTCCAGCGCGATCGCGTTCTTCGTGATCTTCGCCAGCGAGGCATTGTCGAGGTCGTCCGTCATCTGGATGACAGTGGAGAGCGTATCGGATACGTCTTCGAGATTTTCGCCATAGTTAGCGTTATAAACCTCATACATGACGTCCTTGAAGCCTTCCATCTCGGACGCACCTGCTCCCGTCCTAGCCTGGATTGTGCTTATGGCATTGCCGCCCTCAAGCGCTAGTTCCTTAAAGGCGTCGATTGCGCTTTTGATAGCGTCCGCAGTCAGATCGCCTATGGCGTCTTTCAGGACCGTGTAGCCTTCTGCGGATCCTTCCGCCTGTCTGCCGGCATTCTCGGCCGCTTCGCCCACGTCGTTGAGTTTATTCTTATTCCTGCCCAGTTCTGCAGACAGGCTGCCGATCTTGCTTTCCAGCGTCTTTGCTTCTCTTGAGGTTTTGCCCTGTTCAAGAACCACGTTCGCGTACTCGCGGCGTAGCTTTTCGAGGTCGTCCTCCTGGCCGCTGATCGTCCGCTCCAGTCTGGTGTAGGCGTCGGCCGTGTCGTCCTGCGTGTCGCCCAGGCGCTGGGCCGCCTTTTCGGCGGCCAGCAGCGTTTCTTGGTTGTCCTCTAATTCCCTGGACAGTTCCTCGATTTTGTCGGAGAGAGTTTCGGCTTCTTCGCTGCTTTCCTTGCCGCTGACAACATAGTCTGCGTAGCCTTTCCGCAGGCTCTTGAGGACAGACTCCTGCGCGCTGATCTCCGCGCTGAGCTTTTCAGCCGCGCCGACCTGATCCAGCGTTTCCTGGCTCATATCGTCCAACTTGCTGACCGCATCCTTGATAGCGGCCTGAAGCGACGGGCTCAGTACACCAGCGATTTCAATGGTAGACTGTAAAGTCTTGCCGGAAGCCATGGTCTCACCTCCTTCGGTGCTTATGTTTCATGGGCGGCCGTGGCTTCTGGCTTTCGGCGCGTTTCTGCTCCTCTGCCAGGTCCTCGGCCGCTTCCGCATATTCAATCAGAAAATCGGTTACTCGCTTTTTTTCGAGGTGCGAGGTGCTTGTGTGGTAGACTCGGGCGTAGTCTCGGTAGGCTCGCCGGAGTCGCTTTCCGGTTGTTCCTTGTCCGATCCGAGCATAAAATTTCGGCCGATGGCCATCACCTCCACCACGTCGTGGCCCTTGATTCTCTCAACGTCAGAGAAGTCATAGGACGGGTTCGCGGCTACGATGGCCGCAAAGCCGAGATAGAGATGCAGACCGAAGTCGAACTCGGCCGCCGGGGTGATAGCGGTGTTCTTGAGGCCCGCCGCCGTCTTGCGCTTCGACTCAGCAGTCGCGAACAGAATGCCGTCGATCTCATTGGAATCGTAGGAAACCTCGGCGACCTGTACACCGTTGATCATGATGGGATTTTTCAGCTTAAGAATCTCTTTCATTGTTGTGGCTCCTTTCAAGGTGAAAAAAGCCGCCGATCTCGTTATTGACCGGCGGCCCCTCATTCGGTTATTTTACAGCAAGCTACGAACCTTGCTCATGTAGTCCTTGCCGTTGATGCGCAGGATCTGGCTCAGGCGGTCCACGCACAGAACCTCCACGCCGTTGGCGTAGATCTGCATGCGGGTAACGTTGTAGGTGATTTCGCTCTCAGGAGCGCTGCCCAGTTCGACGCCGATTTCAGGAGTAGCCGCGGGCATGGTGCGCACGAATGCCTTGTAGCCCTCGACGCTGGTCGAACCGTCGGACTTTACGACATTATCGACCCAGCGGAACTCCAGATTCTGCTTTTCCAGGCGAAGCATGCGGGTGAAGCCCTTGTCGATGCCTACCTTGGTGATGCCCAGCTCCATGTTCTCGATCATGCCGATCAGGGGCACGCTCATCGGGCCCATCGCCTGAATTTCCGCAGTCGCGAAAACGATGCCGGGCAGGGTGAAGGAAACATCCTGAGCTACCAGCACATTGTCGGCGTATACGGTGTCGGCCATTACCGGGCCCTTCTTGTCAAGCCAGTTTGCCATTGTTCGGTCCCTCCTTACTCAGTCTCGTAGAAGGCGGCGAAGCCTTCATCGGTGTAGCTTACGCGGCCGCGCATAGACTTGCGGGGCGGCGTGTTGGTCGCGTTGAAGTCCCACACGAAGTCGCCGTTCACCATGTCGGTGATGGGGTTCGCAGTCTCCAGGAACTCCACGACGGGGGTGCCGATCAGAGCACCGATGCCGCACAGGGTGTCGAGCACCTGCTTTTCCTCGTTCAGGATGGTGTCCCTATCCTGCGGAGTCATGGGCTCGTCAACCTTGGTGCCATGACGCAGCTGGAAGCCGTTGGTCAGGTGCATCATCATGCGCATGTTGACGTCGAAGGTGGCACGTGCGTCATGGTTGCCGTTGTAGGAATAGGCAGCAGTATGGGGGCCCCAGAGCACCCACTGGCCGCCCCAGAACACGGCGGTGGTGACGCCCTTCTCGTTCAGGGTGTTGGCGGTCTGCTGGTCGAAACCCCTGTTCTTGGAGTCAGCGCCGAAATACTGTGCCGTCGCCATGATCTCCTTGTTGGAGGGGGACTCGTAGGGAATGCTGTCGTGGCTCAGATCGACGCGCAGCATCGTGACCTGGCCGGCGGTGGACAGGTGGAACACGTTGCCGTCGCTGACCTTCACCATGGGCCAGTAGACCTTGGAGAACTCGCTGGTGTAGCCGTTGGCTTCCTTCCATGCGAGCGCCTTTTCGATGGTGTTGATCGCTGCGCCTTCCGCATCCTTCAGCGGGATGTCAGCGTTCACGAAGCCGTCCCAGTGGCCGTTGAGCTGCTGGACGATGCCCACCATAGCGCGGTAGATCGCGGGGATATGGCTCCAGCCGGGAGCTGCCAGCAGGTTCAGCACTGCGTTGTGGTACTGGTAGAGCAGCTTCAGGGCATGCAAGCCGGTGTATTCGCCGTCGGCAGTGGTCTGGCCGATGATGTCAGCCTCCTCCACGGCTTCAGTGTCCACGGTGTTGTAGGAACACTGGAGAGCCTCGCCGGCGTCTTCGGTGAGCAGCTTCACGACGACGGTGCCCTTGCCGAAGTTGTACTCCAGAGAATAGTCCACGCCTTCCACCTTGTCAGCGATCGCGAAGGTGTCCAGAATGATGTCGGCACTCTCGAACTCCGCGCGCTTATTGGTGAAGGTCAGCTCCGTGGTGGTCTTTTCCGCGGCCTTGTGGGTGTCGGGATCCAGCACGTTGATGATGTAGATCGGGCCGACGTTGCCGACGGTGTTGTTGAAGTGACCGGCCAGAGCCTCGCAGAGGGTGAACTTCTCCCAGTTGGCAGAATAGCCGAGCTTGCTCTGTGCGTCGCTCATGTTGGCGACCTTGATCGGCATGTTGACGAGATCCGCGTCAGCATAGCCGCGAATCAGATTGACAGGAGCGGTGCCGATGTAGGCAGCCACCACGTCGCTCTGCTGCGCGTCCGTCACTTTGCTGGCCGCGATCTCACCGTATGCGCCATGCTTATAAGCCATAGGTTTTCCTCCTTGCTGTTATAAAAAGTTTTTGAATGCTTCCGGGGTTTTTGCTACCACTCCGGCCTCCAGCGCGAAGCTGATCCAGTTATGCCAGTAGGGGTAGTAGTCCCAGATGGTGCCCTCTTCGGTGAACAATCCGAACTTGATGCCGGATTCTTTCACCAGCCGGTGGCCCGCTATATACTCCGCACCTTCCAGCTCCCTGAGCACGAGGTCCGCGAAGTTGAACGAGTCCCGCCAGCCTTCCATGTTGCGGGCGTAGGTCCGCGCAGCCTCGCCGGTTGCGCGGTAGTAGGAATACCCGCCGAGCGCCTTTTCGTTCGGTCGGGGGTGGAACACTTCACCGCCATGCTCTCCGGGGTTCCAGCAGGCGAGGCAGAGACGGATCTGGAGCTGTCTCTTTTTAGCCAGCAGGTCGTCGCTGCCCTCCATCAGCTGCACGCACACCGAAGGAATCGGTGCAGGAACTTTCGGAGGCAGGCGATCTTTCCCCGGAACATATAGCGGGAAGGCGGCCGGATTGATAAACTCCACGTCGTAGGACGTATCGTTTCGGTAGTCGTCCGGCACTTTGAGGGAAATCTTGCCGCAGACGTTTTCGTGCAGCCATTCCACCACATTGTCGATGCTTTGCACCAGCGTCATGCCGTCGCCCCCTTAGCCGGTTCTGTTCTGGCGTAGTGCGACCTCAACGAGGCCCATGTCCTTGCCGGAGTTCACCACGATCAGTTCGCGGCCGTCTACGTTCAGCAGGCGGCCCGGTTCAAGGTCGCGAGGGAAGTCAGATTCACGACCCATAAGCAGCATATCGGCCTCAATGAGCCCGAGAATCTGTCCCTTTTTGAGCTTGTTCAGCTGGTCGCTGTCCACCACGACGGGGATCTGTGCGCCCTCAATGCGGTGGTACTCGGCGAACTCGTCCGTATTCAGGAATACGCTGTCGAGATCTTTGATAAGCTGGTCTTTGAAGTTCATCACTTAGTCATCATCCGTCAGCAGGCCGCTGAACTGCCTGTCTTCAATAGGCGGCAGGGGCTCTTTCGCTTCCAGAATGGCGATGACTTCCTTCTTCGTCCTGACTGCGCTCACGTCTACGCCCAGCGCGTCGGCAGCCTGTCGAAGTTCTGCCATCTTCATGTTCGCGTAGGCACTCACCTGCGCGGGTTCTTCCACCTTCACGGCTACGCCTGCCGCTACCAGCTCCGCTTCGCGGGCTGCAGACAGAGAGAAGGGCGGGGAGTTCTTGGTCATAGCCTCAACCTCACCGCCCACCACGCGGCCGTAGGTGCTTTTGATCATCCTGATCATGGGGTTGCCTCCTTTATTCGGGATCGGCAGCACTCAGATCCGGCAGTTCGTCGTCGGAATCGTCCAGAGTGTCCACTTCCTCGAACTCCACCTCGACGGCGGCGATGGCGGCCACATAGTCCGCCTTCTTCTTGCAGGCGGACACGTCGAGATCCATGTCAGCAGCGAGCTTTTTCAGGTTCTCCACCGTCATGGTCTCCAGCTCTGCGGGGTCGAGGTGGCCGATCTTCTTTTCAGAATCTCCGGCGGGATCGAGGTCGTCCTGCTGATTGTTCTGTGCTTCATCGGCCTGCGGCAGCGCCACATACTCGGCCACGCCCTGGCGGACGTAGCTTTCAGCGAGGCGGTCGTCACACTCGAAGGGCTTGTCCTCGGAGGTCTTGAGCACATGTCTCACGTGGCCGTGGGCGTCCGTGTACTTGACGCCCACGCCGCCGAGAATAACCTTGATAATAGCCATGTTTCGGCTCCTTTCTCATGCGAGCACGACGCTGCCCAGCTTGGCAGCGCCGAGAATCGCATGCCTGTCATTTCACAGCACCTTAGCGGTGATGAAGGGGTTCTCGTTGTTGGGCATGCACAGGGGAGCAGTGGCCAGACGTACCTCGCGCACCTCGTTGGTGGAGTCGCTCAGATACTTCGGCACTTCCTTGCTCGCGTAGGTGTGGAACTCGCCGTCTGCCTGCTCCATCTGGGTGATTGCGCCGTAAACGGTGCGGCCGGCAGCGGGAGCGCCCACGGCGATCATGCCTGCGGGAATGAACGGCTTGATGGTGCCGTCGATCTCGGTGTAGGTGTCCTCATAGCTGAGGAAGTCGATCATGCGGCCCTTGATGTTCAGGCGGGCGATCTTGACAGCGCCAGCGGGCAGGGTTGCAGGATCCACGCCGCCGATCTCATAGCGGCGGTTGTCCAGCAGCTTGAGGATCCACTCGTTGCTGAGAATCACGTCGGCAACGTCGGGAGCGACCAGCACCTCAGTGGCAGGCAGGCCGCGAGTGGTCAACATGGAGATCATGGCGGCCACGTCGTTGATCAGCTGCTTGCCGGATTCCTCGGAGGTGTCCCACATAGCAGAGGGAGTATACACGGCCGGGTTCGCTTCGCCATCGTAGAAGCGGACCTCGCGCTCGCCGTGATGGCCCAGATCGTCCACATACTCGTGCATGATGCAGCCGTTGGTGAAGATGACCTCGGCGGCCATGGCTTCCTTGCGGCGCAGGTTCATGCCGCGCAGCTCGTCCAGGTCGCTCAGCATCATCACGCCCTCGCGCTGCTCGGGGGTCAGGTTGGAGTACAGGGCCTCGCCGAAGTTGCGCTTCTTCAGGTCGTCGATGGTGAGAGCGCGCTTCGGTGCGATATAGGCGGGCGTGAAGGACTTCATGATGTAGCCGTCACGCATGATAGTAATGCCGCCCTTGCGGGGAGCGACGAAGGGAGACGCCTTCTTGTGGCCCTTCTTGTACTCTACCAGGACGTCATTGGTGGCGAAGATGTCACCAGCGCCGGTCGGGAAGTAGCGGTCCAGCAGGAAGGAGTGCAGCGGCGCGAGCTGCTGCACGGAGGCGAGCAGCGTATGGGTGTCGCGGATATTGATATTCATCGGTCATTCCTCCTTTAGATTTCCACAGCATCGGAGACCAGGATGCCAGCCACACGGAGGGCTTCCTTGTCTGCTGCGGTGATTTCGTAGCCTGCAGCAACGATCAGGGCGTTGGCGTTGAAGTGGCCGGTGCGGTATGCCTGGCCATACGTGGCCTCAGCGGTGTCCACGGTTTCAGCCAGCACGGCGTTTGCCTTGCCGGTGGTGGCGGCGCTGATCTTGACCATTCCGCCGTCGGAAACGGCCAGTAGGGTGCCGCGTTCCAGGACGCCCTGGCCAGCGGCCAGCTCTACGCCGAAAACATCGGCCGGGGGATATGCGCTGTTGAACAGGTTCTCGAACTCAGCGGAGCCGATGGTCTTGTCCAGTCTGTTCATCACTTGGTACCTCCTTTGTTCTGGTTGTAAAGGTTCACCAGTTCCTTCACGTCCGCAGCGGTCTGCTCCGCCTTGTTGACGGGTGCGCCGCTGTTGGGAGCTGCGCCGACCTCAGCAGTCTTGGATGCCTTGCCGTCCTGCTGGTAGTTTGCGAGGAACTGCTGGCCGGAGGCTGCGCTCTGCTGCATCACGCGGAAACAGAGTTCTTGTGCGGTGCAGGGATTGTCGCCGTACTTGGCGTCGTGAACCAGCTGCTGGTTCGGGATGGACGCCGCAATGGAGTCGATCGCCTGAAGGCGCTGGCGTTCCGCGGTTACGGCGTCGGTGGTCTGAGCCTGAGCCTCATTTCTGGCCGCCTGCTCGATCTGAGCCACAACCTCGGGATGGTTCTGCCGCATTTCTTCGATAGTCATGGGCATAGGGTTGTTACCTCCTTCTTTGGCCGTCATTGCGGCCGGTACTTTATTTGCTCTCGGCTGTTTGGCCGGGGGAGCATCATTTCTCACCGGGATGGTGCCCGGCATGTTGCGCCAGCCCTCAATGTTGAGCTGCACGCCGTTGCAGTAGAGCACCTTCTTGTCGGTGCTCATGCTCATGGTCGGTTCGTCCGCGCCCTCTTTCAGGGTGTTGGCGAAGCCCTTGTCGATGGCTTCGCGGCCGGTCATCCAGGTTTCCTTGGTCATCATGTTGCGCAGCTTGTCCGTGGCGATGCCGGTCTTGGCGCTGTAGATCTCCGCCACGGCCCGCTCGCTGGCTTCCATGCCGTTGAGCAGCTGCTTCATGTCCTGGATGTTCATGTAGTCCCACAGCATGACGCTCACGCCGTGGATCATGATCAGGGAGCCGGGGTACACCGTGACGGTATCACCGGCGCACATGATGACGCTCGCCGCGCTGGCCGCGATGCCGTCCACGACCACGTTCACCTCGCCGGTGAGCGCCTTCAGCGCATTGTGGATCGCGATGCCGGTGTAAAGGTCGCCGCCGCAGCTGTTCAGCTTTACGGTGATCTTGCTCTTGTCCTTAACGGCTGCCAGGTCATCCATGAAGCCTTCGGGCGTGATGTAGTTGCCGGGCACGGGTTCGCCCGTCCACCAGTCGACCGGCTGCTGGCTCACTACGTCGCCGTAGAGGGTGATTTCGCCCTCGTCGTCGCTGACGCTGACCATATTCCAGAACTTCGGGGGCGCGGCCGTAGGCGGTGCCGCAGCCGCCGCGGGTCCCATCTGGAGCATGTATCTGTTCATAGGTTTATCCTCCTTGTGTGGCCTGTCTGATCTGCTCGGCGAGCACGAGGCTGCGCATGGCTTCCATGCCGCGCCTGCGCGCATTTTCCGGCGCGTGGGGGTTGTTGCCCCGGCCCTCGTTTCCCTCGCCCGTTTCGGGCTCCTGCGGGCCCTCAGACGGTGCTCCGCCGTTGTTGCTGCCGGTCTGGTGCGGATCCGGCGCTTTCCCGCCGAGCTTTTCGTTTTCGAGCTTAAGCTGATCGACGTTTTTGTTCCACTCGCTGCCGTTGAGCTTGGTGGTGCTCTGCTCGTGCGTAGAGAAGCCCTCGGAGCATGCAAGGATCTCGGCTGTGATTTCCTTCACCGGGTCGAGCTGTCCCTGGGACGGGCCCAGCCATTCGCTGCCCAGATATGCGGCACGAATTGCGGGGTTATCGAAGAAGCCCGGCGCATAAATACGGCCGCGGGCCACCGCCTCGGACATCCACACCTCATAGATAGGCCGGCAGAAGTCGTCTCCCAGCCACTCGCGGCGCATCTTGAATGCCTTCCATGCCTCCATAAGGGCCGCACGGCTCGCGCTGTACGACGCATTGAAGGATTTGAGGAGCAGATCCGCCGGGATCTCCAGAGCTGCGCCCACTTGGCCGCTGATGGATTTCACGAAGGCGTCGAAGCCGCCCGCCGGCCGCTTAGGCTCGGCGAACTTGATGTCCTCGCCCGGCTCCATGATGTTGACCTGACCGGGGCCCATGCTGTACTCGTTCGGCCCTTTCGGCTCGTGAGGTTCGTCCGGTTCCACTTGGTTGAACGGTATATCATCCGTCGGCGCGGTGGTCGTGACGAAGGCCGTGAAGAACGACTCGACCACCGCGGCCATGAGTTCGCTCTCTGTGTAGCGTCTCATTTGCAGCAGCGGTTCGATCACTTGCGCCAGATAGGTGACGCCGCGGTACTGATCCGGGCGTTCGGACTCTATGACGTGGACCACGTTTGGGAGTCCGGTGTGCTCCTGATATGCCAGCACGCGCACCCATTTCGTCGGAGGTGCGCCCACCTCATACGGGTAGTTGTTGCGGATATGGTAGGCCACCACCATGCCGTTCTCGTCGACTTCCACGCCGTCGTAGATGGTGTTCCCGTTGTCCGGGTTTCTGCCGGTCGTGTAGTGCGTGGCCATGCCGATGCCGTTCTGCACAGGCGTCGCGATCCTATCGGACTCAATCAGGTGTACCCGCAGAGAGTAGGGTTGCAGCCGGTTCGGTTCGTACTGTTTCAGCACGCCGATGCAATCGCCGGACAGGAGCCACGACGTGAGAGCGAGCTGCTGGAGCCCGTAGAAGTTATTCATGCCGGTGGCGTCGCAGGCTCTTTTGCTCTCAGCCCAGAGGGAGAACTCCCGCTCGGTCGTTTTCTGCCATTCCTCCGCCTGCTCAGGAGTGAGGCCCAGCACATCGCGGTCGATTCTGCTCTTGAGCTTGAGACCGACGCCGACCACATTCGTGCGGTTGGTTTTGATCGCGGAGGTGGCTATCGGGGCCGCCATGTACAGCATGCGGGCGCGCTGGCGTAGGGTGTAGTTATTGAAGTCGATGTCCTCGCGCGGCGAACCGCTCGGAGAGTTGAAGCCCTTGACGGCCTTTTTCCGCAAACTTGCACCCGCTTCGCCGTAGCCCTTGTTCTGCGGTCTTATGTTATCGGGGAGATACAGCCCCACGGTTTTGTCGTACCTGATTTTTCTCACCTCCTTCTGCTCAATAAAAAAACGGCAGGACAGGAAATGAAAGGAGCCGACCATTTCCCGGTGTCTCTGCCGTAGTAAAGCCGGTCGCCCGGCGTTTACTCATATTAAGTTATCAATTTCGTAGCCTCACGAAAATGGTTATTCGTTAAGCTCAACTGTTCAAACTGATCGTTCCCGTGCTGTCCTGATACGTTCCCGCCTCCACCATCTGCAGCGTGGTGTCCAGCCAGTAGGATGCGATCATCAAACTATTTCTTCGTCTATGGTAATGATCGACGAAGACGTAATGGAATCAGCGGACACTCTGATGTATGCTATCTTGTCCTTCGAGCCGCCAGCGCCGTAGGCGTATGCAAACTGTGCGGGGTCATGGACTTGCGTCAGGTTACCGCTGGCATCAAAGGTCATGCCCTTATCACCATTTTGAACGCCGCTTTGAATCTTCTGCGCTATGATCTTAGCGAAGCTGGAATCATAAAACGCAACATACGCACCATTACTGGTATTATAGTTCATTGGCATGTTTCGGAATCGAATCACGCTCTTAGGAGTGCATTTGATATAACCAGTTACTGCGTTTGTGGTGCTCGTCGTTGTCGTCTCGATACCCGAAGAATTAAGTCTGTACCCAGTTTTGTAGCCATCCTCGCCATTAGTGCCGACAAACTGACTTCCATCAGCATTGATAGACAGCGGAATCCGGTTGGTGTACTTAGCCTTAGCAACCACAGTAATAGTAACGTCACTAGTAGGATTGCTCAGCGTTACAACGCCCGTAGTCTTATTCCACGCATAGCCTGCGCCGCTGACAGTAATGGTATCGGGCAGCTCATATCCACCGTTCGCCGCAATGGTGACGGAAGCAATTCCTTCCTCGACGATGGTGGTTGCACCGCTTGCGGTGCAATTCGTCAGAATATTAGTGATGTTGTATACCTTGGGCGGGATGGGTGCATAACTGATCTCCCGATCATATCCCGCGCCGTAGCAAAACGCCTTGATGCTCTGATCGTCGAGGTCGATGCAGTACACAACGAAGGACGTATCATCTGCGCTGTTCTTGACCTTATTGTAAGTGGTCGCTTCGTCCCAGCCGTCATAGTTATACTGGTTCGCGCGTCCGATACAGGCTTCCGGTGTAGCAATGCGCGTCACGGTTGTCCTGTTTCCACCGACAACATTACCAAGATGGATTTTGTCAACCAGAAGATTGTGGATGTGGCCGTGGATATTTCCGATGAGTTTCGCCTTGTTTTTGCCCGCGAAATTGCAAGAAATATTCCCACCAGACCAACTGCTGCCCGAGTCATACGCCTTGACGAGGTAGCCAAACACATAGTTGGTCGCATACCAATCAAGAGGATGGTGGGACAGGACAAGAATCTGCCAATCAGACGCATCACTTTTTGCAGAAAGATCCAACGCACCGATAAACCAGTTATACTGTGCATCCGATACGGTCAATCTAACATTATCAGTCTCCGTAGTATTGACGCAGATGATCCGCAATTTTTTGTCCGCAAAATCACGATAAAAGTAACCGCCTGCTTTATCGCCCCACGTCACGCCCTCGCTATAGGCTTGAATGTTGTAGTGCACAAATTGCGCGTAACCAGCATAAAAGTCGTGGTTTCCTTGGATGCGCAAATTCTGTACAGATTCCATCGGAGCCAGCAGAGAATTGATTTTTCGGCAATCGCCGAAAGCATTATCCACATCGTCAATAGGATAGCCGTCGGTATAGTCACCCAGCACAGCAAAGGCATCCAGTGTGATCTGCTTGTTGATATAAGCAAGAGCCTGAGACGCATGGAGAATGCCGTCCGTATAGCTGCCGTTGCCATAGTGCAAATCTGTGATAGCCGCAAGCGTGAAAACCCTGCTGCCCTGTGCCGAAACAACTTTTGTCGCAAGGGAATCAGCTTCCGATTTCACATAGGCGGGAATATCATTCTCGGCACTTGCTACCGCCACATTGATGTCAATGTTTCGCTCGCAGTATTTGCCAGCCGTTGCAAGGGTAGTCTTGCCGTTATTTGAAATAGCAACCTGTATATTTGCCATCAGACTACCTCCCCATTATAGACAGGCAGCGCAGCAATCACCGCATTGACCATTTCTGCTTTATCTACCTCCGTGAAATAGTCCGTGCCCTTGACCGGTGTTTTGCCGTCCTTGCCATTGGCTCCAGTCGCGCCGGTTGCCCCAGTATCGCCCTTCTCGCCCTGCGGACCCTGAGGACCGACCGCGCCAGTTTCGCCCTTTTCGCCCTGCGGACCCTGAGGACCGACCGCACCGGTTTCGCCCTTCTCGCCCTGCGGACCCTGAGGGCCGACCGCGCCGGTTTCGCCCTTTTCGCCCTGCGGACCCTGAGGGCCGACCGCGCCGGTTTCGCCCTTTTCGCCCTGCGGACCCTGAGGACCGACCGCACCGGTTTCGCCCTTCTCGCCCTGCGGACCCTGAGGGCCGACCGCGCCGGTTTCGCCCTTATCACCTCTGCTGGGTACGCCAGTGTCGAGATCACCGATAAACCAGTTCCCATTACTGCCGATGTGAGGCGTGATGCCGTTATCGCCTTTTTCACCTTGCGGACCGGTCGTGCCGCCCACTTCATTCTGCTGCAAAAATTCTTCTTTCCCCTTGACGTAGTCCCCCATGCTGGGATCATCTTGCATCATATTCGGCTTAGGCAAGCCCAGACCGACGGTATTTCCTACAATTTTCATACACTTACCTCCGTAATGCTGATCTGGATCGTGTAGTCATTAGCAGGCTTATCACCCAGAGCGTAAACAGTAACCACACCGTTATCATTTTCAGCAACAAATGCAAGGTCTTTATTGTGGAATACAGCAAGCTGTTCAATGGTGGGCTTAAGGTCGATTTGACTGTTAGCCGTCACGCCGTTGATGGACACGACCTGAGAGTAAGGGCTCGCATCGCCGAGCCATTTTTCCGACAACAACTCAACTTCGCCGATTCTTACTGCAATCCCGCCAGAGATAGCCTTTTTTGACAGCTCAACAATGCCTTCCTCGATGTGGTTAAGGTGTTCAGCGGTCAGCACCTGTCCAGGCCGGAAGTTCTGCTTTTGATATTCCATAAATACACTCCTTTTCACCAGTCGCGCGGCGTGATTCCGATCGCGCGACGGGCACTGTACCCAGCCAGCTCGGCCTCAAGCTCTCGCTCTCGTTTTCTCAGCTTGTCGATCATTGACTGCACGTCTGCGAGTGCGGTCTGGTAGCGCTGGAGATTCCGCGAGCCTATGGTGTAAAGCTGCACACCGTCTTTGCTCAGCATTTCCTTCTCTCGGTTCAAGTAAAGGGCTAGCCGTTCGCGCACCTGTTCCAATTCCAGACGCACAGCTTCCTTTGATCGTCGTCTCATGTTGGTGCCTCCTTACCATTCGTCGAAGAAGCTGTCCGGGTTGTTTTTCCGGCGCGGCGGCGGTGCGGCCGCCTTCTTCGGCGTGTTTTTCTCTGGCAGGTTTTTGAGACGTCTCTCCACCGCCAGCGTGTCTGTGTTCAGTATCCTGAAGCCGGCCATCGCATAGTTGCGGCAGTCGAGAGCTTCGTTTCTGGTATGGCCGGGAATCTTCACCCATGCCCACACGTTGCCGCGCTTCGTCTGGGTGAGCTCCAGCTTCTCAGACAGCAGGCCGGCGAAATAATAGGAGTCGTATCCGTAGTATTCGCCGCGCGGGAAATGGGCGTATTTCGGCCCGGCTTCCTGCACCTTGAGGCTGGACATGATCGACGCCTTGCCAGCATCAACGCCCAGCGTGTAGAGCCAGCAGGTGACTTTCTTGTTGTCCCGAATCGCCACCCGCGACGGCGGCGTGAATATCGGAACGCCCTCGCCGCCCTTGCCCTTGATGGCAAAAACGCGCTTGTTTTTGCGCGCTCTGCATGCTTCATATACTTCCTGCGTGTAGTGGCCGCCGGAGTCCACGCACGTGAACGAGATCCGGAGCCCGTGCTTGCGGTCTTTGAAATAGTAAACGTGGTCGACCACGTCATCAAGCCGCTGCCACACTTCCGGCGTGTCCGGCTTGCCCATGATATAGCCTTTTTTGATGCCCCAGGTCTCGCCATAATGGCCGTGACCCACGACCTCGTATTCCAGGCGGTTGTCCTGCGTATCCACGCCGCAGGTGAGCACCAGAACGCCCTCGGGCAGCTCCACCGGGGAGCCGTCGGAGTTCGTCCCGTAGTCCTCGCGGCGCGCCATCATGGTGTCCTCGTCGGCCAGGTCGCCGCGATCCTCCCAGACTTCGCCGAACAGGGTGTTATACACGACCTGCAATGCCTGCGGATCATCCTTGGACTGCAAAAATTCAAGGACGATTTTCGACCACGGCGTCCACGGAGAAGAAAAGGCGTTCAGCCAGAAGGAGCGCACGCCGTCGCTGTACGCGCTCGGATTCGCTGCGATCCACTTCGCCGGCTGCCGTCTCATAACGTCCTCCGGAATGAGGCAGCCACAATTCGGGCAGGCCCATTGAATCGGACCGTTGATGCTGTACGTCTTTTTTCCGCGCACCTTGGTGCTGGTGTGGTTGAAATGGATCCGGTCGAAGATGATCTCGCCGTACTCCCCGCACTCGGGGCACAGATGACACCACCGCTCCTGCGTGCCCTTATAGTAGCTGGTCTCGATGTTTGACGCGCCCTTGATCGTCGGAGTCGATACCTCGACGGCCTTCCGGTTGTAGAAGGTCGCCTGACGTGCTTCGGCCAGCTTCCACGGATCGCCCTCCGTGCCGGCACTCGATGGCCAGCGGTCGCGTTCATCGCCGAGGATGTAGCGCGCGGGTGTGGATGCCAGAGCGGAGGCGCTGTTCGCGCCCGTGATCGTCAGCATTCCGCCTGGGAAGGATTTCTGCAGCAGGGTGTTTCCGCCGTCCTTCGCTTTCGCGTCGGACACCTTCGACCTCAACTGTTTGCTGTCCTGGATCATCGGAGCGATGCGCAGGCGCGAAAACTTGCGCGCATCGTCGAGGGTTGGCTGCACGAACAGGATGGAGCCGGGATCTTGGTCGATAATGTAGCCGATGATGTTCAGCTCCATCTCAGACTTGCCGACCTGAGAGGCCGCAACCATGACGATTTTTCTGACCTTTGGATCCGTGAATGCCTCCATAGGCTCCTGGAGGTATGGAGTTCGAGCCGTGCGCCACGGTCCGCTTTCTGCGGCCGTCGCCGGCAGTCTGCGGTATTTGTCCGCCCACTGCGCCACGGTCAGATTTTCCGGCGGCTTGAAGTTGCGGATGACTGAGCCGATGGCCTTGTTGATCTTCGACGCGGCCTTTTTACTCGTCGGCTTCATCGCTGAGGTTTTCGCTCCAGCCTTCGCGTTCGATCACCCGCTGCATGTATGCCTCGGGGTCGTATTTGTAGGCTGACAGCTCCTCCAGGATCTTATAGCATTCATCACGGATCAGTACCGAAACCTCTGCCGGATTGGATACCTGCGCGACGTCCATCGCCAGACGACCGGGCAGGGCCATGATCATGCCGCGAATAGTAAAGACGAGATCAGCCGTCATCGCTTTCACGTCCTCGCTGCGATGCGTCTTGCCTTCCAGCTCCTTGAGCTGCATTTCGGCGATCCTCGCCTTCGCCTGCTTGATGTCGGCTTCTGCCTGCAACTTTTGTTCTTCGATGCTCGCTGTACTCTTTTTCTGTTCGCGGCCGTATGCTTTATCAGATAGATATTTTATATACTTCTGTATGGTCGGGAGCAGGTCGTATTTCGTCGGGCGTCCCTGCCCAGTTATAACGCCTTCCGCTTTGAGCTGCTCCACCCGGCGGGTGGTTACTCCGAAAATTTTAGCGATAACTTGCGTCGGTTGCATGTTCTGATTATCGGCCACACTCCCCGCCTCCTTCCGTTATACGCCTTTAATCGGCACTTTTATAATCGGATTAAAGTCGATTCTGACCTTTTCCTTTTTGGTTTTCCCCTTATTGCTTTTATCTTCTCGCACTATCCGGCTGCCCCATTTATCGCGCAACGCTTCGAACTGTTGCTGCTCTCTCACATAATTCCGATATGTGGCACAGCCACCGGCCTGCTCCGCTTGTTTTACCACATAATGATATTTATTCACACGCAGACAGCCTCGGTAGCGATTGCAGTTCTGCAGCGTCATGTCGTAATCTTCCTTAAGCGGCAGCGCCTCGTCATATCTGCACTCGTTTCCGCGTAAAAAGCATTGAAACGGACCGCCGATATATGCCACTGTCGAAAAAGGTATATTTTGCGAATACGACATGGCGTCAACATTGCAATTGATCCCCCAATACTTAAAGCCAAAGCCTTCGCATAAACGACTGTATTTCTCAACGAAGCTGAGGAAATCTTCCGTCGGTACGATGTTTTTTGTATACCCGTATGGGTCGCCGGGTTCGCTTTCATAGTACGACACGCGCTTCATATCGTCGTCGACTATGAGAACAACGTCTGCGCCGTTCGAAAATTCGGTATCAAGTATGTGGTTTCGTATACGGCAGAGGTTCCCCTGTATGCCTCGCTTGCATGGTATGATATTTTCTTCATATCCCGGATTTGCAGCCCGATAGGCTTCCGCTTCCGTCTCACACACCCACACTTTGCAGAACGGTAAATAATCCAGCGTTTCTACTTTGTGCCGCTTATAGCTCGGACAATTCACACTGATATGCACAGCGTATCGCCTCCAATGCCTCGGCCCCTCTCACGACACGGCCAACACCTCGCCGCTCGGAACTCTTTGATATTTTCCCATCCCTGCGGCTTGATAATGCCTTGACTGTTTCCAAAGAAAAAAGGCTTTCCGCTTGCAGCCAGTCTACCTCATTGTCGAAGTAAAGCACTATATAGTTATGTTCTTCTCGGAGAACTTCCGTAAACGGAACCTCGCCCGCGATCTCTGGAACTTCGTCCACTGCATCCATTAAAGCTGCAATAACGTCGTCTGTATATCCCGCGAGGTCAGCCGATACGGCTGTATCATCCATGCCGGCGAATATCTCGGCGAGCTTTTTCTCGTCCATTTCGGACAGTTCAGAGATACGGTTGTCTGCCAGAAGATCCTCCAGCTCTGCCGCCTCGCTCGGGTAGTCCTGATAGTCTACAGGCACCGGACAGTCCAATAGTAATGCTGCCTCATATCTGCCATGCCCGCTGACGATCATGCCGGAAAGAGTTGATACCTTGACCGGTTGCCGCCAGCCCTGCGCCTTAATAACGCGCGCCAGCAGCTCTACTTGATCTCCTGGATGTCGGTTCGGATTCTTTGGATTCGGTTTCATCTCCGTAACCGGTACTATCTTGTCGAACGCACAAAAAACCGGAATATCTCCGGCCATTCCTTTGCTATTCGGTGGGCAAATTCATATAGTCGACCTCCTTGCGCTCCGTCTTTCGAAACGAAACGCCCTAAAAAATTTTTTCAGAGTCTAGCGACATTCTGGGCGCCAGCACCGCAGGGCTATTTTTGGGGCTCACAGTACCTTTTGCAAGTTTCGCTGCAATCTCCATTCCCTGCGGGCTTTGTCGTGCATGTTTATCGACGTGAACCCGTTGCGGCTCGTTCGCTTCGCTTTTGATTCGATTGTCGCAGAGCTTTCATCAATCGCTTTCGTGTTGATTGCTCTGACTTTCTCTGACTTGCTTTGACTATCTCTAACTAATCACAAACTTACACGCGCGCAAGGTTTCGCTGTGCTTCCTTCGCACGTATGCAAGCGGCCAGGCCTGCGCCCGTGTATGCACTACTTCAGCGCCTGCTTCATGTGGTGTTCGAGGCGGGCCCCCAGCTTCTCGCTGATGGATTCCTGAATGGTATCCTTTGCCCGGCCGTCGATCATCTGAGGCACGGACAGGGTGCGCACCGCTTCGATGGGCTCCCGGCCCTTTCCAGTTCTCTGGAACGGCAGGCTGTTCCCGCCGTTGGCTTCAGCAATAAACGTTCCATGCGGAAAGCTCACGCGCTGCCCTTTGATGATCGTCGCCTTGACCTTGTACTTCTTCGGCTGCTTGATCGTGGCAACATCGCCACCCCCCGCTATTGCTTGGCCGGGTACCCGGCTGTATTTATTTAGGCGGGCGGTGGGCTGGGACTTGGGTGCCATCTTGAAGTGGAGCGGCGTCAACGTCCTCCCCTCATATAAGAGGGCCGCCCCGTCTATCGTCTGCCCCGCCACACTTGCGGATTTGCCCCCGCTCGATTTCTTGGGGCCTGCATCCTTGATGGCTCCGGTGTCCACGCCGTAGTGCTCGCGGATCCCCTTGGATACCCACGCAGGCGCACGGCTGGAGAAGTCGGACACGGTGCGCTTGATGGCGGTCTTGCCGCCGTCCTCGATCTTTTGCAGCCGCTTGGCCAGCTCCCGGCCGCCCTTCATGTCTACGGTGAAGGCGGCGCTCGACTTCCGTCGTCCGCCCGTGTAGAACAGATCGCTCATGTCGTGCCTCCTTCCGGATATTTTTCACCCCTCCCCCCGGTTGTTTTTTTGCGAGGGAAGGGGCGGGACTGAACGAAAAAGCCGCCCGGAGAGGGGGAATCATCTCGGGGCGACTTTCTCGATTGTAATGATATGCTGGGCCGCTTCTCTCTTTCAATCCCTTTTTATCCGCTTTACTCCCTTTTTGTCCCGCTCTGGGCATAAAAAAAGCCCCGCCTTTTTACGGGCGTGGGCGTGTCTTCCTTTGTCCTCAATAGCTTCTCCCTTGGTGGAACGTGCGCCCGGCCTGCTTGCGGTACGCGCTGCGCCGCCGTGGCTGTCTGGGCCGCTCTGCGACGGCGGCGACCAGTGTCAGGGGGATAAACATCAGGATGCACATAAGCGGCTCTCCTTTCTGCCCGGATTAACGGCTCCGGGCGGCCGTTGTCGGTTTATGCGATCTTGTCGGCGGAGAGGATCGGGGCCATGGAATACTGGCCGAGGGGGAATACCGTTTCCGCGCCGCGGTATTCGGTCGCCTTCTTGGAGATCCGGCAGCGCTTGATCTCCTTGCCGTCGTCGAGGGTGATGGTCTGAGCGGTGCGGGCGGTGACGGTGTAGGTCCAGAAGCACTCGCTGTTGCAGATGCTTCCCATGGTGTAGGTCTTGCCGATTTCAAACTTCTTCATGGTGTTGTCCTCCTTTAATTCCACTTCACATAGTAGAGGGTTCCGCCGGCGTTGAGGTAGTCGCGCTCGGTGACGATGATCGTCTTGATTTTCTGAGCATTGAGCTTCTTGGCGAAGGCTTCGGCGTGCTTGCTACTAAAGAACATTCTGCTGTAGTTGTACATCTTGATTTCCTCCGTTTTCGTTCTGTTCCGTTCCTCTTTACGTATATTATTATATACCCATTTGGGTAAAATGTCAATAGGTGGAAGGGCAGAAGAAATGTTAAATAAATGTATCGCAGACACGAAAAAGCCCGCCGGAGATTCGCATCTCTGGGCGGGCAGGTCTGTGGTTTACAGGTGGGTGTAGAGGCCGGTCACTTCGGTGAAGATCTTCTGCATCTGGTCGGCGAAGATGCCCTCTACCAGCACGATCTCGGTGGTCTTGTCGTCACTCCATTCGTAGGTCTTCCGGTTCAGCTTGCCAGCGGTGAACTTGAAGAAGCGCATGGTGTAGAGGTCGGTCGCCTCGTCCAGAGTGATGTACAGGCGGTTGGCCTTGCTCTTGTTCTTGACGAGCTGCATCCGCAGGGTGTTGCCGTCGGCGAGGAAGTGGTGGCTGCCGGTCATGACGATGAACTTATTACCGCCCATCTGCTGGAGAATGATTTCTGCTACGTTCATGGTGTTGTCCTCCTTATTCTGCGAAAATGGCCACGATGTCGGACCAGGGGCTGCGGGTCTTGAAGATCTCGATCGCTTCGTCAGCGCTGGCGGCCTTGATGTTGGCGTAGGGGGTGGTCTTGGTGGTAATGCCGATGGTCTTGTAGTAGATGCGGTAGTTCTTCATTTTCATGCCCTCCGTTTTCGTTGTGTTCCGTTCCTCTTTACGTATATTATTATATACCCATTTGGGTAAAATGTCAATAGATGGAAGGGGCAGAAGAATGTTAAATAAATATGTCACAGGCAGAAAAAAGCCCGCCGTCAGCTGTAAAGCATCGGGCGGGGTGGGTGCATGGTTGCCTCATTCAAGCTCATTCAAGCAGTTCGTCAATGGTGCAGCCCAGCGCGTTCGCCAGGGCGTGGAGCGACTTCGACGCGGGCCTCCGCTCTCCGCTCTCCCATCGGCTGATGTCCTTCGCATAGCAGCCCACCTTCTCGGCAAGCTGTCCCTGAGTCATGCCCCGATCCCTGCGCAGGCGGGCGAGGGGGCTGTCGTTGGTTTTGCGCGGTGCCGCTCTGCCGTCCTTGACCTCGATCAGGAACAGCACGCCGCCGCTCTCCTGCACCACGAAGTCGATCACCGGACACTCGACGTATTCGTCCGGGATCCCGCGCACGGTTCCCTCGTAATATGTCTTGCTCCCGCTCAGATCGCACATCGTGACCGTCATGCCCTTGTGCAGCAGGTCGAAGAACTTCTTCAGTTTAATCATGTCGTTTCCCTCCTTCTGTATCTTGCCCGGATTGACGGCTCCGGGCCGGCCGTGGTCAGCTCAGTTGATCTGCCTGAATCCGACGGAGTCGCAGAAATATGTTCCGGTGTCTTCCAGTGCGACCAGATCGGAAACGCTCAGGCTGCGGCCTCGGTAGTCCTCCGGGTGGTCAATGTTGAACATGAGGAAGATAGCCTCCAGCGTTTCCTCTACCGTTGCGCGGGGCTCGATGTGCCCGGTGTATACGGTGTCATATTCGGCGAAGTTCACGCCGCCGTGGGCCATCGTCCATTCGTAACGCATGAAGCGCTTGGCGAAGGTGTCGTTGTTATCCTTGAGCATGAAGATGGAGTACATCATGGTGTCGTCCTTTCTCCCCGCCTTTTGCCGGGCGGGGGCGGCTTGTCGGTTCAGTCGATGTTCATGAAGGCGAGCTTCGTGCTGTAGCTCATTGCTCCCAGCTGGTACTCCCATGCGCCGTAGCCGGTGCGGAATCCCCAGTGCTTCAGGCCCAGAACTTTGAGCAGCTTCTTCGCCTGTCGGTTATACTTGCGGATCATGCGCTCGACTTCCACCAGCTGCTCGCCGGTTTCGTAGTAGTGGGCGATGTTCGCCTTTCTCAGCTCGCCCGGCAGATCCTTCATCTCGAAGCGGAAGGTTCCGTCGGCCTTCTTGATCTCCACCAGGGTGATGCTGATGCCGTGCTCCTGCGCGGTCTTCTCGATCTGCTTCTTGGTCATTTTCTTCATCCTCCGTTTTCGTTGTGTTTCGTTCCTCTTTACGTATATTATTATATACCCATTTGGGTAAAATGTCAAGAGGTGGAAGGGGCGGAGAAATGTTAAATAAACATGAACAGGTAGCGACATAAATGTCCCGACCACTTAACAGAAAAAACCCGCCGTCAGCCGCAAGGCCTCGGCGGGATCCGCTAGGTCGATGGGTTAGACTCTGAACAGTTTAGCCTTGAGGCGGGCCTCCTGTTCGCGGGTCTCCGGGAGGTAGTAGTCCCAGCCATCCGCCGCATCGGAGAAGCGGAAGACCTCGAAGAACCACCAGCCATCCGGGAGGGCGATCTCGCCGATGTAGCTGTCGCCCTTCTCGCGAACCATGGCAGCGAGCTGCTTCCGGAGCCGGTCAGCCGTGAACTTCTCACGGTTGAAGTGGCCGTCCACGGAGAGGCGGACGAGGGAAGAAACGGTGGAAGTGAGGGTCATGGGGTACCTCCTGTGCCCGATGCCTTAGGCGCATCCGCGGCAGGGTGCCCGGTTATGCCGCCGGGCTCGGCTGGTTGGTGATTTACTTCGTTTCGGTGAACTTGCGGATGTACATGTGCTCGCGGAGCTCTTCGTCGTTGTCGCCGGTCGCGCTGTTGATGTCGGAGAGGTAAGCACCACCCATGATGATGCCGCCTAAGCCGTTGCTGATGATGGCGGTGAAGTTGATCCAGACATCGTAGTGAGCGGAGCAGCCGTCGTAGTTGTAGTAGTCCCAGATGCGGCAGTTGCCTGCGATCTCTGCGCTGGCTTCCAGCACCTTCACGTCGTTGTTGCCGCTTGCGATGCGGGCGGCAGCCTCGGCGGCTTCCTTGGCGGTGGTTGCGTCGTACTGCATGGTCTTGATGACTTCGTTGACTGCGGGCATATCGGCGAGGGTGATGACCTTCTTCATTTCCTTAGTGATGCTGACCTTCATTGTCTTTTCCTCCGTTTTTGTTGTTCTCCCTTGATCTGGTATTATTATATACCCATTTGGGTAAATTGTCAATCATTTGGAGGTCAAAAGAAATGTTAAATAATCATGAACTGATAAGGACATAAATGTCACCACCAAATAACGGACGCATAACAGAAAAACCCCGCCGTAAGCCGTAAAGCCTCGGGCAGGGTGTTCGCTTATCGCGCCTCGTCCATCAATTCCTCCGCGGTGCATCCCAGAGCGTCCGCCAGAGCGGCAAGGGTGGAATCGCGCGGCCTGCGCTTCCCTCGCTCCCAGCAGCTGATCTCGTAATACTCGCAGCCGATGATGTCGGCGAGTTCGTACTGAGACAGCCCCTTCGCCAGCCTTCGCCGTGCCAGCGCGCTGCCCGTGGTGGTGAATGCCTTGCGGCCGGTCTTTTTCGTCCGATTGCGCCCCAATGCGTATTTGGGCTTGATTCCGTTTTTCATCCGAATATGATCTTCAGCGCGGCGTCGGTGTCGCTCATGCCGGCGTCCGTCAGCCGCTCCATCCGTGCGCGCACTTTGAGCGCTTCCCGGCATTCGTCGAAGGTTTTCCGCACGGTCAGAGGCTTCGTGCCCGCGGGAATCACGTCGCCCAGGATGTGCTCGCTGTCGTATCCGCAGAATCCGCGCTGCTGTTCTATGATCAGGAACACGCGGCTCCCGATCACTACTTCATCGACTCTCATGATTCCGCACTCCCTTCTCTTTCCAGAACCGCACGGGCGACGGGCAGCAGCTCAGCCAGCCCTTCCGCGTTCCTCGGGTTGATTCCGGTTTTCTTTTGAGCCTGACCGAGGTGATAATGGATGTTCCCGTCGGTCATTCCCAGCGCATACGCAGTTTGCTGCGCGTTCATGCTGCATACTGCATATTTTTCGATGATCTTCGCCTGCGTGAAGGTGAGCGGCTTTGCGCACGCTTGCGTTCGATCCGGTGCGCCCTCATACGCCTGAATCAGTTTGAGCGCGTCCGCCGTCAGGCCGTTCATGCACTCGTCCTCCAGATACGGGCATTCATTGCACCTGGATCCACCGGCCGCGCAGCATTCCAGCCCCAGCTTGATTTTTGCGGGCGTTTTCTCGTTCACGTCAACCCCTCCATTTCAATTTGACCCTCCACCGGTTTCTCGGGCTTCTTCCGCTCCGCATGCTTGATGCGCTCGATCATGGGCACATACAGAGACAGGGGAGGGAGCCGCTTGTCGAACATTCCGCACGCCGGCCAGTTGGCGCGCCAGTCCGTAGCCTCTGACCGGCTCACGCCGTATGCACGGCATTTGAGGACGGTCCTCCGGCTGGGCAGCATATACCGCCGGAAGTGCATGCAATCCTTGCAGAGGTTCGGGCTCGTGCCGTATTCCGCGTGCATGGCTTCAATCTTGCGCTTCATCCTTCGCCGCCTCCTTGATTTCGAGCGTCAGCGTCACGGTTTTGCCATCCTTGCGCGTCCACTCGCGGCTATTCGTGCCACAGTTGCCGTGTATCTCGTCGAACAGGAAGTCGCGGACAGCGTTGATCGCTTCAACGGTGACGAGCGACTTGTTCCGCCATTCCTCACCGTTGGCTCTGACCGTTCCGGCGTAAATGCCCGCAATGCCACAGGCAACGTGGTATTCAGGCGTGCTTTTCATCCTCCATCCCCCTCACACCGTCGGATTGTCCGCATATTGCGCCGTGTCATTGTCAGCATATTCCAGCAGGCGGTATTCCTTACGCATACCGGCACTGCAGTAGTCGTCCGATCTGACAATAAGGTATCCGTCGTTCAGTTCCGTGCAGCGCATACAGCCATCGTGGTAATATCTTTTCACGTCTTCACCCAGCGGTACAGCGCGAACGCAATCCTTGCACCGAACCACCGGTTCCGGCTCCAGCTTCCCGATCCGCTCGATGGCCTGCGCGGGCGTGTGGCCGTCCCATTCCGGCGCGCGGTCGATTTCATTGCAGGCGAACATGTCCCAGTACGGGTCCATGTAATAGTGATACGTTGCAGGGCCCTCGGGCGTATCAATGCCGACGATGAACATGCCGTTGAACATGCTGCCGTCGCTGTGCAGTCGGGACTTCCATGCCTTGTCCGGGAACGCCTTGACGATCACGGAGAACAGCACAGCCCGGTGGTGATACAGCTCGTTGAAGGTGTGATAGCCGTCGGAGGTCTCGCCGGTGACGGTGAGCTCAATCGTCGGCATCTCTGCCGCCGCGCAGTTTTCCGGCTCCTTACAGCCCATATAGTCACATTTCGCTTCTTTGCAACGTTCGCAGAGCGCATCCGCGTCAATCAGTCTCATTTTCTTCACCTCTGTCCATCTTCGCGCCGCAATTAGGGCAGTAGTTGCAAGGGATAGCATCATCCCAATCATCAATACTGGACAAATAGCAGCCACACTCCGTACACCGTCCGGGCGTTTCTTTGCTTATTCTGCCGTTGCAATACCACCCCGCATGCCGTACCGGTTCAGCGTCCACGGCAGGGAGTGTATCAAGCGCACCCAACACGGATTTTTTCGCTTCCGGGTGAAAAATTTCCTTGCCGCCTAAACTGATTGTCATCGAGCGTATAACATCAATCGCTTCCGCCCGGCTGATCAGATCATTGTTTTCCATAAAAATCACGCTCCAATTTCTCGCGCAGCGCGTCGACGACGAACTGCCTGTCCATGAGGAACAGCGAGTCGATTCCAGCTTCGCGGGCCGTGCGGACCACTTCGTCGTATATTGCCCGATCCTCCATGTCGATCGCTCTGGCCTCGATACGCTTCATGTCTGCGGTAAAGTCGCAACCGATCCCCGTCAGCCTGCTGACCCGCGCCTGCTGAATCTCCACGCGCTTATATGGCCACCTGATGGCCTTGGCCTTCAGTTTATTTATAAGGTCTCCCACCGGTTTATCCCCCTCTCAATCCATGTCGCCAGCACGGCGGCGATAAAGAGGCCGGCGACGGTATCCACCGCGCTCTCCTGCGCGAAGCCGTACAGTGCCTCCTCCAGCCATCTCCACGCGCCGCAGATCACCAGCAGCATGAGTATGAAGATCATGATCCAGCGGTCGATTCTGTCCATCTCGCTCGCTCCTTTGACTTACTCTAAACTATCTTTACAGTACACCCTCGCCAGCGATTGCAGCGCGGAGCCGTGGATGCGGAAGGTCCTTTTCAGGTACTTGTCCGCCTTCTCCTCGTAGTCCGGCTCCTTGGAGTACAGCGCCGCGCAGATCGGCCACCAGCGAAGGCGGTCGATGTACCGCATCTCGATCACGGTCTGCTCGTCCGGGTTTTCAAGCTGCTCGATCAGCGCTTCCAGTTCGTCCAGCAGATCCCGTTCTTCCTGTTCCAGCCGCTCGATGCTGCGCTCCAGGTCGTCCACCCTGATGAGATAGCGTTCCTCTTCGCTCTCTCGGTTCCCGCCGCCGCCCGGCATTCCCGTGAGGTTCTGGGATGAGGTGGAGCCTATGGAGGCTTTGAGCGTTTTCAGCCGCTGGTTCTTGTTGTCGATCTTCCGCTGTAGGGCCGCGTAGCTCTCCAGCTTCTTCTTCACCAGGTCGGTTTCCTTCCGCTGCTCTTTCGCCTTTCCGCGCATATAATCGGCGTATTTTTCGGGCGCATACACTGACAGGGCCATTTCGTACTCCGCCAGCGGCACCCTTTGGTCTTGGCCCATGGTCCCACCTCCTTCGTGTCTTTGGTTTTATGCGTCGAACACATGGCCGCAGTTCGGGCAGATGCACGCCCCGCCCGAGGCGGTGTCCGGCTTTTCGGGCTTTTCCGCTTCCTCGGGATCCTCGCCCAGGCCGTCCAGGAATGCCTCCATGATCCGCCGGGCCTCGTCCTCGGTGAAGCCCGTCTGCTCCATGGCGATGTCCGCGGCGTCGATTTCCTCGAAGATTTCCGCCAGCATGCGCTTGTCGATCTCCGCCAGCTCTGCCAGACGGTTGTCGGCCACCAGGTCGGCGTATTCATCCGCCTCGGTAGCGTATGCCTGATAGTCCACCGGGACCTCCTTCATCCCTTCCAGAAGGGCGGCAGCAAGGCGGCCGTGCCCCTTCACGATGAAGCCGGAGCGGGTGGAGACGGTGATCGGCTGCCGCCAGCCCGCCGAGCGGATGATCCGCCCGAGGAGCTGCACCTGGCTGTCCGGGTGTGTGTTCGGATTTTTGGGATTCGGCACCAGTTCGGCAACGTCCACGATCTGGTCGTGCGCGCAGTATACCGGCACGCCGTCCGCGTATGCCTTCGGGGTGTGCTTGTTATCCATGGCGTTTCCCTTCTCTCTTGCGGTGTGCCCGCATTGATTTCAGCATGCAGCGCATCCGAAGCTCTGCATCCGTCTCGCCGTACCGTCTCCGCACCCGGAAGTTTTCCCGCGCGGACATGGTCAGCGCCTTTCCGCCCAGGGCGGGAGGATAGTCCCAGATGCCCAGCGCCTTCGCCTGTGCGCGGATCCTGCGCATCACATTTCGGGAGCGGGACGCCTGCCGGGAACCCTCGTTCATGCGGTCCGTCAGCTTCGCCACGCCGTACATGTACGCCATCACCGCCACCTCAATGGCCGGGATCCAGATGCAGCCCAGCCACACGCGCGGCCAGCTCATGCCCACCGCGCCGGATGCCTTCCCGGCGATCAGAATCACCCACAGAATCGCGGCGACCGCTGCGGCCATGATCCACACGCCGACCCATTCGTTCTTGCTATCTCTTTTCACGTTTCGCCCTCCTTAGAAATTTTTCACGCCTTCGATGTAGCAGACCACCATCAGCGCGATCAGCACAAAAACGGCCACGATTTTGCAGATAGGGGAGGGCTTCACCAAATAGAAGATGACGAACAGCAGGATGGCCCTGATGATTTTCAATATAGCTCTCATTCCTCGCCGCCCTCGCTTTCGTCATTGACCAGCTTATAAGCGCCGCCACCGTCCACAATTTCGATGGATTCCACGTGCATCTTGTCCCCAGGTTTGCTCAGCATCGCCGCTATAACTTCCCATGCTGTTCGGATTTTCGCCTCCGGGTTTCCTTCCAGCGCGGAGACGGGGTGTATGTTTTCAGTCATCAGCGTGACTCTGACCTTCATCGTCGTGCCCTCCTTCTTCCTCGTTCCAGCTGTCCAGATACGCCTTGAACGCCTCGCCCAGCCCCATGTCGTTGATGACCTCGACCAGCGCCTCAGCCACTGCGAACAGCACCGCCACCCGGCCCGTGCCGATATGGATGTGCATCTGATCGCCGTGAGCCTCGAACAGTACGCCCTCGGGCACCCTCGTGCGCTCACCGTCGGCGTATACCACCTCGAACTCCACGTTGTTGCTCGTCTTGATGGGATCCATCATGTTGCTATCTCCTTTCGGGCTCCCAGTCCCAGAGCCCCTGTTTTCCCATTGCCGGGATCGGTTCCGGCAGCACCTTGACGTTCTGAAGCTCCCAGGCATAGTGGCCCGGCTTCCAGTTACCGAAGGCCGTCTCCTTTTCCGTCGGCACGAAGTAGTCGCCGAAGTCGGGCGCATGCCTATCCAGCGTGAGGCTTTCCGCGCCCAGCTGGATATTTTTCGCCCTGTCCACGTTCAGGCCGGGATGGTATACGATCCTCCATATCCTCACCAGCTCCGCCGTGGCGATCACAGCCCCGCGGGGCAGATCCTCGCGCAGAACCTTCGAAGTGATGCCGCACTCCGTCAGCCAGTCCAGAGTCGCCAGAGGGCTCATAATATAACAGACGCTTTGGTCCACCATCTTCGCCGCATGGATTGCAATCGGGCCACGGTACTCGGTTTTCCAGCTTCGCGTTTCATACAGTTTGTCGCCGGTGGCAATGAGATGCGCCCACGGCTGCCGAATCGTGATTGCTTTCACGATTTCACCTCCTCGATCTTCTCCTGCACGGCCCCGGCCACTTGCGCCAGCCCCGCCCAGATCCCGGAGGGCTGGTATTCGCCCTCCTTCACGTATTCCTCGCAGGTCTCAGGCGGCCGATGATGGTCCGCCCAGCTTGCCCAGCCGTCGCAGCCGATGTTGATGCAGCCCACCGGCTTCCATGTGCCGTCCGCATAGCGCCATTTTTTCGGCTCGCCGTTTTCATACTGCCGGAAGTGGCAGTCGTCGCAGATGCATTTCATAGCCGCGCCCCCTTACCACGCCGTGAACCATCCGCAGCCGCGGGCGCTCTCGTCCGGCTTATTCGTCGGCAGCACATTCATCAACCTGCAGTATTTACATTTCTTCTGCTCCTGCGGGTCATCAATCGTGCACATCCTGCAGCATTCGCGGATTGCATCCGCCACCACGTCCAGCTCATTGAACGTCATCAGCCGCCCGATTTCGCCGTTCCGCTTCTGCTGGCCGATCTTGTCCCGCACGCCGATGTGCATGTAAATCCCCGCCAGCTGCCTGCCCATGTGCTCCTGCTGCTCCTTCGGTGCGCTGAGCGCCAGCTCGTTCGCCAGCCTGACCAGCAAGCCCTTGGCGGTGTGCAGCAGACGCATGCCGCCCTTGATGCGCTTGATCCTCGGCCCCACGCCCTCCTCGATGTAGGACAGCTGCCTGATGACCGCGTGCAGCTCCAGCGTCGACCGCTGCTCTGCCGACACCATTCGCTTCTCCGGCAGCGATCCCACCATGTTCTTCTCCGGCATGTCCATTTCCCCCTTTATCGTTTCATCAATGGAAAAGCATCCACAGCTCGTAAAGCACTACAGGGTAGGCGATGCAGGTGATCACGATCGCCGCCCACTTCCAGAACGTGTCGCTCCGGCTCGGTTTCTGCTGCTTCATCCTTCGCCGTCCTCCTTGAACATGTCGATATGTACTTCCTCACAGGGCCGGTCGAAGTTGTTGCACCAGCCGTCAACGTAGTGCTGGCACTCGTCCCGGTCGCCGTAGCACTTGATCGTCAGGCCATTCATCAGGAATCCCTCCCTTTTTTCGCTCTCTCTACCAGTTCCAGACCGTCCACCGCATAGCCTGGCAGGCCGTCCAGAGTGACCACCATCATGCCGCACGCGTTCCGGGGCTCGGACATGACCGTCCACACCTTCCCGCGGTGCGCTTCCAGGAGGATGTACTTGCCGTTCATCCTCACCTTGTCGCCGATTTTGAACATGTAAACACTCCTTACACCTTCCCGGTGCTGCCGATTCCGCCGCGGCTCTTTCTGCGCAGGTGCTCCACCACCTCGAAGGTAATCTCCGGCTGATTCTTCACGATGCGGAACTGTGCGATCCTGTCGCCCTTCATGATCGTGGTATGCCGGAAGGCCAGAGCGGGGAAGTGCCACTCGTCGGCGTCGCCGCAGTAGCTGCCGTCAATCACGCCCATGCCGTTCGCCATCGCAATGCCGAAGTGCTTCGGCGTAGAGGAGCGGGGGAGGACGTGCGCCTCGTATCCTTCGGGGAGGATCATGCCCACGCCCAGCCGGATCAGCCGATACTCGCCGGGCTTCATGGTCACGCTCTCGGCCGCCCGCAGGTCGATCCAGTCGCCGGTGCAGATCTTTTCGACCTTCTTCAGCCCCGGCTCGAAATACTTGATTTTAATCGTTTCCATGGGTCCCCCTTCTCACCAGCACGGCCATGCTGTAGCCGGATTCGATGAACCTCCGCGTCAGGGCGCGGTCCTTGCCGTTGCCCAGCCGGTCGTAAATCACCAGCATGTCGCCGTGGGTGAACTGCGTGCCCAGGAAGGTGTTGATGCCCCTGCGCATATGCGCGTTGTATTTCCGGTTCGCTGCATCGGTGCGGTAGGGCTGATGCTTCGCCCCTGCGATGCTCACCTGTTCGAGCACCCTGCACTTCGTTTCCATCTCGTCGCAGCCGTCCAGAATGAACCGGATGCTCTGCCGCCTGGAAATAACGAAGTCCGTGTGCTTGGTGATGAAGCTGCCCTCGAACGCTTCCAGCAGCCGCTTCGCGATTCTCCACTCAATCACTTGCTTTTATCCTCCAATACTTCGAAAACGCTTACCTGTCCCCGGATTTCCTCCGGCCGTTCCTTGCTACTCCCGGTAGCCTTCGGGGCGCGGTAGGGGTAGAGGGGGCAGTCCTTGATTTTGCACTTTTCCACCTCCCGCCGCATGTTCCCGCTGCAATCCAGACACTTCGCCCGGATGGCCGCCAGAAGTACAGAACCTTCTCCCATATCAATCACCCGCTGCGTCAATCTCTCCGCTGTTTTCCTTCCGCCTGCGCCACACGACCTCCGTCTTGTTGGAGCGGGTGGACTTTCTGCATCCGCAGACCTCGATCACCCTGTTGTGCTTCATCTCCGTCATCCGAGGGGCCACGAAGTTGCGGTTATAGTACGGCAGCACGCCGCGCTCAATCAGCTCGTCGGCGATTTCGCTCACCGTCATCTCCCGAGCGCCCAGCACTTCAAGGATCAGGCCGCTGCGCGCGTTCACCTTGGGCTTCACTGCCTCGTAGCTGGCCCGGCGGGTGAGTTTCGTCAATCCGTTCATGGTCTCACCCCCTCGACGCCGCTGAGCAGCTTCACCACTCCGGCCATGTATGCCACCCGGTAGGGTTCGCATTCGTCGCGCCTTATGTATTTCCGGCCGAACAGGCTTTTCATGTCGCGCCAGTCCTCGAACGGAATCCGGAAGAAGTCCGTCAGGCCGAAGGATACCAGCACGAAGGCGCACGCGCCCATGTTGTGATGAATCTCCAGCTTGTCGAACTGCTCCTTCGTCAGGCGGCTGTGCTCGATCCTGTCGGTGTCGGTGTGCTTCGCCTCGAATACCACGCTCCGGCCGCCGTCCAGGGTGCCCTTGTAGTCGGGCTGCGCCGCCTTGGTGTAGCAGGCGAGGAACTGGCCCTTCCGGTTCGGCTTGCCCAGCGGCTTCATCGGTTCCGGCGTCTTTTCGATGTTCGCCGTGCCCCTCGCGAGATACCAGTCAAGGCTCGCTTCGATCACCCGCTCGAAATACTCGCCCGCCGTGCGGCTCTGCAATCCCTTCCGCGACCGCTCCGCGCTGGCGATGGCCAGCTCTGCCGTCGGGTCCCGGTAGCCATTGCTGTACCTGCCGCGGCTCATTTTCCATCACCCATCAGCCTGTCCAGCAGGTTGTGGTACATGTCCCGGTACAGGTTGCGCTCGGTTTCCAGGCGGATGTTGTCCTCTCGGGCGATGCTGAGCATCGTCTCCGCTGTGATGCACTTGACCATGTCCTCGCCGGAGGTCATCGGAAGAATCGGGCCTTTTGCCGCGTCGGGATCAGGCATAACGGGTGCGTTTTCCATCTCCTTGGCCATGATTTCCCGCGCCTTTGCTTCCAGTTCCTCGTTGGTAGGCTCGCGCATCACGATCTTTTCCACAGGCTTTTCCACAACCTTCGGCTCAGCGTCGCCGAAGTCGATGCCCAGCGAGATCGCCAGCGCCGCGTCCATCGCCCGCAGCTCGGCCTCGGTCAGTTCGCCGGCCTTCGTGCCGATGCGGGAGATGTGCACATTGTTCAGCGATTCGCACATGATGGTGCTGACGCAGCCGGTGCTCCGGGTGGTCACATGCGTGGGCATGTCATTGGCCGGATTCACCGTCAGATAGCACACCTTCACGTTGGTGCAGATCGCGTTCAGCATGTCGCTCGACACGATCACCGCAGGGCAGTCAGGCTTCTGCATGCATCCGTTTTCGAGCTTGAGGTTCTTGATGTAATAGACTTCTCCTCTGGTCATGTTCTTGCTCCTCTCTCACTGTCCGGTTCAGCCGAAGTCAAACATCAGCTGCCCGGCGTTTTTCTTGTTCACGCTCACGGTAAACGCGGGCGTTTCATCCTCCGGCCGGATCTCCGGTTCCGGTGCCGGCGCGGCCTTCTTTTCCCTGTTCGCCCGCCCCGCTTTGCGTCGCGGGTACGCGTCTGCGGTGCGCTGCGCGCTGTCCTCGCCGCTAGTCGCCGCAGGGGCGGCTCCCTCCCTTTTGGCCTTCTTTTGCTTTTCCTCGGGCGGCTTGTCCGCCGTCGTTGCTGCTGTCGCTTTCCGTGCGCCTCTGTCAGCGAGTTTCCCGGCTTGCTTGGGTATTTCTTCGCCCAGTTCTTTCGGCGCGGTCTGAGGGGCATTTCCGGCCGTTTCCTGATTCTCGGCCATAATGGGCGTGAGCTTCCGGAAGATCAGCCGGAACCGTTCCGCCGCGCGGCGCGTGTGCCATGCGTCGGAGAAGAACATCGGCGTGTACCATGTCGCCGCCTTGCCGTCGCCGAACAGCACATGGCCGGTCATGGGTGCGGTCAGCGTGTCGCCCACGTGCACGTATCCGGCGCAGCCCAGAAGGCTCAGCTGGATGTAGCACATCAGCGCGGTGGTGTAGTCGATGTCCTGGCCGACGAAGATCGCCTGCTGCTGGTAGTTGACGCCGATCTCTTTGAGATACTGCGCCGCCGCGATCAGAGTCGCACCCGCGCCGCATGCGCAGTCGTTGACGGAGATATAACTGCGCTTTTCGATCTCCTTCCGCACCAGCTCCTCCTGCATGCTCATCTTCGCCATCGCCTTGCATAAGTCATACGGGGTGAAGAACTGGCCGCCGGCGTCGTTGCCCAGCCCCAGCAGCATGAACAGCTCGCCCAGGAAGTCGTGGTCGGGATCTTCTTCCATGCCCAGCGTGATCAGCGCGAACAGATGCGGGAACGTGTCCGCTTCCTCGGGGCTGTACTTGCGGATGGTGTCCATGTACAGCGCCTCGCGTTCTTCCGCGTGCACTTTGTCCACCGTGTTCGAGATTGAGCACGCCACCAGCACCACGAAGTCCTTCCAGACCTCCCACCGGTGGAAACGGTAGCAGAGCTTTTCGTATTCCTTCTGGAACTCCCTCTGCCGTGCGCTGATTCCTGCCATATCCTTGCTCCCCCTGTTTCACATCACTCTGCCAGCCGATCGCGCAGAGCCTCAATCATGGCCACCGGGATGGCGGCCGGTTTCTTCTTCGGTTCAGGCTGCGGAAGCTCCGCCGCCTTCAGCTCCCGGATGTGGTCGATCTGGGCGTTGATGCCGCCCGGAGTCATTGCCCGGTGCTTCTCGCGTTCGTACATCGGCGTGTACTGCTGGATGAAGGCCACGCGGTCCATGCCCGCCTTTTCGCCGATGCTCGCATCCCGGTGCATGCTCAGCAGATGCCGCCAGCCGATGGCGTCCACCGCCCTGCATACCAGCGGGGCCAGCTTGCCCTCGTATTGGTCGCGCTCTGCAAACATGCTCACCTCGGGGAACAGCGCGGCCACGTCTTCCCATGCCCTGTCCGGAGGAATCAGGTCCGGCGCGGTCATTTCCAGCATGTTCTCCCGGATCTCCGCCACGCTCGGCGGCCATTTGCTGGTGGCGATGTGCTTCTTCACCGCCAGCCCCACCAGAGCGCCGTCGTCGCCCTCGAACATCATGGCCCACAGGTTCACCGTGGCGCGCACTTCGTCGGGGTTATTGAACTTGTCGAAGTTGGGATAGGCGGCGCATACCACCGACACCAGCTTCGCCGCGTCTGTCTTGTTCATGCTCCATCACTCCTTCCCGCCTAGAATGGCGTGTGGTTTTCGGCTTCTTCCTCGGCGATGATCTGCTGCAGCACTCCCATGGTGTCGAATCCTCCCGGCGTGGGCGGCGTCATGCGGTTTTTAAGCCGCTGTGCAGCCGCTTCCGTTGCAGATGCGGGTTCGTCATTCCATCGCCGCTCCTTGATCCACTTGGCCGGGTTCGGAATATAGCGGCCGCCCTCGCGGATCCATTCGGGGTTTTTCTTCGCCCGTTCAAGGCCGATCATGATCTCGGCGAGCGTTACGCCCTTCGGGATCTTCCGCCATTCTTCCTCGGCAGCAGCTTTTCCCACCTGTTTCGGATAACGATCCCAGAAGTGGTCGAAGGTTCGGTCGTCGCCTTCACTCTCTTTTCCCCCTTGGGGGATTAAGGGGGAGAGAGAATTATCATTCTCATTACCATTTACATTCTCATTATCATTCTCATTATCATTTACATTATCATTAAGGCTTTTTTGCTTCGGTTTGCTTCATCGGAAAAGCATTTGCTTTCTTTGCTTTCCTCAGCTTTTTCGCCCTTTTTTGACTTCGGCGGTCTGCCGCCTTTTTTGCCTGATTCGCTGCGTTTCTTGGCAATTTCTTGGTACTTATGCGCATCCCTGTCCATCTGGCTGGAGATGAACGAGAACGCCATCAGTGCCATGCCGTCAAGCTCCGGCGCGGTTCCTGTCTCGCCATAGTCGAACAGAGCCATCAGCAGCTTGCCGCGTTCCTCGTCCGTCAAGAGGGCGAGTTGCTGCTTGTAGCTGAAATAGAGCACGAAGCTGTTTTTTGCATCCTGAGCCATGCTCGCTCCTCCTTTCTTTGTTCGCTGGTGGTTTTTCTAAAAACCATTTGCTTTTTTGCTTTAGAACGGCAGTTCATCGTCGGGCACCTCGGTGAAGCCGCCGCCGAAGCCTTCGTTCTGCGCCGGTGCTGCCGGGGCCGTCGGTGCGCCGCTCTGATTGCCTGCGCTGCCGCTGTCCGCGAAGTAAATATGCTGGGCCACAACCTCCACCACCTTGCGGTTCGAGCCGTCCTGCGCGGTGTACTTCCGCGAGGCAGTCTTGCCCTCTACCACGATCTGGCGGCCCTTGCGGAGATACCGCCCGGCGAAGTCCGCCTGATCCCCCCAGCACACAATCGGGATCCAGTCTGGCGGGACGTCCCTGTTTTTACTGGGCACCGGCACGGCAAGGTCGAAGTTCGCCACGGATACGCCGCTCTGCGTCTGCCGCACCGTCGGGTCCTGAGCCAGACGGCCCATCAGAATATTTTTATTCAGCATCGCCCGCGCCCCCTTCCCTGATTTCCTCAAGGGCGTCCGGCCCGTAGATCATCCGCTCAAGGCTTTCCCGGTTGATGCCCGCGTCCACGGCGCGCACGATCAGTTCTTCCACCTTGCGCCAGGTTTCCGCGTGCGCTTCCTTCTCTTCCCGAAGCGCCTGCTGTGCCCTTTCGCGAAGTTCGGTCTCAGCGTCCAGCTTGGCCTTGAGGTCTGCGCCCTTGTTGTATTCCGCCAGGTAGCTGTTGAAATACTCCTCCGCAGATTTCCGCACCTTGTCCAGCTGATCCTCTGCTTCCATCGCGCGGGTCGTCATCTCGGCCAGCGTGTCGGTGACTGTCTTGATTGGGTTCTCATTCATGCGTGAATCCCTCCGTTTCTGTTCTTGCTGATGCTCTGGCCCTCGGCCTTGCCGCTCTTATACATCCGCCACGAGTGGCACCATGCGAGGTGTACCATAATTCCGCCCAGAGCCATAAAGAAAAGCGCCCACCAGATACTCATTGTTCGTTCCTCCCGCTGATTCGCATTTGTTGTCTGCATCGCGGGCAGATATACCCGCGCCAGTCGATCTCTATGAACTTGCTCACGTTCCATTCCAGCCCGCAGCTCTTGCAGGCCTCAAACCTTGCGTCCTCGAAGCGCGGCTGCACTTTTATGAGGGTCGCATCCTGGCGGCGTTTCATACGGCCGCCTCCGTGGCTATGTATTCCGCATCCAGCGGCTTGATGTTCTCGGGGTCGGTGATGTCCATTCCCTCATACCTTGCCATGAACGCCTCCAGCGTCGATTTGCGGCACTTCAGCCGCCCGATCTTCAGGAAGCGGAGCAGGCCGGCGTCCTTCAGCCGGTATACATACGCGGTGTTGGTCTTGAGGATCTGCGCGACCTCGCTGACCGTGTACAGCACGTCGTCCATGTGCATGCCTCCCTTCTGTGAGTCTCACTCACGCTATCCTTCTAAAAAAATGGCGTCTCTCTCCGCCTTGGATAGGCTCAGGGAGATCGTCGCCGCGATAATTTCCGGTGCGGTAAATTCACTCTTTCCTGCTTTGCGGCTGTAATAAGTCGGCAAAGAAATGCCCCATTCCGCCGCAAGAACTACCGGAGACTTGCCGGACTCCCTGATCTTGGTCTCCAGCAGCTCCAAATTCGTGATACTTGCCATGCAGTGCCTCCTTTCGTTCTTCGTGAGTCCTACTCACACATTTATTATACCGATACAAAATCATTTGTCAAGACCTTTTTATAAAAATCTTGATTCTTAATCACGAAAGTGCTATATTGTAGGCGGAAGGAGGATTGAAATATGTTGAAGCTGTATGAAAATATCAAAATGCGCCGTAAGGCCATGAAGATGACGCAGGAAGAACTTGCGCGCCGGACAGGTTACACCGACCGTTCATCCATCGCCCGAATTGAAAAGGGCGAGATAGATCTGCCACAGTCGAAAATAAAACAGTTCGCCGAAGCCCTCGGAACCACGCCCGGTCACCTGATGGGCTGGGATGTGAATCCGTCCGAAGCCGGAGCCCTGGCCGCGAACGTCCTGCGGGATCCGGAGGCCTTCCAGTTTGTCAAGGAATACATGGCGCTGGACGAGGTGGATCGTTACGCTCTCGGGTTGGTGCTGGAATCCATGAAGCTGAAGAAGGCGAAAAAAAAGACCGACGCGGAGGCGTCAGTCATCGAGGTTGAATAGTGTCGCAATGAAGGACCGCACCAGCTCCAGCTGGTACTCGTCCATGTTTTCTATGTATTGTTGTAGCTTGTCTTTCAATGATAATGTCGTATCCATCGGCAGAGCTCCTTTCATCCGGGGCGGGAACATTCGTTCTCGGGGAATATTCTACAATACTAGCTATATTCTGACAAATTGAAAAATATACCAACATAGGAGGGTTGTACGTGGCAAAATTAAACATCCGGAACAGGAACCGGGATAAATACGATAAAGAAGGCCGCCCGAAGCCGCCGAACTGGGAATATCGCTTCGAGGCGGCGAAGATCGACGGCAAGCGGAAGTCCATCAGCAAGGCGGGCTTCCGCACGAAGAAGGAGGCGGAGATCGCCGGCGCGAAGGCCATGGCGCAGTATAATAACGCCGGCATGAAGTTCGAGCCGTCGGAGATGTCCTACGCGGATTATCTGGACTACTGGTTCGATAACTACGCGAAGATGTCCTGCAAATACAACACGCAGGAATCCTATGAGGCCATCATCCGCATACACCTGAAGCCCGCGCTGGGCATGTATAAGCTGCGGTCGCTCACGCCCGTCATGATTCAGGATTATGTGAACCAGAAGTTTGTCGCCGGGCTTAAAAAGACCACGCTCACGAACATCATGAGCGTACTGTCCGGGTCGCTGAAGTACGCGGTCCAGCCCGCGCAGCTGCTGCAATCCAGCCCGGCGGAGTATATCACATATCCGAAGATCCAGGGCGACCGCACCGAGGTGAATCGCGTCATCATCTCCGTGGAGGACTTCGGCAGGATGATGGAGCGATTTGAGAAGGGGAACCCGTTCCGCTACGCGCTGCTGATCGGTTTTTATACCGGCCTGCGCATCGGCGAGGTGTACGCCCTCACATGGGAGGACATCGACCTGAAGGCGGGCACGCTGTCTGTGGATAAACTTGTGTATAAACGCAATCCCGGCAAAAAAGACGATTCCGCGGGCTGGTACTTCGGAAGCACAAAAACCAGCGCCTCCGTCCGAACCATCAAGATCGGGGAGACGCTGGTCAGAGAGCTGAAGGAATACCGCACCGCGCAGCTGGCGCGTCGGCTCGAATACGGCGAATATTATACAAGAGTATTCAAGAGGGCAGAGAAAGACGAAAAAGGAAACACAATTCACCGGCTTGTCGAGGTGGAAAGCTCGGTGCCGGTATCGCTGCCGGAGGCGGATCTGGTCATGCGGAAGGAGAACGGCCAGTACAGCAGCTCCGATTCCTTCAAGTATGCCGCCCGCGTCATCCACTACGATCTCGGGATAAAGTTCAACTTTCATTCCCTTCGCCACACCCACGCGACGAAGCTGATCGAGAGCGGCGTCAGCCCGAAGGCCGTGCAGGCCCGTCTCGGTCATGAGAACATAGAGACCACGCTGCAGACCTATGTCCATAACACCGAAGCCATGGAGCAGGGAGCCGTCGATGCATTCGAGTCCGCCGTGTCCACGAAGTGAAAAACGTGTCCACCGATTTTCAGAGCGTGGACAAGCGGTGGACACGCGCGCCATTTTCAGGGGTGGAAAACCATCAAAACCCTTGCGCCGCAAGGGTTAGGCATGCCACAGTTTCCACATGACCCGTCTGTCGAAGAATCAGCACGCCGTTGCATTTAGTTTCGTCACGTTGCACGCGGAATCCTTGCAGGGCAGGGGTTTTCGTAGAAACTTAATCATTTTTCTGCATTTCGTTGCATTTGCTGACGCAGAGCCGCATTTGTGCGGCGTGGACACCGTGTGGACACTGACCACGAAAAAGGCCGGGGAGAGATCCCCGGCTTTCATGTCCTGCCTCTCCAGCATACACAAAAGGCCCCCGCCGGGCGGCGAAGGCTTTCTGCATAGAATGAGGAGGAATGGTAGTTGTTCAGGTATATTTTGATTGTAGCACGGAACAGACGTTCCCGTCCATACGAAAATATCAGACTTCTGCGAATAATTCGCGAGAATGTGCGAATAAACGCGCGAATATCAACATATACTTAGAAAAAAGCCCGGTAAAAGTGAAGAAATCACTCTGAAAACATAAGAAATCTAACAAGAGATAACAAGCGATAAAACAAGCGACAAGCGACAAAACAAGCGACAAAACAATAAAAAGTGCATCATAGCAATAAAAAAGCGGATTATAACAATAAAATGCGAATCAAGACAATTAAAAAGTGTATCATAACAAAAAAACGCCCGGAAGGATTTCTCCCTCCGGGCTTTGCGTATTTCGTTATTAAGTTACCTGCTGAGGTTCCTCGGGCATGGGTGCCTCGTCCGTGATTTCAATCGTCTGCAATCCCATTTCCTTGACGGCGGCCTCGATCTCGTCGAAGTCCACGTTGAAGCCGCGCTTGCGCAGGCCTTCCTGCACATAGGCGCGCTTCTGCATGCCGGTCTTGGAGCCGTACAGCTGCTCCGCAGCGTATACCAGCATCTTCGTGGTCATGCGCATGTTTTCCTGCTGCTGGGCGGTCGTGCGGGCCTCGATCATCGGCTTGACCTTATAGATCAGGATCGCACCCAGCACGGCGATGATTGCATTGATGAGGGGAGTCAGGTCGATCATGGTGTTTCCTCCTTCTTTGCCGCTTTATGCGGTCAGTTTGCCATACTTGCCGGAGACCCACGCGGTCTGGTTGTTATAAGCGATCAGGTGCCAGCCGTCCTCGGAGGTCTGACCGGCGAAGGCGTACACCGCGCCCTCCTTGGCGACGCCCAGCTTCTCGCCGGTGGTGTTGGGCTCAGTGCGGATCCAGCACTGACCGCCGACGATCTTTACCTGCTTCGGGTTTTCGACCGGCTTGCCGAGGTCATCCAGCGCAGCCATCAGGGCCTTGTGGGTGATCGGGCCGTATTCGCCGTCAGCGGCGCAGCCGTGGGCCTCCTGGAACTTCATCAGGGCGAGCTCGGTACAGTCGCCGAAATCGCCATCATCGCCCCACACGCCGAGGTCATAGCCCAGGTCGATCAGATAGCTCTGCATCAGCTTCACATCCGGGCCGCTCATGCCGTTCTTGAGGATGCGATCGTTGAGCTCGTATTCCTTCTCCTGGACCGTGCCCTCGTACTTATCGCCGGTGCTGGTCGCGACCACGGTGTGGCCGTTGGTCTTGGTGACGAGGATGTCACCCTCGCCGAGGTATGCGCTCTGTTCGGTGTACTTGCTGCCCTTCAGTTCTACGAACTTGCCGCTGTCCAGCAGGTACTTGGGCATGTTGCCGGTGCGGAACTCCTCGGGCACGCTGATGCCGCAGAAGGCGAGGCAGACGCGCACCAGCGCGGAGCAGTCGGTCTCGACGGCCTTGGAGAGCGTGGTGCTCTTGAAGTTGTTTTTCGCCAGTTCCTTATACAGCGTGTGGCGCTGATACTGGTCGTAGCCGATCTGGTTCGTGCCACAGGCCCAGCGCATGATTTCAGCAATCTTCGCGGCGTCTGCGGGATCCTTAGCGCGGAACACGCGCCATCCCTTGGAATGCTTATACCACGCCTGCGTGGAGACTTCCTTGCCGGATTTCTGGTCGCCGGCCTGGCCGTTGTATGCCTTGCCGTTTTCGTCAGAACGAGCAGAGCCTACATAAACAGTCTTTGCCATGTTGCATACTCCTCTCTGTTATAAAAAATCGTGCTTTGCGAGCCTTTCGTCGTACACTCTGCCGATGTTGGTGATCGCGTGGACCGCCCGGCCGTTCGCGTACTCCTGATGTTCGCGGCAGTATCGCTCATAGTCGTCGATGTCCTTGAGCACTTCGATGAACTCCTCTTTTGTGTGGGGAATGTCCCGCAGCAGTTCGTTGTTGAAGCGGAGAATGCGCGCCCGGCAGTGGTCAGCTTCCCGCTTCTCGTCTGTGTTGATGTGGGCCTCCAGGCGTTTTCGCGTCTCCGCTTGGGTCGCCCTCACCGCTCCCAGCTCTTTGATCACGTCTGCATTGAATGCCCGGCCCAGCCATTTCATGAAGCTGCTCCACGGGTTGATCTTGATGGGCGTAATCTCAATGATTGACAGCAGCACGACCAGTGCGCCGCCCCCGCTCAAAAGAATCTCCTGTAGGTTCAACGGCTTCACCTCCCATCTCGAATGATAGATAAAGGCGGCCTTCGGAGGGCCGCCCTTGTCTTATGGTCAGATATTCGGGATATAGGAGGAGCGGAAGCCGACGTTACTGCTTGACATAGTGCGCGCCCAGCTTGCGTAGAGACAGAACGCGCCGCTTACGGTTCCTGCTGCATCCGTTCCGCCTCGGATCACGCTGCGCTCGTTTATGCCGTTTGTACAGTAAAAACTATCGAGGCCATGGTCCACATCGCCTTTCCCCTCATCCGGGAGAAGTGCCAGAGCGCGCAGAAGCAATTTCGCCGCGTCGGATATTGCGTCCGTACACGTCACAGCTCCGAAGGAGCAGCCCCTGTTCTGGCTGTCCGCGCTCGTGATGCCGGTCGAATACGTCCATTTACTATCCACATAGTCGAGCTTCACGGTGCTGCCGGATGTCTTGACGTCGGAGTCGGCAATGGAGCACTCTGGCTCAACAAGCGATCCGTCGGCCGCGTTGATAGCCTTCCAGCATACACTCATATCACTTTGAGGGTTATCAGGATCCGCGGCGTCGTTATTGGCGAGGATTTGGAGCTCACCCCATACAATGCGAATACCGGCCTGCCATTCCCAGATATTGCCGTTAATATCCCAGATTCCGGACATAGTTCTGTCATGGCTCCATGTCAACGGACCGGTCCCCGTTGCAACTCTGGCAATTTCGCCATTACTGTCATAACTGGTCGGAATCGCTTTGTATTCGGTTTCTCCGCTATCCTTGCCGTTTTTGTTGTTTCCATTCGGGAGGGTTCCGTTTTTCATACACCACAGCGCGATCGCGGCCCACTCTGCGGCCGTGCTCAGATGCCAGCCGTAGCCTTTGGCCTCGCTGCGCTCACACGATACGTCAAAAGAGATTCCTGCCTTCGGGTCTTCGCCGGGCAGGCTGTATCCTCTGTCGTTGTGGACGATGTTCTGATACTTGGAATACCAGAAGCCGTCAATCGCCTGGCCGTTGACGATAAACGCCGGGTGAAGGCTGTCGTCGTCGGTGTTCAGCACGTCGCTGAGCTTGAAGGCCGGGATCCACACCATGATGGAGGGAAGGCCAGCGTCATCCAGCTGCGCGGCGTTGCCGGGGCAGTACATATTGACCGCCAGATTGGTGAGACTAAAATTTCCCATTGATTGCGCTCCCTTCTTAGGATTCGGACATGTTGGCGGCGATCATCATGAGGGCCGTCGCCACATGCACGTCGGAAATGCCGTTTTCCATGTTATTGAAGTTTCCGGCGCTCTGATCGGTGCCTTCCTGGATGACTTCGCCGGTCTCGGCGTCCACCACTCGGTCTTGCCATTTCGTGCGCTTATACATGGTTATCCCTCCTTTATGCCGTCACTTCGTAGATCGGGACGGTGATTTTGATCATGGTGCCCTGTCCGCTGTTCTTGCGGATGATCCTCTGCTGATATGCGGCGACTTCGCCCCTCATGTCCACGATGCGGGTGGCCGTGATGGTGCAGGCCATAGCGTCGAGAGAAGGGAACGTGACCTTGATGACGAGGGTGTCGCCCTCGATCTGTTTCAAGTTGATGTCACCGGTGTGCCATACGCCGTCGACGCATGCTTCCACCTCAGCGATGGATCGGAGCCACTGCTTCCTGCGCATCTCCATAAAAGTATCGTAAAAATAGCCCATGTCCGCGCCTCCTTTCATTATTCCAGAATTGCCTCGCCGAGAATCAGGCTGCCGAGAATCGCGGTGCTTGCGACGGCTTCCGCCGTGCATTTTTGAGTTCCGCATTTCGGATACTCATACAGCACATGCGCACATTCCGGCGTCGCCGCTGCGCTTGCCTTCACCGCCGCGCCCATGGCGGCCGCACGCGGATAGGTGCCGCAGTTTTTCGCGCCGGTTCCTGACCGAAGCACGGACTTTCCGGCGATGGCGGTTCCTGCGATCGGCGCGCCGATGGTTGACAGATCTCCGCCGACGTTGAGCTCCGGGAAGGTGTAGGGCAGGACCGCTTCCTCCGGTTCGGTTTCGATGCCTCCGGATTTCACGGCAATGCCCACCACAGCCGCGCGGCTGTATGTGCCGCATTTGCGGAAGTCATAGTGGTGCAGCACATGGGCGGGATCGTATGCGACGCCCTCCGGACCCTGCAGCCAGTAAAAATAAACGCCGTCCATGTGCGAGCGTTCATTCTTTGCGGCGTTGACCGTTTCCATAAACTTGGCATAGTTTTCGGGGGTGATTTCTTCGTTCGTGGTGAGAATGACAAACGTGTACGGTTTGCCGTTTATTTCGTACCATTCCGCGATTTCACCTTCGCCCAGCAGGGAGGTTATCAACTGCTGCACCGCGCCTCTGGTGCCGCGCTTTCGCTTGATATGCTGCGCTTCCTTGAGCGTGGTGCGCTTTTTCTCCAGAGTCATGCCGGAATCATACCAGTCGACGTCCAGCTCCCACGCCATTTCGTCGCATTCGTTCTCGGTCAGTTCGTCGATTTTGTCCCACGTCCTGATCGTGCTCAGGCGCTTGGCGGGTTCGCCCATCAGCTTGTTCATGGCGCTGCTGAGGGCGATCACCGCCTCATCGTCCCGCATGAAGGCGGGAAGCAGCCGCAGGAAGTCCAGCTCTGACACTTTCATGCCTGCCATGTTCCCACCTCCTTAGTTTTTCACGACGTGGCTCACTTTGAGATTGCCGGAGAACTTCGCGACCGTCGTGCCGTCCAGCTCGGTGTATACCGGCTTGACAATCTCCACATAGCTCGCGCCGGTGAGGTTTTCGCCCCAGTGCGGGCAGGTGATCCGCTTGCGCAGTTCTTCAGGGTTTATGTCCTGATCGAGAGCAGAGCCTTGCCAGTAGATATACTGGTCGATTGCGCCGCCCGCGCCCTCGACATTCTGCACGACTTCGGACTGGTTGGCCTTGGTCGTGTAGTAGGTCAATTCGATGTCGTAGTATACAACCTTCGGCGGTTCCACCGTGACCATGTCAGTGAGCGGCTTCACATCGTCCGCGGAGCAGGCGGCCAGCACATCGGCCAGCACTTCTTCGTCCGGCAGTTCACCGCCGGCACAGATCGGCACGATTTTGACGCGGCCATACATTTTTCGCGTGATTTCGATTTTTACGCTCCCGACCGCCGCCAGCGCTCCGGAGAGGGTCAGCGTCAGCAGCTCGTCCTCATACGTCGCCGTGTAGTCCGCGCCTGCCGTGGCTGCGGAGCCGTCGGGCAGATACACCACCAGCGAGTCGGGAATCAGGTTTGCGCCGCCCTGGAAGGCGTGCGCCGCGTAGGTTTTCAGCGTGCGGGTGATGATTTCTGTACCGGAAGTGACCACAGCGTCGGCGACGAGGGGGTTTGCAGACAGCGCCCAGTATTTATAGGCCTTGGCCGTGCCCGCCGTGCTGAGGCGGTTTTCCGCTTCCCGGATCCTTTCGCGGTATGCTTCATCATCTTCCATGTCGCCGCCACCGGCGGTCGGCTCTACGTTTGACACGTAGTCAATCAGGGGCACGTCCGACACGTCCACGATCTGCGTGATGCTGCCAGGCGGGAGGTCATTGTATTCCGTGCCCCCGCTTTCAGCCGTCGCCGTCACTTCGACGTTGAGCGCGCCAGCTTGCAGCACCGCCGTCGCGTCCGTGATGAAGTACCGCTCGAAGTCACCGGTCACGCGCAGCCCCGCAGGGATGATGATGTTCGACTTCACGGGTGTGTTCACGCCGAAACTCAGCACCGTGGTGGCTTGGGTGGGCGTATGGCGCGCCGTGTCTCGGTTATCTCCCAGTGCATCCAGAACCTCGCCGCGCGCATAGCGGAGCGCCTTCTGGCGGCATGCGTCGTTCACGGCGTTATACATAGCGACGACCACCTGAGCCATCGCTTCGCCGGTGATCCGGCGCTCGTCGCCGGGGTATAGCGGCTCACTGACGCCGTTCTCCAGCTCCTCCAGCACGGTTTCGAGCACGACTCTGGCGTTCGTTTCGATAAAATTGAGATCGGGCATTTATTCCTCGCCCTCCTTTCGCTCAACATGTGCGACGGTCGAATAGCTTCCGAGCTCGTCTTCGACAATGGTTTCGATCCTGTCGACGTTCAGCCGTGGCTCATAGGTAGCCAGCAGCCACTCGGCGTCCGTCTTCACATCGTCGTCGGCGTTCGGCCTAAATTCCAGAGCGCCGTCACGGCCGCGCACGCGATCGAAGGGAACCTCGCCGCGCACGATGTTCAGCAGATTGGAGGCGCATGTTTCCGGATTTCCGTTTCCGTGTGCTTTCATGTTGCCCTCCTTACACGAGCGTGACTTCGTTCTTGTACACCCAGCTGTTGATTCCGGACGGAGAGCCCAGCAGCACCTTGCTGCCCTTGATCTGGCTCACCTTGTGGCTGCGCTGCTTCACCCATTCGGGAATCGTCTGGCCGGTTGCGTATTTCTTGCCGGTGGGCTTCACGTAGCTGCCCACCTTGAGCGTCTTGGTCGCGGCCTTCTTGACGGCCGTGTTGGTCGTTTTCTTTTGGGACTTCGAGCTGGTGCTTGCCTTCACATTCAGGGCCGACGTGCTCACCTTCACGCTGGTGGTGTCGGCGTCGTATTCCTTGAACTCGAAGGAGAGCGTGGCCAGCCTCATGCGGCCGAGGTCGTCCAGCTTGACGTTGTTAACAGCTACCTTGCGCAGCTGGAGCATGGGGCCCAGCTTTTTACCGTTAAGGTAAAGGTAGTTCACCTGCGTGACGAGTTTTTCCCAGCCTTCGATTTCGGCGCGCACGTCTACGCCCGCGCCTGAATGCAGCACCGTGGAAAATGCGAGGGAGAACAGCTCGGTGCCGCGCTCGTTTGTGGGTTTCTTATCTTCGGTCGAGGTATTATTGTCCGCGACCTGCGCATATGAAAAACTCAGATCCTCCAGCGCGAGGACCTTCTTCGGGCTGACTGCCCACGTTTTCTTGCCCCATTTGGCCATTGTCGCCATGCTATCCCTCCTCCGCGCTTAAATATGGTTACTGCGTGCGCTGCCAGACATACACGGCAAGGTACGGCGGCATGTTGTTATGGGGCAGATTGCCTCCGACCTGAGTCGTGTCCGTAAAATACTCCGCGAAGCTGTGCTTGGCGCGCGTCATAGCCCATTGCTCGGTCATGCCGCTGGTCGAGGACGCTTTGACGGAATGCCTATGGCTCGGCATTTCGTCCACAGTCAGCACATGTTCAGCTTCGCCGCCCGTTTCCCCGGCTTTATAGGTATCACCGGCAGACAGCAGGAACGTATCCTTGATCCGTGCCCACACGCCGCCGAACAGGAGCCCAGGATTCGCAGCATTGACCGACATGTAAATGCTGCCCACGGGATAAACGATGTCTACAAACTCCCTGACCTTTTCATGCGCTTGTTCGACGCCCTGCTCGATGTGGTTCAAGGCTTCGGGCGTGATAATATCGCCGTGTTTCCATACTTTTTTGTTATAGCTCATATACATCCCTCCTTATTGCGGCGTTGATGTGGTGCCGCTGTCGGTAGATACACCGCCGTGAACGTGCTCTTTCAGACTCACGCCGCCGGCAGTGATGTCTCCCGTCGCATGCACCGATTCAATGCTCAAGCTGGGGAGATATGCGCCCCACTCGCCGTCTGCGCGGCCCAGCAGCAACCCGGTAGAGTCGTCAAACTCCACATAGACCACCGCGGTGCCCTTTTCCAGGTTGCCCGCGTCTCCGCGAAGATGCCACGGGATGGTTATCTTCGCGGTCGGCCTTGCATTGGCGTCCGATGGCACCACGCGGGCCGTGTTGCCGCTGATGCTGGCGATCGTGCCCTTGTTGATTTGTCCCATCAATAGCCCTCCAGCAAGCCCCTGAAATACAGGGTTGATTTGTTGCCCACGAAGTCGTGGCGCACCTTGTAGATGAACACAGTGCCGTCCCAGGCACTCGCCTTGGCGGTTTTAAGCCGCAGCAGGCTCGCTGCAGCGTAGCCGGTGAGCAGGGATCGGGAGAACTGGCCCATGTGGCCGTACTTGTTCGCGTTGCGCAGCAAGCCCTTGGCGAATCGCGCCGCCTCTGCATTGCTGGAAACGGGAACCGGCTGAGCCGGACGGAGCACGGTCGTGCTCTTGGTGCCCGGTGCCTTGAACTTACCAGAATAGCTGCCGCTGGATACCTCACAGGATCCGTAGCAGGCCGTCCGGTTGTCCCAGTAGGCGAAGTGTCCGTTTTTGTCCACTTCCAGCGATCCGGCCGGGGTCTGGCCCTCGATGTACCGCTCGTTGTACGCCAGCAGCTTGCCGTCGTATATGAGCATCTGACAGCCTTCCAGGGCACATAGGCGGGAGAACAGAGCGAAGTCCGTCTCGTTGTCCTGCCTCAAAAAAGGATATACATAGTCCGCGCAACCGTAGTTATGGAAGGTGAGGCCGTGGCTCTTGGCGATCTCGTTTCCCAGTTGCAAGAAACGCACGCCTTCCCACCGTCTCGACCTTCGGGTGGTTCCGCTCTTGGGCATTGACATAGCCCGGATGGTATAAAGGCCGTTCTCGGATTTCATGGAGCGAATAAACATTTTCCCGGTGTTGCTCGCGCCCTCAACGAAGCGCAGCGTGTCACCGTCTGCCGGGTTCCATTTGCTCCATACGCCATTTACGTCGTTGAAACGGATCACGAGCGTGTCGGCTTGCTTTTCTGCGAACATTTCATGCACGCAGTAGTTCACCGACACGTCGCTGTATATATCCGTTCCGTTGTAGTAGAGCTTCAATCGCTGCCCTCAGAGTCCCGACGCCACGGCGGCAGCGTGTCCGGCATTTCCACGTCTTCGATGATCGGCAGCCGCAGGGCCACGTTCGCGTCGAAGATCAGCACGTCCGCGTAGTCAGGGTTGAACTCAATGATGTAGTGGGAGAGGGTTTCCTCTCCGTACAATTCGAGGGCCAGCGCGTCGAAGGTGTCGCCCTCGCGGGTGGTGTACTCCTTATAGGCTGTAACCTTAGGCATACTGAGCCTCCTCTCGCATCTTGACAAATTCTTCGAGCCAGTCGAAGAACTCGGCCTCGTGGGCTCTGAGCTTCGCCATGAAGTCGTCCTCGCCGTCGCCGATGTCGCCGGTCTGAATCTGTGGGCTCCATGTGAAGCCGGAGAAATCGTAGTAATACACCACGTTGCTGCTGTTTGCCAGGCTTCCAAGAGAGAAGTCGTCCAGCGCAAGCAGTCTTCCGGCCATCGCCGTGAGCCCTGCGTCAGGGGAATCGCCGTTCGAGGTTTCGCTGTTGAGCACTGCGCGAAGCAGCGCCTCCATCTTGTTCCAGAGGACCTTGAGCGGGAGCACGGCCTCAGCACCGGCCTCGCCGCCTGCCAGCAAAGTGTTGCCCGCCGCGCCGAACACGGTCGGCTGCGTCAAGATACCGCCCTCCTTATACCAGGAGACTGAGAACGTCGGCACCTGCGGAGGGTTGAAGGACCAGTCGCCCGACACCTTCAGGTGAGGCAGCTTGAAGTTTGGCATGCTAAAGG
>UZAT01149488.1_pt1 | contig 53055 bp, 76 predicted proteins | sample 2160861 | NCBI WGS metagenome assembly UZAT01 (sample SAMEA5138306, study PRJEB28736) | viral metagenome | reverse complement strand
TCAAAATTTTCGGTCATCGAAGTGAATCCAACGCCGTTTTTCTCAAAGACATCTTCGATTAGATACATTGTGTCCTTTTGACTTCGTGAAAGCCTGTCCAGCTTATACACAAGCACCATGTCAAGCTTGCCGTTTTCACAGTCCCGGATCATTTCTTGCAATCCCGGTCTGTTCATGTTTGATCCAGTGTACACGGAATCCGTGTAAATCTTATGAACCATCCAATCTTTTGATTCACAATACTTCTTCATTCTGTCGATCTGTTCAGGTATCGAATAGTTATCTTCCTGTTCGTGGCCTGATACCCGTGGATATAATCCAACTCTCATTCCGTCATCTCCCTTTTGTGTTTTGTTTTGCTGTCTTGCCGGACTTTATGCGGCATCACCCCCTTCAAGGAATCTTCTTTAATCCAGGTATTTATCTATAATTTTCGCTTTGCGGTCATTTTCTTTCTTCCAGTATTCAACTTCTGCCTGAAGCTTGGCGATTCTCTCAGATGCGGTGATACCGTCTGCACCAAGGCTGCAATCGTGGTTGCCGACTTGACCGACAACAACAAGTTCGATTCTTCTGGCGGTGGCTCTCATAATGTCCTGTTCAAAGTTGATTGCCATGATTCTTTCAATCGTTTTGATAGATACATCCGCTTCTTTTGCAATATATGCATTGGTCAGGTGTGCAAAATCTTTCACATCACGCATGTATTCACACCAATTTTGCAAGTCCATACCTCTGGTTGGGATTCCTCCGCAGTTCTTTCGGAACTGTACGCAGGAGAAACACTTGAAATATGGTTTTGTTGCCGGGTCTTGCCTAGTCCTCATTTATTATCTCCATTTCGTAAATATGCGAGGGTATCGCTATATATAAATTATAGCTTTTACACTCAAACGCCGCTGTGTAATCCTGTTACATTGGGCTTTATTTTTTATTATCCAAATGATAGACTTTAGCCAGGTAAAGCGAAAGCCTACCAATCACTGGTGTGGGGGTGAATAGTTTGGCGACTGGCATCCTCACACCACATTCAAAAATTGAAATTACAAAATATTGTTTTGCTTCCAACAGTTTCCGATTGTTTCCGATATTTCAGAATACTATAATTCATGTGACAGGAACACAAGTTCCCACGCCAACTGGAAAGGATGAAGCCGCCGCTATGACAGCATTCGAAGAATTAGTAAATATCCTGATTGATTTTACACCAGAACAATTAAAGAAATTCCTTAGTGATCCAGTTACCGTATCGATCTTGCGATCTGAAGAAGCATCTGTCTCTTGTCTTCAGGAAGCTCCTTCAACAAACTAATAAGTTCTTTCAAATCTTCTGGAATCCCATCGTCTTTGACGGTGGGATTTTCTTTTTGTTCTTCTTCGCCCAATAGATACCCTACGGACACATTAAAATATCCTGCTATTTTTTTTGCTGTGTCTGTTGAAACACCTTTTTTTCTCCCGCTTTTAATGTCAGATAATGTGCTTTTGCTAAGACCTAAATCTAAACACATTCTGCTGCCGGACACACCCTTGCTTTTGCAAAGGGATTGTATACGGTCGTACAAAGTACACATATACGTTCCTCCTATTTTGTGCATGATAACAAAAGTACGAGAATACGCTCAAATGTACTTGACAGCCTCGCAAGTGCGTACTATACTAAGCACAGACAGAACGGATTTGCGTACTATGTTATGTTTGTTGGCACTTTCATTATAGTACCATTCTCCGTACTCGTCAATCAAAATGAACGTAAGGAGGTACTTTTTGTGAATTGTTCTAAATTTACGGACTTCGGCTTGTGTGTAAAGACCAAGCTTCTACAGATGGGCAAGGAGCAGAAGTGGCTTGAAAAGGCTGTTTCTGAGAAAACCGGGCTGTATGTAGATGGCGGCTATATGTACAAGATTCTTACCGGACAACGCAACGCACCAAAAGTTGTTGTTGCAATTTGTGAAATCCTGAACATTCAGGAACAGCAGCTGGGAAATATCAATGAGGAATAACATTTTGACCGAAAAAAACGGAAGAGGGGGATTCGGATTGCAGATCGTACACATTATGGCCGATGGCACAACCCGTGATTCCATTGCCGGGGTTGTGATCCAGAGCGATCAGTTCTATCAGGTGCTTCAAGGCATCCTGGAGAAACAGAGGAAAGTGACAGGGTAACAAATATGGCAAGAAAAATTACACCGGAAGAACTGGTGGATGCTGAAATCGAACGGCTGAAACATACCGAAGCCGTAAAGTTGGCGCAAAAGGAACGTCGCCATATCAACCGGAAACGCAAGTACCTTGCCGACCTTCGTTGGCTTGAAAAGCGTGGCAAGCAACTGATGGCAGACGGTTGGACGGCTGACACTCTGGAACTGCTGTACCAGGGTATACCGGAGGATGCGGAATGAGAATTTTAGTAGCTTGCGAGGAATCACAGGCAGTTACAAAGGAACTGCGTAGGCTTGGTCATGAAGCCTATTCTTGTGACATCATCGAATGCTCTGGCGGTCATCCAGAGTGGCACATCATGCAGGATGTTCTACCTTTGCTGAACGGAAGATGTGCTTTCACTACAACGGATGGTGCAGAACATAATATCGAAACCAAATGGGATATGCTGATTGCTTTCCCACCTTGCACACACCTTGCTGTCAGCGGTGCTGCTCATTTTGAAAAGAAAAGAGAAGATGGCAGACAGCGGTGGGGTATCGATTTCTTTGGACAATTTCTGAATGCTGATTGCGACAAAATTTCAATTGAAAATCCTATCGGCATTATCAGCGGTGATTATATTCCAAAATGGTTCCCAGACCTTGCACAAAAATACAACTTACCTAAAAAGCCGACACAAGTCATTCATCCCTGGATGTTCGGTGACAACTATTCAAAATCTACTTGCTTATGGCTGAAAGGTTTGAAACCTCTTATCCCTCAAGTAACTGAACAGCCCGAACTTGAATGGAAAGAATGGGTTGACAAGAAAACAGGAAAGAAAAAAAAGACAGCCTTTATGGTTCTATGAAGCACTTGTAAAAAGCAAGACGGCAGAAGAAAGAGCCAAGATCAGAAGCAAGACCTTCCCTGGCATCGCAAAAGCTATGGCAGAACAATGGGCGGGAGAATGCAAATGAAACAATTACGAAAACCCACACGGGAACAAAGAAAACTGATCCAGTCGAAGCGGCTTAATCCCGATAACTGGATGATTGAACGAGATACCACCACGGAAATGGTGCTTGTACAAAAACATTTCGATGGAAAGAAAAGAACCATTCCGAAAGGAGCCAAATACGATGATTGAAATGACTAACGAAGATAAGGATTTACAGGGCATCTTCCACGGTGGGGACAAGCCTATGCATCCTGAAACCATTCACGTAACCCTTGGAAAGCCCTCTGTGGCTGCTTCTAAAAAGGAAACCACCACTACAACCGAAGCGAAGAAAGCAGTACAGAAGCGCACTGATAAGGTCAAGGACGCTAAGTGGGAACCTGCTAAGCCTGACCCCAATTGGATTGATAAGCTCAAGGACTGTGCGAAGTGGACTGCTTGCTTTGGCGGCTTGTGTCTTCTGCTTTTCTACTGGCAACAGACAGGCCAGATGGAAGCATCTGCCGCTGTGCCTAGCATGTGCGTTTGTACCGCTCTGGCGGGATTTGGCTGCGGCAAGAACGCTATGAGAGGGGCGAACCGCTGATGCCTTTTACGGATGATCCTATTGCTGATTTTCATAGACACGATGCGGAACAGGCAAAACAGCTAAAAGAACTTCCTCCTTGTGAGCGGTGCGGTTGGGAAATCCAGCAGGAACGGGCTGTGTGCATTGATGGCTTTTGGTACTGCGATGACTGCATTGAATTCTATAGAAAGGAAATTGAAGTTGAATGAAAGTTTTGGAATTGTTCGCTGGCACCAGAAGCATTGGCAAAGCGTTTGAAGCCAGGGCACACGAAGTGTTCAGTGTCGAATGGGACAAGAAGTTTGAAAACATTGACCTTTATGCAGATATCCTGACGGTCACTGCTGAAGATATCATTGAAAAATTCGGAAGACCAGATGTGATTTGGGCTTCCCCGGACTGCACCTCCTTCAGCATTGCAGCAATCAGTCATCACAGAAGAAAGAACCCTGAAACAGGCAACCTTGACCCTGTGAGCGAATACGCCAAGTTCTGTGACAAGGTAGATCAGCACGTTCTTGACCTTATCCGAGAACTGAATCCAAAGTTCTACTTCATCGAAAATCCCAGGGGTGGAATGAGAAAGATGACCTGGATGCAAGGTCTTCCCAGGTACACAGTCACCTATTGTCAGTATGGTGATAATCGCATGAAGCCAACTGATATCTGGACGAACCACCCAAACCCTAACTTCAAACCAATGTGCAAGAACGGTGATTCTTGTCACGAACCTGCTCCAAGAGGTAGCAAAACCGGAACCCAGGGTCTGAAGGGTTCAAAAGAACGGTCTGTGATTCCGCAGATGCTGTGTGAACACATCGTTCAGATTTGCGAAAGTGAGTTGACCCCGGATGAATAAGCACCAACCCCATGATCTGAAACAGATGCAAAGCCTTCCGTAACTGGTGTCAGACCATGGAAGATGCCAAAGATGAAAAATAAACAGAATATTCTGAAGGAGGAAACATGAAGAACTTTGACAGTGGTGTTTCCTATTACACAAAAGCTACAGTGGAGATTGGATTTCCCGAAGATGATTGCGTGTGCTTCTGGTGTCCGTTAATGACGAGAGATCCTAATTTGAGAGATGTTTGCGGAAAGACCGGGGAAATCCTTCTCGCACCAAAACATACTATTGGATTTAACTGTCCACTGAAATTCAATACGGAGGAAAACAATGGCTAATATGTTCAGAGATTTAAGAGCAGACGAAATCGAATGCCGTGTTGCTCAAGCAACAGAAAAAGGCGTTTTGCTTCTGCTTTACAAGGATGCTCGTTGTGATCAGAACATTCTTGATGAAACTGTCGGTGCTATGAACTGGCAGCGATCCCATAACCGTGACAATGCAAATTGCATTGTTGAGATTTGGGACGAAAAGAAACAGCAGTGGGTTAGCAAGGAAGATACTGGAACCGAGAGCAACACTGAAAAGGAAAAAGGCCTTGCTTCCGACAGCTTCAAAAGAGCCTGTTTCAATTGGGGCATCGGTAGAGAATTGTATACAGCTCCACGCATTTGGGTTAATGCACAGGATTGTACCGCATTGAAGCAGAACGGTCAGCGGTGGCAGTGCTTTGATACTTTCGAAGTTCAGAAAATTGCTATTGAAAACAAGCGAATTGTTGGACTTGCAATCAAGAACACAAAAACTAAGCGCAACTGTTTTGCCTGGGTAGATGAAGAGTGGGCGGCTAAGAACAAGGAACGGAACGCATGAAATATGAGTTGACAGGCAAGCTGGTCAATACATCTCTTTCTTATGTCAATAAAAAGCCGTTGTTGACATTTGAGATAGAAGAAAGTGGAGCTGCCATGAGCATAGCCCAAGAATTCAACCACTACGAAAAACTGGCAATTAAGATCAGCGAATTCAAAAAGAAGCGTTCGCTTGATGCAAATGCCTATGCGTGGGTACTAATTAGCAAAATTGCAGAAAAGACGAACGTAGCAAAGAACGAGGTCTACAGGTCGATTATCAAAGAGATTGGCGGCAATTCAGATACGGTCTGCATCCAAGATCATGCTGTCAGACAACTATGTGCAGGATGGGAGCGAAACGGAATCGGTTGGTGTACAGATGCCTTCCCTAGCAAATTGGACGGATGCACGAACGTCACGCTGTATTACGGAAGTAGCACCTACGATTCAGAGCAGATGTCACGGCTGATTTCTCTTTTGCAGCAGGACTGTGACGCTCTTGGAATTGAAACGAAATCACCAGCAGAACTTGCTAGTCTGCTAGATTCATGGAGGTAAAAATATGAAAAAGATGCCCAAAAACCTGTTTGATGAACTTATCGAACGATCCCGTCAGTATTGGAAGGACGGAGATTGTTACACTCTGGCAGATAAGGGCGTGGCTTCTCATAAGGTGGAAGATGCTACAGGAGTTGACTGGCTTTCTGCTGGAGACTTGGTGGACTCCATTATTCGTTGGCGTGGTTTTTTGCCTAACGCTGAGAACGAGAAAATCTACGAAGTGTTGAAAGTTCTTGGATGGGAGGTTGTAGACGATGGCGAAGATGAGCATATTGCAGGGTGATACGAAAGAGTGTTACATAACCGGGCAGACAAACAACCTTCATTTACACCACATTTATGCGGGTAGCCGCCGAAAAATCAGTGATGAAAATGGTTTCGTTGTTTACCTGTGCGGAAGGCTGCACAACCAGTCAGACGATGGCGTACATGGCAAGAATGGACACGAACTAGATGTGATGCTGAAACGGCACTGTCAAATGAAGTATGAGGAAACCCACAGTAGAGAAGAGTTTCTTGCGCTGATTGGAAGAAATTATTTGGACTAAGAAAGGAAGGTGAACATGCTAAACCACATGACCGATAAAACGCTTCGTTCTCTTTATTGGGACAAGGGACTGTCTGGAAAGGAAATAGCAAAAATGTGCGGATGTTCACCTGCCGCTGTAAGCATGAGGATGAAAGCATCTGGCATTGAAACAAGACATGCTTCTTCTTACCCACCAACGGACGCACAAAAAGAAGCGTGGAAAGCTAATGGCAAACGGTTGTCTTCTTATTCCAGATCAAAAATTGCCGCATCAGAAAACGGCAAAAAGAACAAAGGCAGGCGCAAACGAACAGACTATGAGTTCGGCGGTCACGAAAAGAAACGTTCAGACGGATATATCAAAGTCTATGTTCCAGATCATCCGAATTGCACTGCTGATGGGTATGTCATGAAGCATATCCTCGTTGTAGAACAGTCTATCGGACGATACTTGACTGACAACGAGTGTGTCCACCACATCAACCACATTCGAGATGACAACCGAATCGAAAATCTAAAACTAATGACAATTTCTGAGCATATGTCAATGCACATGAAAGAAAGACATGCCAATAGGAGGGCTAAAAAATGTTGAATGTAATTACTATCGCAGGAAGAATGGTTCGAGATCCCGAACTTCGCAGAACGAACAGCGGCGTTGCCGTAGCAAGTTTCACTGTTGCTGTTGATCGTGACTTCGCCAAGGATGGCGCAGAAAAAGAAACTGACTTCATCGACTGCGTGGCTTGGCGGCAGACTGGTGAGTTCGTGAATAAGTATTTCAGCAAAGGTAGCATGGCAGTTGTCAGCGGTCGTTTGCAGATTCGCTCTTGGACTGACAAGGACGGTAATAAGCGGCGCAATGCTGAGATCGTTGCCGATAATGTTTATTTCGGTGACTCCAAGAAGGATGTTGGCGATAAGTACGAAGCTGCTAGGGGCGGTCAGACTCAGGACTATGCTGTGATTGACGGTGATGACGATAGCCTTCCGTTTGAACTGCCGTTCTAATTGGTGACGGTCATGGCAGTTGTATGGAAATTGAACATTTTCTCTGCAAACGCAGAGAAGTGTTACCAAGAGATTATGTCTATTGGCAAAACAGCCACAGCACAGCAGATTCTTGACTATGCACGAAATCCTAACTCTGAACTGCACAAGTGTTTTGAGTGGGATGACACAGTGGCTGCGGAGAAGTATCGACTTCAGCAAGCTAGAAATGTGGTTTGCCATCTGGTTCATGTGGACGAGAAAAAGGAAGAACCGCAGAAAATCCGACTGATTCAACGAGCAACCGAGGGCTATATGCCAGTTCAGATGATTGTCAGAAATCCCTTGGAGTACGAAAAATTACTGGAACGAGCCAGAGCGGAACTGAGAGCATTCAAGCAACGGTATCACACTCTGGTAGAACTTGAAGAAATCTTGGCTTTGATTGACTAAGCCACCCCCCCTGTCCTTAGAAAAGGCATTGAAAGTGTCTTATATGTCTGGTTAGTAAAAAACAGGAAAGCAACGGACAAAACATCATAAAACAGCTTACCACAAGTTAGCTCATAACAAGTCAATTCAATATATGACAGTACATTTCAATGCTTTTTCCGGGGACAGGGGAATAAAAACACAACTTAATCCGATGCCTACAGATAGGTGCAGAAATGCACCATCACATATCAGCTAAAAACTGTACTTGATAGAACACCACAAATCAAGACATAACAAACTGCAACAGTATAGAACAGCACAATACAACACAGGTCTGCATCTATTTGTGGGCATCGGAAAAATACATAAACAAAATAAGCCATTGTCTACTGATAGGTGCTGAAAAGTGCCACGTCAGAATCTCGCATATCTGGACAAAGTAGAATACCTAATTCCACCTAATCAGGGCGCAAATAAGGACATGACAATAATGTGTATCACAAAATAGCGCAGTTTAGCACTTCGCAAAACAGCACAAGTCAAAACAATACACTTCAGCATCTATTAGTGGGCAATGGCAAATAACAAAAAAGGAGATTATACCATGAACGAAACTATTATTGAACTGAAACCTCTGGGCGTTAAGACCATGCGTGTCACCATCGTTGGTGATGGAGATCTGGTACTGAATAAGATGAACGATGTCATCGCAAAGCAGCTGACCGATGCCCGGAAGGATAAAGCAAAATCCACTCAGAAGCCCAATGAGTGGGAAAGTATTATTACTTCCATTCACTGGTACGATGGCAAGCCTACTGAATTTTCCGAGGAAGGCTTGCGAGATGCTTTGATGAATAACAAGCCTTGCATTACATCTTTCGCTCTTAAGAAGTCTTTCGGTGATGCCGTTGTTCGTAACGAACTGGACAAGTACAAGACCAAGTTTGATGCCAGTGTGAATATTGTTGCCAGAGGTGGCTTAGTTCCGATCACATTTGCAGAGCATTATATCGATGAGAAGCTGATGTCTCCCAAGAAGGGTGCTCCTGTTCTGGTTCGTCTGAATCGGTTCTCTGGCTGGAGCGCAACATTAACTGTTCAGTACATGGAGAATGTCTACTCTGCTGAACAGATTGTCAATATCATCAATCTGGCAGGTTTCGGTCTTGGTATCGGTTCTGGTCGTTCTTCTGGTTATGGCAGATACCATGTAGCAAATATTGAATGAGGGTGATTACTTGGCTGTCAACAGTAAGCAAAAAGGGGCTAGGTTTGAACGGCATCTGGCTTCCCTTCTACGGGAATATGGCTACGAAGCCAGACGGACAGCCCAGTATTGCGGCAACACTGGTGATGCTTCTGATGTGGTAGGTCTACCAGGCCTCCACATCGAAGCTAAACACCAAGAAACTATGAGACTGTATGAATGGATATCCCAGGCAAAAAGGGATTCTGAAGGAACTGGGAGGTTGCCAGCGGTTTTCCATAAAAAGAACAATGCAGAGATCCTAGTTACCATGCGTTTCGATGATTTTATGAATCTCTATGTTGAGTGGGAAGCTGGACACGATTTAAGCGAAAAAACCAGAAAGGATGACCAAATGTGAACGACTTAAAAAATACAACGGCACTGGTAAAGTCGATTTTAGAACAGGACGAACAGTGCCGAAATAGTGACAGTTTCCTGTACTTAAAGGTTTTGACTGTGCTTGGAAAACAAAAAGGTATCGGCATAGACAATATGTCAGTCCCGTACTTCCTTATGCATATGCAAGGAACGGCATTTCCTGGATTTGAGACAGTCAGACGGACAAGACAGAAATTGCAGCAGCATCACCCAGAGCTAGCCGCTTCTGAAACTGTGGAAGGCTTCAGAATGGATAATGAAAAGGAATTCCGGGCCTATGCTATGGGGGATGTGTGATGGCTGATGTGAAGTGGATTAAGCTTACTACTGATATGTTTGACAATCGTAAAATCAAACATCTCCGTAGGCTTCCCGAAGGAAACAACATTGTGCTTATCTGGGTAATGCTTTTGACAATGGCTGGTCGGTGTAATTCCAGCGGGATGATTTTTCTGACAGAGAACATTCCTTATACTCCGAAAATGCTTGCTGATGAACTGGATTTTGAAGAAAACACGGTACAGCTTGCGTTAAAAGCACTGGAACAACTGAACATGGTTGTGACGGATCAGGGATTCTTCACTATTGCTGGGTGGGAAGAATATCAGAATATCGAAGGCATGGAGAAAATCCGGGAAAGTAAGCGTCTTGCACAGGCTAAATGGAGAGCAAAACAGAAAGCTTTGCCTGAATTATCTACTGTAGATTCTACTGTAGATTCTACAGAGATAAAGAGTGGAAATGCAGAAGTAGATATAGAAGAAGAAAAAGATGTAGATAAAGATAAAGAAGTAAAGAAGAGAAGAAAGAAAACCAAAGATTTCTCTCCTCCTACTTTAGAAGAAGTAGAAGCATATTGTGCTTCCAGAAACAATCGTGTTAATGCCAAGAGCTTCTATGATTACTTCTCAGCTTCTGATTGGGTGGATAGTAAGGGAAACAAGGTGCGTAACTGGAAACAGAAGGTTATTACCTGGGAAAGTTATAACAAGGAAGTGAAACAAGATGGACAGACTACAGGAAATCCTGGCAAAGTTCGGGTCGGTCACTACCTCTGAGTTCGACCCTAAAGCATGGGAACAGTTCAAGGTAGACGATTGGAACAAAACAATCGGACATCGAAACGAGGAAGACGGTTATAACTGTCCTATCTGTAAGAACAAGGGAACTATCGCTAAGTTATTGGACAATGGCAATGGTACTTATTCTCACTGCTTTACTGACTGCAAGTGCGTTGAGACTCGCAATTCTATTATGAGAATGAAGCGGAGCGGTCTGAAGGATATTATCAAGGACTATACCTTTGATAAGTTCATAGCTTCTGAGAATTGGCAGAAGGCTATCAAGGAAGCTGCAATGAACTATGCCAAAAATCCAGAAGGCTGGTTCTTTATCGGTGGTCAATCCGGCTGTGTCGATGCAGATACAGAATACTTCAATGGCTCACAATGGAAAAGAATTGCTGAGTATGACGGTGGCTGCGTTTTGCAATACGATCCGACCGTGGAAGCGGCAACTCTGACAAGCCCCAAAAGATATATTGCTGCACCATCTGAAAAGCTGTACAAAATCAGCACAATTCGAGGGAGTATTGATCAGGTGCTTTCAGCAGACCACAACTTTGCATATATCACAACTAAAGGACATATGCAGAAAAAGCCGTTCCGGGAGGTAATGAGAATGCACAAAGAAAATGTGCAAGGCTTTTATGGAAAGGTGGAAACAACCTTTTCTTATTGTGGCAATGGAATTGACCTGACAGACAACGAAATTCGCCTGATGTGCGCTGTGGTGGCTGATGGCAGTTTCAGAAAAAACCTTCAACTTTGCACTATCAATGTAAAGAAAGAGCGCAAGAAAGAGCGCATGCGTGAATTGCTTTCAGGAATGGACTACAAAGAATACCGGAAAAGCAATGGTTATTCCACATTTCGTTTTTATGCTCCAAGGCGTGAAAAAACATTCACTGAATATTGGTATGCCTGCAATAATCATCAACTTCAGATCATAGCCGAAGAAGTGTTTTATTGGGACGGGCGCATTGACAGCAAAAACCGTCACCACTTCTTTTCCACTGATAAAGCAAGTGCTGATTTCGTCCAGTTTGCACTATCTGCGACTGGCAGACGGGCAACTATTGGCGTTGATAACCGTAAAAACAAACCATGCTATGTTGTGATAGCTTCGACTGGAAATAGCACCGTTTCTATGGCATCAACGGGCGGTAAAAACAAAGCGGAGATAACTGAAGTCATCCCGAAAGACGGAAAGCAATACTGTTTTGAAGTAGAAACAGGCTACCTTGTTTTACGGAGAAACGGAAGAATCTTTATCACTGGCAACAGCGGCAAAACCCACCTCTGCACCGCAATATGTAGGGAATTTCTTCTTTCCGGGAAGAAAGTTATCTATATGTTGTGGCGTGACGAGGTTGTCAGACTCAAGGCTATTGTCAACGATGCTGACGAATACCGGGAATTGATTGACAAGTACAAGACTGCGGATGTTCTCTATATCGATGACATGTTTAAAACTGGTAAAGCACCAGACGGAAGTGCACTGAAGATCACTGGCGGTGATGTGAATGTAGCTTTCGAGATTATCAACTACAGATACAATAACCCTTCACTGCTGACCATCATTTCCAGTGAGTTGTCTGAGGATGATTTATTGGAAATCGATGAAGCTACAGGAGGTCGTATCTACGAAAGAGCAAAAGCTTTTACTATCGGCAAGAGTCGGGATCGAAACTATCGAATTAAGAAAGCGGTGACTTTATGACCGTAAGAAGAACAAAAATTGAATGCTGCAATGGATGCACAGAGCGGCAAGCAGACCCGAATTGCCATGGATTTTGTAAGCGGTACTTGGAACAGAAAGCAGAACTGGAAGAAAACAAAGCGGAAGAAAGAAAAAGAAAAGACATCGAGCGTGGCATTACAGACGAATACTTCAATCGTTGTTACAAAGTAACAAAGCGTACACAATACTGTTCGAAATACAGAAAACCGAGATGAAACAAAAAAGAATGGAGCCGATATGAGAAAACACCCAAAAGCGGACATTTATGTAATGGAACGTCAAAAAGGAAAAACATTGCAGCAGATTGCCGAAGAACAAGGCGTTTCGCCACAGGCGGTATCACAAGCACTTCACACCCATGCACCAACTATTTTCAAGCCGTACACCGAAGAAAAATGCGTATATCCGAATTGGCGCAAGTGGCTGAACGACAATAAAGTTACCAGAAAAGAATTTATGGCAATGATGGGGCTAGTTCCGTGCGCACAGAATCTGCAAAGGCTTAGCGTCTATATGCTGGGCAAGAAATATCCGCAGAAAGAAACAATCGATAGATTACTGAAAACAACCGGATTGACTTATGAAGAGTTCTTCCAGAGGGATAGCGACGATGACTAATGAATACTGTGATGGCTGCGTCTACTGCGGAAAAATCAAAAGTGAGGGTCTGCGATATTGCAGATACATGATCGCCACTAACCAAAGAAGGCCATGCCCACCCGGTGAAGGGTGCACGGCTAGAGTGGGAATGAAAGTCTATCGAAGAAAAATGAAAGGAAATGCAAAATGAATGGATGCAAGTTTTGTCCAGCACATGACAACTGCTCGGTCACATACCGTGGTTCTTCTTGTGCAGCAATTAGATACTATCACGGCCTTGAAGATGACCCAGAAGTTGTAACCAACGGCGATCAACTCCGGGCTATGAGCGACGAAAAATTAGCTGCGCTTCTCGCTAATTGGAGTTGCTTTAGGAAAACATGCGCTGCTTATGACTTCTGCGAAATCAGCGGCATTATCGGCTGCGAGGAAAATCTTTTTACATGGCTGCAAAAACCAGCGGAGGAAAAGAAATGATCATCAAGCGCATTAAAAGAGGAAGCCGCATCTTCTTCAAGGGACTTTTCAGAGTCTACAGCCCCATGCTGAATAGAAGAGTTCGGATCTCTGATATTTGGGACACGCCTTATTATTGGGGCTAGGAGGATGAATGATGCCTAAGAAAGTAACAATCGAGATGACTGAAACACAAGCCAGATTGGTTCTGACTGCGGTTGAGGAATGGTTCAGACTGAGAATGGGACAGTCTTCAGATTTGGCAAACGGTCTAGCTATGCTTGGTTTTGATTACAAAGAAAATGACCGGGCAAAGTTTGATGCCTGTATGCGGAAGCGTGATGCGCTGCAAGCTGTTATCGATGCCATGTTGAAGATTGCTTTTCCTTGGCGTGGCTATGGCATGGGCCATGAAATCCAGCCAGAGGTGCACATTGCATCTGATATCTGGAGCCAACTCCGGTACGAACTGAATCCCAAAGACGAATGGAGATATACACCTTTTCAGATGGGTGCAGAACCTATGGTGAAGGTAACTGTGGAGGAAGAATAATGGATGAACCACTCTTTTACGACATGATTCTGGATGATGAACAGACGGAATTTGTAAAGGCAATCAAGGATCTTCGGAAGACTATCGTCTTCTGTGATGCCCCGGCTGGCACCGGAAAGACAACCCTTGCGATGGGTGCTGCAAATATTCTGGTGCATGATAAGCGCAATGAATTTGATGGAATCGTGTACATTGTTTCCCCTTATGGTGAGCAGAAGCAAGGCTATCTTCCTGGCAGCATCACCGAGAAGAGCGAAGTCTACTACGAGCCTGCGTATCAGGCCATGATTGAGGTGGGCATGAACCCCAATGTGGATGTCTACGGCGAAAGCATGATCTCCAAGAAGAAGGGTGAGGCGTTCGTAAAGATGCTGACTCACACCTACCTGAGAGGAACCAACCTACAGAAGAAGGTTGTGATTCTCGACGAGAGCCAGAACTACACGGTTGCAGACTTGAAAAAGGTGCTGACTAGATGCCATGACAGTTGCAAGGTCATCGTGATTGGTCACACCGGACAGATCGACATCCGTGGTGGCAGCGGCTTTGATAAGTACCTGAAGCATTTTGAAGGCCAGGAAAAGTGCCAGGTGTGTAGGCTGACTACTAACCACAGAGGTTGGCTTAGCACCTATGCGGATATGTTGGAGGGGTGAAGATGGCTGAAATGATTGCAGGTGCATTCCTTCTAGGTGCAACACTTTTCATAGCTGTAGAACTTATTGGTAAGTATGTGGAGGATGAATGATGGAAGGATTTATTGTTATTCTTTTGCTTGGAATTCCCTTTGCTTTGGGCTTGATGGCTATGATGGAGGGGTGATCGGAATGGCAATGAGACTTGAAAAAGAAAATGTCCGCATTATCTTTGGCGACATTCTTGACGATACGGAGATGTGGACTTGCGACAGCAAGGAAGCAGAAAAACAGCTTGCATATATTGCAGGACTGAGAGATATGGCTAATGCAGTCATAGAAGCTATTGGACAGTTGGGTGGTAAGTGATGGCAACTGAATTGAAACCGTGTCCGTTTTGCGGAGGCAAACCATTTGTGTATTGCTCTGGCAGTCCGTCAAACGGAGAGTACATGGAAGTAATATGCAAATTTTGTCACTGTCAGACACCCAGATTGCGAGATGATAGAGCAATCGAAGCATGGAACAGGAGGGCAGAAGATGTTAACTGACGATATGAAGGTATGTGACCATAACTGGCAAGGTGAGTGTCTGAGTTTGAGAGATAAATGCCGTGAAATGGAACATTGCATCCAGATGTTGACGGACGAGAAAAGCAAAATCGGCATTCTGTACGAACAGCTTTTAAAAGAAAAATCCGAACTAGATAGAAAGATTGGTTTTCTTGAAGGTCAGATTGAAGCTTATCAGTATTGTATGAATTGCAGGAGGTAAGGATGGCAACTGAAAAACGGCTGATTGATGCCAATGCTTTCAAGGTATTTCTTGAAGGTGTCCGGCAGGACTACATTGAAGAAAATACTTTTAGTTCTGACTTCGCTGCAAATGTAATTGAAACGGTGCAGGATAATTACCTTGAACTTGCTCCCACCGTGGATGCCGTGGAAGTGGTGCATGGTCGGTGGGTTATCGAAAAAAGACACACAGTTTCCCAGAAACCCTACATGGACGATAACTACCATGCACATGCAACCTGTTCTGAATGTGGCTTTTGTATTCATTCGGAAAATGCAAGTTTTGGATATCCGAAATTGAACACAACCAACTACTGCCCCAACTGCGGTGCTGATATGCGAGGTGATGGGAATGGCGGAAAGAATTGAGTATACAGCGGACGATGAAATGCCAGATTGCGGTAGGTGTGACCATGTTTGCGATGATTTCAAATGTTGTGATTGGTGTGGAGCAGAACACGGATGGTGGGGGTATCGAAGAACTGAGGTAATCAATATCGACAAAGTCAAGAACATATTATGTTCCTACGGAGAAAGGAAAGACAAATGAGCATGACAAATTGGGCAAAACGAGAAATTGAAATCGCATGCAAGCGTGAGCGTGGCGATAATCCTGAAACCGAATGGGACTACGGTTGCGCCTGCTATGAGAGTGCGTACAAGGCGTTCCAGAGCCTTATGGATGACGGACACAGCGGAATGAGCATCGGTTTCACCAAGAACATTCTGAACCGACTGATTGATGGTAAGCCGTTGACCCCTATCGAAGACACGCCTGATGTATGGAATGATGTAACATACAGAAGCCAAGAATTTCGTTCCTACCAGTGCCGCCGCATGAGTTCGCTGTTCAAGGATGTGTACACTGATGGCAGAATTGTGTACCACGATAACGACCTTTGTTACTGCGTGAATCTTGACAATCCTGATGCTCCCAGTTGGCGCAGCGGTTTTATCAGCAGACTTATCCATGAAATCTATCCCATCGCAATGCCGTACTTCCCGGCTTCAGAGCCTATGGTTGTTTTCTGTACTGAAGGGTTAAGCGATCCGAAGAACGGTGACTTTGATACCATTGGTATCTGGTATGTACTGAAACCCGATGGAGAAAAAGATATCATTGAGCGTTTCTTTAAGGAAGTACCGGACGGCTGGGATGAAATCAGCGAGCAGGAGTATTTCGCCCGTGTTAGAGGTGCAAACAATGACTGACAGAGAAAAGCTGATTGAGTTGAACCGTGCGTCTGTTGCTGAGTTTTTTAAACCCGGAAATGCGAAATGTGATTACGAAGAATTTCTTGCAGATTACCTTATTGCCCATGGCGTAACAATTCTGAAGCGTGGACACTGGATCATCCATTCAAACGGCAGAGGTAAAGACGCAACGAACTGGGCTGAATGTTCTGAATGCCATGTCTGCGGTAGTCCGCATTGGAAGGTTTGCCCGGTATGTGAAACTAAGATGGAGGATTGTTAATGGAAAACATTGGAATTAGAGCTTGCAAAGAAATCTATAGTCGCATGGACTTTGATCATGATCTGGACGATATTTGCTTTGAAATCGATCTGAGCAGAGCTTCGCTATATCAGTATAGAAAAGGTAAAATTGTACCTTCCGCTAAGGTTCTTCAGAGAATGGCTTTAGCCGGGTACGATGTAATTTATATTTTGACAGGAGAAAGAAAATGAAAACTGAAATTCTGAAAATCAAGGGTAGTTGGGAAGAAATTCTGGATGATTGCAGAGCTACCGTAGGCAAAGAACCTCTTGGCAAGGAGCCTTCCGAAAAGTTTAAGCGTGAAATCCTTCTGTCTGAGCATAGCCCTATTCGTGCTATCGAAATCAAGTTCCGGTGGCGTGACATTCCCTATTGGGTAGCGATGCACTGGAAAACCCATAAGTGGGAAAGCCGCACCAACACTCAGCGAAACGACCGCCAGAAGGTTTATGATCGTGGCAAAGCACCGCAGGATTCTCCTGTAAACTTCATTGGTGAACCCAACACGCAGAATCTGATCGATACCTGGCGCAAGCGTCTGTGCTATCAGGCAAGTCCCGAAACCAGAGAATATGCAGAGGACTTCAAAACCGAACTGCACAAAACAGAACCCGAAATTGCTGATGTCCTGGTTCCTAACTGCGTTTACAGATGTGGATGTCCCGAAGCAACAGGCTGTCAGTGGTACAACAAAATGGTAGAAAAGCATCCCGAATTGGCAAGCACCAACATCCAGGAGCGGTACGACGCATACAACAAGTTGTTCTATAGGGAGGAATAACAATGGAAGGTTACGGCGTAGAGTTTAACGTTGAGAAAGTAAGACGTTTGATGACGGAACAAGGATATTCTGCAAACAAGTTTTCGGAATTGCTGGGTTGGAGTAAGTCACAGATGCACAAGCTTCTGAGAACTGGTAGAGCCAGACCGCAGACGTTGGATCAGATTGCTTATCAGCTTGGATGCAGCATTGCTGACCTTCTGGTTAAAGAAGAACCGAACGGTATCGACGAAATCAAAGTCATGCTTGACGATGGTGCAGTCATGCCCACTAGAGCGCATGACGATGATGCAGGACTTGATTTGTATTCCCCTGCATACTTTGTGGTTCCCGGAGATCCAGAGTGGAATGCGTGTTATGCAGAGGTTGATACTGGTGTTCATATCCAGATTCCCAAAGGTTATGTCGGCGATGTTAAATCCAAATCTGGTCTTATGATGAACGACAATATCACAACGGACGGTACTGTTGATGCCGGGTACACAGGATCTATTCGGGTTAAATTATTCAATCATGGCCTGAAATCTGTCCGTATTGAAAAAGGTCAGAAGATAGCTCAGTTGGTAATCAAGAAGATTATCACGCCGAAGCCTGTCCTGGTTGATCACTTTGAAGCAACTGAAAGAGGAAATGGCGGCTTCGGTTCAACCGGACTATTTTAAGAGGTGATTACATGGAAATTATGATTTTTGCATTCGGTGTTGTTTGTGGCATTTTGGGAACTATCATTTGGGCGTGTTACGAATCTGAAAATTAAGGGTGGTGTTACTCATTGCGTGCTAAAGAATACCTTCAGCAAATAGAAAAGCTGGACGCATTGATTAAAAATAAGCTCATTGAAAAACAGCAGTGGATGGATGTTGCACTAGGAATCACACCACAAATGAGCATTGACCGGGTACAGTCTACAGGAAATCAACAGAAGATGGCTAGTGCTGTCGAAAAGATGGTCGATATCGAAAGAGAACTTGATGAATATGTTGATAGATTGATAGATACACGCAATGAAGTTCTGAAAGTTCTTGAACAGCTAGATAAAGAAGAATATGATTTTCTCCATCTTGTTTATGTTCAGCACTACAGCTTAAGATGTGTTGCGGATCTCAAAAAGTACTCTTATTCGTGGGCCACTACGTTTCACGGCAAGGCTCTGAAAAGCGTTCAGAAGATTTTGGACGAAAAGAATGTTTGAAAGTGCAACAGTTGTGACTGTTACTGTATTGACTGTGACTATGTACATAAGATATTATTAGACTAGCAAAAAAGGGAGTCGGAGAAATCTGGCTTCCTTTTTTTGTTTGCCAATAATGCTTTCTTTCCCGCTGCTGGACAATATACAACAGTGCATTCTAGGTGGAAGGATTGCTTTTGGGTCTGCTGCTAACTAGATGTAAAGACGTTGGTTGGAAGTCCAACAAAACCTATGAATCGGACTAAATAGGACATATTATCATAAAAAGCTAGCTCTGGCAGCATGACAATAAAAACGATAGCTTCGGGCAGTAAGTGCCGAACCAGCGGTGTTCTTTTATTGGGGTGAGCATGGGGAAAGAAGGCCGGGAAATACCTTCCTCCTTTCGGGGCGGTGACAATCGGTTGCCGCTTATCTGGCTCGCACTTCTCTGCCATTATTATATGAAAGAAAGGAGTGTTGCGGGATGGATAAACTGAATAGTCGGCAGATGAAATTCTGTGATGAGTATCTTGTTGACCTAAACGCAACACAGGCGGCGGTGCGAGCAGGCTACACAGCAAAGTATGCGAACACAAACGCTTTTAAATTACTGCAAAATACTGCAATCAAAGAATATATTCAAAAAAGACAACAGGATAGAATGGAAAGAACAGAAATAACACAGGATTTTGTTCTAAAAGAATTGATGGCTATTGCATCTGTGAATGCCACGGATTATGCAAGAGTCGTAGAAAAGAACGCCACAACAGAAATTGATGGGCATATCGTTCAGCTGTATGACGCTGAAGGCAATCCGGTGACGTATAGGACTGTTGAACCACTGCTGACTGAAGAGTTGACCGATATACAAAAGAAAGCCTTGGCTGTCATCAAAAAGGGTAGAGACGGCTTTGAGATAAAACCATATGACAAACTGAAGGTTCTTGAACTGCTTGGAAGGCACCTTGGCATGTGGGATAAAAAGACCGAAATGGACAACGAAGAACAGCGTGCAAGGATTGAGAAAACCAAAGCTGAAACATCCCGCATTAAGGGTGAGGAAGCTGGAACAGATACACAGGATGACGGATTCCTTGAAGCAATGCGAGGTGAAACGCAAAGCGTATGGGAAGAAGAGTAGCAAAACAGGCGATTTTCAAATTCAGACCTTTTTCTATAAAGCAAAAGAAGGTTTTAACATGGTGGCTTCCCGAATCACCAGTATCTGATAAAGATGGAATAATCGCCGATGGATCTATTCGTTCGGGCAAGACAGTGTCAATGGCACTGTCTTTTGTTATGTGGGCAATGGAAAGCTTTCAGGAGCAGAACTTTGCAATGTGCGGTAAGACAATCGGTTCATTCCGCCGCAATGTTTTGATGGTTCTGAAACTGATGCTTGCAAGCCGTGGCTATAAAGTCAAGGATCACAGAGCGGATAACTTCATTGAAATACACTTCAAAGGAAATGTGAATTACTTTTACATTTTCGGCGGTAAAGATGAACGCTCACAGGACTTGATTCAGGGTATCACGCTTGCTGGCCTGCTGTGTGACGAAGTTGCACTGATGCCAGAAAGCTTCGTGAATCAGGCAACAGGCCGTTGTTCTGTAGACGGTTCAAAGTTCTGGTTTAACTGCAACCCGGACGGCCCGTATCACTGGTTCAAAACAGGATGGATCGATAGGGCAAAAGAGAAGAATCTTCTATATCTCCATTTCACAATGGACGATAATCTCAGCCTTACAGAGAAGATTAAGCAAAGATATGCTAGCCTATACAGCGGCGTATTCTTTCAGCGTTATATCTTAGGGTTGTGGGTTGTTGCAGAAGGTATCATTTACGATATGTTTTCTGAAGCAAAGCACATCGTTGACAGCATAGCCAGCAGTGAAAGCGCAAAGCGTTATGTTAGCTGTGACTATGGTACACAGAACGCAACGGTTTTCCTGATGTGGGAAAGCGGATCTGATGACAAGTGGTATTGCGTTGATGAATACTACTATTCAGGCCGTGACGAAACCACGCAAAAGACAGATAACGCATACGCTGATGATTTGTCAGCATTTATTGGAGATAGAAAGATTGAAGCGGTAATCATTGACCCTTCTGCTGCGTCGTTTATTGCATTGCTTCGTGAACGTGGATTCAAGATCAGGAAAGCAAGAAACGATGTGCTTGATGGAATACGATTCACCGGAACGCTGTTGAACACTGAAAAGATTGCGTTCCTTCGAAAATGCACAAACACCATAAAAGAATTCGGCTCCTATATATGGGATGCAAAGGCGTGTGAACGTGGAGAAGATAAGCCAATCAAACAGCATGACCATGCAATGGATGCTGTTCGATATTTCTGCTTCACTGTGATTCACAAGCCTGAAGCAAAGCTGAACAGGGGTATAAAAGGAGGTATTTAAGTGTTTAGGCTACCTAGTGGAACGGAAATGACCATTGATGTTTTGGATTATTTCCTTTCTAAGCACAAACAGGAAGTAACAGACAGGTTTGAAAAGCTGTACAATGCATATAAGTCTGACCATGAAATTTTGCGCCAGAAAGCAAAACCAAAGTATAAGCCAGACAATCGCATCGTCGTAAACTTCCCCAAATACATTGTTGACACCATGAACGGCTTTTTCATCGGTAATCCTATTAAGATTACGTCGGATGACAAGGCCGTTTCTGATTTCGTAGAATACACTGACCAGTACAACGATCAGGACGATAACAATGCAGAGCTTGCAAAGATCATGTCCATCTTCGGCAGAGGTTTTGAAACCTACTACACAGATGAAGATGCGGAACTGTGCATCACCTACATGAACCCGATGGAAGCGTTTATGATTTATGATGATTCCATTGTTGAGCGTCCTATGTTCTTTGTTCGCAGATATACGGATTGGGAAGGCAATGAATTTGGTGAAGTAAAGGACATCCAGGGAAGCCGCAAGTTTGCAGTAACAGGCGGCACAAGATGGCTTGACGAAGACTGGATCGCACATCATTTCGAAGGCGTACCCGCTGTGGAGTACATTGAGAACGAGGAACGGCAGAGTATCTTTGAACCCGTTCTTTCTATGGTCAATGCCTACAACAAAGCTATCTCCGAAAAAGCCAATGACGTTGATTACTTTGCGGATGCTTACTTGAAGATCCTTGGTGCAAAGGTAGAAAGCGAAGACGTACAGTTCATTCGTGATAATCGTGTTGTGAACTTTACGGGCGAAGATGCTGAAAAGATCATTGCTGAATTTATGGACAAGCCGTCCAGCGATACCACGCAGGAAAACTTGCTGGAACGCTTGGAGCGGCTTATTTTTGCTATCAGCATGGTAGCGAATATCTCTGATGAAAACTTCGGTTCTGCAACTGGTATCGCTCTGAAATACAAGCTTCAGGCCATGAGCAACCTTGCAAAGACGAAGGAAAGAAAGTTTACTTCTGGTATGAATCGCAGATACAAGTTGCTGTTCAGCCATCCTCTTTCTAAAGTTCCAAAGGATGCATGGGTGCAGCTTCATTATAAGTTTACTCCTAATATCCCGGCTAACCTTCTGGAAGAAGCTCAGATTGCAGCACAGATGGAGGGAATTACTTCTCACGAAACTCAGTTGAAGGTTCTCAGCATTGTTGACAATGTGGAAGACGAACTGGAAAAGATCGAGGAAGAAAACAAGCCTGATGAAGAAAGCATTGTTGACCGCCTGATGTTTGCAACTACCGAGAAAAACACGGCAGTTGAATCAGAGGAAGATGAAGAAGTGATGGACGATGACCAGTAAGGATTATTGGCTGAAGCGAGAAACGGAAGCACTTGCACATCGAATCACCGATGAAAAGCAGTATGACAAAGAAATCAAGCGCATCTATCAGGATATGCTGGATGCCTGCCAGAAGGAAATAGACAGCTTCTATGCCAAGTTTGCTAACAAGGAAGGTATTTCTATTGCCGAAGCGAAAAAGCGTGTCTCAAAGGCAGATATCGCCTACTACGAACGCAAAGCAAAGCGGTACGTCAGAGAAAAGGACTTTTCCCAAAAGGCAAATGAGGAAATGCGGCTTTACAACACCATGATGAAGGTTAACCGCCTGGAAATGTTGAAAGCTAACATCGGACTTGAACTTATTGCTGGACATGAAGAGCTAGAAAAGTTCATGGCTAAGATTCTGAGAGGTAGAACAGAAGACGAGCTAGCACGGCAAGCGGGTATTCTTGGTAAGACGGTAAGAAGCAATGCGACAAAGGCTCATGCTATCGTAAACGGCTCATTCCACAACGGTACTTTCTCAGACCGCATTTGGCAGTATCAAGACTTGATGCGTGAGGATTTAGGAAGATTGTTGCAAACAGGCTTGATTCAAGGTAAGAATCCAAGAGCAATTGCAAAGGACTTGAAGAAATACTGGTACGGCAATGATCCCAGAACAGGTGGCGGTGCTACTTACTGCATGGAACGCCTTATGAGAACAGAACTTGCCAGAGTGCAGACGGAAGCACAGAAGCAATCTTTCCTGCGTAACGGCTTTGATATGTATGAGTTCATCTGTAATGAGCATGCGACAAAACACGGCACTTGCGATATTTGCAGAGGTTTGAACGGCAAGCACTTCAAAGTCAAGGATATGATGCCTGGTGAAAATGCTCCACCGATTCACCCGCACTGCCGATGCTCTACGGCTGCATGGGAGGATTCCAAGGAGTATGAAGCTTGGCTTGATCATCTGGCTGCTGGTGGAACCACCAAAGAGTGGGAAAAGCTGAAAAAGGCAGTTGAAAATTCTGGAATAAGTGATAATATAGGATTGTACAGAAAGACAGGCAATACAGGGGCTTTTTCTGGGCTTCCAGAAAGAATGTCAAAGAAACATATTCGTGATATAGCGAAAGAATTTGACATTGATCTTAGCGGATTGTCGTTGAGCATAGATGCGAACGAAGACCTGCTGAGAATCGGCCTTACGGGTTGTGCTAATCCTGATGATATCGGCAATGTTATATTCTTCCCGAATGCATTCACGTCAAAAGAAGAACTGGTGCGTACATTGTTCCATGAAAAAGTCCATGTGCAGCAGTTTAGAGAGCATGGCGTTGACTATGTACAAAAGAATCGAGCACACTTTGAAACTTTGGCTTATGACGAAGAAGCAAAGTTTATTGATAAGGTAAAAAAGAAGGGGTTATTATGAAGGACTGGATTAAAAACCTAATTTCATATAATGATTCCAAAGATGCAGGCAAATGCCCAAAGTGCAATAAAGGAAATGTGGAAGTGATGGAACATGTTCACGGGAACAGAAAGTCCTACACATTTACTTGCAAAGACTGCGAAGCCACAATGCACTTCGATGGTATAGCCGCAAAGTAATAAAATGTAAAGAAAAGCACTTCACAGAAATGTGGGGTGCTTTTTTAATGCAAGAAATGAGGTGAAAGGCATGAGACTAGGAACAACGCCGACACACACGTTTGAAGTACCATTCCCTGTCGATACAATTGAAGATGTGCGTATTGTATATGCACAGGCTGGTGAGGAAGTGTTGGCAAAAGAAAAGTGCGACTGTGAAATGGAAGGCAATCAAATCTCTGTTAAGCTGACACAGGAAGATACTTTCCTTTTCAATCCGAAGTTGTGCGCAGAAGCACAAATCAGAGTTCTTACCGTTAGCGGAGAAGCCTTGGCATCTGATATCATCCGATTTGAGATTAGGCGTGTTCTTGGCGAAGAGGTGGCACTGTGAAAATAGATGCCGAATTCGAAGAAAGAAACAATGATCTAAACGCAAACTTCCAAGAAACAGATGCTGTTTTCCCGGTTAGTTTTCAAGAAAACGCACAAACGTTTTCTACGGCATATCAGGGAGATGTAAAGCCGTTCAAAGCAAACCTTGCTGAAAATGAAATGCTGATAGAAACAAAATTCGGCGAAACGCAAGTTGTCGGTTCTGGCTCTGGTAAAGACGGTGAAGATGGTGGCTATTACATTCCTTCTGTTGACACTCTAGGAAACCTGAAATGGAAGCCTAGCAAGGCAAGTATGCCGCAAGTTTCAAGCGCAAATATCAAAGGCAAAGACGGAAAACCGGGTGTAGATGGCAAAGATGGTTACACACCAGTTAAAGGAATTGACTATTTTGATGGCATGCCCGGTGCGGATGGTAAAGATGGATATACTCCCATCAAAGGAGTAGACTATTTTGACGGTCTACCAGGAGTCGGCGGAAAACCCGGTGATCCGGGCAAAGATGGAGTCGACGGATATACACCAATCAAAGGCGTAGATTACTTTGATGGTTTACCTGGCAAAGACGGAAAAGACGGTCAAGATGGTTTACCGGGAAAAGACGGATACACACCGATTAAGGGAATTGATTATTTTGACGGCGATCCCGGCAAAGATGGTTACACTCCACAAAAAGGTGTAGACTACTTTACGGCTGCGGATAAGGGCGCAATCGTCAAAGATGTAATTGCAGGATTGCCAACCGGAACTGTGCAAAATGCTGTCACTATTTCAACGAATCAGACGGTAACAGGCGTTAAAACGTTTACTGCGTCCAATTTCTTTGATGGTGAACAGAAACTCACATTTGGTCAATATTGCCCAACGGTTACCGATATTGCAAGTGGCATTGGTGCTTCGATGAAAAACGCCCGTGCTGTTGACTGTCAGCTTTACGTCGCAGAGGTTTATGCACCATATTGGGAATCTGCTATAACACATGGAGGAAAAGAACCCACATCAGGTCTAACGGCTAAAGTTGGAGTAATTGACTTTTATGTTATCACGGGTGCAGCGGGTGGACAGCCAACCGGACGAAAGCTGATTATGCAGATGAAAGAAGATGGCTTGTACGTATTGGGGAAAAAGGTTAAGACCGAATAACAACCCTCCAACATCTGGCAGTATACGTCTAGAAACGGACAGCATAGACAAATAATTGAATGAAAGCACCATCCTTTTGGGTGGTGCTTTTTTGATACAAGAAAGAGGGTGAAAACATGGCACACATTCACAGCGTGTACGATAATGACACGCATTTCAAAATTGATACAGCAACAAGAGAAATCAAGAATGAGTCTGGCAAGGTTGTTATCATCCAGCATGACCATGATTCTGAAAGATTCACCTTTGAGATTCCCAGAATGGTTGAAGACCATGATATGAGCATTTGTAATGTGGTTCAGGTTCATTATCTGAACATTGATGCAGCTACAGGCACGAATGAACCTGGCGTTTATGAGGTGGGAGATCTTCAGATTAGCCCGGACAGTGACGATGTAGTTATTTGTTCTTGGCTGATTTCCCGAAATGCAACGCAGTTTGTGGGAAGCCTTAACTTCGTTGTGCGTTTCAGATGTGTTGCTGATGATGGCACTATTGAATATGAATGGGCAACCGCTATTCATAAGGGGATCAATGTTTGCGAAAGCATCTACAACGCAGATGCTATTGTTGCAGAATATGCAGATGTTCTTGAAAAATGGCGGGCAAGCCTGTTTTTCGATGGTGACGGTGATGGCACAAACGGCGATGTTTCCATGGGCGGGTATAAGCTTACCAACTTAGGCACACCAACGGAAGCAACAGATGCGGCTAACAAAGAATATGTAGATGAAGCTGTAAAGAACATTGACATCTCTGGTATTGATGCTTCTGACAAGGTTAGCAAGGCTGGCGATATCATGGCAGGTCAGCTTGACATGAACACCAACAAGATTATCGGTGTTGGTGACCCTGAAGACGATACAGATGCAGCCAATAAAGCTTATGTTGATAAAAAGGTTGGTTCTATCGATGTAAGCCAGCAGCTGGGACAGTTATCTGAAGAATTAACAGGAAAAATGGCTGGCAAGCTTGAAACGACACTGCTATGGGAAAACGCATCTTTTAGTACGTTTAGTTCACAGACTATTACCATTAAAGGTCTTAAAGAATACGATTATGTTATTGTGTGCGGAAGCAGTGGCTATGCGTTAATGAGTACCGCTGGTTGGGGACAAAACATGGTTGACATGAGCGATAGTGACGGCGTGTGTCTTTACTGTAGAGAAGTGTATTTTGAGGGTGATAAAGCTGTATTCGGTCATTGTGCTATGGTTTATTTCGATAACGGACAATTACCGGACGTTATGACCAGTGACGAAGATTGTATCCCATATGCTATTTTCGGTTTACGGGGCATGCAAAGGAGTAACGAATAATGAGATACGCACTTAATTTAAGCGAAGATGGAAGAATCCTTTCTGCAACTTTTGAGAAATACGCTGCTGAAGGTATGCCGCTGGTGGATGCTTTGCCGACAGGTGATATTTATGAATATATCCACAAGAACGGCGAATACATCCATGACCCAATTCCTAAACCTGAAAAAGTCAAAGGTGCAACAACTGATGAAGTTCTGAACGCACTTCTGGGCATTGAAGAAAATGAGGTGACAGAGAATGAATAGACTGCAAGCGGCGGAACAGCTGAGAAAAGCGTTGCAGATTTTTGCTGCAACCTTGACTGATGAACAGGCTATGGAAGTTGTGGCTGTTTACGATCCTTGGAAAGAGGGCAAAACCTATGCCGTTGGTGATTTCTTGACCTATGGTGTCAATGGCGTTGGCGATCCGCAGCTTTACAAGGTGGCGCAAGCACACACCGCACAAGTTGACTGGAAGCCAGACATGAACCCGGCATTGTATACGCCTATTGGTCTTGACGATAATGGTTATCCCGTTTGGGCGCAGCCTACTGGCTCTCATGATGCTTACAACAAGGGCGATATCGTGAACTATAACGGCACTCTGTACCAATCTTTGATTGACGGCAACACATACAGCCCTGACGCTTACCCGGCAGGATGGGCTGTATACTAAGCCGTTACGAAAGAAAGGTTGTGAAGTATGGCACATTTACATTCGGTGTATGACAACGATACACATTTTAGAATTGACCCGGTCACAAGAAAGATCAAAAATGAATCTGGAAAAGTTATTCTGATGCAGAATGACCACAATTCCGAAAGATTTACTTTTGAGATTCCACGCTACATTGACGAACATGACATGTCTGTGTGCAACAAGGTCGAAGTTCATTTTATCAATCTGAAAGATGACAAGACGGAAAAGAGTGCTGATGTTTACCCCGTTGAAGATTTGCAGATTTCTCCCAATTCAGACGATGTTGTGATTTGTAGTTGGCTGATTTCGCAGAATGCAACAAAGCATGCGGGATCACTAAACTTTGTTCTTCGGTATGCTTGCCTTACTGGTGATGTAATTGATTATCAGTGGTACACCGATATTCACAAGGGGATTTCTGTTTCCGAAAGTATCAGCAACACTGCATATGTTGCAACTGAATACTCCGATGTTTTGGAAGCGTGGAGAAGTGAACTATTCGGAAGTTATGGCGGCAATGTTGACTTGAACGGATATGCTACCGAACAGTGGGTACAGGAAAAATACCAGCCAAAGGGCAATTATCTGGACAAAGAAGACTACATTGATTGGTTTGCCACTGGCGTTTCTATACCTGAAAAGGCAGACCTGAACAACTACAAAACCAACGGAAAATTCTATTGCAATTCAGAATCAAGAGCGAAAACCTTGCTGAACCGCCCCGATGGAATGAATACAAATTTCTGCATGTTTGTGTTTGACAGATCCGGTGGTGTTCAGTCTCAATTGATGATCACCCTGGCAGGCAAAATGTATATCCGCTCTACGTCCACAACGGCATGGAGGGGATGGGTAGCATATACTACATCGGAAGAAATCGTGAATCTGACAGAAGAGATCAAACAGCAGCTGCAAGAAGAGTTGGAGCAGTATGCTGGTTTTTATGTCCTTAAAGAGGGGGAAACCATCGCAGATGCTCCCGACTGGGCAGAGGTTGTGGTTGATCCTTTTACAGAAGATACAGATAGTGGCATCAACATTACATCTGCTAAACCCGGCCAGATGATTGTTGTCGAAACGGTGGGTGCGGACGGTACCATCATTCTGGGCGGCATTGACCAGACACATGGTAAAATAGTTGAAAAATCCGAAATTCTTCCGGAAACACTTTTACCTGATAACGAAGATAGTGAATGGGACGGATTCGAAGTATGTTTGTCTTTTGATCTCCAAGCCCCCTTGGTTGCCGGAGAGAACTATCTGGTGACACTCAACGGGGTAGAGTACCAAGCGACTGCCGAAGCATTCAGTGGTGAGGGGTATGTCACTGATGGTGTTGTGTTGCGCTTTGCGGGTAGGGACATTTACTATCAAGAAAACGGCACAGATTTTACCCCTTATTATAATGCCCTGTATTATCCTATTGTGGAAGAGGATACAGTCCCCATCCCGGGAGACGCTACGGGTATCGTGGATATGAAGCCAGCAACGCTGTCCGTTTACTCTTATTCTGAGAAAATCGTCAAGCTACCCATGGAGTATCTGAACGTGGATGCCATTAGAGAAACATTCCCCGTTGTGGAAATGGTTGCAACCCTTGCTGATGGTACAACCGAAACATTCAAGCTGTACGGTGAGAAGGTGACGGAATGAGCCTGGAGAAAGTGAAGCATTTGACCATTAACGGGAAAAGTGCTGTGCGTCTTGAAATTGGTGGAAGTGCTATATGGAAGGGCTTACCAAGCGGCTACCGACGGCTGGACTACATTGAAACCAACGGCACACAGTACATCAATACCGGATTCACTCCTAATCAGGACACCCGTATCACCTGTGAAATTCTGTGGAAGGGTGGCATGAACGTCTTCGGCGCAAGAAGCACCGTCTCCTCCAGGAACTTCTCTGTTCGTGTAGTCGATAACCGCTGGCAGCTTGGCTATGGCAGCGACGGAGGCGTTACCACTGGCACGATTCTGGCAGAACAGGTGTGGCAAACCGTGGACATCAACAAAAATTCCCTTTACATAGATGGTGAGTTTTCGGTATCTCGTGATTACATGACATTTACAGCGCCGTACCCCATTGCCCTGGGCGCTATCCGAGCTGGTTCTGTGTATTACGGAAATGCCAGATATCGGGCTTGCCAGATTTACGACAACGGTACTTTGGTTCGTGATTTCATCTCATGCAAAGACCCGGACGGAAATATCGGCATGTACGACACTGTAAACGCTAAATTTTACGGCAACGCTGGCACTGGTGAGATTGTTGCTGGCGCAGAATTGTAAGGAGGTGCTTTATGGGCATATTATATACCCGTAACGCTGACGGTGAACTGAAGCCTGTTCACACAGTCCATGTACTAACTGGAGAAGGCGGTGAAGGCGGCGAAGGCCTAGATGCAACAGTCCATGAATTCAGTCAGATGAACGACCTTGTAACTGCTTATCTGGAAGCAGCGGATGCGGCCTATACCGATGACAATGCTGAGTCTGTAAGTGTTATTGCGGATTACGAAACCAACTTAGATAATGCAGACAGACCCGTTGGCTATCCCCTTGCTATTTCTGGCTATGGAATCACATATCTGCAAAATGAAGGAAACGGAGATGGCTGGAAGCTTCAGGCAAAGGGAGGAGATGCTGTTCGGGGTTATGTCCTGAACGCCATTCCCGGCGAAGTATCTCAGTATCTGGTGAAAAAAGAAAGCAGCGGAAGTCTTATGGATAACGGGCGGGTCAAGCCTGTCGGAAAGTTGCGCATGATTCGCTTTATGGGAAATCACCGCAACTGCCGGGACTTAGGAGGCTGGAACTGTGACGGTGGTACTGTGAAGTACGGAAAGCTCTTCCGAAGTGCCGCAACGGTATACCTGGAGGACTGGATTGACCCTGTCATTGCAAGTAATATCGGATTTAAGCATCACATCGATTTCCGCAGTGATTCTGAAGCGAACAACATCACCGTTTCTCCGTTCGGAACTGAGATTCGCTACCAGCGTATTCCTATTGCTGATTATTATGCAGACAGCATTTCGCTGACAGGCACAGATCTTGAGAACCTGAAAAAAATCTTCCGGGCAGTCTTTGATGCGGCAGTACATGACGAAGGTGTTTTGTATCACTGCTCCCTGGGCAGAGACAGAACCGGAACCGTCACGTTTATGATTCTGGCATTGCTCGGTGTCGCAAGGGCAGATATTGACAAAGATTATGAACTGACCAGCTTTTCCGGTGCTTTTTCCGATCCCACTCCTGCATATCGAACCAGCGCAAGTTATCGGGCAATGGGAACATACCTGGCTTCTCTCGGCGGCTCTACTCTGCGTGACAACGTCGTAAATTGGTTTGTGCAGTCTGGATTCACCTATGATGAACTGAATGAATTCCGTTCTGCTATGATTGACGGAACCCCTGATGTGCTGACTGAGGATATTACACCCGATGTACCGGATGAACCAGATGAGCCTGTTGAACCCGATGTTCCTGCAATCACAGACGGTATCGTGGAAGTGGACGGCGTTCTGTATTATTACAAGGACGGTGCCCCCTACTATGCAGGTCTTATCCAGATCGATGGTGATTATTACTATGTTCGTTCTAGTGGTCGATTGGCGGTAACATCCGGTTACAACGTCACAAAGACAAATGGCCTGCTTCCGGAAGGTGTTTACGATTTTGGCGCAGACGGTAAGATGATTATAAGCAGTGAGGAACCCGATGTACCTATTGAATACGAGGGCAACCTTGTTAGAGAGGCGAAGACCGTACCTTATGGGGATGAAATCTATGGTACATATGGTTACACGAACGGCAAATATCTTTCCGGTGTTGAAACGATCGCATACAGCGATGATGCCAACTGTGTCGCAACAGGCAGTATACCTGTTACGGTTACATCCAGTTATTATCCGACTGTCTATATCAAAGGCATTGAAATTGATGTAGCCAAAAACAGCCATTGCAGATTCTACTTTGCAAGATCCAATGGAACATATGTTTTTGCTACGAATCTGTTCAGCAAACCGGATTATTATACCCTTACCAAGCTGGCGGACAAGTATTACAAGATGGAGCCTGTGTTGAGCGATGGAACTGTGGTAATTGCAAATGCAAATTACTCCGGTATCGGCGATATCAGCTTCCGTCTGTCCGGTATCGGTACAGGTGAAAATCTGATTGTGACCATTGATGAACCGATTGAATAATTCACATCCTAAGTGACTGGAAGGGTGAACACGAATGATTAACGCATGGCATCTTCTGTGGATTGTTCCGCTGTCAGCTGCATTAGGCGTGTTTTTCATGGCACTGCTGCAAGTAGGAACACGGTATGACAAAGACGAATAAATAACAATAAAAGCACTGCCCTTCGGGGTGGTGCTTTTCTTATGGGGTGATATCCAATGATTGAAGTGAAACACAAAGAAAACAAAATAATCATTTCCGGTCATGCTGGATACGCCCCTATCGGTCAAGATATCGTCTGTGCGGCGTTCAGCGCAGTTCTACAGACGTTTGTTGCGTCGGCAGAGGAATTGACCAATGATGAAATAAAAGCGCAGATGGCGGCAGGAAAAGCCGTTATCGAATACGGGAACTTATCAGAGCGTGGACAGATTCTGCTAAGTTCCTTTTTAATTGGCGTTCGTGGGATAGCGAATGGTTATCCCCAACACATAAAAATCGACTGAGCATTGAAGTCGTTAAAAACCATGGATCATAGAGCAGGCTTGTAACTCTCTAAACTGTAAGGAAACAGACAAGCTAAAGTCTTAAAAATATGGAGGTAAACAAAATGGATATGTTTAAGAAGTTCTTTGATTTGCAGATGTTTGCAGAAGACGGTGATAACGGCGGTGCTGACACGGATACTCCGGGAAAACAGCCTAACGAGCCGGGTAATGATCCGAAGCCCGCTGCAAAATACACCGACGATGATGTAGACAAGATTATTGAAAAGAAGTTTGCCGAATGGCAGAAGAAGCAGGAAAAGAAGGTTTCCGAAGCTGAGCGGCTTTCCAAAATGACCGCAGAAGAAAAAGCCAATGAGCGCATCAAGCAGCTTGAAGAAAGACTTGCCGCTGCCGACAAGGAAAAGGCAGTTGCGGCAATGAGCAGACAGGCACGGGCCATTCTTTCTGAAAAGAATATCAATGTGAATGACGAACTGCTTTCTAATCTGGTTGCTGATGATGCCGAAGCTACCAAAGCAAACTGTGAAAACTTCATTTCCCTGTTCACTGCTGCTGTTGAAAAGGCAGTGAAGGAAAAGGTCAAGGGCGATACTCCCAAGACTGGTACTACTTCTGGTATGACCAAAGAACAGATTCTTGCAATCCCTAACCGTGCTGAAAGACAGCGCATGATGAAAGAACACAAAGATTTGTTTTAACTAATGGAGGTTAATAAAATGGAAAAGTTTAAGAGATTTGATATTCAGCTGTTTGCTGAGGAAAACATGAACGCTGCTACTGACCTGGAACCCGGTATTTCTATCGACTTCGTTTCCAACTTCAACAGCAACATTACCGAGCTTCAGAAGGTGCTGGGCATTACCGATATGGAGTCCATGGCTGCTGGTACTACCATCAAGATTTGGAAGATGGAGCAGGTCAACACTCCTGCTCAGGTCGGTGAGGGTGAAACCATCAAGCTGACCAAGGTCGAGCGCAAGCATGTTCGTGACATCGAACTGTCCCTGAAGAAGTACCGCCGTGCCACTTCCGCTGAAGCTATTCAGAAGGTTGGTCGCAACATGGCTATCAACCAGTGTGACGAAAAGCTGGTTTCCAACATTCAGAAGGGCATCAAGCAGGACTTCTTCGATGTGATGCTGGCTGGTGAGGGCACTGGCGTTGATGGCGTTACCCTTCAGTCCGCTCTGGCAAATGCTTGGGCAAAGCTGAATGTCTTCCACGAAGACGAGGGTGCTACTCCCATTCACTTCCTGTCCCCTCTGGATGTTGGTGAATATCTGGGTGCCGCTCAGATTTCCATGCAGAACGCTTTTGGTATGACCTATGTCGAAGACTTCCTGGGTCTGGGCACTGTGGTTATCTCTCCCCGTGTCACCAAGGGCAAGGTCATTTCCACTGCCAAGGAAAACCTGCATGGTGCATACATTCCTGCCAACTCTGGCGATGTGGCACAGTCTTTCGGTCTGACTTCCGATTCCACTGGCCTGATTGGTATGAAGCACTCTGCTGATGACACCAATGCAACCATCAACACTCTGATCATGTCTGGCGTTGTCTTCTACCCTGAGCGTCTGGACGGCGTGTTCGTTGGCAATATCACTGGTGCTGGTGCTTGATGTACAAAGTAATCAAGTATTTCACCGATTTGCAGGATAACAACTACCCATACAATGCGGGGGATATCTTCCCCCGCTCTGGTATGAAAGTTTCCGCAGAACGGCTTGCTGAACTGTCTGGCAGTGAGAATAAACAGGGTGTTCCGCTGATTAAGGCTGTTGAAGAAAAGAAAACGATGGCAAAGAAGACCGCCGCAAAGTAAAGGGGTGGCGTAAATGCTGAATGAATTGAAGATTTTGCTGGGTATTGCAGATGATAGTCTTGACGAAAAGCTGAAACTAATCATCTCCACTGCCACGGCACGTCTTAAAGTGCTTCTGGGTGGCTTAGAACCTCCTGAAAGCCTTGAATACATCATTCGTGAGGTTTCTGTTATCCGTTTCAACAAAATTGGTTCTGAGGGCATGAAAAGCCAGACTGTCGAAGGAGAAAGTATGACTTTCGATGATAATGACTTTTCTGGTTTTATGGATGAAATCCAAGCATTTCTTGATACTCAGAAGGACAGTGTACGGGGAAAGGTCAGGTTTTTGTAATGAGATTTGACACGCCTGTATTTTTTCAGAGAATCAAAGCGGGTGCATACGATGCTTCTACCGGAGATCACGGGGAAGACATTATTACCGAGGAAATGCGCTATGCTTCTGTAACAGAAACCGGGATTGAAACGCTGAACATCATTTATGGCGAAATCAAGCAAGGTGTGAAGACTGTTCGCTTGCAGAACTTCTATGAAAAGCCATTTGACCGACTGAGAATCGGCAATAAGGTTTATCGAGTAGACAGAGCAAGACCGCTTCGTTTGAAGTACACGCTTGTTGTAAGCGAGGTGCAGTAAATGGCACGGCTTGAAATCAAAGGGCTGGATAAGTTGGAAGCGGCATTGAGAGAAAATGTAACCATGAACGATGTAAAGCGGGTTGTTCGATATAACGGATCACAGATGCACCAAAAGATTCAAGCTAATGCTGACTTCTCAAAAGGCTATCAAAAGGGCACAACAAAACGCAGTATCAAGCTTGAATTCCCGGATGGTGGCTTTACGGCAGAGGTTAAACCGGGTACGCATTACTCGCCTTACTTGGAGTATGGTACACGGTATATGGATGCACAGCCATTTGTTGGCCCCGGCTATAATGCCCAAAAAGGCAAATTCAAGAGCGATATGCAGAAGCTTGTGAGGTGATAACGTGACCGTCTACAACGACCCGCAGCAGGAGATTTTTACACGGGTAAAGCAAGACCTTGAAGCGTTGGAACACGCTGTTTACGACAGCGTAATGCCACCAGAAGGCACGCCTTACCCATTCGATTATTTGGGAGATGTGCAGCAGATTGACGATGCGAATAAAAGCGCAGTGTTCGGCAACGTGTACATGACTATTCATGTCTGGCATAACAGCCCGAAAAAGCGTGGTACGGTTTCCCGGATGCTGCTTGATATCAAGACAGCTTGTCGGAAGATCAGTCACACAGAAAATTTTGCGTGGTCTGTTCGCAATGTTGAACAAAGAATCATCACAGACAATACGACAAAAAGCCCTCTGCTTCACGGTGTGCTTGAAGTAGAGTGGAAATTCAGTTAGGAGGTTAAACAATGGAAAAGTTTAATTTACAGATGTTTGCAGAGGCTGTGCAGGGCAACAAAATTATCTATCTGTACAGACTGGCAAGCGAAGCCGCTTCCGAAGATGCTGTTATGCTGGCTTTCACCACTGAAAACAGCAGAACCAAGTCCAAGGATGCAGATTCCACCATCACCAAGGATGGTTCTATCCGTACTCCCGGTGCCGCTGAAGTTGAGATTACCGCAACTTCCATTCTGGCAAAGGGTGACAGCATGATTAATAAGCTGGAAGATGCAATGGATGAAGACGAACTGATTGAGATCTGGGAAGCAAATCTGGAAGAACCCGCCACCGACGGCGAAAACAAGTTTGTCGGCATGTATTTCCAGGGCTATCTGACCGAGTTTGAGAAGACTTCTTCCGCAGAGGATTTTGTGGAATGTTCTCTGACTTTCGGTATCAACGGTTCTGGCGTTCGTGGCGATGTTACTGTTTCCAAGGAACAGCAGGAAATGGCTGTGTACGTCTTTAAGGATAGCGTCAAAGCTACTACTTAAGGGGTCGTTATGACCCCTTTTATTCTTAATTTAGGAGGATAAAATATGTTTGAACTTATTATCAATGATGTGGTTTATCAGTTTAATTTCGGCATGGGTTTCATGCGTGAAATCAACAAGAAGATTGGCACTCCCGTTGATGGTCTGCCCGACGTGAAGAAGAATATCGGCTTGCAGTATTATATTGCTGGCATTATCGACAACGATCTTGAAGCACTGGTAACTGTCCTGGAAGTTGCAAACAAGAATCAAAAGCCCCGAATCACTCCTGCTGTTCTGGATTCTTACATTGATGATCCTGACACTGACATTGACAAGCTGTTTGAAAGTGTGCTGGATTTTTTGAAGAATGCAAATGCTACGAGAAAAACCGTAGCAAATCTGTTGAGTCTGGTGGAACAGCAGACGAATCAGAAGTAAAAACCTTCGAAGACTTGTACCGGACGGCTGCACTAAATTGTTTTCGGTATCTTGGCTTTAAGAGTTTCGCAGAAGTAGATAGTCTTACAATACCAGAATATGAATTGCTAATGGAAGCGGCTGAATTGAAACGAGTAGACATGGACTACAGAAACCATCTACAAGCTTTCCTTAATTTTGCTGTAAAGGCAGAGAAGAGATCAGGCAAGAATAAGAGCAAGCCCGTATATAGCAAATTCACAAAATTCTATGACTACGAAAAAGAAATCAAAAAAGTCACAAACAAAGGCAGTGAGAAAAGCAGATTTTCCGGGATCGGCAAGTTTTTGAGAAAGGGAGAGTGAGAATATGGCAGAAAGTTATTCCGTAAAAGCTATACTGTCCGCAACGGACAAGGGCTTTACTTCTACTCTCAGAAACGCTTTAAGTTCTGTCACTGGTCTAGCAAAAAGCGTCGGTTCTGGCATGCTGATGGGTGCAGGCATGGCTGCATTCAATGCATTAAGCAACGGCGCACGCTCGTTGGTCAGCGAAATCAACGACTCTAATGTTGCGTGGAAGACTTTTGAAAGCAACATGCAAATCATTGAAAAAAGCGGTGGAACACTCGAACAGAGTATTGGTGCGACTAAAGAGGCACTTCAGGACTTTGCGCAAGAAACTGTTTATAGCGCATCCGACATGGCTTCCACTTATGCTCAGTTAGCGGCAGTTGGAACAAAGGATACCGAGAAGCTTGTTAAAGGCTTCGGCGGTCTGGCTGCTGCGGCAGAAAATCCACAGCAGGCCATGAAAACTTTGAGCCAACAGGCAACCCAGATGGCTGCAAAGACAAATGTTGCATGGGCTGACTTCAAGCTGATGCTTGAGCAGACTCCTGCTGGTATTGCCGCCGTTGCAAAGCACATGGGAATGTCTACGTCCGAAATGGTCACGGCTGTTCAGGAAGGCAAAGTCAAAACAGAAGATTTCTTCAATGCAATAGCAACTGTTGGCGGTGACGTAAACGGCGAGTTCTACAAAATGGCTACCACAGCCAAAAGTGTAGGACAAGCAATGGATGGTTTGAAAGAAACCATTGGTAATAAGCTAACACCCGCTTTTGATTTGCTGTCCAATATCGGTATAAAAGCGATTGAAGGTATCAGTGACAAGCTTGGAAAAATCGATGGTGAAGCAATCGCTAATAAACTGGGTGGCTGGATCAAGAAAGTACAGCCTTTATGGAATTCGTTTACTAAAGCGGCTTCCAAGGTATGGGAGGTTCTTTCTGGTGTCGGTACGAAACTTGCTCCTGTTTTCGATGCACTGAAAACTAAAGCGAGCGGAGCAATACAAGGAATGTTGGACAAAATCGGTTCTATTGATGCAAACGCAATAGTTGACAAGTTATGCGGTTGGGCGCAAAAAGCTCAACCGTATTTTGATTTGTTCAGCAGTGCTATTCAGACTGTTTCGGGTGCAATTTCTGCTGCAATTCCCTATATCATGGATTTTGCATCAGCAATCGGGTCGTACCTGCTTGATAATGCAGAAACGATTTCTAGTGTTATCGGAAAAGCTACCCCTGTTGTTCTGGGTCTGATTGGCGCATTCAAGGGATATAAGATGATCAGTTCTCTTATTCCCGGTGTGTCTGGTTTTACATCGGCTATTGGTAAGCTAGCATCTGGCGGTATCAGCGGATTGGCTGGAAAACTGTTTGGTGTTTCTACTGCGCAGAAAGCAACTGGTGAAGCATCAGCGTCTAGTGCTAAACAGATATTGGCGGCTGGTGCGGCGTTCCTTATGATTGGCGCAAGCGTTGCTCTGATTGCAGCAGGATTTGCTCTACTTGCACAGTCTGCAATTGCACTTTCTGATGCTGGCGGTTTGGCTATCGGTGTTATGGCTGGCATGGCTGTTGCCCTTGTTGGAATCGGTGTTGGTGCAGTCGCATTGTTGACGACGTTGAGCGCACTTGGCCCGTCTGTTCTTACGGCAGGCGGCGCAATGATGATGCTTGGTGCTGCGGTTGTGCTGGTTGGCGCAGGATTTGCGCTTATGGCGCAAGCTTCCATCGCTCTGGCTGATGCTGGCGGTCTTGCTATTGGTGTTATGGTCGGCATGGTAGCTGTATTTGCGCTGCTTGCAGTAGGTGCGGCGGTTCTCGGCCCTGCGTTGACGGCTGGTGCAGTTGGATTCATTGCCTTTGGTGCCGCAATCGCTCTAGTAGGTGCTGGTGCTGTTCTAGCAGCGGCAGCTTTGGCGATTGTATCAAGCGTCTTGCCTGCGATTGTTGCTAATGGTGCACAAGGTGCAGCGGCGATTGCTCAGTTGGGTGCTGGAATGATTGTGTTCGCAGCTGGTGCTGCTCTGGCTGGTGCGGCTTCTGTGACTCTTGGCGCAGGACTTATAGTTGTCGGTGCTGGTGCGATTGCTGCGGCGGCAGGCGTGGTTGCAATGGCTGCTGGCGTGACTGTTCTGGCTGCTGGTGCGCTTTTGCTTGGAGCATCCCTTACTGTATGCGCTGCATCCGTTACGATGATGGCGGCGGTTTTCCCTGCCGCATCTGCTGGTGCAATGCTGTTGGTTGCTACTTTAACATCCATGCTTGGTGTGGCTGCTGGATTGGGTGCAGCGTTGCTTGTTGTCAATGCGCCTCTGGTGTTGATTGGTGCTTCCGCACTGGTTGCAACGGCTGGTATGGCAGCATTTGGCGCAGCAATGGTAGTTGCCGCAGCGGGAACTGTAGCGATGGCAGCTGGTTTGAAAGCAGTACAGTCCAGCATGAAATCCATTGCTTCCAGTGCTAAAACTGCTGAGAGTTCCCTGGATAGCATGCAGGATTCTGTTAACGTGGTAGAAAATGGCCTGAACGCACTTGGCAGCAAGGCAAAAGACGCAATGTCTAAAATTACTAACGCATTTAATCAGACGGCAAGCAAAGCGCAGAGTGCTGGTTTGAAAGTTGGTCAAGGATTCACAAAGGGAATGCAAAGTGGACTTAGTTCCGCTCCTTCTGTTGCAAAACAGGCTGTTAGCTCCGTCGCAGAAACTCTTCGTTCTGCTCACAGCGGTGCATATAGCGCAGGCGCATATATCAGCCAAGGCTTTGCACAAGGTATGCTCTCTTGCTTGGCTACTGTTCAGGCTGCGGCTGCTCAGTTGGCAGCGGCAGCACAGAAAGCCATTGAAGCGAAAGCTGCAATCGCATCGCCGTCTAAGGTTACGACAAAACTTGGTCAATTCTTCGGTGAAGGCTTCAAAAACGGTATTGAAGACATGAAGAAATCTGTTTGGAATACCGCCGAAGACCTTGTTTCTGTTCCGAAGATCGCAACTCCTAACCTTGCGGGTGCATTCGGCGGTGAAATGTCCGCTGAATTCGACTATTACAGGAATTACGAATACACCATCGAAGTTCCTTTGACCGTGGATGGCAAGAAGTTTGCACAGGCAACCGCAACGTATACTCAGGACGAATTAAACAAGAGACAGACGAGAGATGGCAGAAAACACGGTAGGTTATAAGGGGGTAGCGGTATGTACAACTTTATTGATGTAACCGAGGTTTCGGAGAGTGTCGTACTGCCCTCCGAAGCCTTAAAAATTAACGGCGAATATATCGAGAATCAGATTAGCGGGTACAGAACGCTTCACGTCTCCGGGCGTGAAGCACTGTCCCCGGAATTGTCTACATATGAAACAGGCGTGCGTGATGGATCTTCGATTAAAAGCAAGAGGTTTCCTGCCCGTACAATCATCGTTACTTATCAGATTAAAGCGGGTTCTAACGAAGAATTTAGAGCGGCGTACAACAAGCTTGCTGCTATTCTGAATGTTGAAGATGCTGAACTGATTTTTAATGATGAACAGGATAAATTCTTTACTGGAACCCCTGTTTATATTGGAGAAGTAGAGCCGGGAAGAAATGCCGTAGTCGGTGAATTTGAAATTCTCTGCGTTGATCCGTTCAAATATTCCGTTATTGAGTATGAAGCAGAACCCGCACTTGATCAGAAAAGTATTTTAATCGATTACAACGGTACTTATAAGGCGTATCCGACACTGCAAGCGGATTTCTACAATGAAGAAGAAGTAAGCGAAAGTGGAGATAGAACGCAAAAGCTAACAGGCGTAGGTGACTGCGGTTTCGTGGCTTTCTTTAATGAGGATGAAAAAATTATCCAGCTTGGCGATCCAGATGAGTTGGATGGTACAAACCCTTATGCGAAATCTCAGACCTTGGTAAATCAGACTTTTCAGGCAAATACTGCATGGGGAACTGCTGCGAAATCTCTATGGAGCACAAATGCTGGCAATGTTCTTCCTGGTACTGTATTGCAAAGTGGTACGGTTGGTATGGGCGTTGCATCCTATGCTGTGCCAGAAAATCCCGAATCAACTTCTGGAACACTTATCACGGTAACAAGCCGTGCTGGTGCTCCTGCAATCAATTACAAAGTTACTGCAAAGACAACCGGACGCAATGCGAATTCTGTAAAAGTCACTGTGGCTGTCACTGGTTCGCTTGCTTCGGATCGTTCTTATTTCTTGAGTGGCTATGGTCTTGAAGCTTCTGTTTACATGGGTGGTGCTTGGCATAGCGCAATATTGAAAAAGCCTACTGATAGGTGGCGTGGACGCTCTGGACACACGGCTAATATTACATTTACCGTCAATGGACTTACTGCAACCACCTCTCAACTTACTGGAATTAAGTTTAAGGTTACCCGAACTGACCGCTTTGGCAAGGCGGGTATGTTGAATGCCACTTCCTGCAATAACCTTGCGATAAGCCAGTATATCAGTGATGTTCCCGAATCGTATTATCTGAGTGCTAAGAACTACGGTTCCGGTGATGGTATTTGGCATGGTGCGTCCATCACTAAAAATCTTCCTGTTGACGCTTCTGGCGAATTTGGAGCAACGAACTTCAATCTGACCTACAAGCAGAAAATGTGTATTGGCAATGGAGAGAACGACTCAAACCAGCTTGGTGCATTTCAGGTACAGCTTACGACTTCCACAGGCAAAAACGTTGCTGGCGTTCGCATTTGCAAGAATAAATCAGGCAAGGCTGCAAGCCTTGTTTTTTATTTAAACGGTGTGGATGTATTCACTGGCAATGTTGATTTGTCCTACAGTAATACATATTTTGGTTCGGTAGAATCTGCCGTACATACCTCCAAGATCACAAAAAGCGGCAACAGAGTTACTTTCAGCATTGGCGGCGTTACAAAATCGTTCATGGATGAAGCACTTGAAACTGTCAAAGTTAGAAAAGTTACCTTCATGTTTGAACAATTTTCTTCAAACAAAGCATTGTCTTACAACGGCCTTTATTGGGTGAAGTTCGTAAAAAACAACTGCAACACATACAAAGATGTTCCTAACAAATTCAGTGCTAACGATGTGGTTACCGCTAATTGCAAAAACTGCGAAATCTATTTGAACGGTGTTCTTTCTCCCGAACTTGGCGCACTTGGCAATGACTGGGAGGAATTCTGGTTATCTCCCGGTTTGAATCAGATTGGCTATGCTTATTCGGATTGGGTTTCTGCTGAATATGCTCCAAAGGTAAAGCTTCGTTATCGTGAGGTGTTCTTATGATCGTATATTTTGCTGATAGACAACTTAATATACTTGGTCAAGCAAGCACGAAACTCCCTCACGGTTTAACTGTAATCGATGATCTAAAAACAGAAGATGTTGAGACTGGCGTTGCTGTCTTTGAATGTACAATTCCTTTCGATAAGAAAAACAGACTTATGGTCGAAACTTATACAGAGGTAGGCAATTACGTTCTGATTAACAGCGACGATGAAAACGAGCTTTATACGATCATCGAAGTGGAAATTGACACCAAGAATCAGGAAGTTTACATCTATGCAGAAGATGACGGTATGGACTTGCTGAACGAGGTTGTCGGGCCATATGAAGCAGACAAAGCATATCCTATTGCACATTACATCAATAAATACGCATCGAAAGCAGGTTTCCAGATTGGAACAAACGAAGCTGCAAGTCTTAGCCGAAAATTAAGCTGGGACGGAGAATCTACAGCTTCGGAAAGAATCGCAAGTATTGCAACTCAGTTTGACGGTTGTGAGGTTTCCTACAGCTTCGATGTTGACGGCTTGGCGGTCACAAAAAAATATATCAACATCTACAAAGAACGAGGCAAGGATATCGGCATCCCGCTTCGATTGAATCAGGATGTTGATAAGATCGTAACCATCAAATCCATTGCAGACCTTGCAACTGCTTTGCAGTGTACGGGCGGAACACCGGAACCAGTAACGGATGAAGAAACTGGAGAAAGCGTAGATTTACCGCCCGTTACACTGGAAGGTTATAAGTACGATGATGGTGATTTCTTTGTTGATGGCACGATTCTAAAATCACGGAATGCCCATCGCAGATGGAGCAGATATCTGTGGAGGAACGATGCCGGGGACAAAGCTGGTGGTTATATCGTAAAACAGTTTTCTTACGATACTTTGAGCCAGCAAACGCTTTGCGCACATGCAATCACGGAACTTAAAAAAATCCGTGATATGGCTGTAAACTACGAGGCGGATATTAACAAGCTTCCGAAGAACACGAAAATTGGTGACAGAATCAATATTGTAGATGATGCAGGATTCCTGTATTTGTCTACAAGAATTCTGAAGCTTGAAACGTCCAGAGCAAATCAGACACACAAAGCAACTCTGGGTGAGTTTCTGATAAAAGACAGTGGCATTTCTCAGAAGGTTGCAGATCTTGCTGCACAGTTTGCTTCGTATGCAAGAACGACAACAAGAGCAAACAATATTGCAACCAGTGCGCTTGAGTTGGCAAATAGCGCACAGTCACAGGCTAACACGGCTGTTTCCGATGTCGTAATAGCACAGGCGGCAGCGAACGAAGCAGCCACAGCAGCAGAAACAGCAAGAGAAGCAGCCGTAACAGCGCAAGAACAGGCAAACGAAGCGCAAAATTTCGTCAGTAATGTTGAAACGAGAATTACTTCTCTGGAGACTACCGTTAATCAAGCAAAAACAGCAGCAGAAAATGCCTTAACAGCAGCAGAAACAGCAGATACAAAAGCTGAAGAAGCTGTTTCGGCGGCAGCTAATGCACAAGCTGATGCCCAAAGAGCATTGGAAGCACTTGGGATTACGCAAAATGAAGCATCTGCGGCAATGACTGCGGCAGAAGGGGCGGAAGCATCTGCGAACGAAGCGATGTCAAATGCTGCCGCAGCACAAGCAACAGCAGAAGCGGCAAAGGCTGACGCACTACTGGCACAGCAAGAATTTGCAAAACTTACTAGCAATCTGGTTTCTACTGTTTCCACAATGGAACTTGATTATGCACGAAAGAGCGATCTGACAGAAATGGAAGCTTCTTTGGAGTCGCAAATTTCTCAGAATGCCGCCCAAATTAGTTCTCTTGTTTCGGAAGTAACAACCATCGATGAAACAGCGAATGATGCGAAGGAACAGGCAGAAGCAGCCCAAACCGCAGCATCAACCGCCCAGACACAAGCTGGTCAAGCTATTGCAGATGCACAAGCTGCCCAAACAGCGGCAGACGAAGCAGCGGCGGCAGCAAGGGCCGCACAGAATGAAGCTGACACAGCAAAGGCAGCGGCAGCAACCGCTCAGAGTGTTGCAGATAAAGCAGAAGCAGACCTTGAAGCAGCGAAAGCAGACCTTGCAACGGTATCTTCTAGAGTGGATGCCACAGAGGAAGAAATTATTGCCGCTCAGAATGCCCTGGAAGCCGCCAAGACAGCAGCAAATAAAGCTAAGACAGATGCTGACGCAGCAGTAACGAAAGCCGCAGAAGCACAGTCAAAGGCTGATACAGCGTCTGAAAATGCCAACAATGCCCTAACTACTGCAAACAACGCAGCAAGTCAAGCTTCTTTGGCTCAAAAGGTGGCTGACGAAGCAAAGGGAGACGCTACCACTGCGAAAAATACCGCAGATCAAGCGGCAAGTGTAGCAGCAGAAGCACAGAGGGTTGCCGATACAGCAAAAACCAATGCGGAAGCGGCACAGGCTACAGCAAATCAGGCTGTTACAGATGCTGCAAGCGCACAGGCAGCAGCTAATGATGCAGATGCCAAGGCCAACCAAGCTGCGGCAGATCTTGAAACTGCAAAACAGAATCTTGCAAATGTTACGTCCAGAATAGATGCAACAGAAGAAGAAGTTGAAGCGGCACAAGCTTCTGTTGTTGCTGCACAGACTGCTGCTGATAGAGCGCAAGAGGAAGCAGAAGCGGCACAGGCCACAGCGAACACTGCAAAAGCCAATGCAACAGCGGCACAGACCGTAGCCAATAATGCAAAAACCGCTGCTGATAATGCGCAGACCGCAGCAATTGAAGCGCAGAATGCCGCTGACAAAGCGCAAGCCGCTGTTGATGCTCTGTCAGTCCGGGTTACTACTGCTGAAACGAAGATTACTCAGAATTCTAAACAGATTGCTTTGATGGCTAAGAAAACCGAAGTCGAGCAGACTTTGGGTGGCTATTCCACAAAGGAAGAAACAGAAGCGGCAATCCTGCTTGAATCTGATTCCATCATTTCTGAGGTAAGCAGCACTTATGCCACAAGTGAGCGTGTAACAACGGCTGAATCGTTGATCCAGCAGCTTTCCAACTGCATTGAAATGCTGGTTACAGATGAAAACGGCGAATCGCTGATGACACAGACCGAAAACGGCTGGACATTCAGCATGAAGGAAACCTCTGAAGCTGTTTCAAGTCTGTCCGGTCTGTTGGAAACATTGCAGCAGGAATCTGGTAGCACCAAGTCTACTGTCGATATATTGAAACAAGCAGTAACCGATCACGGTAAAACATTGGAATATGTCAATGTAAAGACTTATGAAGATGAACCGTGCATTGAGCTTGGTGAGAGTGATAGCAATTTTAAACTGTTAATTACAAACACCCGGATCATGTTTATGAATGGTTCAAATATTCCTACATACATAAACACGAACGGAATTGTAACGCAGAATATTGAAGTTAAAGGCGAAATCGTGCAAGGCGGCTATGTGATGCTGAATACATCAGACGGCGGCTGGGGCTTGCTTTGGAAGGGGGTTAGCGGATAATGACAGTTTCAAAATGGACACCATTTGATGTTGCGCTTGATATCACAGCAACAGTTGCTTCGGTAACAAGAAAATCCGCTACCCAATACACCGTAAAATTCAACGTTTCGTGGGAAACGTACTATAACGGTGCACAGACAAACTACGGCATGACCGCTTCGTCTGGTGGCGCAAGTGTCACACTGAACCCTTTCGGTACTAAGGCTAGCAGCGGAAGTGGAACGCTTACCGGAACATACTCTATCAGTGGCAACGCATCCGCTTCAAAAACAGTTTCCGTCACCTTCAAAAATTTTAATACCGATAACGGAAATTCTGCAACAAAGGCAATCAATCTGAGTGTAACCGTTCCTGCTTGGACTTCCTATACAGTCGCATACAATGCAAACGGCGGCTCTGGTGCACCCTCAAGTCAGACAAAGTGGAAAGATCAGGCGTTGACCCTTTCTAGCGCAAAGCCTACCAGAACGGGCTATACCTTCCAAGGCTGGGCCACTTCCGCAAGTGGTAGCGTTGCGTATGCAGCAGGCGCAAGTTACACGGCAAACGCCGCTGTAACTCTTTATGCTGTCTGGAAAGCAAACACCTACACGGTTAGCTATAATGCAAACGGCGGTACTGGTGCACCCGGAAATCAGACAAAGACCTACGGAACAGCCCTGACGCTTTCTAGCACGAAGCCCACCCGGACAAATTACAATTTCAAGGGTTGGGGTACTTCTGCTTCTGCAACCACCGTTTCTTATGCGGCGGGAGCAAGCTATACGGAAAATGCAGCAGTCACTTTGTATGCTGTGTGGGAATTGGCTTACGCAAAACCCAGAATCACAAATTTCACGGTCAAACGCTGCGATGCAAGTGGAACAGTCAAAGAAGACGGAAATTATGCACTTGTCAGTTTTTCCTGGGCATGTGATAAAACCGTATCTTCTGTTTTGATCAAATGGAAGGTAGCAACGGCTGGAACCTATGGTTCTAGCTACACGGTAGCTGCTTCCGGTACAAGTGGTGCTGTAAGCCAAGTTGTAGGAAATGGTCAGCTTTCTGGCTCGTCTTCCTATACCATCCAAGTAACCGTTGCAGATTCCGGTGATTCTACAGAAGATACACGGACTCTGAACAGCCAAGCATTCACCATCCACGGCAAAAATGGCGGTGATGGCATTGCTTTTGGCAAGATGGCTGAACTTGGTGCCGCTGAGTCACTTGGTGGAAACGGTGTAGCTGATTTCGCCTTTGATGCGAAGTTCAATCAGCCTGTATATGGCAAAGTGCTTGGCATGGATCGCCTTCCTGCAATCCCCTCCGATAGCGATTTGAATGATTACATGGAACCTGGATGCTATGCGGTTCACAGCAATGCTATTGCTGCTTCTTGCGCAAACATCCCTGTTGATAGGGCAGGACGCTTGGAAGTCTGGTCTGCTACTGGCGAAGGCGTTCGACTTGAACAATGGTCGTACTTGCGTCAGCGGTTCATTCCCTATAACAGCGGCAATGCAGTTTGGGAAAGAGAACTTACACGGGGCGCAGATAATGTCTGGAACTACTACGAATGGTGGCAATCCAGTCTTACGCCAGAAGCATCTGAAAAAGTATATTCCAAAGCGGCTATGACTGTGGCATTAAGTGCCAACACAGTATTGGGTGCTGTCAACACTTATACAAAAATACCGTTTGATAAGGCTGTATTGTCAACAAATAGCAGATTGACATTGTCAAGTAATGCGATCCGTATCGGGTCGAATATTCAGCATGTAAAAGTGAGCGGTCAAACGCTGGTTAGTCCTGGAAACACCGCTGGATTACGGCATATCCGAATTCAAAAAGTGTCGGGTGGAACAACTTCAAGCGTTGCATGGATTACTGTTTACGTTACCGCTTCCCAGCATGAGATGTTCCATTTGACACCTGTAATTGTTTCCGTCAAAGAGGGCGACTTGATTCAGGTAGTCTTTTATACAGGCAACGCAAGCGATAGCATATCAAGCGGTTCTACTGCTAACGGCTGGCAGACTTACTTGACCGTTGAAGAACTCTGACCATTTGCCCAGAAAGGTAGTGTATCCAATGCAGATTACATTGACGTGGCAAAGCGTTATCACTGCTGCTGCATTTGTTGGAGCGGTGATTGCTCTTGTCACATATTTTTCAAAGGTTGTTCGTTGGGTAGATAAACAAAACGAGCAAGACAAAGAAATTCAGAAGCTCAAAAAGCATCACGAAGACGATATTGCAAGCATTAAGGAAGAGCAGACATTGCTTGTATACGGAATTTTAGCTTGCTTACAGGGCTTGAAAGAACAGGGCTGTAACGGCCCTGTTACTGAAGCTATTGGCAAATATGAAAAATACTTGAATCAAAAGGCACATAAGTGAGAAAGGGTGAGACGTTATGTTTGACTATTTCATGTGGAATTACGGATCTGAGATCATTGCGCTTGTAGTTACTGCTATCGCTGGCTGTGTTGGTTATGCAATCAAGCAGGTTTACAAGAATCATATCAACGATGATACAAAGCGCACCATTGCAAAGGTGGCAGCTCAGTTTGTAGAACAGGCGTGGAAAACTCTGCACGGTGCAGAAAAGCTGGAAAAGGCACTGGAAACTGCTGAAGTTATGCTGAATAAGAAGGGAATCAATTTCGACGCAGAAGAAATGGCGATTCTTATTGAAGCAGCTGTGGCAGAGTTCAATGAGGTGTTTAAGAAAGCTGAATAATCCCAAGTAGCACAAAAGGGCTATCGGCATTTCGTCGGTAGCCCTTCATTTTTCATATTATCGCAAAGGATGGATTAAAATGACAATCAAACAAAGACAAGCTCTTTTGTTCTATCTTGGATATTATAATGGAAAGATTGACGGCGATTGGGGAAAAGGAAGCCGAGAAGCCTGCGAAAAATTTCAACGGGCCTTTTTTCAGATGGAATCCAAGGTTGATGGCATCTGTGGAAATGAAACCGAACAAGCACTGAAACACGCTGTCACATACGGCATGCCAGCTAAGAAGCAGGAAACCGTTAAGAGCGGAGATTTTTGGGACGATATCAAATACTGGACTAAAGAAGAATTTCGCTGTCAGTGCGGAGGAAAGTACTGCAAAGGCTATCCTGCTGAGCCTAGTGAGACGTTGGTGCGTCTGGCGGATAAAGTCCGTGGTCATTTTGGCAGACCGGGACACAGATCAAGCGGACTGCGTTGCAAAACATGGAACGCTATCCAGGGCGGCGTGTCTAATAGCCGACACATGAGCGGCAAGGCTCTGGATTTTCGTATTGAAGGAAAAACATCTCAGCAGGTTCTGGAATATGTTCAGAAACAGCCAGAGTGTCGTTACGCTTATGCAATTGATAATCAGCATGTCCATATTGATGTTGAATAAACTACCTGTGACGATTTGTCACGGGTTTAACAGGAAAGGGGAGAAGGGCTTTTCGGCCTTTCTCCCCATTTTTTGTTTTAGTATATTTCGAATTCGATTACATTAGGTGTTTCGGTTGTTCCCGTCACCTTTGCTTCACATACCATCTCTATTCCGTAAAAAGTACATTCAGCTTTTAAGAACCAAGTGTCTTTGTCATCTGCGTATTCTGCGATTTTTCCGGTTAGATAGTGTAACTCGAATTCTCCGAATTCATCTTTACCGTAATCTTCAACCGCATTCCACGCTGAGCCGATTTCTAGTTTATTTCTGAGCGCATTTTCTGCATCTTCGTTTTCGACAAAAGATCCGGGGAGTAAATTAACTACAACGGTTTTAGCGAATGGGTCTTCGTCAATACTGACCACTAATAGAGACTTGCAATCTTCCTCTGTGTAAAATGCTAGAATCTCCGTAAAGTCTACCCCTTGATTGAAGTAGGTGGCTGTGTAGCCAAGTTCATCAACTCTTGCCATGAGTTCGACCAAGGATTTTTTGACAAACTTGTCAAACTGATTAACGACTGGTTCTGTTGGGGTTTCTGTGGGTGCTTCGGTGGGGTGTGTAGCAGAGGAAATTGTTGTTTCGATAGATGGTTCGGTTGCTTGAATAGTGGTTGGTTCTTCACCAGGCACAGCGTCGGTACCAAACACATTAGGAATAGTGGGGATGTCTTCAACCACGATATCTTTTGCAGCATTAGCTAAAAAAGAACACGCCGCAATGAGTGTGGCAAAGCCCAATGCCAACCAAATAACTATCGCCCAAAACCACCATTTTTTGAAGATAGGCTTTTTACTTTTATTCATATCAAACTACCTTTCGTAAAAATATGCTTTCAATATAATTCCGAAGCAGCTATAAATCAACCATGTGAACGGTATTTTGGTGTTGTTTACAAAATGGATGTTTTCGGTTTTGACATTTTGCCAACAAGAAGGGGGGAACGGCTAAGCCGTTCCCCTGTTTCTTTATTCCTGCTTTTTCATGTCAGCTCGAATAAGGTCTTTTATATAGGTCTGTTTCTTCGGCTGTTTCTGAATGTGTTCCCACAATTCAGCATCTTTCGGTGAAAACTCAACCGTAATCCGCTTGATATTTTCTTTCTTATATTTCTGTGATGCACGGTATTGGGCATCTGTTGTTTTCTTTTCAATCATTGTTTATCATCTACTTTCATTTCCAGTTCATTTTTCCGTGCTTTCCAGCGGCAATTGTATGATGGACATTTTCTTGCTGAGTACACCACTTTAGATTCGTGATGGCGTTGTTTTGCGGGTTTCCATCGATGTGGTGGACAATCGGAAGGTTGTCTGGATTAGGAATGAATACACAGGCAACTAGCCGATGGATTGCATGAACTTTTGAGACACCGTTTTTACGCAAGCAAACAATCTGATGACCCGAATACAACGTACCACCCTTGATGAACCGTTTGCGTTTGTGAGAATATACCCTACCTTCAGTGTCGATTGTGTACAGTCCTTCATAACCCGGAATGTCTTTTGATTCGGTCATTGTTCATTATCCTTTCTTTACGCTGATAATGTTAGCCACCGGAACAGCATGACCGAAACCTTCCATGCAATCTTCCTTTGTCTCTGCTACCCATGCCCAATCGCCATCAATGCTTACAATATACCCTACGTTTACAACATCTTTTTCGTTATCGGTATAGCCAGCAGCATATCTTATTTTTTGACCCTTTTTCATATCAATTCTATTCCTTTCTGTGGCGGTTGTTTCTTTAACGGTTGAACATCTTACGAATCACAGGCTTCACCAAAGCAAAGGTCGCTGTGAAAATAATCACGAAAATCAAATACTTCACAAAAGTACCTCCTTGACAAAATGTGTTTTTTACCTTAGATTGTCAGGTGTGGGGGAGTTCCCCACACCCTTGGTCTTTACCAGCCTAGCAATTCAAGGATTGCGGCGGTTATTAGACCAGACACCAAACCAGAAAGAATGTTGACCGCTAAATCTATCATTCTTTCACTGAACGCCGTGGACTTTCGTCTGCGGCGTTTGGTTCGTTTCCGAACCTTTACTTTCACTGTATCACCTCCGTTCCCTTAACTTCTGTCTACATTATATATCCCACTGGATATATTTTCAAGATGGGATATTCCACAAATATCCAGCGGGATATATATTCAAGATGCACAAACCATACAAAGAAGCACCGCCAGAGAATACCCGGCGGTGCTGTTTATTATCTTTCTTTGATTTCTTCCAGAAGGTGCGTGATGAATGTTGCTTTCAGGATATAGAACAAAGCTTCCTGCGCATCCTTTCCTTTTGCTTGATCATGTAGCTCATAGGCTTCTGCAAGTTCCGCTTCCATATATGAAATAATCTCTTCTACTGTTTTCAATTTGTTCACAACCTTGTATTTAGTATGTGTTATGGTTAATATTAAGACTATATAGCCCTATAACTATCCCATATAGGCCACTTGGACAAGTCCAGTGACCCAATATGGAATAAAAAAGCGCAAGGGTCGTGGCAGGATAAAGCGGGCGGGTACGGTATTCAAGAACCGTTCGGCATGAAGGCTGTCACCCGGATCAACGGTGATTATTACAACGTTATGGGTCTGCCTATCAGCCGATTGTGTCAGGTGTTGAAAACCGAATTTGGTATTGAACTTTAGAACTTCCAGTGGATGATGATTTTTTCTTCGTTAATCTCGATGTAATAAATCAGAGATTGAACAATGCTCCGCTTATCTTCCAACGGCAAGTCATCCTTCATCAATCCTGCAATGCTTCTGATTTGTTCGTCAGTCATAACAGATTCAGCAACAGGCACTTTCAGGGAATCTAGTTCTTTCTGCAGTGTTGTTTTCGTCTTGTTCAAGTTGGCAACCTTATCAGAAATCACATCCAAATCAATTGTACCCAAAGCATACAAGTCCATCATTTTGGAAATCTGCGTGTCAATTTTTGCGATTTCTGAAGTGATGGCTTTTATTTTTTCTGTCGCATCGGTGGCGGGTCTGTTTTCCCTGACCTCTTCAATGCGGTTCGGGTCAATGACAAGCAGTTCGATTTCTTTCAGAATAGCAGATTCCAATTCTTCCATTCTGTAATTCTTGTTTTTGCAGTTCGGGTCTTTGATCATCTTCTTCATTTTCTTGCTTCTGGAATAGCAGATGTAATAATACACGCCGTTGTAATCCTGCCGTGCATATCTGCCGCCGCAATTCTTACAATACAGGATTCCGCCCAACAAGGATTGATGCGGTCTGGTTGTTCCGTACTGTTCCCGGCGTTCTTCCATCAGCTTTTGAATAGCATCGAAAGTCTTTCGGTCAATAATTGGTTCGTGAATGCCTTCATACCATTTATCCCGGTTTTTTATCATGCCGACGTTCACAGGGTTTTGAAGCACTCTTCGGATTGTCTTTGCTTCCCATTCCCCGTGCTTGTGGCGGTAGCCTTTTTCAGTCACGATTCTTTCGATTGTCCGAATCGGCGTACCCTTCAGGAACAAATCTGCAATTTCCCTGACTTGCATTGCTTCGTACTCATTTGGCATCAGAAGACCGTCATAGTCATAACCTATCGGAATCCATTTGCCGCCGTGCCACTTGCCTTCCTTTGCCCGTCCGTCCTTGCCACTCATGGTTCTTTCGGTTATGCGGCTTCGCTCTAGCTGGCTAAAAACTGCAAGGATGCCCACGATGAATTTTCCGTGCGGCGTGCTGGTGTCAAAATTTTCGGTCATCGAAGTGAATCCAACGCCGTTTTTCTCAAAGACATCTTCGATTAGATACATTGTGTCCTTTTGACTTCGTGAAAGCCTGTCCAGCTTATACACAAGCACCATGTCAAGCTTGCCGTTTTCACAGTCCCGGATCATTTCTTGCAATCCCGGTCTGTTCATGTTTGATCCAGTGTACACGGAATCCGTGTAAATCTTATGAACCATCCAATCTTTTGATTCACAATACTTCTTC